>Ga0209540_10003357_pt1 | contig 10948 bp, 8 predicted proteins | sample BarGraIncu01121A_FD_184501 | JGI IMG/M metagenome (GOLD analysis project Ga0209540, IMG submission 184501) | Arctic peat soil microbial communities from Barrow, Alaska - Barrow Graham LP Incubations 011-21A (SPAdes) (version 2) | ecosystem: Environmental > Terrestrial > Soil > Wetlands > Peat... | reverse complement strand
TCGCGCTCGCTCAAGGCGGCGGTCGGCTCGTCCATGACGATCAGGCGGGATTTAAAGGAAAGGGCTTTGGTGATTTCGACCAGTTGTTGCTGCGCGACGGGGAGATTATTGACCGGCGTGCGCGGGTCCAGGTCGATATCGAGCAGGGCCAGCACCTCCCTGGTGCGGCTGTAGAGCGTAGGCCAGTCAATACGCAGGCCACGCACCGGCTCGCGGTTCAAAAACACGTTCTCCGCCACGCTGAGATGCGGCAGCAGGTTGAATTCCTGAAATATGACGCTGATGCCGGCGTTCTGCGCGGCCAGCGGCGTCGGCAGGACGATGGGATGACCATCCATCTCGACCGTGCCGTGGCTCGGCTGCAGCACTCCGGCCAGGATGTTTATCAAGGTCGATTTGCCGGCGCCATTTTCCCCGACCAACGCATGGACTTCGCCCGGCAGCACATCGAAATCCACGTTGTCGAGCGCCTGCACACCGGGAAAGCGGCGGCTCAGACCCCGCAGGCGCAGCAAAGGCTGTGCCGATCCTGGAGCGCTCATGGCAGCTTCACCTCTCGTATTTCTGAGATTGTTCCACGAACACGTGGTCCATATACACGGCCGGCGCGACCGGCTCGCCCTTCAGGATTTTCAGGGCCAGGGCGATCAGTTTTCGACCATACTTTTCGGGGGTATAAGCAGTCGAGCCGATCAGTGGCGAGCCCGGCCGGGCCATCTCCTCGCGCGCGAGACGCTCCGCTCCTTGCCCAACCACGACCATGTCCGCGTCCCTGCCCAGGCAGCGGCCTGCCGCAATGGCGCCCAGGGCCGCCTCATCGTTGAAAGTGATAAACGCCAGGCGGTGCAATCCTGACAGGCCGTTCAGAACTTCGACGCTGCGCAACTCGCTGATCTCGCTGCAATTGCCGCTGTTCAAGCAGATCATCTTTTCGGCCGGAATCTGGCCGACCACGCTTTGCAGACCATCGAGTTGCCCGCGGATTCGGGCCGCCGGCAGAGGGCCGGTGCGCGGCTCCTCGAGTACCACCAGGCAGTCGAGACCGCCGGCCCAGTGGTCGCGGATCCAGTTGCCCAGTGCCAGGCCGGCCATATTGCCGGCGCGGTAGTTATCGACGCCACAGAAGGTTGCCCCGACCATGGGGATGTGCACCGTGACCACGGGAATGCCCGCCTCGCGGAAGCGGGACATGATCACGTCGCCGGCCTGGAAGTCCACCTGGTATTCGATGGCCAGGTCGACCCGCTCGGCGATCAACGATTCCGCCACCCGCACGGCCACCTGGCCGTCAAGCTGGTTATCGGCCAATATCAGCTCGATATTGCCGGCTTCCTGCGCGGCCCGTTCCAGGCCCCGGCGCACTTCCACGGCAAAGGGCACCTGTTCGCTGAGGTTGGCAAAACCAATCCGGTAATGCGGGGCCTGCTCGCCGTCGGGCCCATGCGAAGAGACGGAGTTCTCACCACAGATGGTCAGCACCACCGGGGTGCGCTTCAGCGCGTCAGACCAGGTCCGGTCAAGCTGGTTATCGGTGAAAATCCGCGAGATGTCGCGCAGCTGCGCAAAAGGCGTCAGGTCCATACGCCCGAACTTACTGGAGTCGATCAGGGCCACCACCGAATCAGCCGCCCCGATCATGCGGCTCTTGAGATGCGCTTCGGCAATATCGACCTCGGTCAGCCCTCCGTCCAGCGAAAAGCCGGTGCAGGAGACGAAAGCAGTCTTGACGTGGAAATCCCGTAAGCAGCGTTCAGACAACGGTCCGCTGACCGAGGTACTGTCGGCACGCAAGACGCCGCCAAGCAAGATAACGCTGTTGCTGGGGTTCTGCGCCAGGCGGCGTCCGACTTCGGTACCGTTGGTGACGACCGTCAGATTGCGGCGGTCCTGAAGAAATACGGCGATGTGGTAGACGGTGGTGCTGGCGTCCAGGAGGATGGAATCGCCATCTTCGACCAGGGCAGCGGCCCAGCGGGCCAGGTTCTGCTTGGCTGTCTCGTTGATGCGGGCACGGGCGGCAAAGGCGGGACTGCGGTAAGGGGCCTCGTCGGCCGGCACAGCGCCCCCACGCACACGGGTCAACTGCCTCGCCTCAGCCAGGGCGTTGAGGTCGTTGCGCACGGTCCCTTCCGAGACCTCCAGCAACGCCGCCATCTCTGGCACGCGCAGACCCGGCTGCTGGCGCAACAAGGCCAGAATGCGCTGTCGCCGTTCGAATGTCGTCAAGGGGGGCGGCCTTTGGATCGGTCTGCACTGTTGAAACTTGGCGCTTCGCTGTTGAAACTTACCGAAGCGAGCATACCACGCCTGTTGAACATTGTCAATAGCAACAAGGTTCACAAATAGGGCAACACAAGGGGAGCCAGGAGACGGGCTTCCGCCTCCTGACTCCCCCTAACTGCCGGGTCGACCCAAAGCTTTCTAGCGCTTACCGTAAAGTGGGCCGAAGTTGGCGCAGGCCCGATAGTCCGCGCCGATCGGATCGAGGGCGCCAAAAGCGGACCAGGCGCTGGGTTGGAAGATCTGCTCTTCCGGAACGTTGTGCATGGTCACGGGGATGCGCAGTAGCGCGGCCAGGGCGATCATATCGGCGCCCACGTGGCCATAGCTTACCGCGCCGTGATTGGCGCCCCAGTTATTCATGACCGAATACACGTCGCGGAACGGGCCGCTGCCGGTCAGGTTAGGAGCAAACCAATGCGTCGGCCAGGTCGGGTCAGTGCGCTCGTTGAGCGCGGCGTGCACGTCAGCGGGCAGTTCGACCGTGTAGCCCTCGGCGATCTGCAGCACCGGCCCAAGGCCCTTGATCAGGTTGAGACGACTCATGGTGACGGGCATGCCGCCTTTGGTTAAGAAGCCCGAGGAATAGCCGCCGCCGCGGAAATAACCGGTGTTGGCCGGGTACCATTCCGTCGCGTCCAGGCACTTGCCGACCTCCTCGGGCGTGATCTCCCACCAGGCCTTCATAACCGGCATGCCGTCATAGGCCATCTCGCCGGTCGCATCCAGGGTGGCGGCGCCAGAGTTGATCAAGTGGATCATGCCGTCGGCTGCCCGGCCCGACAATTCGTAGCCCGTCACGCGCTTCACCGCGGCGGGGCTCCAGTAGGTACGCACGTCGGCGAAGATCTGCGCCCGGTTCGTCAGCAGGTGACCGAACAGCATGCAGGCGCCGTTGAGACTGTCGTTCTCAGTTGCGACCAGGTACGGCTGGCGGATGCCGTTCCAGTCAAACGACGAGTTCAGGATCGCTTCCATGAAATCGCCATTAGGCAGATAATCCGTCCACTGGCGTTGGCCCTGGAAGCCGGAAAGGATGGCGTTGTGTCCCAACGCTTCCTCACCGAACCCCAGTTCGGCCAGGCGTGGGTTGCCGACCATCAGGTCACGCCCGATCATCGCCATCTTGACCGCGCGCTCCCAGTCCTGGTCCTTCTGAGCACGGGTGCGTTGGGCCTGAGGAGTATTGTGATCGCGGCCTTCCGCACAGTTCTCGCGCACCCAGGCCATGGCGGTCTGGAACTCTTCCTCGTCGTAAATGCATTCATCCCAGCGACGGGCGAACTCGATCATGTCAACCGATTCGACCCGCATGCCCAGGTAATCCTCGAAGAAGCCGTTGTCGACGATCGATCCCGCAATCCCCATAGAGACACTGCCGAGCCCCAGGTAGGACTTGCCGCGCATGGTCGCAACGGCCAGGCCGGCGCGCGCGAAGCGCAGCAATTTCTCCTGTACGTCGGCCGGGATTGAGGTGTCGCCCGCGTCTTGCACGTCATGGCCGTAAATGCTGAAGGCCGGCAGGCCCTTCTGGTTGTGCCCGGCCAACACCGCTGCCAGGTACACTGCGCCCGGCCGCTCGGTGCCGTTGAAGCCCCACACGGCCTTGGGCACGTGGTGGTCCATGTCCATGGTTTCGGAGCCATAGCACCAGCACGGCGTAACCGTGAGCGAGACGCCGACACCCTCGCGCGCAAACTTCTCAGCCGTACGCGCCGCCTCAGCTACGCCGCCGATGCAGGTATCCGCTATCACGACCTCGACCGGTAAGCCGTTCGCATGGCGAAGATTGGCGGTCAGCAGGGCGGCCACGGATTTCGCCATGTTCATCGTCTGCTCTTCGAGCGACTCCCGCACACCGCGCCTCCGTCCGTCGATGGCCGGCCGGATACCTATTTTGGGCAGCCCGCCGACCAACCGGTTGCGAGGCGGATTCATCTTGATACTTCGCAGGTCAGCCATAATTCCCACTCCTCATTGATTGTGGATAGCCATTAGCCTTTGACCGCGCCGGACGTCAGCCCTTCCATCAACTGGCGCTGCACCAGGGCCACGAAGATGACGGCCGGAATCAGCATCAGCACCGACAGCGCCGTCATGCCGCGCCAGTCTGAGACGAACGAGCCGGTGAACTCGTACAGCGCAGGCGGGAAAGTGCGCGAGGCGGACGTGCGGGTAATGACGGTCGACAGCGCGTACTCGTTCCAGCACGTCAGAAAGGCGAAGATGCCGCTGGCCGCCACGCCCGGCAAGGCCAGCGGCAAGTCCACGCGCAAGAACGAGGTCCAGCGCGAGCAGCCGTCGATCAGGGCCGCATCGTCCAGTTCTTCCGGCACGGCACGGAAAAAGCCATCCATCAGCCAGGCCGTGAATGGTATGTTCATGGCACTGTAAGCGATGATCATGCCGATGATCTTGTCCGATAGGCCGATGCGCACGAAGAGGATGAACAGCGGCAAGCTGAGCGCCACGCCCGGCACGGCGCGCAGCAGCATCATCGAAAGGAAAACCCCATTCTTGGCTTTGAAGCGGAAACGAGCGAACACATAGCCGGCCAATGTGCCCAGGGTGAGGGCGATGAGCGTGCTCACCAGAGCGATGACGGTCGAGTTCCGCGCATAACTGGCGACCGGGATGCTCGCGCCCATGTCGAAGGCGCCCTCAGGTAGCGGCATGCCGAACAGGATCTTGTAGGATGTGAAATCCAGGGTCGAAGGGATCCAGACGGGCGGGCGTGTGTTGATTTCCACGTTGGGCCGAATAGAGGTGAGGATGATCCAGAGGGCGGGCAGAAAGAAGAGCAGGATAATGATCCAGAGCACGGCATCGCGCAAGAAGTCGACAGGCGTGCGCCGGCGTCCCGCTCGAGTGAAACGGCCCGAAGGTATCCTAGCGGAGGCGTTGACCTTGGCTGCCATTACCTTCCCTCCCAACGACTCTTGATAACGTTTGTAAACAGGTACCAGGTGAACAAGAAGCTGATCAACACCGTCACATAAGACATAGCGCTGCCCAGCGAGAAGTTATGGCCGCTGAACGCCAGGCGGAAGACGTAGGTCCAGATCAGCTCGGTGCGGTTGCCCGGTCCGCCGGCGGTCATGATCCTGACCACGTCGTAGACACGCGCCAGGTCCAACGAGCGAATGGCTAGGGCGGTGTAAATGAAAGGCATCAGCATGGGCCAGGTCAGGTGACGGAACTTCTGCCAACCGGAGGCTCCGTCCACGTCGGCCGCCTCGAACGGCTCGATCGGAAGCGATAAAATGCCGGCTTCCAGGATAATGACCATGAAAGGCGTGCCCATCCAGAGTTCGGCGACCAGAATGCTGATAAAGCCGAGCGGCACGTTTACCAACCAGGGAATGATGTGGGCATGGCCGGTAAGCGAGAAAAGGATGTTATTGACCAGCCCCACCTGATCGTTGAAAAACCATTTGAACTGAAACCCGACGAGAATAGGCGCAAACATCATCGGGATCATCATAAGTGTGCGCAAGAGGCCCTGGCCGCGAATGACTTTAGCCATGAGTTGGGCAATCCCCAGGCCGAGCAAGAATTCGAGGTTGACCGCCAGGGTCATGAAGAGCAGGGTACGGCCGAAAGCCTGCCCGAATACCGGATCCTGGAACAGCGTAATGTAATTTTGCAGCCCGATCAGATGCAAGCTCTTGTTGATCAGGGTGTAATCGGTGAAACTCAGAAACAAAGAGTAGAGCATCGGAAAACCGACGACCAGCAAGATGACCAGGAAGCCGGGCACCAACAGAGCAATGGGCAGATATACGCTCTCTTTGAGGGCGAAGGTCCGACCGCCCCGAGTGACGCCGCGCTGTTGCGCAAGGGGTTCTGCGGCCATAATATGTCCTCGTAATCTTTCCTGATCGCCCCGGCCTCCTTCTCTTACGCGTCCAGAGAAAGGAGACCGGGGAGTGGTGGGCTCTGCCGCTATGAGCCGGGAGTGGCCCTCAGAACCTGGGCCACCGGACTCGCAGCGAAAAGCCCGGCACTTGAAGCTTGAGTGGCCTCTGGCCTATTACTTGTAGTATCCGGCGTCGGTCATCATCTTCTTCGTCTGCGTAGCTGCATCGTCCAGGCCGGCCTTTGGCGTCACGTCGCCGAGGATGACCTTCTGGAAGATCGGGTAGAAGAGGTTGGAGAAAGGCAGCCATTCGGCGATGAGCGGCGGGGTCTTGAAGTCCTCCGCGGCCTGCAACTGCGCGATTTCCAGGCGCTTCTTGTCCAGTGGGACGCTAGACTGGGCCGCCTGGTCGATAGCCTCCTTCCAAACGCTGCTGCGGGCGATCAGGGTGCCCAGCTTGGCTTCAGCCCTGTTGCCCTCGACGCTGGTAAAAGCCTTGATCAGCGACACCGCGGCCGGCTTGTTCTTGGCGGCTTTGGTGATCGAGAAGCCGTGGTGGCCGGCCCAGCCGCTATGGATCTTGCCGTCACCCACCGGCTGGCGCGCGATGTCGAACTTCCCGGCGACCTTGCTGCTCTTGGGATCCTGGAAGGTGCTGTACCAGCCGTACCATTCGCTATAGATGGCAACGGCTCCGTCCGTGAAGTTTTTGGCCACATCGGCCCAGACGTAGTTGGTCATACCGGGGGGCATCGCGCCGGCCTTGTAGAGATCAAGGAACATCTGGCCAACTTTCACGCCCGCCGGGCTGTTGAAAACCGGCTCCCACTTGTCATCGAAGATCTGCCCACCTTCGGCGATCAGGATCTCATAGAAGCGGCCGGTGAGGGCCTCTTCCTTGCCCGCGAACTGCGTGCCGTAGATGCCCTTGTCTTTGTTGGTGGCCTTGATCGCCGTGTCCTTGAACTCGTCCCAGGTGGCCGGCGCCTGGATGCCGAGATCGGTGCGGAAGTTCATGGCCGAGATGTCAAACTGGCGCGGCATGACCCAAAGATGACCCTGCGTGCGCGTGGCCTCGACCAGCCGGGGGATGAAATCACTCAGCTCGTCCTGCGTCCAGTAGCCCTCGAGAGGTTCCAGACCGCCGGCTTTGACATATTCCGAGAAGAAGCTGCTGTGGTCCCAGGTCACGTCGTAGTCGACGGAGCCGGCTGCGAAGTCCTGCACCAGGCGTTGGTCCGTCTGGAAACCGTCGCCCTTGAAGGCATACTCGACTTTGGCGCCGGTCTTCTGTTCCCAGCCCGGGATGATCGCCTGGTAGAGTTGGTCGTAGGTGGCGCCACTGATGGCCAGCATTTTGACCGTGACGCCGCCGAAGTTTTCGGCGCCACCGGCGGAAGCGGCCGTTGAGGCTTGAGTAGGCGCCGGCGCCGCGGTCGCCGCGGTCGCCGCGGTCGCCGCGGGAGCGGCGGGAGCCGCCGGAGCCTGGGTCGCCGCGGGAGCGGCGGGAGCCGCCGGAGCCTGAGTCGCGGCGGGAGCCGCCGGAGCGGGAGCCGGAGCGGGGGTTGCGCAGGCCACAAGGGCGGTGGACGCCACTGCTGCCGTACCGGCCAGCTTGAGGAAGTTACGCCGAGAAATCTTCCGAATGTCTGACATTGACTGGTCCTCCTTCAAAATTAGCTGGAATGAGATATCGCGTTGCGGGCAGATTTGTGCTCAATGCCTGGCCTACCTCCTTTGCTTAGTTGAGCCAACCACAATCCCAGGCCGTTTCGTACATGGCGACGATATTGGCAGTGGGAATCTCTGGCAGAAGATGCTGGGTCGGAGCGATCGTAAAACCGCCATACGGCCTAAAGGTCTCGATCCGCTCGATGACCTCGCGGCGAACCGCATCCGGCGTCCCGAACGGCAGGGTTCCCTGCGTGTCGATCGAGCCGTGGAAGCACAGTTTACCACCAAAGTCTGCGACCAGCCGCTTCGGGTCCATGCCGCAGGCACGGACCTGGACCGGTTCGATGATGTTGAGCCCACATTCGATGAGATCGGGCAAGAAGGCGGCCACGCTGCCGCACGAGTGTTGCATCACTTTGAGCCCATAGGAATGGGCCAGACCGTAAAGGCGCTCGACGTGCGGGCGCACGAACCTGCGCCACATCGGCAGACTGATGAGTGGGCCGGCCTGGCTGCCGTAGTCGTCCCCGGTGAAGAAGATGTCGGTCTGGTCGCCGGCCTTCTGGAACATGATCGCGCTGCACTTGTAGAAGAACTCCGCAATCTTGCTTAGGATCGCCTGGCAGATCTCCGGCTCCTCCACCAGCATCACCATAAAGCGTTCCATGCCCACAATATCGATGGCGGCATCGAAGAACCAACACCAGCCACCCCCATAGACCGCGTACTCCGCGAAACGACGGCACTCCTCGGCATAGACGTCGTAGTCCCACATTTCGGCGGTAGGCCAGGGATAGGCCGCAACCTCTGCCACAGACGAAACGTCTGCCAGCGGGTGCGCCACCGCATAGCCGAAGTCGCCGACGCCGGCGCGCGGGATGCCGAAGTAGTCGGTCGGGCGTCCCTGCGCATCCTTCAGCTCAGGCCCGATCCATTTGGGCCGCGCCCAACGGAAATCCACGTGCAGCGTCTGCATGAGATCCAGACCGCTGCCTACGCCGTAGTGCGCACACAGACGGTCATAGACTTCCTGGCAGGCGCAGAAATCGATCGGGATCCGGTCGGCCGGCTGGAAGTTGTAGGTACGGAGCACTCGCTCCTTAGAGATCATGCCCGGCTTGCGCATGTTCGTGCTCCTCTAGAACAGCCCGGTTATGGTAACTTCGTCCGGCGTAGGCCGCCGCGGCCGCAAGGACGCCAGCTTGGCCACCCACGCGTCCACCATCGCCTGCCACATGCGCTGGCCGGCCTCACGGCCCGCCTCGCGCGCTCGGCTCCCCGGCGCATCGGTAAACCAGGGCGCGCCCGGCCCCAGGCGTTCCATCGCCACCAGTTCCGGATGGGCGCCCAGCATCAACGCGGTTTCGAAGAACCCCGCATGGTCGGCCATCTGCACGCCCTGCACGGCCGCTTCTGGCAACACGGACGGCCAGACCTGAATGCGCTCGAAGACCCGGTCGCCGCTGGCAAGCGGTGCCTTGCCCCACCAGGCGTCGCCGCGCTGCGCCCGAGTGCGCTCGAAAGTCACCTCGGCCGCGGCCTGCCGAATGCTCAGCGCCTCCGGCCCATCCATCTGCTGATGGTGCACGCAGACGATGATCCAACGGAAGCCGATATCCCAGAAGCTGGCGAGCACATCCTTCACATGCCGTCCGAAACGTTCGGTGGAGACATCAAGTGTCCCCTCGTCCGGCCCGGTGACTGCATAGCCGGTGGGACCGTAGGCAAAGGCTGGAGCGACGACGCAGTCCGCCCGCCCGGCTACCTGCCGCACAAGCTCTTCGACGATTAACGTGTCGACTCCGAGCGGCAGGTGCGGCCCGTGATACTCGACACAGCCGGCCGGAACGAGCAGCGGCCAACCCTCGGCCAGTGCACGCTGCAGTTCATGGGGCAGGAGATGCGCGAGTTCCATCTTACTTCACATCCGGTAGATCGTACTCAGCCAGTTGCAGCGGGTACCGGCCGTACTGCCGCACCAGGTTAACTACATACTCATAGTTCTGACCGGTGACATTGCTCGGGACGGAGTGATCGGACTGGAAGATCATCCCGCCTCCCTTGGCCGCGTTGAGCTTGGTCAACACCTCAGCCCGTATCTCGTCCTGCGTGCCCTGTGCCCAGGTGATGACGCTCATGTTGCCGCAGAACCCGATCTGGTGGCCATACTGGCGGCGCAGTTCAACCACATCTAGCCCGGCCTTCGATTCAAGCGGATTATAGGCGTCGATGCCTAAGCCAATGAAGTCCTCGAATACGCGCTTGACGTTGCCACAGCCATGGTAGATCACCGGCAGATTGTGACTGTGCGCTTCGTCAACCAGCGCTTGCAGGCCCGGCTTGTACCACTTGCGCCAGTAGCGCGGCGAGAAGAACAGATCTTTCTTGTAGGCGATGTCGCCCCAGATCACGATGCCGTCGAGCAGTCCGTCCGCGGCCTTGATCTGCGCCTTGAGCACCTCGAGGGCAAACTCGTTGGCCCGCACAATGAAGCGGCCCATTTCCTCCGGGTAGAGCCCAATCCACAGCAAGAAGTTCTCGGGGCCTATGATGCGCTGCATGTACTCGTTGGCTTCACAGACGCTGCCATAGACCGGGAAGTCACGGTGCAGGGTCTTGACCGTGTCTACCCAGGGTGGGCTGTTGCGGGCAAAGCCATCCCCGACGCCCGCAATCTGGTTGTCCCCGGCGGAGAAGTAGCGCGCCGGGTTCCACGGGTCCTCAAACTGAAAGGCGGCCACCTTCTCGATCCTGTCCGTGTCGAAGCTCAGCCATTCAGGCATCGGGTCGGCGAACTTCTTGCGAATGATCGCCTCAAAGCCGGTGCGCACCACGACCTCTTCCTCGTTTTCCTTCAGCACCTCAAACTGCTTGACGTGCGGGTCCATATTGGGCGTGGTAACTTGCCAATCCAGATCGTAGTGACGGTAGGGATCGCAATCAGCCGGGAGGCCCAGGTCGAGGCGCCAGCGTTCGAGGAAGCTGCCCCAGAAGAAATCGCTGATCGGCACCCGGTCCGCTTCCTGGTGGTGGAGCGTTTTGTTGATCCTGTCCAGCTTCGCCAGGCAGTTCGCAGTTCTTTCTAGCATGATTCCCTCAATAGTCCATCCAGCCGTGAATCGTGGCCGGCAGGCG
>Ga0209540_10003356_pt1 | contig 10948 bp, 10 predicted proteins | sample BarGraIncu01121A_FD_184501 | JGI IMG/M metagenome (GOLD analysis project Ga0209540, IMG submission 184501) | Arctic peat soil microbial communities from Barrow, Alaska - Barrow Graham LP Incubations 011-21A (SPAdes) (version 2) | ecosystem: Environmental > Terrestrial > Soil > Wetlands > Peat... | reverse complement strand
TGAAACCGGTCTTGCCGCAGTAATTATTGGTGATGGGAAAGAACTTTCTGATCTTAAACGTCTTGCTGTAAAATTGGATGTTTCTGACAGATGCGAGTTTTGTGGTTTCAGGAGTAACGCCGTGGTTTATTTCAGATACTTTGATTTTTTTATTATGCCGTCAAGGTCCGAAGGATTTGGTCTTGCTCTGATTGAAGCAATTCAGCAAAAAATTCCTGTAATATGTTCGGATGTTGCAGTATTTAGGGAGTTGTTCCATGAAGATGAAGTTACATTCTTTAAATCAGAGGATCTGCCATCACTGGTTAGTGCATTGAGTACCGCAGAAGAAACCGGCAAAAGTAAAACTGATCTGGCATTTACAAGATATCTGAACAATTATACCGACAATCTAATGACGAAATCTTATTCAACATTATACCAATCTGCAATCTGTTAACAAGATAATTTGGTAATCTCTTATCACTTTTGTCTTTATACTTTTATCTTTTGTCTTTTGTCTTAATATACTATAAAATCCAAGCGTCATATTAAACCACTTGTAAAATTTGCTATTTCCAATAAAATTCAATAAATTTAAGAATATTATTCAACTATGAACAGCCCTGAGTTAAAAGCTTTTATACAGGAAAATAGTTCTCTTTTCTGGTACACACCTCAGGATAAAAAAGAAGATATTGGACCGGAATTTCTGGTTGAGACAATCCTGAACTATGGAGACCTGAATGCTGTAAGAAAACTGTTCAAATTGATGGGAATGGTGAAAGTTTCAGAAGTCTTTTTTTACTCTATTAATTTAAGTCAAAGGCGAAGGGGCAATTTTCACGAATCTACTGTAAATTTTTTCACGCTGTTTTTTAAGAGATATGCATCCTGAGATATTTAGCAAAAGTCAAGTTGAGCTTTTCCCTTATATTAAGAAATTTCAAAGGTCGTTCTATATGGTAGGGGGAACAGCTGTTGCGCTTCACCTGGGACATAGACGATCAATTGATTTTGACCTGTTTACATCAAAACAGCTTATTAAAAGCCGGATAAGAAGTCAATTGTTAGAAATGCCCTATTCTCAAGTTACATTGTTCGAAGATTTTGATCAGCTTCACTTGTCAATAAATAATGTAAAAGTTACATTTTTAAATTTTCCGTATCCTATCGAACATGGAGTAACCTTTGATAAATTAATTTCCATACCTTCCTTATTAACTCTTGCTTCAATGAAAGCTTTTGCATTAGGTGGGCGGGCAAAGTGGAAAGACTATGTTGATTTGTATTTTATATTGAGAGATCATTACTCGATTGAAGATATAGCTAAAGCTGCAACTGTCAATTTTGGTCAAATGTTTTCCGAAAAATTATTCCGTGAACAGCTGGCTTTTCATAAAGATATTAATTATTCCGAACCAATAGAGTACCTGACAACTCCTGTTCCTGAAGAGGATATTAAAAAATTTCTTATTGAAAAAGCAATTGATATCGGTATTTAATAACTGAATTGATCCTGCCAAATGGTGCTCTTAGACGTTTATCCAGATATGTTTTGCCCCATGCCCTGAGCACCGTGCTCCGTGCTTTTAAACCTTTATCTTTTTACTTTTGTCTTTTTACTTTTGTCTTTTGTCTTTAAATGACTGATCTCGTCGTTATAATGTCGGTTTATAAAAATGACAATCTCAAATTTGTCAGAGAATCCGTTCAAAGCATATTGGATCAGACATTTAAAATATTTGATTTTTATATTGTTTTTGACGGCCCGGTATCAACGGATATTGACAGATATATTTCTTCGATCAACGATAACCGCATCAGACTTTTCCGGCTTGAACAAAACGGAGGATTAGCAAGTGCTTTGAATTTTCTGTTAGAAAAGGTTATGAGTATTCCTGATTATAAGCTGATAGCAAGAATGGATGCCGATGATATATCATTGCCTTTAAGGTTTGAAAAGCAAAGAGCATTTTTGTCAGAGAATACGGAAATTTCGATCGTAGGATCCTGGTATGAGGAGATTGATGAATCCGGAAATCATCTGGCCGACAGAAAATTACCGGCTGACCATGATTCGCTCAAAAAAAGGTATATGACAAGAACTCCTTTTGCTCATCCATCAGTAATGTACAGAAGGCAGCTTATCGAAAAGGTTGGTTTTTATCCAACCGATACTATTCTGATGGAGGATAATGTGTTATGGGGAAAAGCGTTAAAGGAAGGATTGAGGTTTGCAAATATACAGGAGTATCTGTTCAGATTCAGAATTGACAGGGATTTTTATAAAAGGAGATCGGGGATAAGGTATGGCTGGAGTTTTATTAAAACGAAAGTAAAAATGAATAAAAAAAATGATGCTCCTTTTCACTATTATTTATTTATAATTTGTATAAGTATTTTAAAGATGATGCCGGTTTTCGTTCTGAAACTCTTTTATAAGTTAAATTGCAGATATTAGTATTTTATATGATCTGTGTTCTTGGAAGTTAATTAAGGTAATATTAATAAAACAGAAACATTTTGATGGAGAAAAATTTTGGATTGATAGGAGTGGCAGGATTTATAGCTGTCAGACATTTACGGGCAATTAAAGAAACTGGAAATAATCTTGTAGCAGCCCTTGATAAATTCGATAGCGTCGGCCTTCTGGACAGTTATTTTCCAACTGCGGATTTCTTTACCGAATTTGAAAGATTTGACAGACATTTTGATAAGCTAAAGAGGCAGGGTCATAAAATTGATTTCGTGAGTATCTGCACCCCGAATTATCTGCATGATTCACATATAAGATTTGCTCTAAGACAGGGAACCGACGCAATTTGCGAAAAGCCGCTTGTGCTAAATCCCTGGAATATAGACGCTCTTGCAGAAATAGAAAAGGAAACCGGGAAAAACGTATACAATATTCTTCAGTTAAGGCTTCATCCGGTAATTATGAAGTTGAAAGAAGATATCGGGAATGGACCTAAGGGAAAAGTTTATGATATTGATCTTACTTATATTACCAGCAGGGGAAATTGGTATGATATTTCCTGGAAAGGCAATATTCAGAAATCGGGTGGAATTGCAACAAATATTGGCGTTCATTTCTTTGATATGCTAACCTGGATTTTTGGTGATGTTCAAGAGAATATAGTACATGTGTCTGAAACTCATAAGGCAGCAGGCTATCTTTGTTTGGAAAAAGCAAGAGTGCGATGGTTTTTAAGCATCGACACTAATGATTTACCACAATATATCAAGGAAAAAAATCAAAGAACTTTCAGATCCATAATAATAGATAAAAACGAACTGGAATTCAGTGAAGGATTTACAGAATTGCACAATAAAAGCTACGAGGAAATTCTCAAGGGGAATGGTTTTGGAATTCAGGAAGCCCGGAAATCGATTGCGACGGTATATACAATTCGCAATTCGGTACCCATAGGACTAAAAAATGATTTTCATCCGTTTTGTAAATAATTTCAACCATGAGTGCCTGTAAATCAGTAAATAAGTTATTTTAAAAATGCTTAATCTGAAAAGATTTCGAGAAATAGTTGGGAATAAATCTCATAAACAGATAATCGAAAACTATTTTTCATTATCAATATTGAATGGACTAAATATTCTCTTACCTCTGGTTACATTGCCTTATCTGGTCAGGATTCTTGGACCTGAAAAATATGGAACTGTTTCTTTCGTATTAGTTATAATTCAGTATATTACACTCATTTCGAACTATGGATTTACCTATTCCGCAACGAAATTGATATCTCAGAATAGAGATAACATCCAAAAGGTTTCTTTGTTTTTTAGTAGTATCATTCATGTTAAGTTCATAATAAGTATTTGCATATCAATAGTTTTAATTGTATGTGTTTTAAATATCCCAAAGTTGCATAATGAGTATATTCTCTATATAATGAGTGCAGGGATTATTTTTGGAGACATACTAAATCCAACCTGGCTATTTCAAGGGATGGAAAAGATGAAATACATGACTCTAATCAACTTTATATCAAAAGGTAGTTTTACAATTCTGACTTTTTTTGTTATAACTAAAGTATCGGATTATCCATATGTTTGTTTGTTAACTTCTATCGGTTACTTGTTGTCAGGAATATTTAGTATGTTTTTGGCATTTAATATTTTTAAAATAAAGCTAGTTATTCCAAAAAGAAAAGACTATTTGTTTCAGATTAAAGAAGGATGGTACATATTTGTTTCCTCTCTTGGAATGAATTTATATCGCAACACAAATATTTTTATTTTAGGCATATTTACCAGTGATTCAGTTGTCGGATTGTATTCTGCTGCGGAAAAAGTAATAAGAGCCTTACAAACTCCAATAACACCATTATCAGAGGCTCTTTATCCCTACTTTAGTAACAGATTCCATAAAAATAGTGAAAGTGATAATATCAGTGTTTTGTTTAGACTTGGGAAGTATTATCTTTTTGCTTTGGGGATTTTATCATTAGCAGTTTTCTTTCTTTCAGGATATCTTACTACGATTATATTGGGCAACAAATTTATCGCAACAAGCATTAATATAAAAATAATGAGTTTTGTAATATTGTTTGGAGGACTTAATTACTTATTTGGAATCATTGGTTTGGTAAATTTAAATATGAAGAGGGAATTTGCGATTGCGGTTTTAATTGCAGGATTTACATGTATCTCAATTACAGGAATATTCTGTAGATTTTATTTTGAAAAAGCTGCTTCTTTTGGAATGCTTGCAAGTGAAATGGTTTTGTTTGTAATTATTCTGTCAAATCTTATGAAAATGTTAAATAAGGAATCAGTTACATAGTTTTACAATGAAAACAGAAGAATTTCAAATGATTGTTGCTATTATTTAATACAATCATTTCATGAATAGTTTTGATTAATTCAATTTTGATTATATTAATCACATATGATAGGTAGATTGCTAAGTATATTAAAAAGGCAAATACGGTAAGTACCTGAATGATTGTCTTCTGATTTTTTGAACATAACTTATAAGATATGGCCATAGAATGTAAAATATGCGGAAGCATAGATAATAAAGCGATAGGTAAGCCTGTAATAAATCAGACTTTCCCAAGAGCAACAGCCAATAATTATCAAATATTGCAATGTCGCGATTGTAAATATTATTTTGTTGCACCCGATATAGATTTATCACAGGAGGAATGGAGGAGTTTATATGAAAATGAATATTTCGCAGGTGCAAATTTAACTTCATGGCAAATTAGATTACGAGATAAAGAAAGAAAGATGCGTTTAAAATATATTCAATCCAAATTAAAAATTGAGAAGGGGAAGTTTCTGGATATGGGATGTGGAGAAGGTTTTGTTCTAAACGAGGCGTATAAGAACGGGTTTGAGCCAATCGGTGTTGATATTGCTTATAATTTATCTACTGAAAATTCTGCCTTCAGTTTCCACAAGAGGAATGTTTTTGAAGCCAGCTTTCCTGATAATTATTTTAGTGCGATATATATGGATTCTGTCTTGGAACATCTATTGAATCCGATGGAGACACTTCGCGAATTAAGGAGGATTTTAAAACCCGGTGGTGTGTTTTTTGTAGTAGTCCCCAATGAAGATTCGTTAGATAACTTTATGATTAAGATTATGCGCATCTTAGCCCTTCAATCAGATAAGTATGGGAAAATTAAACCATTTGTAACTCCGTATCACGTACACGGTTTCAATTTGAATTCATTAAAAGCTGCCTTAAGCATATGTAAGTTCACCGAAATTGAAATAGAAACATTTGGTGGTGCATATGCGTATTGGAGAGCTTATAAATTTGGTACACAAGTATATTTTCAGAATCTATTAACATACCCGGTAGGTCTGATATCAAAAATTCTTAACAGGCAGCCTCAATTAATGTCATTTTCTCTGAAATAGTCTTCTTAGAAATTTTAATTATCTGGATTTAAATGAAAAACAATCTGCCAGCAGTATATATTATTGTATTAAACTGGAATGGATCAAATGATACTATTGAATGTATAAAATCTATCAGGAAGAATAACTATCCAAACTATACACTCGTTATTGTTGATAATGGTTCCGAAAAAGAAAATCTCGATACATTAAAGTCATGGTGCAAAAGTAATTATTCCGAGTTTGTCTTATATTCAAGAGAAGAGGCAGAGAGTGGAGGAGTAGATCATTACGAAGAGATTCTGATGAAAAAAAGTTCAAAAGAAAAGCTTGTTTTTATTGAGAATAATGAAAATTTGGGTTTTGCTGCTGGAAATAATGTGGCACTGAAATATGTATTAAAAAAAAATGTACATTATGCGATGCTGCTAAACAATGACACTGTAATTGAAGAAAATTCTGTTAATATATTAGTAAACTTTCTAATTTCTCAAAATGATTATGTAGCGGTAACTCCTCAAATCAGATATTTTGAGCCAAATGATAAAATTTGGAATTGCGGCGGTAAAATAATGTGGTATGGGAATAGAAAATATTACTTTGCCGGAGATCATATTTCCAAGGTTCCAGAGTCAGGATACAAAAGAATTACATTTATTACAGGATGCGCATTATTTTTCAAACCCCAGATAACGGGAATTTTATCTGAAAATTTTTTTTATGGTGAGGAAGATCTCGAATTCTCCTTTCGGCAAAAAGCTGCAAAGAGAAAGATGGCTTGTTGTTATTCTTCGATAATTTATCATAAAATCAGTGCAAGTTTTAAAAAGGTTAATGCTAGTATTTTAGGATCGTTATACATATATTATCTCTCCAGATTAATTGATAACAAATATTATTCTTCCACTTTCATGTTTGTTATCAAAACTATCATGAATCTGACTTATGCGATCCTTCTGATGATTTTTAGATATAAGCTAAGATTTAAACAAGTTTTTATTATGATTACAACAATCTTAAAAGAATTGAATAGGATTGATAAAATTACTAAAGATTATTGTTTAAGAAGTTTAAAACAAGAGTTCAACCATCCAATCAAATGGACTTCAAAATTTTAGATAGAAGAGGAAGTCAAAATATTTTTACCCCATTTTTAATGAGTTAATGTCACGATGATATATCTTATTATACTTTTCTTTTTAGTTTTATTCACAATACAATACGATGTCAATGGTTACAGGGTAAGCAATTCACTGGTTTTTATTTGGTGGCTTATTTTTGTATTGCTTGCCGGATTAAGATATAGAGTTGGTGGAGATACTTTTAGTTATATGATATCTTATAAAACAATCCCAAGCATTGAAAATTTAACTTATAAGCAATTAGTTTCAAATGTATATCAGCCATTCTGGGTTATACTGAGTTCCCTATGTAAAAGTGTTAGTAAAGATTTTACCTTTTTCCAATTAATTCACGCAATAATTACTAATTCAATAATATTTTACTTTATTAGAAAAAATTCCAATTACTTCTTCACAGGTATTTTGTTCTATTTCATATTCTATTATTTGTATTTCAATATGGAAATACTTCGTGAAACTCTTGCCATATGTGTATTTCTATTAAGTTTAAAATATTTCTTTTCTAACAAATGGCTGAAATATTATATTTTATGTTTTATTGCATTTATGTTTCACTTAAGTGCAATATTGTTATTTTTCTTGCCTCTTTTCAAAAGTATTTGGACGAGTCGTTCTTACATTATTGTGTTTTTCACTATATTGATAATACTCATTTTATTTAAAAACACCATTCTTTCAAATATATTATCTCTGATACCAATCGAAGGAATTAGACTCAGTGCAAGCAAATATCTTGGAGCTAAAGCTAACCTCAATGGGATAATATATATTTCAGTAGTTAAAATATTCATACCCGGATTTATTTTTTATATTAGTGAAAATATAATCGGATATAAATCCATCTTCAGACCCTTCCTCTATTTATATATATTAATTTCCATAATTTCGATTTTCCTGGGTCCTTTCTATCGCTTTGAAAATTATATTACCCCTATATATTTTCTTTTCCTTGCAAACATGATGCATGAATTGTTCCACTGTCCGCGCGTGAGATCGTTTCGGTATACAATCGTGTTCTTGATATTCTTATTACCATTTTCAATGCAAATTATTACAATCGGCAAAGACACATCAGAAAGAGTACCCGGAACAAGGTTTTATTCTTTCTGGTATCCTTACTCCAGTGTTATTAACAAAAAGATTGATATTAAACGGGAACAATTGTTTAGCTCTTATGCCAGAACAAACAACCTGATTTACGAAAAAAAATAACTAAATAAACCCATTGTCATTGATTCCATCCTAAATGAAAAATTTGGAACATCTCATTTGGGTTGTATGGTTAAATTACATTTTTCATAGTAGTGAAAATACTTAGCATTCCTTTTACTTACTTTTAATTGCAATGAACCTGGATATTCTGAATAACACTAAAAACTAATATGAGAATTCTGTTATTGTCTAATATTCTATCAATTCATACTATTAGATGGGCAAGAGCACTTTCAGAAATTCATGAAATTTTACTTTTTGGTCTGGCCGCACCCGGACCTGATAAAATAAAGGAGTTGGAAGGATTAAACTTTTTATCAGTAGGGATAAAAGAAAAAAATACATATAGTGATAGCTCGTTTCAAAAATTAAGGTATTTAAAAGCGTTACCAGAATTAAGAAAGGCAATCAAATATTTTAAACCTGATATTTTACATGTCCATTATGCTACAAGTTATGGATTGATAGGGGCATTATCAGGGTTTCACCCTTTTATTATATCTGTTTGGGGTTCTGATGTGTACGAATTTCCTGTCAGATCCATATTTCATAAAATATTACTGGAGTATAATCTTAGTAAAGCTGATATCATCCTATCTACAAGTAATGCAATGGCTGATCAGACAAGAAAGTTTACTGATAAAAACATAGTTGTTACTCCTTTTGGAATAGATTTAAAAAAGTTTTACAAAAATCACAATAAGAGTAAGAGGAAAGATGGTGAAATAGTAATAGGTACGGTAAAAACTTTGCATAAAATCTATGGAATTGCCTATCTGATAAAAGCCTTTAAAATTGTTGTTGACAGGAATCCGGAGAAAAACATAAAGCTTTTAATAGTTGGGGGAGGACCTCTTGAAAAAGAACTTAAAAGACTTGCCAGGGATTTAAATGTTGATGATAAAACGACATTTACCGGTAATATTCCACAAGACAAAGTTCCTGAATATCTTAATATGCTTGATGTATATGTGGCAGTATCTCTTCATGAGAGTTTCGGGGTTGCTGTTATTGAAGCCGGTGCATGCGAATTGCCTGTTGTTGTTTCAGGAGTTGGCGGATTGTTAGAAGTAGTTGAAGATGGGAAAACAGGCTATATTGTTCCTAAGGAAGATTCAGAAGAAACTGCAAATGCTATAGAAAAACTTATCCTTAATGAATATACAAGAGCGGAATTCGGAAAGAACGCAAGAAAAAGAATAACAGAACTTTATAGTTGGGAAAAAAGTGTTGATATTATGAATTCAGTGTATTTAAATTGTGTTGGTAATAAATAAATGTTGAAATTTGTCTTAAAATAGGCATCTAGCACTGTTAATAATGAAAATATTTTTGTTTTTTTATCGCAATTTTCTGTGCGTTGAAAACAAATGCACAGAATTACCTTATGACCTTTGCAGGAACCGGTGCATCAACTACTGTTAATACAGTTAAGGTTGAAAACTTAACCTTAGGCGCAGAGCTTACACTAAACGGTGATGATATTTTGCGCTTATCAGCAACAACAGGGGTCTTTCCAATTGAGAATAATCAGTCATCACAAATAAGGATTTACCCGAATCCGATGAGTTACAATTCAATATTACAGGTTTATCCTCCCGTCTCAGGAGAAGCGATTCTTACCATAATGGATATAACTGGGAAATTGGTAGGTCAAATTCCTTGTTTTCTTGAAAATACTTTGCAAGAATTTAGTCTTTCAGGTATAGAAAGAGGTCTCTACATGATCAGTATCAAGGGTAAAACTTACCAGTATACCGGAAAATTATTGTGCTATGGCAATACAGCCGGGACAGTTAAAATAGAGAAAATTAGTAATAATATGTCCGCAGAGGTAAAAACAGAAAAAATAGATTCTAAAGGAACTCTGGCTACCGTTGATATGAGGTATTATATCGGAAACAGGTTAAAATTTACTGGTATTTCAGGAAACTACAGCACTGTTAAAACTGACATCCCAACTCAGGACAAAACAATTACATTTAATTTTTTAGCCTGTTCCGATATTGATAATAACGACTATCCTGTAGTTGAGATAGGCACTCAGTTGTGGATGGCAGAAAATCTGAAAACTATTAAATTTAACGATAGTACAGATATTCCATTAAAAACAGGATCAGAATGGGGATCATCAGCAACGCCTGCATTCTGTTGGTATACTAATGATGCAGTTTCATTTAATGCAACTTATGGGGCACTCTACAACTGGTACACAGTTAATACTGGTAAGCTTTGCCCATCCGGCTGGCATATACCAGATGATGCCGAATGGACGACTCTATTTACCTATTTAGGAGGTGAAAGTGTTACCGGGGGCAAACTAAAAGAAACAGGCACAACCCATTGGCTAAGTCTGAATGTTGGAGCCTCCAACGAAAGCGGCTTTACAGCACGTCCCGGTGGCTATCGTTACATTCTCGAGGGTTCTTTCTACTGGATGGCGAACGCTGGTTATTGGTGGAGTTCTAAAGATTATGATATTAGCAATGCCATGTACGAAAGCTTACAATACATCAGCAGTTGGGTGGTCAGGAGCTACCTACCTAAGAATTGCGGTTTTTCTGTCCGCTGTTTGAAGGATAATTAAATTTTTTAAAAGGAATTTTGTTGAAAATTGCATTTTGTTTAATCAACTATTTCTTAAAAAATCTGCAAATCTGATACAATCAAACTTAATTAAATCCTTTATGAATACTTTATATCGGATTTGAATAGTAGCTCAAATTGTCTTTTTAATCTTT
>Ga0209540_10003355_pt1 | contig 10950 bp, 9 predicted proteins | sample BarGraIncu01121A_FD_184501 | JGI IMG/M metagenome (GOLD analysis project Ga0209540, IMG submission 184501) | Arctic peat soil microbial communities from Barrow, Alaska - Barrow Graham LP Incubations 011-21A (SPAdes) (version 2) | ecosystem: Environmental > Terrestrial > Soil > Wetlands > Peat... | reverse complement strand
GAAGATTGCGAAGGCGCACGGCACAACCATCAAGGCGATCAGGGCCGAAAACACTCTGACCACAGACCACATCAAGGTCGGGCAGAAGCTGAAGATTCCGGCGCGGGCAGAAGCTGCGGCTCCGGTCCCCGCGCCGGCTCCGGTTGCGCCCATGCCGCCGCCCGCGCCAGCCGGCACGCCTTCCGGTCAATAAGCGCCGGACTGATAGCGGCTGGTCCCGCTTTGCGGGATTTTGAGGCATTGAGATGAAAGTCGCCGTCACAACTTTGGCGTTTTGCGTCGCCGCCCTGCTGGCGCTGGGGCTGGTGATGCTCTACAGTTCGAGTGTGACGCAAGTCGGCGCGCACTACCTGATGATGCAACTCATCTGGTGCGCGTTCGGCTTCATTCTCTGCGTGACGGCGACCGCCCTCGATTATCAATTGCTCAAAAAAATCGCCGGGCCGGTTTTCATCCTCGCGCTGCTTTTGCTCCTGCTGGTGCTCGTCCCGCACATCGGCAGAAAAATTAATGGCGCACGCCGCTGGTTCGATTTCCACGGCATGCGCTTTCAACCGTCCGAGCTCGGAAAAATCGCGCTGATCATCATGCTCGCGTGGTATGGCGACCGTTACCAGCGGCAGATGCAGACCTGGAAACGCGGCATCATTTTTCCCGGCGCGCTCATTGCGTTGATGCTCGGTTTGGTCTTCGTTGAACCGGATCGTGGCACAACGATCCTGCTCGCCGCCGTCAGCGGCACGATGCTGCTCATCGCCGGTGTCCGTTTGAAATATATTGTTCCGCCCGTTCTGCTCGGTGCGGCCGGCCTGGCAATTTCCATTCTGCACGACCCGATGCGCCTGCGGCGCATTTTCGGTTGGTGGGATATGGAACAGCACAAGGACGGCGTCGGTTATCAGGCGTATCAGGCCATGATTGCTCTTGGCTCCGGCGGCTGGGCGGGACTCGGTCTCGGCAACGGACGGCAAAAGCTCGGTTTCGTTCCGGAGGATCACACCGATTTTATTTTTTCAATCATCGGCGAAGAACTCGGTTTGATCGCGACGCTGCTCGTCGTTCTTGCGTTTGTCGTCATCGCCATTTGTGGAATTTACATTGCGCTCCGTGCGCGCGACCCGTTTGGCAGTTTGCTGGCGGCAGGGGTCACGTTTTTAATCAGCCTTCAGGCCGCCATCAACATCGGCGTCGTCACCAGCGCGCTGCCGAACAAAGGCCTGCCACTGCCGTTCATCAGCTACGGCGGCTCGAACCTGCTGGCCATGCTCACGTGCGTTGGTCTGTTGTTCAGCATCGCCCGTCATGCGCCCGCGCGTGAAAGGCGTCCAGCGACGGCCGCTGTAATTGACGAAAATCCATTCGCCGCCAAAGCCACATGATTTCATCCAGAGCCAACACGCCCTTCGTCGCCATTGCCTGTGGCGGCACGGGCGGGCATCTGTTTCCGGGTCTGGCGGTGGCGGAACAACTTCAGCAACGCGGCTGCGCCGTGGCCCTGCTGGTTTCGCCAAAGGACGTGGATCAGGAAGCCGTGAAATCCGCGCGCGGCATGGAAATTTTCACGCTGCCGGCGGTCGGACTGCAAAATCGAAATTATTTCTCTTTCGCCGGCAGTTTTGTGAAATCGTTGTTCGCCGCGCGGAAAATTTTCCGCAAACGCCGCCCCGCCGCCGTGCTCGCCATGGGCGGATTCACCAGCGCACCGCCGATCTGGGTCGGAAAGGATTTCGGCGCAAAAACTTTTCTGCACGAATCCAACACCATTCCCGGCCGGGCCAACCGTTTTCTTGCGCGCTTCGTGGACGAGGCGTTTGTCGGTTTTCCGTCGGCGGCTGCGCGCCTTCGCGCCCGCAAAGTGACAACGACCGGCACGCCCGTCCGTCCGCAATTTCAACCGGGCGATCCTGCGCCTTGCCGCGCTGCGTTCCGGCTTGAATCCAATCGTCCGACCATTCTGGTCATGGGCGGCAGTCAGGGTGCGAGCGGCATTAACGACATGATTTTGTCCGCCTTGCCCGCGCTCGGCGACCGTGCGTCCGCGTGGCAATGGTTGCATCTCACCGGCCCGGGCGATTTTGAAAGGGTGAAGCAGGCTTACGTCGCGCTGGGTTTGCCGGCTGTCGTGAAGCCGTTTCTGGCCGAAATGAATCTGGCGCTGGGCGCGGCCACCGCCGCTGTGAGCCGTTCCGGGGCGTCATCGCTCGCGGAAATCGCGGCGATGCGTCTGCCGACGTTGCTCGTGCCGTATCCGACCGCGGCGGACAACCATCAGTTTTTCAATGCGCAGGCTTTTGAAACGACGGGTGCGGCGCGATTGCTCGAACAAAAAAATGCGACGCCGGAGAAAGTTGCCGCATTGCTGTGTGAATTGGTTGAAGACCCGGCCGCCCGCGCAAAAATTCAAACCGCGCTGGCGCAATGGCACGCGCCGAAAGCCGCAGAACAAATTGCCGAAAGCATTTTGAGCGCATGTTGGAGTTCAAGCTTCAGCTTGCCGGCAAAAGACAGGCTAAAGCCTGAACTCCAACAAACCCGCAGGCAAGGCTGCCCGCGCTCCGATGCGGTTGAACGAAAGAATTTTTCCGCCGCATGAGTGCCATTTTGGAACGACCGATGAAAGCCGGAACACATATTGCCGACGAACTCGCTGAACACGTTTCGCGCGCGACGATGATTCGCCGTAATGAATCGCTGGCAAAGCACACGACATTGCGTGTTGGCGGTCCGGCGGACGTTTATGTTGAACCGGCGTCGGAAGAAGATTTGGCGGGCGTCGTAAAATTTTGCAACGAGCACGACCTGCCGTTTTTCGTGATTGGCCGCGGCTCGAACCTGCTCGTGCGCGACGGCGGCTTTCGCGGCGTGATCATTTGCCTGGCGCACGCGAATTTCAGTCGCATTGAGGTTGCCGGTGAACGTCTGAGTTGTGGCGCGGGAGCAAAATTAAAAAATATCGCGGTCGAGGCGAAGCGGAACGGTCTGACCGGAGTGGAATTTTTCGAAGGCATTCCCGGCAGCGTCGGCGGCGCGTTGCGCATGAACGCCGGTGCGATGGGTGGCGCGACGTTTGATGTCGTCGAGTCGGTGCGCCTGATGAATTTTGACGGCCACGTGCGCAAACTCGCGCCGAAGGAAATGTCGGTGGAATATCGCAGTTGCGCCACTTTGAGAACGAACATCGCGCTGGGCGCGGTATTCAAGTGTAAACCCGCGCCGCGCGAGGAAATCGAGAAGCGCATGAAGGCGTTCAGCGAGAAGCGCTGGGAATCGCAGCCCGCCGCGCCGAGCGCCGGCTGCATGTTCAAAAATCCCGGCACGATTCCGGCCGGCAAATTGATTGATGAGCTGGGATTGAAAGGCACGCGCGTCGGCGGGGCGGTAGTTTCCACCGGGCACGGAAATTTCATAGTGAACGAGGGCTCGGCGACGGCACGCGAGGTTCTGGAATTGATTGCGCTTTTGAAACGTCGCGCGAAAGAGGAGCGCGCCATCGAATTGCAAACGGAAGTCGAAATTATTGGAGAGGACTAAAAGCATGGCTTTGATAAATAATGACTAAACACCCAATGACAAAACATGTTCGTAATCATCGCGTGGTCATTTCATCGTGCATCATTACGGTGATGATTTGTTTCTATGTTTTTTCTGTTGGTTTGGTGGCAGCGATCAAGCGTTGTACATGTGACGGGGGGCGACTTAATTGGTTGCCGTCTGTTCCTGGGGTAATGACCGCATTAAAAATCTATGAATGGCCGGCTGATTTGATATCAAAACTGCCGGTTGCCCGAAAATCTTTTGAAATGTCAGCCGACTTTTGGTGGGTGCTAACAGACCCACCGGATACAACGCCGTAGATTGCCGATGCAACGGAAACTACACATCACCGTCATGCTCGGCGGCCCGAGCGCCGAGCGCGAAGTGTCGTTGCGTTCCGGTGCGGCGGTGGCGAAAGCGCTGCGTTCGCTCGGCCATGAAGTCCATGAACTGGATCCGCGCGATGAATCATGGGCTTTGCCGCCGGAGACGGATTTGGTTTTTCTCGCGTTGCACGGAACTTACGGCGAGGACGGCACGGTGCAGCGGCGATTGGATGAACTCGGCGCGCTTTACACCGGCTGTGACGCCGAATCGAGTCGCATCGCATTTGACAAAGTGTTGACGAAAAAGCGCTGTCTCGAAGCCGGAGTTCCGACGGCAAAATTTTTGGCCGTGAATTCAGAAAAAACTCCGTGGCCGGAAAACTGGCAGCCGCCGCTGGTGGTAAAGCCAGTGCGGCAGGGTTCGAGTGTCGGATTGCAATTCGTCGAGCGTGTTGAGGACTGGCAAAGGGCGCTGGCGGAAGCCCTGAAATTCGATTCCGAGGTTTTGGTTGAGGAAAAAATCGCCGGCCGGGAGACGACGGTGGGCATTTTGGCCGGCCAACCGCTGCCGGTTGTGGAAGTCCGGCCCAAAACTGGCAGTTACGATTACAAAAACAAATACACGGCCGGCTGCACGGAATATTTTTGTCCAGCGGATTTTGATCCTGCGATGACGAAGCGCATTCAATCGGCGGCGTTCGGAGCGTTCAAGGCGGTTGGCGGTCGTGATTATGCGCGCGTGGACGTGATGGTGCGAAAAGTGGAACAGGCTTCCAGCCTGTCTGAACCGGCAGGATGCCTGTCCCACTTTTGCGAGCTGGTCGTGCTTGAAGTGAACACGCTGCCGGGCATGACGGAGACGAGTTTGCTGCCCAAGGCGGCGGCGGCGGCGGGGCTGAATTACGCGCAGCTCTGTCAGCGGATGGTGGATCTGGCGTTGAAACGTAATGGTCGGAAACATTGAACACTGAACATCGAACATCGAACACCGAAGGCTGCAAAACGATGAATTTTTCGACGTTGGAGGTTGGGTGTTGGATGTTGGATGTTCGACGAAGTTAAAATTTGAAAAATGTGGTTTAGGCGCGAACAAAAAAACCGGCGGTTGCACCGCGGGCACGTGCTTGACGTAAAGCTGCGTTCCGACCAGGTGCGCGCGATGCGCACGAGGCTGGCGGCGCTGACGGCGGGCATCCTGTTCGGCACGGTATTCGGTCTTTATCTGCTCTGGCGCACGGGCGAGTGGGCGTTGGACAAATTCGTTTACGAAAACTCCGAGTTTGCGCTTCAACACGTCGAGGTGAAAACCGACGGCATGATTGCGCTGGAGCAACTGCGCCGGTGGTCGGGCGTGAAACTCGGCGACAATTTAATTGCGCTCGATTTGACGGCGGTGAAGCGGAAATTGGAACTGGTTTCGACGATCGATTCCGTCTCCGTCGAGCGCGTCCTGCCGCGCACGTTGAAAATCAGCGTGACCGAGCGCGACCCGGTTGCGCAAGTGAACATACCGAGTGCCGACTCGTCCGGGAGCATTGCGGTGGCGGTGTTTCAACTCGATGCGGACGGCTACGTCATGCAGCCGTTGGACCCGCGTTTGTGCGTGATTCCACTGGCGCAGGTGAGCGGCCAGTTGCCGGTGATTACGGGACTGAACGTGTATCAATTGCAGCCGGGTCATCGCGTCGAATCGCCGCAGGTGCGGGCGGCGCTGGAATTGATCGGCGCGTTCGGCCATTCACCGATGGCCGGGCTGGTGGATTTGCGGCGCATTAATGCGTCATTGCCGGGAGTTGTTGTCGTCACGACAGGTCAGGGCGGCGAAATTACTTTTGGTTTGGACAATTTGGAGCAACAATTGCGGCGTTGGCGCGAAATTTACGATTTGGGACAGCGCATGAACAAAACGGTGGCGTCGCTCAATCTGGCGGTTTCCAACAACGTGCCGGTCCGTTGGATGGAAGCCGTCGTTGTGCCGTCCGCATCGCCCAAGACAGTCAATCCCGCACACACCCGGAGGAAAAATGTTTGATGATTCATCCATCATCGTCGGTTTGGAAATCGGCACGTCCAAAGTCTGCGCCGTCGTCGGCGAGCGAAACGCCGATCCCGCGGGAGCGGGATTGAACATCATCGGTCTCGGCCAGGCGCGTTCACGCGGTGTGCGCAAGGGCGAGATCGTGGACACCACGCAGGCCGAGGAGGACGTGCGCAACGCCATCGTCGAAGCCGAGCAGATGGCCGACGTGGAAATCCGGAACGTTTATCTCGGCGTCACCGGCGCGCACATCCGCGGCTTCAACAATCGCGGCGTGCATCCGGTGGTTTCCGCCGACCGCGAAATTTCCGAAGACGACGTGCAGGACGTGGTTAAAAACGCGAAGGCGATCAATTTGCCGACGGAAAACAACGTTGTCCACGCCATCCGCCAGCATTTTTTTGTGGACGGTCAGGACGGGGTGACCAATCCCGTCGGGATGCTCGGTTCCCGGCTGGAGGTGGATGTCCACGTTGTTCACGGCAACACGAACCATCTCCAAAACGCCATCCGCCTCGTCAAAGGTTTGCAACTGGAAGTGGATGAAATTGTTTTCAACGGCCTGGCGTCGTCGCTCGCGCTGCTGTCCAACGAACAAAAGGAACTCGGCGCGCTGGTCATTGACATCGGCGGTGGCACGACGGACTACGTCGTTTACACCAATGGCGTCATCCGGCACACGGGCGTTCTGGCGATTGGCGGAGATCATGTTTCCAACGACCTGGCTTACGGCCTGAAAGTGCCATTGAGCCGCGCCGAAAAACTCAAGCTTGAATTCGGCTCGGCGCTGGTGGACGAGGAAACCAAAGGTCAGACGATTACCATTACGAACGAACTCGGCCTGCCGTTGAAAACGGTCAATGTCGAACATCTGCGCCGCATCATGTCGCTGCGGCTCGAAGAAATCTTCCAGCTGGTCGGGCAGGATTTGGAGCAGGCCGGACTCTTCGATTATCTGCGCGCGGGTATTTTTCTGTGCGGCGGTTGTGCCCGCGTCCCGCAAATCGCGGCGCTGGCCGAGCAGGTGATGCAAATGCCGGTGTCGCTCGGGCAGACCAATTCCGTCAGCGGCCTGAAATCCGCGCTCGACCAGCCGGAATTTGTCACCGCCATCGGCCTCGTCAAATTCGGCTCGTTCAAAACCCGCAAACGGGAGGGCAAACCTTCACTGGCGCAGGGAATCAAGAGCGCTCTTGGGCGGCTTTTGCAGCGGCCATGAGCCACAAATGACTAATTTCCAAATCCTAATGAGCTTTTATCAAAACCCCGTAGCGGCGTCTCGGCAGAGCGCCGCATTCTTTGCTCAAGATCAGGAGGTTGGCGGCGCTCTGCCGAGACGCCGCTACGGCCAAAGAGGTTTTGGAAGAAAATTGAAAGGCTGGTCATGATTATGAAAACCAAAGTTCAAGCTTCAGCGGCAATTCTCGAGCCGGCCAAGGCTCCGGCGGTGAAAATTTTCGGCGTGGGCAGCTCCGGCGTCGCCATGCTCGACACGTTGAACGGCGGGGATTTTGCGGGCGCGGGTTTTGTGGCGGTCAACACCGACGCGTCATCGCTTGCAGCGTCGTCCGCCGCCATCAAAATTCAACTCGAAACGAAATTGCTGCGCGGCCTGGGCACTGGCGGCGACCCGGAACGTGGCCGTGCGATTGCCGAGGAACAATTTGCCACGCTCAAGACCGCGTGCGAAGGGGCGGATGTCGTTTTTGTGATTGCCGGTCTGGGTGGCGGCGCGGGCAGCGGCATCAGCTCCGTGCTCGCGCGCGCGGCGAAGGAAGCCGGTGCGCTGGTGCTTGCGTTTGTGACGCTGCCGTTCGCGTGCGAGGGCAACCGCCGCCAGCAGCAGGCACAGTCGGGACTCGACCAGCTCAAATCCGTTGCCGACGGCGTCATCTGCCTGCCGTGCCAGAAGACGTTCAAGTTGATTGATGAAAACACCAGCGTGCTCGACACGTTCCGCATCACCGACGGTCTGCTGGTGGAAAGTGTGCGCGGCGTCTGGCGTTTGCTCACGCGGAAGGGTTTGATCCGGATTCATTTCGACGATTTGTGCGCGTTGCTGCGCGACCGCCATTCCGAAAGTGTGTTCGCCTGCGTTGAAGCCACCGGTCCGGCGCGCGCGCGCGAAGTCGTCGAAAAATTGATTGCGCATCCGCTGCTCGACGAAGGCCGGGCGCTGGCCGAGTCCAGCGCGGTGCTGGTCAGCCTGATGGGCGGGAAGGAATTGTCAATGGCCGAGGTAAATCGCGTGATGGAACAAATCGGCCGTCAATGCGAACACGCGCAAATCATTATGGGCGCGGCAGTGGACGAAACGCTGAAAAACCGTTTGTCCGTGACGGTGATTGCGGCAAAACTAGGCCCGGTTCCCATGGAATTGCCTCCCCTCGCGGCGTCCGGTGATTCAGTTGAACAAGTGACTCCGCGTGGCATAATGGCGCGGTCGGGTTCGCGTTGCGCTTCGCCGACGCCGTCATTGACCCCGGAGCAGCGCGAACAGGTTTTGGCTAAAAACGCCGGAGCTCGTGCGCGAAAATCCAATCCGAAGATGCGCCAGGCGCAGTTGTCGCTGGCGATCATTTCCAAGGGACGGTTCGACAAAAGCGAGCCGACGATTCACAAGGGCGAAGACCTCGACATCCCGACTTACGTCCGCCGCGGTGTGGCGTTGAATTAGGGAATCATACCAATTCCCGTCGTATTCCACTGACGTAGGGCGCGTCAGTCCCCTTGCGCGCCGCTTTTTCAAAATCATGCCCGACGGCGCGCACGGAGTGACGCGCCCGGCCAAAGTTCTCACCCTGCCTTTTTCAGTAATTCTTCGACCAGTCAATCAGCGTGCCGTTGGTGCCGAAGGTCAATTGCAGCACGTGTTCATTGCGGCTGGTTCCGATGGTTTGGCCCGCACCGAGACCATGGTTGCCATAATAGGACATGCCGCTATTGAAGCGGGGAGCGACCGGGGGTTGGACAAACCATTTGGACACGACTTTGCCATCGCTGAGTTTGACCTGCCGGTTCGGTGTGCCGAGTTCGTTCACCGCCTGGTCATGGGTGTAATGCCCGACGCGGCTGTTCCAATCAACCGGTTTCAACGTCTGGCAACCCGTGAAGAACGCGGCAGCAAGAAATAAAACCGCGAGCAATGAAAATTTCGCGGCGGGGTTCATTTTCATAAATCTAACTTAGCAGAACACACGCCACCTGCAAATGATATCTTTCGGAGTCAAAGTGGAGCGCGGACAGCTTGTTCGCGTGTTGGAGTTCAAGCTTTAGCTTGTTCGGAGGCAGTCCCGCCAACGCGGGACTGAACTCCAACCAAGCACGGCGTCCCTGCCGGTCAAACATCCTTTCGCGGAAACAAGGGCGCCGGTTCGCCGATTTTATGGCCGGCGGGCAGACCGCCCCAGGTCACATTATCCAGCTTGTCTGGCGCGCTGGTCAAACCGAGTTGCGCGTAAATTTTCACCGCCGTGCCGGGCAAAAACGACCACAGCAAAACGGCCAGCACCCGGCAGGTTTCCGTCAGGTTGTAGAGCACTTCGTCCAACCGCTTTGCCTGCGCCGGGTCCTTGGCCAGGCTGAACGGCTTGGTCTGGTCCACGTATTGATTGGCGCGCGTCACCAGTCCCCAGATGCTTTGCAAAGCGGATTGAAGTTGGTTTTGTTTCAGCAACGCGCGGATCTCATCCGCGGCTTTCGCGGCGGCGGCGGCGAGTTCGTCATGCTTCGCAGGCACGACGCCGTTGCGGTAACGCTTGAGCATCGAGAGCGAGCGGTTGATGAGATTGCCCAGGCCGTTCGCGAGTTCAGCCTGATAACGTGACTTGAATCCAGCGTCGGTCCAGTTGCCGTCCGGGCCGATATCCAATTCGCGCAAGACATAAAAACGAAAGGCGTCCAGACCCCATTCGTCAATGACCGCGACCGGGTCAACGATGTTGCCGGTGCTTTTGCTGATCTTCGCCCCGTCCTTCTGCCACCAGCCGTGGACGAGAATCTGTTTCGGCAGCGGCAGGCCCATCGCCTTGAGCATGATCGGCCAGAAAACCGCGTGAAATTTCACAATGTCCTTGCCGACGACGTGAATGTCGGTGGGCCAGAGGCTGAGTTGAGGGTTGAGGGTTGAAGGTTGAGAGTTTTTCAGTGCGGACAAGACAGTTGGATCGCCGTGGGCGGCGGGGATGCTGATGTAATTTACCAGCGCATCGAACCAGACGTAGGTGACAAAGTCCTTGTCGAAGGGCAGGGGAATGCCCCAGTTCAAGCGTGCCGCCGGACGTGTAATGCACAGGTCTTCGAGTTCATTGTTTTTGAGAAAGCCGAGCACTTCGTTGCGCCGGTAATCAGGCTGGACGAACGACGGATTTTTTTCGAGGTAATCAATCAACCACTGCTGCTGCTCCCGCAGTTTGAACCAGTAGTTGTTTTCCTCCAGTTCGATGACCTCGCCGTAGGCCGGGTCGAACGTGCCGTCGGGCCGACGGTCCTTGTCGGTCAAAAAGGTTTCCTCCTTGGTCGAGTAAAAACCCTTGTAAGTCTTCCGGTAAAACTGTCCGGCGGCGTGGAGTTTTGTGAGGATGGCCTGGACGACTTCCTTGTGGCGCGGCTCGGTGGTGCGGACGAAATCGTCGTTGGTCAGTTCGAGTTTCTTCGCAAACGCCTTCCAGTCCACCGCCAGTTCGTCGCAGTAAGCCTGCGGCGATTTGCCCTCGGCTTGCGCGGCCTGCTGGATCTTCTGGCCGTGTTCGTCCAGCCCGGTCAGGAAAAAGGTTTCCTGCCCCAGACTGCGACGCGACCGCGCGATGACGTCGGCCACGATCTTCTCGTAGGCATGGCCGAGATGCGGCTGGCCGTTGACGTAATCAATCGCGGTGGTGATGAAAAACTGTTTGCTCATCGGTAGGAACAGTGTGGTGGACAAAGGCGGCATTGGCAATCCCGCGCAGTGTGCGAACGAAACGGCAAGGGCGTATCTTGATTGCCACCAAGGTAGGGCGGGCGCTGCCGCGCCGCCCAAACTCCCGCAAGAACAAGCGAAGCGATGTTCTT
>Ga0209540_10003354_pt1 | contig 10950 bp, 11 predicted proteins | sample BarGraIncu01121A_FD_184501 | JGI IMG/M metagenome (GOLD analysis project Ga0209540, IMG submission 184501) | Arctic peat soil microbial communities from Barrow, Alaska - Barrow Graham LP Incubations 011-21A (SPAdes) (version 2) | ecosystem: Environmental > Terrestrial > Soil > Wetlands > Peat... | reverse complement strand
GGAGCCAGGTGCAGATCCTTCAAAGATGAGCTTTTTCATGCCTGACCATAACGGCCCATGCCGGTTCGGACAGTATAACCAGTTTCACAGGATTCTCTTCGACCGCCTTGGCTATGAAAAAGCAGAGCTGATTACCCCTTCGAACGATACTTCGTATGAGGATATCGCAGGTGAACATGGCCAGAAATTCAGGATCAACGCCTGGAAGGGATTTATTGTTGCCGATTATATCAGGAAGATATACAGGGAGACAAGACCTTATGAAATTAATAAGGGCGAATCCGACATACTTTACCTGGATGCAATTAAACGCCTTGAGAGATGCATAGAAAAAGGTGCCGCCGGACTCCATAAGGTTCTTGCCGGCATTGCTGCAGATTTCATGGCAATCAAGGTTGATAAAAGTGAAAGAAAACCGGTGGTTGCGATTATTGGAGAGATATTCATGCGTGATAATGCCGGATGCAACGGCGACATTGCTAACAGGCTTGAGGATCTTGGTGTTGAAGTGGTAATTGGCCCGTTTGCAGAATGGATCTACTATTCAACCTACCGCTTTACCAGGGACAGCATCTGGAAAAACGATATAAAAGGTATCATAAAATCCAAAATACAGGGTGTGGGTCAGGATGTAATCGCAAGTTCTCTTTTAAAGGGAATAAAAAAATTCACTGATCATCACAAGGATGTCTCCCTGCATGATATGCTAAACCTTTGCAACACTTATGTGAATGAATTTTATGATGGTGATCCGCCCATCGCAATGGGGACATCCGTGGCACTTTCAGAAAGAGGCGTTTCCGGACTGGCAGCTATCCTGCCCTTTACATGCATGCCCGGAACGCTTATATTATCTGTCAGTGACTCTTTCAGGAAAGACCATAACAACATCCCGTTCATTAATATAGCTTATGACGGACAGGATTCAGTTTCCCTCGATACAAGGCTTCAGGCTTTTGTTTTCCAGGTCAGGGAATTTGCCATGTCAAAAGAAATGGTAACAGCCTGATCTGATTCAGGGAATATTATGCTGGAATTCAGATCAGCTATTCAAAACTGAGCTGACTTTTTTGAACAATTCCGATACTTTCTGGTAAGGATCACCCTCGCCAAGAGTCTCAAGGGGCAAGTACCCCCTGTAACCGCATCTGATTGCAATATCCCTGATCTTTATAAAATCAGTTTCAACCTGGTTATCCCTGATGAAAACTTTTTCCTTCATCTGCCAGGTGATGGCATATTTTGAATTTGCAGCTATATCGAGATATGGATCATCTGTATGGTAGCTTCCAATATCAAGCATCAGTCCAACCCAATCGGAGTCAATAAGGTTTAAAAGCGTTTCGACCTGGGCGGAATTTTTAAGAAAATCATTATGGTTCTGCAGGGCAAGCATTACGCCATGCAGTTTTCCGAATTCTGCACATTCCCTGATATCGCTGGCAATCCATTTTGCTCTTTCTTCCCATGAAAAATTCTCCTTTGAAAGTGTCCCTGCAAAAACCCTGAGTCCCGGAGCTCCCATCTTCTGAGCTGCAACAATCCATTCTTTGATTAGTTTTTTTTCAGACTCCCTCTTTGCCGGATCATGCCAGGTAAAGTCGTTCCTGACGCCGGTGCAGCCAAGCTCAATACCAAGCCTGAAAGCTTTCTGCTTAACATGAAAAATGTACTCATCAGAAGGAACTTCAGGGTAACCGGGAAAATAATATCCCGTGAGGTCGGCTCCGTCGAACCCTGTTTTCGCACAGAAATCAAGGAGATCGTCAATTGTCATCGTCCCTGCCCGCAATGGCTTATCGAAAGAATATGCGTTCAGACTTAATTTCAGATTATGCGGATTTGATTCAGGCACCGTACCGGGATCATTCCGGTTAGTACCAGCCATTAACGGCAATGCAGTTGCTCCAATACCAGCCGCAATAATTTTCTTTGCAAAACCTCTTCTGCCTTCCTTCATCTTCTGGTTTTTCACACTACTTATTATTGTTCAATTCTGAACCCCAGTCCTTTCAGAACCTTTTTCGCCTGTTTTGAGCCATGAGCGAGGCTGACATTGAATGCCGGGAATTCGCGCCGCACCCTGTAATTACCTCTCTGCATTTCAAAATCAGACGGCGAGAATCTGAGATTAATATTGTCCTCATCTATATTGTAAGTATGCAGGACAGCTTCCATTATAACAGCCTCATCGGTTTTACCTTTTCCGTCAATATGAATTTCGGGATTTTCAGGTTCCGGTATATTCTGAGGGTACCAATCTTTCAGGGGCAGATCAAAATGCCGGCATAACGTATTGACAATCATTGAAGTCCCTTTTGCCTTTCCATCTGTAGAATAGCCTGCAATATGAGGAGTGGAAAGAAATGTCTTCGCCATCAGGTCGATATCTATATCCGGTTCATGTTCCCATACATCTAAAATGACTCCGCCAAACTTTCCGGAATCAAGTACCTTTTTAAGACACTGCGTCACAACCACTTCCCCCCTGGATGCATTTATAAACCAGGTTCCCTTTTTCATCTTCTTGAATGTCTTCTCATCAAATAGATGATAAGTACAGTCTTCGCCGACCACGTTAAGGGGGACATGAAGTGTCACAATATCTGAATTGTATAATATCTCACCGAGCGACACAAAATTCTTGTCACCCTCTTTTCTGGCTCTCGGTGGATCATTAAGCAATACATTCATACCTAAAAGTTTTGCCAGCTTCTCGACTTTTGACCCCACATTTCCCACACCTACGATACCCAATGTCTTACCAGCAAGGTTAAAACGGAATTCAGACGCCAGTTTAAGCATCGCAGCAGCCATATACTGCTGCACGGATGCTGAATTACACCCGGGAGAATTGGTCCACACTATTTTGTTTTTCTCGCAGTACTGTGTGTCGATGTGATCAAAACCTATTGTTGCCGTTCCTATAAAACGGACTCCCGTATCCTTCAGAAGAGACTCAGTGCACTTCGTTCTTGTCCGTATAAGAAGGGCGTCGGCATCCAGGATATCTTTCCTGCTGATCTCATTACCAGGCAGGTACACAACCTCAGCATAAGGCTCAAGAACTCCTTTTAAAAACGGTATCTTATCATCGGCAATAATTTTCATCTTATCAGATATTTAATGTGAAAATAAACAATTTTTGATACCCAAAACCCGGATTTAACTTTTAATGAGCATTAAATTATAATTTTATATTACACTTTTCGAAGCATGAATAACTGGTGAAAAACAAAATTTTTCTGAACTTACGACACTTGTACTTGTTTAAGTAATTGATAATGCTTTGGCCATTACCGATGAAATAATTAAAGTAATAAAAACAGTTTCTTTATTGAATAGCATTATGGACAAAGTGAAGATTCCCGGGAATATTGATGAGTATATTGCAGGTTACCCTGAGAATATCCGCATTATACTCGAGAAGATCAGCTACCGAATGCCATCATTCACCTATAAAGGCATGCTGGTTTATTTTGCTGCGCATACCAGTCACCTGGGCTTCTACCCTTTCAAATCGGCAATTGAAGTTTTTAAAAGCGAATTGGAACCGCATCAGACTTCAAAGGGAACGGTTCAATTCCCGTATAATAAACCATTGCCTCTGATTCTGATTAAAAAAATCATTAAATTCAGGGTTAGAGAAAACCTTGCAAAAATTGTATAAAACACACTTATAGGCCATTTAAGATCAATAATATGAAAAAACTTTTTAAAATTTTACTCATTGTGATTCTCAGCATCTTTGGACTCATCCTGCTGACTGCTCTTTTTGTTAAAAAGGATTACATAGTAAAGAGGACCATTAGCATTAATCGGCCAAAGCAAGCTGTATATGATTATGTAAAATACCTCAAGAACCAGAATGATTTCAGCGTCTGGGCTAAAATTGATCCAAACATGAAGATTGATTACAGGGGAACTGATGGAACTATTGGATTCATTTCGGCCTGGGATTCGCCTGTTAAGGAAGCAGGAAAGGGAGAACAGGAGATCGCAAAGATTTCTGAAGGGGAGAGAATTGACTATATAATAAGGTTCTTCAAGCCAATGCAATCGACCGATAATGCATATATTGAATTTAATTCCGAGAATGATTCCACCACAATTGTGACATGGGCAATTTATGGAAACATGAAATATCCCATGAATCTAACTTTGCTTTTCATGGATATGGATACTATGCTCGGAAAAGATCTTTCCGGCGGATTATCAAATCTCAAGACACTTCTTGAGAAATAGAGGGAGTGAGCACGTGTAGTTGATATGCTTATTCCACTATCGTCATCTCTTTCAGCAGATATCCAGCTCCCGCGAATTTATCAATGATGAACAACGCATACCTGATATCGAGGCTGATGTTTCTGCTCTGCTCAGGATTAAAGGACATATCGCTTGCAACACCTTCCCATGCCCTGTCGAAGTTAACGCCTATAAGCTGGCCATTTGCGTTCAGAACCGGGCTTCCGGAATTCCCGCCTGTCGTATGGTTATCGGCTATAAAACAAACGTGCATCTCCCCGTTCTCTGCATATCTTCCGAAATCTCCTGTCCGGTACAATTCCTTCAGCCTGGCTGGAACTGCATAATCATATATCTCCGGATTATCCTTCTCGATAATGCCTTTCACCGTTGTGTAAGGCTTGAACCTTACACCGTCCCTGGAATCATATCCTTTCACTGAACCGTAAGCAATTCTGAGTGTGGAATTAGCATCGGGATAGAAAGTGCGCTCCTTATCATATTCCATCTGAACTGTCATATATTCCTTGTTCAGGCTCTGCACCTCGTCAGAAAGCCTGTTGAGCTCACCTCTTACATTTGAGGAAATGAATTCCGAGGCGCTCTTTGAAAGCAGATACAGTGGATCTTTATTCAGTCTGGCAAGGCTTTTCTTACTGAAGCTCTTTACAAAAGCAGTATATCTTCCTTCATCAGTGAAAACTGATGTGCCATATATCTTATCTGCAAGCGACTGGAAGTTTCCCTTGCAAAGGCTTTTAATCCTGACATATTCAGGTGCCTGCCATTTTGGATCAAGGTTTTCGCCATACAAGGTCATAACAGCAACAAATAATTTCTTATCTGTTGGCTGATTATAGTTCTTGAAAAATCCCTTGGCACCGTTCACCATTTCATCTTTGATCACATTGATTTTAGCCTCGCCGGAATTATTTTCATATAGTCCGGCCAGGGAGATCATGTTTCTTGCAAAGCCTGCTGCTTCTGCACCGCTGTTAAAGAAAACATCACTGGTGTAGCTGTAAACCAGACTGTATTCCCTGTACTTATCATACAAAGCTTTGTACGAAGGCAGGATATTGCCGTATTTTGATCTTCTATCCGGGTCGGCATTGATCCATTCTGTCAGGCTTTTTTCAAATTCCTGCTTCTTTTCGATTGTCTTCATCCTTTCCAGCCCCTGGTTCTCTCCTATCCATCTCTTCCAGGAGTTGTCGAGCCCTGATTTCTTTGCCGAATACTGGAGCCTGATCAGAGGATCGCTGTTCATGGCAGTTCTCATAATCTCTATTTTCTTCGTCCGCAATTCGATCATCTTCGGGTTGATATAGTTTTTTACCATATCAATATAATACGAAGGCATATATTCCGTGGTGCTTCCAGGAAATCCAAAAACCATTGTAAAGTCACCCTCTTTATACCCTTTCAGAGATATGGTGAAATGGTACAAAGGTTTATAAGGGACGTTCTCCTTCGCGTATACAGCTGGTTTGTTATCCTTACCGGCATAGATGCGGAAGATGGAGAAATCACCCGTATGGCGGGGCCATACCCAGTTATCGGTCTCATCGCCGAATTTCCCGATAGCCGATGGCGGTGCACCTACAAAACGAATATCTGTGAATGTCTCATAAACCATGAGGAAATACTGGTTTCCCATATAAAAAGGCCTTATGCTTGCAGAGTAACCTGATCCTTCCACAGCGCTTTTTCTTATCTCATCGGAGTTGGCACTGATTAACCTATCGCGTGCATCCTTGTCCATTCCGTCAGTAATGCCATTGAGCACCTTCGCCGTGACATCCTCCATCCTCTTCAGGAATGTGACAAAGAGCCCGGGACAGGCAAATTCCTCATCACGAGACTTTGCCCAGTATCCATTTGTAAGATAATCGTGTTCAAGGCTTGAAAGTCTCTGTATCTGTCCATACCCGCAATGATGATTGGTTATCAACAGACCTTCGGGAGAAATTACTTCACCAGTGCAGCCGCCGCCGAATAATACCACTGCATCTTTCATACATGCATGGTTCACGCTGTAAATATCTTCAGCTGAAAGCTTGAAGCCTTTTTCCTGCATCAACTTTATGTTGTATTTCCCGATCAGCAACGGGATCCACATACCCTCATCCGGCAGGGCAACACATGTTAAGAAGTTAGAAATCAGCAGAGTTGCAACAATCAGTATCTTTTTCATGAGTAAGTGTAATTATATTTTAATGTTAATGAAGGTGCACGGTACAAGGTACACGGAACAAGGTTATGACCGCCGTGAACCGTGTGCCTACTTTGTCTTAATAAATTCCATTAGTTCCTGGTATACCCTCTGCACCGGTAGCCCCACCACATTAAAATAAGAGCCTTCAATCCTGCTGCAGGCAGCAATCCCTATCCACTCCTGTATCCCGTACGCGCCGGCTTTATCAAAAGGTTTAAATTCATGAATATAAAAATCAATCTCTTCGTCGGAGAGCTTTTCGAAAGTCACTTTTGTTGATTCACAGAATGCAACTTCCTTTTCTGAAGAAAGAAGGTTAACTCCGGTTATGACTTCATGCGTGTTCCCGGAGAGTTCCAGTATCATACGCCGGGCATCCTGGTAATCAACTGGTTTTCCAAGGGCTCGGTTATTGCACCAGACGATGGTATCGGCTGTAATAACGATCTCATTGTCAGCTAATATATTCCTGAATGAGTTGGATTTTTCCTTTGCAAGATAAATTGCTGCTTCTTCGCCTTGCAGATTATCAGGAAATGTCTCATCATAATCCATTTCAACCACATCGAATGTCAGTCCAAGGTCTCTTAACAGCTGCTGCCGCCTTGGCGAGCGGGAAGCCAGGATTATCCTGTATTTATCAAATCTGGTGATCATTATCCTACAAGGTTCAATGAGATAATTACCTTGACAACCACTGAATAGAGGATGCCGGCAAGCATTATAACTTTCATCAGCCTGCTGGCACTATGAATTTGTCGCCGGGTTTTGCTGATGGCCAGCTGGAAAATGACGTAAAGAAGTGGCAGAACAATAGCTGCAGAAACATAGATCAGGGTGATTTTATCATTTATGAAGAAAAACCACACTAAATAAAGTGAGGCTATTGTTATTATTATAAGGCTGACAGCAACTATTTTCGATGCGACTGTTCCTATAATGACCGGCATTGTATTGCGGCCATAGGCAAGGTCACCTTCGAAGTCTTCAATATCCTTGATTATTTCGCGGGCAAGGGTTGTAAGAAATGCAAACAATGAGAATCCGCCCACCCAGTAAAATAAAAAAGAGAGGCCTGGCACAGAATCGGCATTTACAGAGTAATACTGGTACAATGCCGGCCATTCATAGAGAACCACCAGGAGCGGAACCATTGCAGTAAGGAACGCAACTATAAGGTTTCCAATAAGAAATTGCCTCTTGTAGCTGGCAGAATAAAAATAAAGCAGCCCTGATACGATGATAAATAGAATTCCCATCCAGAAATACCCGGCTTTCCAGGATATATAAAAGCCACCGGCAACACCTGCGATATTGAAAATGGAATGCCACATCATGGCAAGGCGCCTTGGAACCTTTGTCCCGACAATTACTTCTCCCCTGTTTATAAGATCAGTCTTTATATCGAAGTAATCATTAATGACATACCCTCCCGCTGTAATGAAGACGGTGGATAATACAAGAATTACGAAACTGATAAGGGGAAACTGGAAATCCATTGGAACAGTTTTAACTGGACTTGCAAATAGTATTACAGGTACCCTGCTGATCAATGGGTCAATTATAAAATATCTCATCATAACCATTGTAAGTACCACAATGATTAAATTTTGCCACCTTATAAGCTGAAGAAATCCTTTCATATCACCATGTAAAAGCGTCTGAATCCATCCAGTCGTTATGAAGGCGAAGAACCTGTTCAATCACGTCCCTCACGCACCCTTCCCCTCCTTTTTTATCGGAAATATATAATGAAACCTGTTTAATCTCGCTGTCAGCATCTGAAGGACATACCGGAACCCCGGCAACTTTCATCACCTCAAAATCGGGAATATCATCACCCATAAAGAGTATTTCAGAATCATTCAGACCGAATTTATTCTTAAAATTCAGATAATGGTCAAGCTTTGACTTGCTATTGAGGTAAATGCTGGTTATTCCAAGAAGCTTAAGCCTTTTCTGGTACTCCTTTGAATTGCTGCCTGAAATAATGCCGATATGGTAACCCTTTTTAACGGCAAGCTGCAGCGCGTAACCATCCCTCAGGTTTACTGTCCGGTTGGGAACTCCAAAAGCATTCAGGCCGATTGTCTGAAGTGAAAGGACACCGTCAATGTCAAAAACAAATGCCTTGATGCTTATAAGGTCCTCCTTGAAATTTGCCATTATGAGCTTGTTTTGTAATGTTTTAATATTGACAGTGTAACTTCACTGTACAATTTCTGCAAATCAGGAGAGAAAGATAGTAATTCCATGTGCTTTTCAATAGTATCAATATCATTTCTGACTGCTGGTCCGGTTTGAGAAGAAGAAGGACCGTTTTCAAGAGCCTTCAAAATAGTCTCCTTAATCAGCGGTTCAAGTATTTCGGGAGAGAATCCGGCTCTTGAAGCAATCTCTATTCCTTCAGTGAGCATAAAGTTTGTGAAATTATTTACAAAAACAGCTGAAACATGCAGCAGTTTCCTGCGCTCACTATCAGCAAAGAATGCCTTCCCTCCCAAAGTTTCAGCCAGTGTAACCAGCATTTTGCGTGTAGGTTCATCTTTTGCTTCAATAAGAAAAGGAAGGTCCCTTAAGCTTACTTCTCTTCCTTTTGAAAATGTCTGCAGCGGATAAAAGACTCCCGCCTTCTCAAGCCGGGTGGGGAACACTTCAAGCCCGTAACTTCCTGCGGTATGAGCAACTAAAGTTCTGGAAGAACACCTGACTTCAGACAAAACATCTTTCAGCTTGTGGTCAGGCACTGCAACAATTATTATATCGTTTGAATCATCGAAATCCAGGACAGATGACCACTCAGCACCGCATGAACCGGCTGTTAGTCTGCCAATAGCATCATTTACTGAAACAATCTGGAGGATTTTGAAACCGGCACGAAACATTTCCCTGCAGAGAGCACCGGCAACTCTTCCGGCACCTGCAAAGGATATGTTATAATGATCCATGCAGAGACTTACTTTTTCCCATATAGGGATGATGATTCGATCTTGGTAACTTTTATATTATAAACCTTGTAATAAGATTGTTGATAGGAATATGAACTTGATTGGCTGGCACTTTGCACATAGCTGCAATCCCAATATAAATCGCCCGTCAATAATACCTGATCATCGCTGCTTATGCTATTATATGCGGCGAACATCTCGCTGGGGTTACAGAAATAGTAGGTATCATAGTAATACCCTGAATAAACGAAAAAGTAAGCGTTGGTTCCGGAGGCATTATATACGATCGAAGAATGGTCAAATATCTGGTCAGTGATCGAATAAAGCATATCCCCGCTACAACCGCACTTTGCTTGTTTCTTACAGCCTGTGTATGATACAACTGGCAGAAGTATAATCAATACCACCAGCAGCTTTCTGATTTTATATCCCATCTTAAATTTTCTGTAAAAGGATCATACTTTACTAACACGCAAAGTAAGGTTTTATTTCATCCAATACAAAAATAAAGCCGTCAAAACATTTTCTGACGGCTTGAATATTAGAGTTTATGGCATTTTACGCTTGTGCTGCGGGACCTCCGAAAGTTAGTGGCATAATCGGTCCCGGATCTTTGACTTCCTTAATCGGGCCAAAAACTGATTCGTACTTGTCAATATTATCGCGCAGGGCTGCGACAAGCCTTTTCGTATGCTCAGGTGTAAGAATTATCCTTGACATTACCCTGGCATGCGGCTTGGGCATACCCGGCACAATTCGTATGAAATCAATCACGAATTCAGCGGCCGAATGATTTATTACCGCAAGGTTTGAGTAGATTCCTTGTGCAACTTCCTCATTTAGTTCAATATTGAACTGGTTCTGGTCTTTTGGATCTGTCATCTTTTCAGAATATTATCATTTTTCCGAATCTGCTTCAGCTTCAACTGCTGACTCATTTTCGGCACCCACAAGGTTCTCATATTCTTCAAGCGAACCAACTATAATACTATTGTATTCACGCTGTCCTGTACCTGCAGGAATAAGGTGTCCAACAATGACGTTTTCCTTAAGTCCTTCCAGCTTGTCGACCTTCCCGAGGATCGCTGCCTCGTTAAGAACCTTTGTTGTTTCCTGGAAAGAAGCTGCGGAGAAGAAACTATTGGTCTGCAGTGCAGCCCTTGTAATTCCCTGTAATACCTGGCTTGAGGTTGCAGGAATGGCATCGCGTGAATCGACAATTTTAAGGTCTTTTCGCTTGAGTCCTGAATTATCATCTCTCAGTTTACGAGCTGTAATAATCATTCCCGGGCGTAATGTCTGTGAATCACCGCTATCGATAATTACCTTTTTGCCATAGATCCAGTCATTCTCATCCATGAATTCAAGTTTATCAACTACCTGACGTTCAAGGAATTTGGTGTCGCCTGGATCAACTATCTCGACCTTGCGCATCATTTGCCTGACAATGATCTCGAAATGCTTGTCGTTGATCTTCACACCCTGCAGACGATATACTTCCTGGATTTCGTTTACGATATATTCCTGGACCTTTGTCGG
>Ga0209540_10003352_pt1 | contig 10954 bp, 10 predicted proteins | sample BarGraIncu01121A_FD_184501 | JGI IMG/M metagenome (GOLD analysis project Ga0209540, IMG submission 184501) | Arctic peat soil microbial communities from Barrow, Alaska - Barrow Graham LP Incubations 011-21A (SPAdes) (version 2) | ecosystem: Environmental > Terrestrial > Soil > Wetlands > Peat... | reverse complement strand
ATAAACGGTGATGACGACGGGAATCACGAGCCCCGCGTCAGCTTTGGTCACCGCGTTGAATTCCTTGCAGAAACCCATGATGTTGACGCCGTGCTGGCCGAGCGCCGGGCCGACCGGCGGCGCGGGATTCGCCTGACCCGCCGGAATCTGCAGCTTGATGATGCCTGTGACTTTCTTTGCCATAAAATTCTTCGTGATGCGTGAGACGTGAAACGTGACTTTATTTCACGCATCACGTTTCAGGCTACGCTTTCTCCACCTGCCAATACTCCAGTTCCACTGGCGTGTTGCGGCCGAAAATGTTCACCGTCACCTTGAGCTTGCCGCGCTCAGGATCAATTTCCTCAATCACGCCGCTGAAATTGAGGAACGGTCCGTTGTTGATTTTGATCGTTTCGCCGACTTCAAAATTGACCTTCGGTCTTTCCGTCTCTTCCGACGCGGAAATTTGCGCCTTGATGGATTCGACTTCTTCCGTCGGCGTCGGCACGGGCGGTTCGCCGCCGACAAAACCAATCACGCCCTGCGTTTCTTTGATGAAATACCACGGCTCCTCGATGATACGGTTGTTTTCATCGAGCAGCGCCATGTCCACAAACACGTAGCCCGGCCACAATTTGCGGCTGGACACGGTCTTCTTTTGGTTGCGCACCTCGACGACCTTTTCCATCGGGACGAGGACTTCCTTGACATAGTCCTGCATCTCGTCGGTCTTGACGCGCTTCTCAATGCTTTCCTTGACCTTCTGCTCCTGGCCGGAAAGCGTATGGATGACAAACCATTGGCTGCGCATGGTGCTCAAAGTACAAAGAATACAAAATACAGGATGCGATCCACCACTTCGGTGAATGCGCCCATCAAAGCAATTGAAATCATGATGAGCGCCGTCGAGCCTTTCAGTTCCACCCAGGTCGGCCACGAACATTTTTTCAATTCTTCGCGCGTTTCCTGCACATAGTTGGCCAACTGCCGGACCTGCCCCTGCCACCAAAGGTAGGCAAAGATCACCCCGACGACGACCACCCAAATCAAAATTTTTGTCCAGTCATTCACAATTCATTCACTCACAAATTTTTCTGGCTTGCCGGGCCATAGCTCGCAGCGTTTGCACCATTGCGCCCTTGCGCCCGTCCCGCCTTGCGGGACTGGCGGAGAGGGAGGGATTCGAACCCCCGTCGGGTGTTAACCCGAAGCGGTTTTCAAGACCGCCGCGATAGACCACTCTGCCACCTCTCCGTTCGCAGACTGGCACGGCAGGAGGGACTTGAACCCCCAACCAACGGTTTTGGAGACCGCTACTCTGCCAATTGAGCTACTGCCGTATCCGCCCAATCTCGTTTGTATTTCTGACAAAAAGGGAGCCGCGGGGTTCATCCCCCCGCGCTCCAATGTTGAAAACCGCTGTTATGCGATGACTTCCGTCACGCGGCCCGCGCCAATCGTGCGGCCGCCTTCGCGAATCGCAAACCGCTGGCCTCGTTCCATGGCCACCGGCGCGATGACATTTATTTCCACCGAAACGTTGTCGCCCGGCATCACCATTTCAACCCCCGCCGCGAGTGTCACCGTGCCGGTTACGTCCGTGGTGCGGAAGTAAAATTGCGGACGGTAGTTCGTGAAGAACGGCGTGTGCCGGCCGCCTTCCTCCTTCGACAGCACATAGACTTCCGCCTTGAAATTCGTGTGCGGGGTGATGCTGCCCGGTTTGGCCAGCACCATGCCACGCTCGACTTCTTCCTTCTTGATGCCGCGCAGCAGCACGCCGACGTTGTCGCCCGCCGTCGCCTTGTCCAGCAGCTTGCGGAACATTTCAATGTCGGTGGCAACCGTCTTGCGGGTGTCCTTGATGCCGACGATTTCAACATCGGACATGCGTTCCAGCACGCCGCGCTCCACCCGGCCGGTGACGACCGTGCCGCGGCCTTCAATGTTGAACACATCCTCGATGCACATCAGGAACGGCTTGTCCACCTCGCGCGGCGGCAACGGAATGAACTCGTCAATGGCTTCCAGCAATTTCTGGATGGAATCCTCGGCCTCCTTGTCACCCGCCAACGCCGCCTTGGCGCTGCCGCGAACGATGGGCGTCTTCTCACCCGGAAATTCATATTTGGTCAGCAGGTCGCGGACTTCCATTTCCACGAGTTCCAGCAGTTCCTTGTCGTCCACGAGGTCAACCTTGTTCAGGTAAACCACGATGGCGGGCACGCCGACCTGGCGGGCCAGCAGCACGTGCTCCTTGGTTTGAGGCATCGGACCTTCCGAGGCATCAACCACCAGGATGGCGCCGTCCATCTGGGCCGCACCGGTAATCATGTTCTTGATGAAGTCGGCGTGGCCGGGACAGTCGATGTGGGCGTAATGACGCTTGTCGCTCTGGTACTCGACATGTGAAACCGCAATGGTCAGGGTCTTGGTCTCGTCACGCACGGTGCCGCCCTTGGTAATTTCCGCGTAAGACTTGACTTGGGCCAGGCCCTTTGCCGCCTGCACTTTGACAATTGCAGCCGTCAGAGTGGACTTGCCGTGGTCAATATGTCCGATCGTGCCGACGTTGACGTGCGGCTTCGTTCGTTGGAATTGCTCTTTAGCCATTGTTATCTCCTGCGTTTAGTTTTTGGTTAACGGTCAAATCTGCGAACTGGAGCCCATGATCAGGGTTGAACTGATGACCTCGTCCTTACCAAGGACGCGCTCTACCAACTGAGCTACATGGGCGCATTAAATCATTAGTCCAATCCGATACACAAACACAAAACGACAAAAAAACCCGTTCCCCTCATTTTTTTCTGTCGAAAATCCAAGGGGCAACCGGCTGTTTTTGTCTTTTTACGGCTCTGCTTGCAAGCGAAAATTATGAAACACCTGCCCCCTTGTCAACAGGTATTTTATTTTTTTTCCAACGCCGCTCTTTTGGGCAAAAACTCCATACACAATGCCGGTTGTCCGTTAAATCGGGCAAGGCCAGTTTGGCACTATTTCGAATTTTTCGTCCGGCTGGCTTCGGCTTCAGCTCCATCAGAGGCTTTAACCCTAATTAGCCGCCAATCCTTGCATGCGGAAGATGATTTGAGAATGGATGTCTTCACTTTCGGAATATGGGAATATGTTTTATGTGAAAAAAGATTCCTGAAAAGCTCTTTCAAAAGTTCAGGCGGTATCGGTCAATTTTAGTTGAATCTTATCTCTGACGATTGTTTTCTCCCCGCCAGGCCTCAGGCTGGTTTCAAGCAAAACCGAAAAGAATTGAATTCTGCGCCGGTTGCTCCAACATCCGCCCATACTGAGAGCATTTTCTCTGTGGTTTTTGAAATTTGGCTGATAACGAAAAAATATGAACGTTTCAATTCCGTTCCGCCCAAAACTGGCGGATATAGCGCATCCGGGCACTGCGCCTGCGGACGCGGATGGAGCGCCGGCCTCCGGCACGGCTCGAAAAGAAATTCTACAACAACACGCCGTGCCAGAGGCTGGCGCTCCAAAAGAGATTCCGCGGGAACGTGCCGTGCTGGAAGCCGGCGCTCCGGGAGCAGCGGTTTCAGCACACGCCGTGCTGGAAGCCGGCGCTCCAACTGTCAGGTGACCGAAAACGTCGCTTATGGATATTACCCCGACGACTTTGCTGCCCCTGACACTGATGGGTTATGTCCTGGGTTGCGCGGCGGGATTGCTGTTTCTCCGGCACGAAAAACTGGCCAACTTTTGCTCGTTCGGCTGTGGCACGGTGGCCGCCTTGTGCGGAGCGGTCGCGTGCGTGATGTCCCTGACGGCTGGCTCCACCGCCGCCGTCTTGCAGTTGCAATTGCTTCCGACACTGATTCCTTACGTCCAATTCACCGTGCGCCTCGATCCACTGTCGGCTTTTTTCGGGCTGATTGTTTCGCTGCTTGGCTTCGCGCTGTCGCTGTATTCGTTGGGTTACGCGTGCGGGTTCTATGGGCGCAAAAATGTCGGCGTGCTGGGCGCGTTCTTCAACCTGATGCTGCTGGCGACGACGCTGGTGGTCATGGCGGACAATGCGTTTTTCTTCCTCATGGTCTGGGAAATCATGGCGCTGTCGGCTTACTGCCTCGTCAGTTTTGAACATGAGAAACCCGAAACGCGCAGCGCCGGGGTGCTCTACTTCGTCATGTCGCACATCGGGACGGGCTGCATCATGCTCGGCTTTTTGCTGCTGTTCCAAGCCTCGGGCCGGGTTCTGGGCAATTACGGCCCGGACGCTTACTCCTTCGCCGGTTTTCATGCGCTGACCGGAAATGTGTCCTGGCTGTCCTCCGGTTCGCGCGACGCCGCCTTTCTGCTGTTCCTGATCGGCTTCGGCATCAAGGCGGGCATCGTGCCGTTGCATACCTGGCTGCCGGCGGCGCATCCGGTGGCGCCCAGCAACGTGTCGGCCTTCATGTCCGGCGTGCTCATCAAAACCGGCATCTATGGCCTGACGCGCGTGTTTTTCTACTTTCTCGGCACGCCCCCGATGTGGTGGGGCGTGACCGTTCTGGCCATCGGCACGGTTTCCGCCGTGCTGGGCGTGTTGTATGCCCTGATGCAGCATGACCTGAAACGGCTGCTGGCCTATCACAGCATCGAAAACATCGGCATCATCCTGATGGGTTTCGGCGCGTCGCTGATGTTCCTGCACACGAACCATCCGTTGCTGGCCACGCTGGCGCTCATCGCGGGCCTGTATCACACGATCAATCACGCCGTGTTCAAGGGGCTGCTGTTCCTCGGCGCGGGTGCGGTGCTGCACGCCACGCACACGCGCGACATGGAGCAGATGGGCGGGCTGGCGAAGCGGATGCCGCAGACGGCGTTCTTCTTTCTGGTCGGCGCCGTGGCCATCTCCGCGTTGCCGCCGCTGAACGGATTTGTCAGTGAATGGCTCACTTACCAGTCGTTGCTCCAGGGGTTCGGCACGACGGACAGTTTGCTGCGGCTCATGTTCCCGATTGGCGGGGCATTGCTGGCACTGACGAGCGCGCTGGCGGCGGCGTGTTTCGTGAAGGCTTTTGGCATCACCTTCCTGGCGCAACCGCGGAGTGAAGCGGCGGCACAGGCGCATGAAGCCCCGCTCACCATGCTTTTGGCCCAAGCCGTCCTCGTGGCGGCCTGCGTGTTCCTCGGACTTTTCCCCACCGTTTTCCTCCAGGTCCTCGATCCGTTGACGCAACAGCTCACCGGCCTGCAAATCAGCCAGCAACTGACCCTGGCCAATGGGCTGGTGCTGTCCGGCGTCAATCAGAACGGCGGCACGGTCTCGACCCTGGGCATCACGTTGTTGGGCCTTTGCCTGTTGTCCATTCCGTTCGTGCTGTGGCTGGTCTTCGCGCGAAGGGCTAAAACTCGCATCGGGCCGACGTGGGATTGCGGGCTCAAGGGACTGACGCCACGCATGGAATACACCGCCACCGGTTTTTCCAAGCCGATCCGGATGATTTTCAAGGCGCTCTTCCGTCCGCGTCGCGAAGTGCAGCGGGAATACGACTTTTCGCCTTACTTCACCACGAGCATCCGCTTTGAGGCCCATGTGGAGGAGGTTTTTGAAACGCGGATTTATCGTCCGCTCAACCGGTGGGTGCTGTGGGCGTCGCGGCGGATGCGCGCGCTGCAAGCTGGCAGTCTTCAGGCGTATCTCATTTATATTTTCATCACCTTGTTGCTGCTCCTGTTGTTTGCGTTATGAATCCCAACCTTTCAGCTATTGTATTGCAGACGGCGCTGTTGCTGGCGCTGGCGCCGTTAATCAGCGGCTGCATCCGGAACTGGAAGGCCCGGTTGCAAAACCGCCGTGGTCCGCGCGTTGTGCAGCCTTATTTCGACCTGATAAAATTTCTGCGCAAGGACATGGTCATCTCCGAACACGCTTCGTGGGTGTTTTCAGCGGCGCCCTACGTCGTCTTCATCACCGCGCTGCTGGTGGGATTGATGGTGCCGATGGTGACCACCCAAGCGCCGTTGAGCCTGTTCGGCGGCGTACTGGCGGTCGTCGGTTTGCTGGCGCTCGGCCGGTTTTTCATGGCGTTGGGCGGACTCGACCCGGCCAGCGCCTTCGGCGGCATGGGCAGCAGCCGCGAGATGACCATTGCCGCCATTGCCGAACCGGCATTGATGCTGGCGATCTTCACCGTGGCCATCACGGTCGGCTCCACCGACTTCAGCCACATGGTCGCTGCCGCGCAGCAATCGGGCTGGGACCTGCTGAACCCGGCGCATCTCATGGCGTTTGTGGCGCTGTTCGTCGTGCTGCTGGCCGAGACGGGCAGAATACCCATTGACAATCCGGCCACGCATCTCGAACTGACCATGATCCACGAGGCGATGCTGCTGGAATACTCGGGCCGTCACCTCGCCTTGATGGAATGGGGCGCCTCCATCAAACAACTGGTGCTGATGGCCATCCTGGTGAACATCTTTCTGCCGGTTGGCCTGGCCGACGACGGTTCGGCGGCTGCGCTCGGCCTGGGGCTGGCGGTTTTCCTCGGCAAGATTCTCCTGTTGTCAGCCGCGGTGGTGCTGGTCGAGACCGTCAATGCCAAGCTGCGCCTGTTCCGCGTGCCGGACCTGTTGAGCGCGGCCTTCGTGCTCGCCACCATGGCACTGTTGTCCACGTTTATCTTTCATTGATTATGAACCATTCCGTTTCAATTGAAATCGGCTCGCAAATCATCATGTTGTTTGCGGCGTTGATGCTGGTGCTACAACTGCTCCTGGTGGTGCAGCGGATGTTGCTCATCAACATCCGCCTCTTCGCGCTGCAATCGCTCATGCTCTCCGCCATCGCCACCGTGGTCGCCTACTACTACAACGCCACGCACGTCTATATCGTCGCCGTGCTGACCCTCGTCGGCAAGGTCATCTTCCTGCCCTGGCTGCTCAACCGGCTCGTGCGCCGCATCAACATCGTCCAGGAAATTGAACCGCTGTTCAATGCGCCCACCTCGATGCTCATCTGCGGCGGCCTGACGTTGCTGGGTTACCTGGTGGCGCGGCCGTTCACGACGTTGCACAAGCTCGGCAACAACACGCTGGCCATCGCCATTACGCTGCTGCTCACCGGCTTTTTCCTCATGATCAACCGCCGGAAGGCCATCTCCCAGGTGCTCGCGCTGCTGACGATCGAAAACGGCGTCATGCTCGCGGCCGTGGCGCTCACCACCTACGGCATGCCGCTGGTGGTCGAACTGGGCATTTTCTTCGACGTGATGGTGGCGGTGATGGTGCTGGGCATCCTGGTCTATCGCATCCGCGAATCGTTCGACTCGATGGACACCAGCAAACTCGACCAGTTGAAAGGATGACAAAGCAAAGGCTAAAGGCTGAAGGCTGAAGGCTGAAGTTATGAGTGAAAAGCCGCAGGATTTGAAACCGAGAACGAAGGCGTTTGCGCTTCGGGTGATCTGTATGTACTCCAAGCTGCCGAAGAATGACATGGTCGCGCAGGTGCTCGGCAAGCAGGTTCTTCGTTCCGGCACGTCCGTCGGCGCAAACTATCGCGAGGCATCGCGCGGTCGGTCCAAACCCGAGTTCATTTCCAAGATTGGCGACTGTCTCAAGGAAATCGAAGAAACCGAGTATTGGCTCGAACTCCTCGTGGACAGCGGATGTGTTGCGGAAGCAAAGATGGCCGACCTGCTCGGTGAAACCCGCCAACTCATTGCCATATTCACGACAATTGACAAGAATGCCAAAGGAGGAAACAGCAAAAGCTAAATGCTGAAGGCTAAAGGCTAAAGTTTATGAGAAGACGGGGAAAGCGGAAGAAAGGCCAAAGGCGAAGTGTTACCGGTGTTGCGCCGGCAATACTTCAGCCTTTAGCCTTTAGAATTTAGCCTTTTTATTATGCTGCTTTTGACGCCCATCCTGGTGATCCCGCCGGCCGCCGCCCTGCTCTGCCTGCTGGTGCGGTGGCGACGGCTCATGGAATGGATCAACATCCTGGCGTTTGCCGCCACACTGGCGCTGGGCATCCGGCTGTTCCACGAGGTGCTGGCGCGCACCGTGGTGACGGAATGGAAGGAATTTTTTTACGCCGATGCGTTGAGCGCGTGGATGGTGCTGTTGATTTCAGCGGTGTCCCTGGGCACGTCGCTCTACGCCGGACGTTATTTTCGCCGCGACCTCGCCGCCGGAGTGGTGACGGCCGGCCGCGTCAAGGAGTTCTTCGTGCTCACACCGGTATTTGCCACGGGCATGTTTCTGGTGGTGCTGGCGAACAACCTGGGCGTGATGTGGTTCGCGCTGGAAGCCACCGCCCTGTCGTCCGTGCTGCTGGTGGCGCTGTACAACCGCAAGACCTCGCTCGAAGCGGCGTGGAAATACATCATGCTCGGCAGCCTGGGACTGGCACTGGCCTTGTTCGGGACGGTGATCACCTACGCGGCGGCGATTGGACAGGACGGGAGCGGACGGTTGCCGAGTTTCAACTGGTCGCACTTGATGACGGTGGCGGCCCAATTCGACCCGCGGCTGATGAAGCTGGCGTTTGTCTTCATGCTCGTCGGCTACGGCACCAAGGCCGGTCTCGCGCCGATGCACACCTGGCTGCCCGATGCGCACAGCGAAGCGCCGTCACCGACCAGCGCCATGCTGTCCGGTGTGTCGCTCAAAGTCGCGATCTACGCCCTGCTCCGCTTTCACATCCTCACCACGCAATGCCTCGGCACCGGGTACAGCCGCACGCTGCTGCTGGGCTTTGGCCTCTTCTCCATGTTACTCGCAGCGCCGTTCATTCTCGTGCAGAGCAACCTCAAACGCATGCTCGCCTACTCCAGTCTCGAACACGTCGGCCTCATCTGCGCCGCCATCGGCCTGAACACGCCGGTGACCATTTTCGGCGCGTTGCTGCACATGGGCTATCATGCGCTGACCAAACCGGTGCTGTTCTTCGCAGCGGGCAACATCCACCAGACGTTTCATACCATGAAACTGCGGGTCATCGGGCCCGGCGTGGTGCAGGTGCTGCCGGTGACGGTGCTGTTCATGGGGCTGGCGGCGGTGGCGGCCATGGGCCTGCCGCCGTTTGGTTTGTTTTACAGCGAATTGACGGTGCTCAGCGGCGGGTTCGCGGCGGGCCGGACCTTCATCAGCTCCCTAATATTGGCGGCGCTGATCGCGGCGTTTTGCGGCATTCTCAAACAACTCACCCGCATTTTGCCCGGCGCGCGCAAGGTCGAACGCCCCAACGACGCCAAGGCATGGGACGGCGTGCCGGCGATGGCACTGCTCGTGGGCGGACTGCTGGTGTTCAGCGTGTGGTGCCCCGTGTCGCTACTCCAGTTGCTCCACCAAGCGGCCAGTATCGTTGGAGGAAAACCCTGATGCCCCCGCCGCGTGAGGCAAAGCCTTTTACGCGTGCCTGCCGCGTGGCACAGCTTTACGCGGTCACAATTCCAGGACTTTCAAGGCAGAGATTGCCACGCCCGGTAAAACCTGTGGCTGGCAGCAGTGGCGCTATTATCCACATAGGTTTCCATGGTGCTGGAGGCGGAATTAGTATAGATGCCGCTCCAATTTACCAGATTGGTCGAGGTCTCGATGACGAAATCCTTGCCGGCGACCAGGTTGCTGACCGTGCATTGGAAACGGCCATCCAGCAGGCGCATGGGGTCAACCAAAACGCTCGGCGTCGGTGGGGTAGAGTCTTTGACGACAAGGGTGCCGGTCTCCCCGGTCATCTCGTCAATGTAATCAAACGTCCCAACGCGCGTAACGGTGAGACTCACCCCATACCCAAAGCTCACAATGCCCGAGCTCCAGGGATACGAGTAGCTGCGCGTCGTGTGCGGATCCCCCCAAGAATCGACGTTCCACCAAGTAACGCTTTCGCCGACCATGACCTCGAGGTAGGCTGGATCAAATCCATATTCGTCCATGTAAATGTCCGCCGCCTGAGTCTGGGGTGCGAGTCTCAAGGCCAGCAGAAGGAGTATGCAGAAACTCGATGTTTTAAATGAATTAAGAATTCGTTTCATAGGCTTTCCTTTCATCTTAACGCCGACTCTTCTATCAGTTCAATGAGGGCGTGCAACAAAAATCTGCTGCACTGCTTACTCCAGCACCAGCCGGTAGAAACGGGCGGAATTGGCGGCGGGCACTTTGAATTGGCAGGTCCCGTCCCCACTGAAGACCGCGTTGGTCGTGGTTCGATCTCAGGCCGGGGGAAAAATGTGTCATTGTCGGGGACCGGCCTCTTTTTTGCCGCGTGGCGTCCTGTCCATCGACCCGTCCACCGTAGCACTGGCGAATCCGGCGAGGTAGGCGGCGTTCATCGCTTCCTTTTCGTCTCCTGTGCGCCTGTTTTAGAAAAGTCCTTTGCAAACCTTTTTCTGCAATTGTTCGACTTGGCTGCCAAACTCCCGCCGCCCTTCATGCTCCAGCCGTTCGAAGTGGTCGTAATCAAAAATCGGCGACTCGACCGACAACCCGTTGCCGTCATCAGCGGACGCATCCTTGAACATCCCACCCACCGCTGCCATCAAACCGTCGTATTGCTGGAGCTTGTTTCTTAATTTTTCTTCCGAGCGCGTTTGCCAGTATTCACCTTCGTCGGTCACTTCCACCATCACGCCAAGCTGTCGCCAAAAATCCAGCAGGCTGATGATTTGCCGATGGCACTTCAGAAAATGTTCCCAGCCGCACTCGGCCGCATACTGGGTTTTGCAATGACCTTTCAGCAGCCAGCCGCCCTCGAAACCTGTGGGGATTGACCCCGCGCGAAACGGAGTCCGGCGTGGATACTGGCACAGGCCGAACAATGCGCTTTCGCAGCCATCACCGGGAGCGACTTCCACGACCCAGCCACGCTTGGCTGGAACATGGCCGAAGCAACATAGACGCGCAGATCGGAACGCTTGCGTTTAATGCCTTTGGACTCCTCAATTTCCGTGCGCTTGAAAGACAAAGCCGGGGTGTTTTCAAAAATGGAATCTGCCCATTTTGAAACACGGCTGCAAAA
>Ga0209540_10003351_pt1 | contig 10954 bp, 8 predicted proteins | sample BarGraIncu01121A_FD_184501 | JGI IMG/M metagenome (GOLD analysis project Ga0209540, IMG submission 184501) | Arctic peat soil microbial communities from Barrow, Alaska - Barrow Graham LP Incubations 011-21A (SPAdes) (version 2) | ecosystem: Environmental > Terrestrial > Soil > Wetlands > Peat... | reverse complement strand
TTTTTCCGTCCGTCAATTGACGGAATGGTTGCCAGGGTTTCGCAGAGCCTAATCTCTCCGCCCTTCTTAATAAAAACCAAACACCCTTGAAAGGAAGGAATATTTGATTTGTGGAGACAAATATATAAAGGATTTTTAAAAAAACAATATCTTGATAAAAAACCGGACTGCAAGACTGCACGACTGCAGGACAGCACGACAATAAAAAGAATTCCGTATTTTTGTAAAAAATATTTAAAATGGAGAGCAAATTAAAATTATATAATAGTCTGACAAGAAGGAAAAAAATCTTTACTCCGCTTCATCCTCCTTATGTAGGGATGTATGTTTGTGGGCCTACCGTATATAGTGAGGCCCACTTGGGGCATGCTCGTCCAGCTATCACATTTGATATGCTTTTTAGATATCTATTACATTTGGATTATAAGGTTCGTTATGTTCGCAATATTACGGATGTTGGGCATCTGGAAAACGATGCAGACGAAGGAGAAGATAAGATAGAAAAGAAGGCAAGGCTGGAAAATCTTGAACCCATGGAGGTAGTTCAGAAATATTTGAATAACTATCTAAAAAACATGGGGCAACTTAATATTCTCCCTCCGTCTATTGAGCCTAGAGCTTCAGGACATATCATTGAACAACAAGATCTTATTAACAAAATTTTTGATAATGGATATGCATATGAGGTCAACGGCTCTGTTTATTTTGATGTTTTGAAATACAATAAAAAATATAAATACGGAAAGTTGTCAGGAAGAAAACTTGAGGATCTTAAAACAAATACAAGAACTCTTGAGGGACAGTATGAAAAAAAGAATGTATTCGATTTTGCTCTTTGGAAAAAAGCAGCTTCTGAACACCTTATGCACTGGCGTTCGCCTTGGAGTGAAGGATTTCCAGGATGGCATCTTGAATGCTCTGCCATGAGCTTAAAATATCTCGGAGAGGTGTTTGATATTCATGGAGGTGGTATGGACTTGAAATTTCCTCATCATGAATGTGAAATCGCCCAGTCAACCGCAGCTAATGGAAAAGAATCAGTCAGATTCTGGATCCACAACAACATGATCACGATAAATGGGCAGAAAATGGCACGTTCGCTTGGTAATTATATTACTCTAGATGACATTTTTAATCGGAAGAATAATGTGCTCAATAGAACATTTAGCCCAATGACTGTGAGATTTTTTATTCTTCTTTCCCATTATCGCAGCACAATTAATTTTTCTATTGAAGCATTGATTGCTGCAGAAAATGGCCTTGATCGGTTAATGAAAGCATATGAAACTCTTAATAAAATAACCCCCTCCACAATATCAACAATTGACATTATCAAATTGAAAGAAAAGTGTTATGCCGCAATAAATGATGATCTTAATACTCCTATTCTAATTTCTTACCTATTTGAAGGAGTAAAAAATATTAATTCTCTTTACGACGGTAAAGAACACCTCAACCAAGATGATCTCGATCTATTAAAGAGCATATTTAAAACTTTTATTTTTGATATTCTTGGTCTTAAAATAGAAAGGGATAAATCTACTAATGACGAATTTGTAAATAGTGTTATTGATGCAAGTTTGAATCTTCGAAAAATTGTCAAACAAAGTAAAGATTGGAGTACTTCAGATAAAATGAGAGAAGAACTTAATAAGATAGGTATTATAATAAAAGATAAAAAGGAAGACGTAGAATGGGAACTTGAGTAAAAGATTTTTTACACACAGTGGAATCTTACGTACAATTCAAGAACGGATATGCAAAGTGGGCAAATCCCCCTATAATCCCCCCAGAGGGGGGATAAAGGACTATATATTAATATTTTAATGGAATGGCCAGAGTCATAAATAAAGATTTGAAAAAAAGGGCTGTTGAATTGAGGAACAATATGACGAAGGCTGAAATCGTACTTTGGTCAAGGTTACGAATGAGGCAGGTTGCGGGATTGAAATTCAGGAGACAACAACCAATATTTGACTATATAGTTGATTTCTATTGTCATGAAATAAAACTCGTAATTGAAGTTGACGGTGAAATTCATACTCTCCCAGAACAAAGAAAATCTGACATGCTTAGAAATAAGATATTGACCATAAATGGTTACAATGTCATTCATTTTAGTAATCATGAAATAGAAACTAATTTAGATTCTGTAATCAAAAAAATAAAATCTATTATTGCCTGTCTTTTATCCCCCTGCCAGGGCGACCACCGGGAGTCATCCAAATGAAAAACAATCTTAAAAATATAAATCTGTCCCCCTCTCAGGGGGACCATAGGGGGTTCTACAGGTCTGCAGTAATCTTAATAGGGTCCACCCCTCTTGGTGGTAGCAATCCAATTCGTTTGCAGTCGATGACGAACACAGACACACTCGACACAAAAGCTTCGGTTGCCCAGTGCATAAGAATCATTGAAGCCGGGGCTGATTATGTACGTTTAACAGCACAGGGAGTCAGGGAGGCAGAGAACCTTGCAAGTATTAAAAAGGAACTCCGGAAAGCAGGCTTCGATAATCCGCTAATTGCAGATATCCACTTCAACCCTGCCGCTGCCGAGAGTGCAGCCAGCATTGTAGAAAAAGTAAGGATCAATCCAGGGAATTACGCTGATAAAAGAGCAGCATTCATAAAGAGTGAATTTACCGAAAAAGAATATGGCGAAGAGCTGGAACGAATTCATGAAAGGCTTCTTCCTCTTATCAATATCTGCAGGGAGAACAAAACAGTTATTCGTGTCGGCATCAACCACGGATCGCTTTCCGACCGCATCATGACCCGTTACGGGAACACCCCGAAAGGGATGGTGATGTCGGCAATGGAGTTCATAAAGATCTTCCTCTCCGAGAATTTCACCGACCTGGTCCTCTCGATAAAGTCATCCGATACCGGAGTCGTAATCGAATCGAACAGGCTCCTGGTTGATATGATGCGGGCCGAAGGGGTAGCTTTTCCTATTCATCTTGGTGTTACCGAAGCCGGCGAAGGGGAGGACGGGAGAGTACGATCAGCCGCAGGAATAGGCGCGCTGCTGTCGGAGGGCATAGGCGATACCATTCGCGTTTCATTATCGGAGGATCCCGAACTCGAGATACCAGTGGCCAGAGAGATTATTCGCTTTACCTGCGGAACGACAGGACGATTGGCAAACCCTGCCGGGAAGCTGGAATATAAATCATGGAAGGAACTTTATCGCCCGGAGGTGCTTGCTGATGAAAACGGGATCATTACTGATGAATCGGGCACGCCATTCAAGGGTAAAATGATAACATTCAGCCCGGGAGAACAGGTTGTGCTTCCGTCCGGTGAAAAAGAAAAAATAATTCTTAACCCGATCTTTAATGAAGATGATCCGGTAAGGCTTGCAATTGATGCGGCAGCTCTTCTTGGAAAATATTTCATATTAAAACAGGCTGACGGCATCTGTATTTCCAACAGGGGGAAAGTTCAGGGCACTAAGCTGAAGGAGCTCTCGTTTTCGATACTCCAGGCAACTGAAGCCAGGATCACCAGGACGAGATATATCTCATGTCCCACATGCGGACGCACAAAGTTCGACCTGCCGGAGGCTGTCAAAAAAGTAAAGGAGGCTACCGGGCACCTGACCGGGCTGAAGATAGCTATCATGGGTTGCATTGTTAATGGTCCTGGAGAGATGGCAGGCGCAGATTACGGTTATGTTGGCGCCGGGGAGGGTAAAGTTCATATTTACAGGGGAACAGTACCTGTTCTTAAAAACGTTCCTGTGGAAAAAGCCGTCATGGAATTATTAAGGATTATCGGAGATGATCTTTTAAACCGCAAAGTCCGCTAAGAAAGCGCAAAGTTCGCGAAGTTAAAACCGAGTCATTTATTCCTTTGCGATCTTTGCGTATAACCTTTGCGATCTTTGCGATTAACGGATTTAACTATATCGACATCCTCATCTGACTTATAAGTCACCAGCTTGTAATCGAGCTGTTTTTTCTGAAGGTCGGCTTTTACAACTTCTATCTTAATCTTATCGCCAAGAGTATAAACCTTACCGTTTGAACGGCCTATTATGCGATAGTTTTCTTCATCATACTCATAAAAATCGTCTTCAAGGTCACGGAGGGCGACCATGCCTTCGCACTGGTTCTCGATTATCTCGACATAGATGCCCCATTCGGTCACACCGGAGATAACGCCATCAAACGGCATTCCCATCTTATCGCTCATATACTCGACCTGCTTGTATTTTGTCGAAGCTCTTTCGGCCTCTGTAGCAAGGCGCTCCATCTTCGAGGAGTGATCGCACAGCTTCTCGTATTTTTCGCGGCCCTCAATATTGGATCCATCGAGATACATTGTCAGAAGCCGGTGGACCATCATGTCGGGATATCGCCTGATAGGCGAGGTGAAATGAGTATAGTACCTGAATGCAAGACCATAATGCCCTATATTTTCTGTCGAATAGATTGCCTTGGCCATCGACCTCAGGGCAAGAGTCTCGATAATATTCTGCTCCTTTTTCCCTTCAATCTGGTGAAGAAGCCTGTTCATCGCCTTTGGCAGCGGAGTCTTGTCGTCTTCGGAAAGCTTATACCCGAACTTCTTTATAAAGTGGCTGAAATTGCTGATTTTCTCCGGATCAGGCTTATCGTGTATCCTGTAGACAAAAGTCTTGCCCTTGCGGATTTTTCCCACATATTCAGCAACACTTTTGTTTGCAAGCAGCATGAACTCCTCGACGAGCTGATTGGATGTGCCCATCTCGCGGAATTTGATGCCGGTAGGCTTGCCTTTCTCATCAAGGTCGAATTTCACTTCAACCTTTTCAAAGGAGAAGGCACCTGCCAAAAACCTTTTTGTGCGGAGTTGCTGGGCAAGCCTGTGGAGAACTGTGACCTGATCCTTCATATCGCCCTCGCCGGTATCAATAACCTTCTGGGCTTCGCTATATGAAAAGCGCTTGTCGGAGTTTATGATGGTGCGGCCAAACCATTCGTTGACTATCTCCGATTTATCATTAAGCTCAAAAATCGCAGAATAGGTAAGCTTATCCTCGTACTGATTGAGGGAGCAGATGTGGTTCGAAAGCCTTTCCGGGAGCATGGGGACAACCCTGTCGACAAGGTAAATGGATGTTGCGCGCTGTTTTGCCTCATCTTCCAGGACAGAGCCTGGCTTTACGTAATGTGTTACATCGGCAATATGAATGCCGGCTTCCCAGTTGCCGTTGGCAAGCTGCTTCAGAGAAAGAGCGTCGTCGAAATCCTTTGCATCCTCCGGGTCGATCGTGAATGTAGGGACACCGCGCATATCGCGTCTCGCTTTTATATCTTCCGGTGTGATTGCTGCAGGAATTTTTTCAGCATCGGCCTCGACCTCTTCGGTAAAATGGTACGGCAGTTCAAATTCTGCAAGTATGGCATGCATCTCCGTTTCATTATCTCCCGGTACTCCCAGTACATTGATGATCTCTGCGATCGGGTTCTTTGATTTAGGATCCCAGTCGACAACTTTAGCCACTGCCTTTTCTCCCTGTTTTGCCCCGTTAAGCTTTGAGAGGGGGATAAAAAGGTCGAATGGCATGTTCTTGTTATCGGGAATAAGGAATGCAAAATCAGGCATGAGCTCTATGGTTCCTACAAACGAAGTGCGCCATCTTTCAATGATCTCAACAACTTCACCTTCGGGCCTCGCGCCCTTCCGCTTTGCAAAGAGCAGCACCTTTACAGTGTCGCCGTGAAGCGCGGTATGAAGGTTTTTTGCTGAGACGAAAACATCATCCTCGAGGTCGGTGGTCGAAATAAATCCATATCCCATGCGGGTCAGATCGACTGTTCCGGTAATATAGCCCCGGCTCTCCTTTATCATGTATTTTCCCTGGTATGCCTCTTTGATAATTCCCTTTTTTGTGAGATCCCTGAGTACATCAGTTATCGCCTTCTTCTCTGACGGATCATTTATATTGAGGCGTTTTGCTATCTGCTTGTAGTTGAAACTCTGCTGGGGGTTATTAGATAAAATATCCTTTATCCGGCTGGCTGCTGATTCATTTGAAGAGCCGGCGTTTTTCTTTCCACTTCCCTTATTGCTCATAAATTATGGTTTTTACAAAGGTAAGAGAATGAAACATTAAATGTATTATATTTGATAAAATGACTCTCATCTAAATAGATGTGAGCATGATATCAGGGATTGATATCTGTTACACCTGATAAAATCAAAAGGGTCAGTTTTTAATACATGATAAGAAAATGAGAGAAAATTCATCTTTTAAGAACCTGTTTATCACATTAGCGACTATGTTTTTTACTGTCATATTGATTTTGGTTTCCGTTAATCCATGCTTCTCACAGGGGAACAGTTTTAAGCTTAATGACAGGGAATATTTTGAAATGCGTGGGTTTAATGTACTTGTTTTTGAAAATCAATATAACGGAATGTTTTTCGACGAAAAAACAGCAGGCATCCTTTTGATCCATCATGGTGTAAGAACAGCCACCGGTGGCGCGGTAAGATTGAAGCCTACTCCTGAACAGTGGGACCAGATACCTGTTGTCACAGAACGAAAAGTCAACAGGGAAGACAACAGCATAGATGTTACCCTCCGATATGCAGATTTCGATTTTACCTCCCATGTACATGTCAAACCACAGGGAAGCAGCGTTATGATCACGGTGACGCTCGATAAGCCTCTTCCTGAAAAGCTTGCAGGGAGGGCTGGATTCAATATCGAATTCCTGCCTTCAGAGTATTTCGGGAAAATTTATCTGATGGATAACATTTCGGGCTTGTTCCCTCTTTACCCGGCAAGTTCAATGGATGTCAAACCAATGGCGACTCAGATAACCCAGTTCGCTGGTTTTTCCACATTCGACGATCATGGCCGGGCAGAGTACGTGGAACCGAAACCTATAGCTGAAGGCAAAAACCTTATTCTGGCGCCCGAAGATCCCGAAAGACGGATCAGTATTCAAACTGCAAACGGAACCCTGATGCTCCTCGATGGCAGGGCAGTTGCCCAGAATGGCTGGTACGTAGTTCGTACACTTATTCCATCAGACCAGACAGGCAAAGTTGTGGAATGGACTCTTACCCCGAACATTATCCCAAACTGGACCAGGCCTCCAATGATCGCTCATTCGCAGGTCGGTTATTACCCGGATCAGGAGAAAATAGCTGTCATAGAACTGGATAAAAATGACAAGCCACTCCAGAATGCTTCCATGCTAAGGCTTACCAACAGTGGTGAATGGATTGAAGAATTCAGCGGCGAAGTGAAAACCTGGGGAACATATCTTCGTTACAATTATGCCCGTTTTGATTTTTCCTCTGTGAAGACCCCTGGCATTTATGTGATTAAATATGGCAACCAGAAGACGGATCCTTTCCAGATCGGGGAGAATATATTTGATAATGCATGGCAACAGACACTCGATGTGTGGTTTCCGGTACAGATGGATCATATGTATGTTAATGAAGCTTACCGAGTATGGCATGGAGCCGCACATCTCGACGACGCCCTGCAGGCTCCGATAAATCACCAGCATTTCGACGGCTTCAGTATGGGAGATACCACCGAAACAAAATATAAACCTCTGGAACGTATACCCGGCATGAACGCAGGAGGATGGTTTGATGCTGGCGATTATGATCTTCGTACCGGATCGCATTGCATTACCATATCGAATCTCGTTAATTCATGGGAACACTTCAACGTCAACCGCGATGAGACACTTGTTAACCAGGGACAGCGGTTTGTGGATATTCATCATCCCGATGGAAAGCCTGATATCCTTCAGCAGATTGAACATGGAACGCTTTTCCTTATTGCCCAGCAGCGCGCATTCGGGCGTGCAATCACAACTGTCATTGAACCGAACCTGCACCAGTATCATCACCTGGGCGATGCAGTGAACATAACCGATAACCTGAATTATAATCCAAACCTTAAGGAGTATGAATCTGATGGTAAATCCAGCGGTACAAAAGATGACAGGTGGGTGTTTACCAACAAATCGTCACAGACCAATTACAGCTCCCTTGTATCGCTTGCAGGAGCAAGTCGTGCCCTTAAGGGATACAATAACAGCCTTGCGGAAGAGTGCCTGGCAACTGCAAAGAAAATATGGATAGATGAACATAATCAACCGGTCCAGCCAAACCGTCAGGGTTCCAGATTTACCGGCACCGGAGAAATGGAGGCTGCCCTGCAATTATATATCTCAACTAAAGAATCCGGGTTTGCCGACCGGTTTAAAGAATTATTATGGCCAGCAATGGAAAGAGGCTACATCATGTATATGAGGCTTGCTGTCACCGCAGTTCCATATATGGATAAGGCTTATAAGGAACAGTTGACTCCCTATGTGCAAAAATTTAAAACCGCCAACGACGATATGTTCAAACAAAATCCCTTCGGAGTATTAATATCAACCGGCGGATGGGGTGGAAATGAAGGAGTGATAAGCTGGGCTATAACCAATTATCTCTTATATAAATCCTTCCCGGAAATAATTGGACCGGAGTATACGGAGAGAGGAATGGCATTTATTTATGGATGTCATCCAGGCTCGAATGTTTCATTTGTATCGGGTGTTGGAACGCATTCTGCAGAAGTGGCTTATGGTAACAACAGAGCAGATTTCACATTCATTGCCGGGGGCGTGGTGCCCGGGATACTGATCCTGAAGCCCGACTTCCCTGAGCATATGGGAAAATGGCCTTTCCTTTGGGGTGAAAATGAATATGTGATAAACATTTGTGCAGAATATATTTACCTGGTAAATGCTATAATCGACCTGAAGAAAACAGAGAAATAACTAAAAAATAAAAACTCCCTGTTCAGGTTTTAAGAGTAAAGCTGATGAATGTGCCGGTTTCTGCCACTTCTTAAACAGGTACTGAAAATTTTAATAAATTTGACATAACGTAAGATTGATATGTCCGACCTTAAATCTGTTTACCAGCATTCGCCAGCCGTCGTAACGAGAAAAACGGGGAATGAATATGTGTTAGTACCTGTTGCAAATAACATTGCCGACATGAACAGTGTATTTACCCTGAACGAAACCGGCGCTTTTATATGGGAGCATATCGATGGGAAGCGATGCGTGAAAGAGCTGATCGAAGCTCTTATGGAAGAGTATGAGACTGACGAGAAAACGGCATCGGAAGATGTCTTTTCATTTCTTGGCGAAATGAAAAAATACCTGATCATCAATGATTAATGAGGAGCTACAGCTTAAATATTGCCGGTTATATTATCAGATTCGAGAGTGCTGACGGCGGACCTGATCTTGTTCCTTCGGAACGGTTCCTCAGGAATATCTGCAGCAACAGCGACCCTGATGTCATGGTGAATGTTCACGCCGGAAAGCTTTCACTTCCGAGGGGAGCAAAGATGGTTTTCAATGCTCCGTATGTTGAAGAGGTCAATGGCATCGCGGAAAAAAAACGCGACAGGTTCTGGAGCGTTCATAAGCATCATAATGACCTTTTTATAAAAACACTCTTCCCGCTTTCCTCTTTCAGAAAAAAGGCAGTTCTTAAATATTCGCTTTCAGCACCGGAATGGGATCTCTGGATCGATGGTGCCGGCACCGGGACCGACCCGATGGAATATCCTCTCGACGGGCTGATCCTTTATTACCTCACTGTAATTAAAGGCGACATTCTGATCCATGCCTCGGGCATAAACCAATCAAGCCGGGGATATCTTTTCAGCGGTGTCTCGGGAAAAGGGAAGAGCACCATGGCGAAACTGTGGGACAAGGCAGGCGCAAAAGTGATCCACGACGACAGGCTTATAATCAGAAGCAACGGCAGCGGGTATAAGATGTACAACACACCTGTCTACAATAACGATGAACCGTCCGAATCGCCCCTCGATAAAATATTCCTGATCGGTCATGGAAAGAGAAATGAGATCATCCCTGTAAGTGGTGCTTCGGGAGTAAGCCTGATTATGGCAAACTGCATTCAGCACAACTGGGACCCGAAAATCGTGGCACGGCTGCTCGGGTCGGTATCAATAATGTGCACATCCATCCCGGCTGCCAGACTCCTTTTCAGACCCGACAGGAGCGTAATCGATTATATCCTCGAAAATGAATAGCGAGAATGACACATATACCATCCTGAAGGAGATAGGTTTCGCCCTCCTGGCGGAAGGGAAGACTATAAGGGCAAAAGCAGAAGGGTACAGCATGTATCCTTCTATCAGGCCCGGATCAACGGTGCTTCTGGGACCGGTCAATGACAGCGTCACGCTTATCCCGGGAGAGATAGTGGCATGGAAAAGAGAATCGGGTTTTGTGCTGCACAGGCTTACAGGCATAATAAAGAACGGAAGCGAGATACACTATATCACCAGGGGCGACAGCTGCCTGCAGGAAGATCAGCCCTTAAGCAGGGAACAGATCGCGGGAAGAGTGTTAATGATCGAAGATGCAAAAGGAGAAACGAGGGAAGGGAGTCAGCTTATCAGAAAACCCCGTTATTTTTATAACAGGTTCAGTGTGTGGCTTATCTTCAAATGGAAGAGGATCTCACACCTGGCTGCGATTTAATAAATCAGATGAAAGAAAAAATTAAATATTTCCGTGAATCCATAAAGCTGGTCTGGCAGTCGGCTCCGGGCTGGACATTTATAAATATTGTCATTTCAGTCCTGCGAAGCTTCCTGCCGCTTCTGCTGCTCTGGCTCTTAAAGAGTCTGATCGACGGCATAACGGCAGCAGTATCGGCAAGACCGGGACAGCCGATCATGAATATCCTTTGGCCCGTTATTGCAGTCGTGATAATATGGTTTCTCGATGAGGCAGCCTCCGACATCTCTAATTTCGTCCGCAAAAAACAGTCACTGAAACTTGAGACCTTCATGTACGGTCTCCTTCACTCGAAAGCCATCAGACTCGACCTGATCAATTTCGAGCGTCCCGAATATTTTGACACTCTCACCAGGGCGGCAAGGGAGGCGCCAT
>Ga0209540_10003350_pt1 | contig 10955 bp, 7 predicted proteins | sample BarGraIncu01121A_FD_184501 | JGI IMG/M metagenome (GOLD analysis project Ga0209540, IMG submission 184501) | Arctic peat soil microbial communities from Barrow, Alaska - Barrow Graham LP Incubations 011-21A (SPAdes) (version 2) | ecosystem: Environmental > Terrestrial > Soil > Wetlands > Peat... | reverse complement strand
CGATCACGGACACCCAGGCCATGGACGCCTTCTCGCTGCTGTGCCGGACCGAAGGGATCATCCCCGCCATCGAGAGTGCACACGCGCTCGCGGGCGCCCTGGAGATCGGGCGCGAGCTCGGCCCTGGCGGCGTGATCCTGGTCAACTTGTCAGGTCGCGGTGACAAGGATGTCGACACGGCAGCCCGTTGGTTCGGGTTGCTCGGCGACGCGAAGGAGCAGCAGTGAGCGGCGTCGGAGCGGTCCTGGCCAGGACCAAGTCGCAGGGCCGGGCCGCACTGGTGGGATACCTGCCCGTCGGCTTCCCGGACGTGCCGGGATCCATCGACGCCATGGTCGCCATGGTCGAGGCCGGGGTGGACATCGTCGAGATCGGCGTGCCCTACACCGATCCGCTGATGGACGGTCCGGTTATTGCGCACGCGGCCGACGTCGCGCTCCAGAATGGGACCCGGTTCAGTGACGTGTTCACCGCGGTGCGGGCAGTTGCTGACGCAGGGGCTCCTGCGTTGGTCATGACCTACTGGAACCCGGTTCTCCGGTATGGCGTTGACCGGTTTGCCGATGACCTGGCCAAGGCCGGCGGGGCGGGCCTGATCACGCCGGACCTCATTCCCGACGAAGGGGCCGAGTGGATGGCGGCTGCCGAGCGCAACGACCTGGACCACGTCTTTCTGGTGGCGCCCAGCTCCACCGCGCAGCGGCTCAGGAGCACCACCTCGGCCTGCAGCGGCTTCGTCTACGCTGCGTCGAGCATGGGGGTCACCGGGGCACGCACGACGGTCGGCGACGCGGCGGAGGTGCTGGTCACCCGGACTCGCCTCATGACGGACACGCCGATCTGTGTCGGGCTCGGTGTCTCCACCGGTGCCCAGGCCGCGCAGGTTGCGGCCTTTGCCGACGGCGTGATCGTCGGCTCGGCTCTGGTGCGTTGCCTCACCGACGCAGCTTCGCGTGCGGCCGGTATCACCGCGCTCCGCGAGCTCTGCGGCGAGCTTGCTGCCGGCGTCCGCAAGGGGCGCTGAGGTGTGGGGCAGATCAAGGGGCAGTTGGGTCATCGGGGCGCCGGTCGTCCGCCCGACCTGATCGGCCTGCTGGCCCGATTGATCCTCGGGGCGGTCCTCGCCGTGGCCGGGGGGCTCAAGGTGACCTCGCCGGCGTCCTCGGCGCGGGCGGTGCGTGCCTTCCAGATCCTTCCGTACGATCTGGCGGGTTACGTGGGCTACGCCTTGCCTGTGGTCGAGATCGTGGTTGGTCTGCTCCTGGTCACCGGCCTCTTCACGCGCGCGTCTGCAGTGGTGGGCGGCCTCCTGATGGTGGCTTTCATCATCGGCATCATCTCGGCGTGGACGCGCGGCCTGGCCATCGACTGTGGCTGCTTCGGCGGCGGGGGAACCATCGCGGCGTCCCAGACGCAGTATGGGAGGGACGTACTGCGCGACGTCGGACTCGCAGCCTGTGCCGGGTGGCTCGTCGTTCGTCCCCACACGGCATACAGCCTTGATCACCGCTTTTTCGGATAGGGAGACCCATCAGATGCGTCCAGACGCCTCCAAGAAGATCGCCAAGGTCACGCCGAAAGGCGGTCCAAACCCGGTCGTCATCGGCGCGATCGTTGCGGCCGTGGTGGTCGTGGCGGTGGTGGTAGCCATTCTCATCGGAAACAGCGGCAAGTCGGGATCCTCGACCGGCGCCTCAGGGAGCTCCGCTCCTGTGGGCGTTGTCGGGGGCACCGGTGGCGGCATCCTGGTCAACAAGGCGACGGCCAAGGGCAACGCCCCCACGCTGGACCTCTATGAGGACTTCCAGTGTCCAACCTGTGGCGAGCTCGAGAAGGCGATGGGTAGCCGGCTCGCGTCGATGGCCAAGGCTGGTCAGGTCAAGCTGGTCGTGCACGTGCTGTCTTTCCTGGACGCCAACCTCAAGAACGACTCCTCGTCGCGGGCCGCCAACGCGGCAGCATGTGCGGCCGACGCGGGCAAGTTCCTGGAGTATCACTCGGCGGTGTTCGCGGGACAGCCGGCGCAGGAGGGTGCCGGCTACACCGATGCCCAGCTCACACAGTTCGCCAAGACCGCCGGGATCACCGGTACCGCACTGACGACCTGGCAGAAGTGCGCCTCTTCGGGTCAGCACGCCCAGTACGTCACGGATGTCCAGACTGGTGCCGAGAAGGCTGGGGTCTTCGGCACGCCCACCGTGAAGCTCAACGGCAAGGACATCACCAAGACCCTGACGACGGGGGATGCGCTGGTCGCGCAGGTCAAGGCCGCAACGAAGTGATCGCCTCGATCCCGAGTCCGGAGCAGTCGGTCTGGTTCATCGGCCCGTTCCCCCTCCGGGCGTACGCCATGTTCATTCTTGCCGGCATCATCGTGGCGGTCTGGATCACCCAGCGACGGCTTGACGATCGCGGCGGGAAGCCGGGTCAGGCGCTGGATGTGGCGGTGTGGGCTGTTCCGTTCGGGATCGTCGGCGGCCGGATCTACCACGTGATCTCCAGCCCGCAGGCCTACTTCGGTCAGGGCGGCCAGCCTCTCGACGCGTTCAAGATCTGGCAGGGCGGTCTCGGTATCTGGGGAGCCGTGGCGCTCGGCATCGTGGGCGCCTGGATCGGCTGCCGTCGCAACGGAGTTCGCCTCCTGGACTACGCGGACGCGGCTGCCCCCGGAGTAGTCCTTGCCCAGGCGATCGGCCGTTGGGGCAACTACTTCAACAACGAGCTCTTCGGTGGCAAGACCGACCTGCCGTGGGGCCTGACTATCCACTGCTGGGACCAGAGTGCGGGAAAGGCGACCACGTGTCGGGGCAGTGCCACGAACATTCTTGGCATCTTCCACCCGACGTTCCTCTACGAGTCGTTGTGGTGCCTGCTCGTCGCCCTGGCCCTGGTGCTGATCGACCGCCGGTTCAGTCTCGCCAGGGGCCAGGTCTTCGCGCTCTACGGGATGCTCTACACGATCGGTCGCGGGCTCATCGAGATGTTGCGCACCGACCAGGCCAACTACGTCCTGGGGCTTCGTCTCAACGTCTGGACGTCCCTGATCGTCTTCGCCGGATCGACGTTCGCCTTCTGGCGCTTCGGCGGGCGGAGCCAGGGCGCTGACGAGGACCTCAGCGGGACGGACGAACCTGCCACGGGCGAGCCTCAGCCCTCTCAGCACTCGGACTGAGGGGATCTGCCTGTAGGGATTTCGCGGTTTCCGGTATTCTGGCAACTCCTCGTTGGCCAATGCCGTCCATCCAGTTAACCCGGGGTGTTTCTCGAGACGTCAAGGACGGTGTCTGATCATGGCTTCTTCGCTGTTCTCGGCTCAGCCGATGACCCAGGGGTTGTACAACTCCGAGTTCGAGCACGACGCATGTGGTGTCGCGCTCGTGGCGACCATGCGCGGCAGCGCGGGACACGACATCATCGACCACGGTCTGGCTGCCCTGCGCAACCTCGAGCACCGTGGCGCGACCGGCGCAGACCCACTGGTCGGTGACGGAGCCGGTATCCTCACCCAGATCCCGGATGCCTTCCTGCGCGAGGTTGTGGACTTCGCGCTGCCTGCGCGGGGCGCCTACGCCGCGGGTATCGCCTTCCTGCCCGCCGATGAGTACGAGCGTGCGGACGCCGTGGCCACGATTTTGATCATCGCCCAGGAGGAGGGGCTGAAGATCCTGGGGTGGCGCGACGTGCCGATCGTGGCCGAGGTTGTCGGTGACGCGGCGCGGGCGTGCATGCCCTTCTTCCGCCAGCTTTTCGTTGCCGGCTCGGCTGGTCGTGTGGTGGGCCTGGGCCTGGAACGTCTGGCCTTCTGCCTGCGCAAACGTGCCGAGCACGAGGCCACCGTCTACTTCCCGTCGCTGTCGGCACGCACGATGGTCTATAAGGGCATGCTCACCACCGATCAGCTGGAGCTCTTCTTCCCCGATCTGTCCGACCAGAGGTTCGCCACCGAGCTGGCGCTGGTCCACTCACGTTTCTCGACCAACACGTTCCCCTCGTGGCCGTTGGCCCACCCTTACCGGCTGATCGCCCACAACGGCGAGATCAACACGGTCAAAGGCAACCGAAACTGGATGAAGGCTCGCGAGAGCCAGCTTGCCAGCGGAGTGATCCGTGGCGACCTCGAACGTCTGTTCCCGATCTGCAGCGAAGGGGGCTCGGACTCGGCGACCTTCGACGAGGTTCTGGAGCTGCTGCACCTCGGTGGCCGGTCGTTGCCGCACTCGGTCCTGATGATGATTCCCGAGGCGTGGGAGAACCACGAGCAGATGGACCCGGCCCGCAAGGCGTTCTATGAGTTCCACTCCACTTTCATGGAGCCCTGGGACGGTCCGGCCTGCGTCACGTTCACCGACGGCACCGTCATCGGCGCGGTTCTGGACCGCAACGGTCTGCGCCCTGGGCGCTACTGGGTCACCGATGATGGCTTGGTGGTCCTCGCTTCCGAGACCGGCGTTCTGGACCTCGAGCCAGGCCGTGTGGTCCGCAAGGGCCGGCTGCAGCCAGGTCGGATGTTCCTCGTCGACACCGAGCACGGCCGCATTGTCAGCGACGAGGAGGTCAAGTCGTCACTTGCCGCTGAGAACCCGTACGAGGACTGGCTGCATGCCGGCCTGATCCACTTGAGCGCGCTGCCCGAGCGGGAGCACGTTGTGCACACGGCAGCGTCGGTCGCCCGCCGTCAGCAGACGTTCGGCTACACCCAGGAAGAGCTGCGGATTCTCTTGTCTCCGATGGGCAGGACGGGGGGGGAGGCATTGGGCTCGATGGGCACTGACAGCCCCATTGCGGTGTTGTCCGAGCGGCCTCGGCTGCTTTTTGACTACTTCACCCAGCTGTTTGCCCAGGTGACCAACCCACCCCTTGACGCCATCCGCGAGGAGCTGGTCACATCCCTCGGCACGCTGATCGGTCCGGAGGGCAACGCGCTCTCCGTCGGACCGGCTCACGCTCGCCAGCTTGTCTTGCCGTTCCCGGTGCTCGACAATGACGAGCTGGCCAAGATCGTTCACATCAACGCGGACGGCGATCTGCCCGGTTTTGCCACGTACCTGGTCAAGGGCCTCTATGACGTGTCCGGTGGGTCGGTCGCCATGAAGGCCCGTCTTGACGAGATCCTCTCCGAGGTGTCGGTGGCCATCGCTGCCGGCGCGCGCTTCGTCGTGCTCTCCGACCGTGGCTCCAGTCGTGCACTCGCGCCGATTCCGTCGCTGCTGCTCACCTCCGCTGTTCACCACCACCTGATCCGGGAGAAGACCCGCACCCTGGTCGGGTTGCTCGTCGAGGCCGGAGATGTCCGTGAGGTTCACCACGTGGCTCTCCTTATCGGTTTTGGCGCTGCGGCTGTGAACCCCTATCTGGCGATGGAGACGGTGGAGGACCTGGTTCGTTCGGGGGCCCTTCCCGCAGACAGCGCCGATACGGCGGTCAGGAACCTGATCAAGGCGCTCGGCAAGGGAGTGCTCAAGGTCATGTCCAAGATGGGTATCTCCACGGTGGCCTCCTATCGCGGCGCGCAGGCCTTCGAGGCCATCGGGCTGTCCCAGGAGCTGATCGACTCCTACTTCACCGGGACCACCTCTCAGCTCGGTGGCATCGGCCTCGATGTCGTTGCCCGCGAGGTGGCGGCGCGTCACGCCACGGCATACCCGTTGGACAGCGTGCGGCTGCCGCATCGCAAGCTGGCGGTGGGCGGGGAGTACCAGTGGCGCCGTGAGGGGGAGCCCCACCTGTTCGACCCGGACACCATCTTTCGCCTGCAGCACTCAACCCGGACACGGCGCTACGACATCTTCAAGCAGTACACCGCACGCGTCGACGAGCAGTCTGAACGACTGATGACGTTGCGCGGGTTGTTAGCGTTCGGTACCGGCCGCACGCCGGTGCCCATCGACGAGGTCGAGCCGGTCAGCGCGATCGTGGCCCGGTTCAGCACCGGGGCGATGAGCTACGGCTCCATCAGCAAGGAGGCCCACGAGACGATCGCAGTGGCGATGAACCGCCTTGGTGGCCGGTCGAACACGGGTGAGGGCGGGGAGGACGAGGACCGTCTGCTGGACCCGTTGCGCCGGTCGGCGATCAAGCAGGTCGCCTCTGGTCGCTTCGGTGTGACCTCGCTCTTTCTGACCCAGGCCGACGACATCCAGATCAAGATGGCGCAGGGTGCCAAGCCGGGAGAGGGTGGTCAGCTGCCTGGATCCAAGGTCTATCCGTGGGTTGCTCACACTCGTAACTCCACTCCAGGGGTCGGGCTCATCTCGCCGCCACCGCACCACGACATCTACTCCATCGAGGACTTGGCGCAGCTGATCCACGACCTCAAGAACGCCAATCCGTCGGCGCGCGTGCACGTCAAGCTGGTGGCAGAGGTCGGTGTGGGGACAGTCGCCGCAGGCGTCAGCAAGGCGCACGCCGACGTCGTGCTCATCTCCGGGCATGACGGTGGCACAGGTGCCGCACCGCTCACCTCGCTCAAGCACGCCGGTGCGCCATGGGAGCTGGGACTTGCCGAGACCCAGCAGACGCTGGTGCTTAATGGTCTGCGGGACCGGATCGTGGTTCAGGTCGACGGTCAGCTCAAGACCGGACGCGACGTCGTGGTCGCGGCGTTGCTCGGCGCCGAGGAATTCGGTTTCGCCACTGCTCCGCTGGTGGTCAGCGGCTGCGTCATGATGCGTGTCTGTCACCTCGACACCTGTCCGGTGGGCATCGCCACCCAGAACCCAGAGCTGCGTTCACGGTTCTCGGGCAAGCCTGAGTACATCGAGACGTTCTTCGAGTACATCGCCCAAGAGGTCCGGGAGCATCTGGCCGCCCTGGGACTCAGGTCCCTGGCGGAGGCCATCGGCGAGGTGTCGCTGCTCGACACCGCGGCGGCGGTTGCACACTGGAAGGCCAGCGGACTCGACCTCACGCCGATCCTGACGGAGGTCGCCTCCCCGGGCGGTGCGGCTCGTCGTCACACGATCGGCCAGGATCACGGACTGGGGAAGGCCCTCGATCATTCGCTGATCGAGATGAGCCAGGAAGCGTTACGCGACAAGACTCCCGTACACATCGATCTGCCCGTCCGCAATGTCAACCGCACGATCGGCACGATGCTCGGTCACGAAGTGACGAAGGCCTACCCGTCCGGTCTGCCCGACGACACGATCCACATCTCGCTGACGGGGTCGGCCGGGCAGTCGCTGGGCGCCTTCCTCCCCGCCGGCATCACGTTGTGCCTGTATGGCGATGCCAACGACTATGTGGGCAAGGGGCTTTCGGGTGGCCGGATCGTGGTTCGGCCAGACCGCGCCGCATCGTTGCCGGCAGAGTACAACGTCATCGCCGGCAACGTGATCGCCTACGGAGCCACCAGCGGCGAGGTCTTCCTACGCGGTCAGGTGGGCGAGCGGTTCTGCGTGCGCAACTCCGGCGCCACGGCAGTCGTCGAAGGACTGGGCGACCATGGCTGCGAGTACATGACGGGTGGCACGGTGCTCGTCCTTGGGCCCACCGGTCGTAACTTCGCTGCGGGTATGTCCGGTGGTGTGGCCTACGTCCTGAATCTGCGTGAGGATCGGGTCAACCTCGAGCTGGTCGACCTCATGCCGCTGCGTGAGCGCGATGTGGAGGTCGTGCATGAGCTTCTGATCAGACATCGTCGGTGGACCGAGTCCGCCGTTGCCGGAAGGCTGCTCGCTGACTGGGACAACGTCAAGAGTGAATTCACCCTGGTCCTGCCACGTGACTATCAGCGTGTCCTGGACGTTCGCACGACGGCCGAGTCCGAGGGGCTCGACCTCAACGGCCCCGACGTGTGGGAGCGGATCATGGAGGCTTCTCGTGGCTGACCCTCGGGGATTCCTGTCCATTCGTGAGCGCGAGCTGCCCAAGCGTCGCCCGGTCCCGATCCGGCTGATGGACTGGCGCGAGGTCTATGAACAGCAGGACGTCGCCCAGCTGCAGAGGCAGGCCGGACGCTGTATGGACTGCGGTATTCCGTTCTGCCACAACGGTTGCCCGCTGGGGAACCGGATTCCCGAGTGGAACGACCTGGCGTGGAAGGGCGACTGGCGTGAGGCGATCGAGCAGCTGCATGCCACGAACAACTTCCCGGAGTTCACCGGTCGGTTGTGCCCGGCGCCCTGCGAGGCAGCCTGTGTACTGGGTATCAACCAGCCCGCCGTGACCATCAAGCAGATCGAGCTCACGACGATCGAACGCGCCTTCGATGACGGGGCGGTCACCCCCAAGGTCCCGGATCGCCTGTCCGACAAGACCGTTGCGGTTGTCGGTTCCGGGCCTGCCGGTCTGGCCGTCGCCCAGCAGCTGACCAGGGCCGGGAACACCGTCGCCGTCTTCGAGCGAGCCGATATGGCGGGCGGCTTGCTGCGCTACGGTATCCCCGAGTTCAAGATGGAGAAGTCCGTCCTTGACCGTCGTCTGGCCCAGATGGAGGCCGAGGGCACGCGGTTCCGAAACGGTGTCGACGTCGGTGGAGAGCTGACCGGCAAGGCGCTGCGCGGCCGGTATGACGCCGTCGTTCTGGCTATCGGCGCCACGGTGCCACGTGATCTCCCCGTCCCTGGACGTGAGCTGGACGGAGTCATGCAGGCCATGGAGTTTCTGCCTCCGGCCAACCGCGTCGCGCTGGGGGAAGAGGTCGAGAACCAGGTCGTCGCCACGGACAAGGACGTCGTCGTCATTGGCGGTGGCGACACCGGGGCGGACTGCATCGGCACCGCACACCGCCAGGGCGCCAGGTCGGTGACGTCGCTGGAGATCATGCCCCGCCCTGGGCAGGACCGCCCCACGACCCAGCCGTGGCCGACATATCCAACGCTCTACCGCGTCGCGGGCGCACATGAAGAGGGTGGAGATCGCATCTACGGGGTGAGCACCAAGGAGATCCTGGGCGACGAGCTCGGCAGGGTCCGGGCCCTTCATCTGGTTGAGGTCGTCCCCGGCCTCAATGGCACACCTGGCTTCACCGAGGTCGAGGGCACAGCGCGCGAGATCCCGGCACAACTGGTTCTTCTCGCCATGGGATTCCTCGGACCGCAGAGCAAGGGTGTGGTCGAACAGCTTGGTGTCGAGCTGGACGAACGCTCGAACATCAAGCGGGACAAGGCTTTCATGACATCGGTGCCTGGCGTCTTCGTTGCCGGAGATGCCGGTCGAGGCCCGTCGCTGGTCGTGTGGGCCATCGCCGAGGGCCGCTCGGCGGCTGCCGGTGTGGATGCCTATCTCATGGGCGGGGTCTCTGCGCTTCCCCGCCCGGTGAACCCCACGGACCGGCCGCTCAGCGTGTGAGCTTCAGCCGTGACCCGATTCACGATGTCGTCCGATTCGCCAGTAGCATCGTGGTCATGCGCCGCGCAAAGATCGTCTGCACACTTGGTCCTGCAACAGCTGTGCCGGGGGGTGTCCGGGCACTGGTCGACGCGGGTCTAGACGTCGCCCGGATCAACCGCTCGCACGGGAGCTTCGAAGAGCACGAAGCGGCTTATGCCGAGGTGCGGAAGGCCAGCCGGGAGTCGGGCAGGGCGGTGGGCGTGCTCGTCGACCTGCAGGGCCCCAAGATTCGCACTGGCCGTTTCACCGACGGCTCGGTCACGCTGGTCGAGGGTGGACGATTCACCATCACGGTCGATGACATCCCGGGAGACCAGGACCGCGTGTCGACGACCTACGAGGGTCTTCCCGGTGACGTGGAGCCCGGCGACGCGTTGCTGATCGACGACGGCAAGGTCATGCTCAGGGCGCTCGAGGTCACCGACACCGACGTCGTCACCGAGGTGGTCATCGGCGGGGTCGTGTCGAACAACAAGGGCATCAACCTGCCCGGGGTCGCGGTCAGCGTGCCGGCCCTGTCGGAAAAGGACGAGGCGGACCTGCGTTGGGCGCTGCGACTGCCCGCGGACATGGTGGCGCTGTCCTTCGTGCGTGACGCCAAAGACATCGAACGGGTCCACGAGATCATGGATGAGGAGGGCGTTCGCCTGCCCGTGATCGCCAAGATCGAGAAGCCGCAGGCCGTCCAGAACCTCAAGGAGATCATCGACGCGTTCGACGCCGTGATGGTCGCGCGTGGTGACCTCGGCGTCGAGCTCCCGTTCGAGGAGGTCCCACTGGTTCAGAAGCGTGCCATCGAGATGGCTCGGCGCTACGCCAAACCCGTGATCGTGGCCACGCAGGTGCTCGAGTCGATGATCGAGGACCCCCGACCGACCCGTGCCGAGGTCAGCGACTGCGCCAACGCCGTCCTGGATGGCGCCGACGCCATCATGCTCTCCGGTGAGACCAGCGTCGGCAAGTGGCCGACCGAAGCCGTGCAAGCGATGGCCCGGATCATCGAGAGCACCGAGGAACACGGCCTCGACCGTGTTCCGGGGCTTGGCACCCGACCTCATACCGTCGGTGGAGCCGTGACGGCCGCGGCGGCCGACATCGGAGACCTCCTGGGGGCCAAGTACCTGGTGACGTTCACGCAGTCGGGGGACTCAGCCCGGCGCCTCTCCCGGATCCGCTCCAAGCTCCCGATGCTGGCGTTCACCCCGGTGGAGGCCACGCGCTCGCAGCTGACGCTGACCTGGGGTATCGAGTCTCACCTCGTGGCCGGGGTCCGACACACCGATCAGATGACCTGGCAGGTCGATGAGGCGCTGTTGAACAGCGGTAGCTGTGTCGAGGGCGACACCGTGGTCATCGTCGCCGGCTCACCTCCCGGCATACCGGGCTCGACCAACGACCTGCGCGTGCACCACGTTGGCGACGCCAAGAACAAGGTGGTACCGGCATACGAGGATCTCGTCTGACCCGGTCGTCTCGTTCCAGCTTGAGAGCATCCCGGTTGCGCCCCGTTCTTGTTGTGAGCACCATCCCGGTATGCTGATCGCCGCAACCTCGCCGGGGTGGTGGAATGGCAGACACGGAGCACTCAAAATGCTTTGCTCGAAAGGGCGTGCGGGTTCGAG
>Ga0209540_10003348_pt1 | contig 10956 bp, 9 predicted proteins | sample BarGraIncu01121A_FD_184501 | JGI IMG/M metagenome (GOLD analysis project Ga0209540, IMG submission 184501) | Arctic peat soil microbial communities from Barrow, Alaska - Barrow Graham LP Incubations 011-21A (SPAdes) (version 2) | ecosystem: Environmental > Terrestrial > Soil > Wetlands > Peat... | reverse complement strand
TATATTAATAAAAAACCCGCAAAGTTCCTTCAGCTTTTATAAAACCCCATATCATAAATGGCTGGAGCTACTAATCCGGTTTGAACTTCCACTGTTCCGCCGCAAGGCGGAAGCCCGACGAATCGGGATGAGGCCTGTTCTACCCGGACTAAGGGTTGCTCCAAAGTTTTAACTGTTGAGTTTCAAAAATGAATGAAGAAACAGTGCGGGCAATTTCTTTTGCTATGTTAAAGAACGCAGTTACTCTTTTATTTCAAGAACTGAGTCAATCTTCTGAATCAGTTCGTTAATGGCATCGGGAAGGTAATCGTTATCAAGCTTCTCCTCTTCTTCAGTGAGCTTTATCACATACTGCAGGGCCGCCATTGCAAGAAAATCCTGTACATCCTTATCGGTGTACCGCTGCTTGTATTGCAGCACTTTCTCATTAATCATCCTGGCAGCTTTCCTGATCTTTTCTTCATTTTCCCGTTCCACTTTCAATGGATAATACCTGTCCGCCACATTAACCCTGATCGATAACTTATCATCCATTGTTATATCTTATCTGTTTAAAAGAGCAACACATCTTTCAATTTCCCGCACCAATTCTGTAATCTTCTTTTTCGCCTCCGTGGCATTCTCTCCTTCGCCCAACAGTGCTCCTGCTAATTTTATTCTCTCGTTTTTAATTTCTAATTCTCTTATCCTGTTTTCCCGATCCTGAAGCTGACTTTTAATTGCCTCATTACCGTCTTTTAGCTGCGTACATTCGGCCTTCAGATTATTATACCTGTCTAACAATTCATCAAGTTTTCTGTTCAGAATTTTTAATTCCTCATAACCCTGACCGGACATATTAAAATCTTTAGTACAAAGTTAACATTGTTAATGATATTTTCAAAAAAATGGCTTAAATAGTTTGTCTAATTGCCAGGGAAGTTTAGTTTTGCACCTCTGTAATGAAAATAGAACCAAACTCATGTTTTTTAGCCGTTTAATTCTCATCAGCATATTGTTTCTCAATACTTTGTCTGATATTCAAGTCGACAGGACACTTTTTATCTCGCCACTGAGGATACCTTTATCTCTATCTGCAAATTTCGGAGAACTCAGGGTTGACCATTTTCATTCAGGCATCGACATAAAAACCCAGGGTGTAACAGGCAAAGAGGTAGTTGCAGCTGCTGACGGCTTTGTATATAGAATTGGTGTATCCCCCACAGGCTTTGGCAATGCTCTCTATCTAAGGCACTCGTCAGGCTATTCAACTGTGTACGGGCATCTCCAGAAGTTCAGCCCGGAAATCGACGCATACGTAAAATCGCAGCAATACGAAAGAAAGAGCTTCATAGTGACACTTTTTCCTCCAAAGGAGAAGTTTCCCGTAAAGCAGGGTGATTTAATTGCATTTTCAGGGAATTCAGGCGGTTCCGGCGGCCCGCACCTTCATTTTGAGGTAAGGAAGGCTGACTCAGAAGTTCCGCTGAATCCGCTTCTTTTCAATTTCGGTCCTGCTGATAATATTAAATCGGTTATCGAAAAGCTTTTCATCTATCCTGCAATAAGCACCTCCACAATAAATAATCTTCATAATATAAAAAAAGTATCTGTTGCCGGCAGCAACGGGAATTATTATATCCCTTCAGGGGATGAGATAAGCATCAGCGGCCTGGCAGGATTTGGAATAAAAGCCTATGATCAATTGAATGACAACTCGAACAAATGCGGCATTTATTCAATTGAACTAAGGATCGACAGCTTACTTAAGTTCAGCTATATCATGGATGAGTTTTCCTTTAACGAGTCAAGATATATTAACAGTCATATCGATTACGAGACATACATGAGGGAAAACAGCTTTATCGAGCGGGCATTTGTCCTGCCAAATGATAAACTGAGCGTTTATAAAAATGTGATAAACAGGGGGATTTTCAATTTTGCCGATGGAAAAACCCATCATATTGAAATTGCGATTAAGGATGTTTATAACAACAGATCTGCTATTTCCTTTGATGTAAAGAGCACGGTTCCTTTAACTGGCGGTAATGAAAAGCCTGCAAGGGAAGGCGTCATGATGCCATATAGCAGAAATAACTTATTCAGGGCTCAGAATATTGCACTCTCAATCCCTTCAGGAGCGTTGTATGATACCCTGTATTTCTTGTATAAGCGCGATAACGGAACTCCCCAGATGTTATCTGATGTACATTATGTGCACAACAAATATACTCCTCTTCAGAGACCTTGTTCACTTTCAATAAAGCCGACATATGTTCCTGCGGGGAAAGAATCCAAGATGCTGATTGTACAAATGAGCGACGATTTTAAAAAGAGCGGAATCAACAGTTCATATTCCGACGGGTATGTTACCGGAGATATTGTTTCGTTTGGAATGTTCTTTGCCGGAATCGATACAGTTGCTCCAGCCATTTATGCAAACCAGCTGCAGCCAGGAGCAGATCTTACCGGCAAGAGTGAATTAAGGATCAGGATCACCGACGATTTGTCAGGGATCAAGTCATATGAGCCAGCCATAGATGGAAAATGGGCCCTTTTTGAGTATGACCAGAAGAATGATGTTCTGATATACAGGTTTGATCCTGTCCGCTTAACAAAAGGGACAACTCATAGCTTAACACTGAAGGTGACGGACAACAAAGAGAACCAAAGTAATTACAGCTGTGATTTCAAATGGTAATGGTTAATAGATCCTGACCGGGTATATACCCTTCCTGATCATTTTACGAATGCTCTCCACAACAAAAGGTTTGTCCTCGCGATAAGTCACACCGAACCATTTTTCGTTGCTCATGAGAACCTTGATCTTTATTTCTCCGTTCTTAACGAATTTATCTACGGAAGTAGGAATATCAAGTTCCGACTTAGGATCCATGCCGCTTTTAATTATAAAATTCCTGAATTCCTTTCCCAGGAAATCATAGCATGAAGGCTTAAAGCCCCACAGGTTCATCGACACAATCTCATTTCCCGTAAAGTTAAGTACTGTTCCATCGGGACCTGGAGCAGTTGCGCCATTGTGGGTTTTTGAAATCTGCCGTGTCTCGACAATCCCCTGCAGCAATCCATCGCTTCCTGCCTTGCATACGCCGCGGTTTACATGTCCGTGTTCAGAAAGTGTATTTCCAAGCTTATAACCAACGATGCTGTAGCAATCAGGGTCCTTGTCGTTAACCAGAAAATCGTAAAGGATATTATAGGATTCAACACCATAGTAATCATCTGAATTAATAACACCAAATGGTTCCTTAATTTTATCCTTTGTAACAAGAATTGCATGGCTGGTTCCCCACGGTTTCTGCCTTTCGGGAGAAACTTTTGCACCTTCCGGAAGATTTGTAATCTCCTGAAAAACATAATCAACCTCTATTTTATCTTTCAGCCGTTCAACGAACCTTTCCTTAACCTGTTCTTCAATGTCGCGACGGATTACGAAGACAATTTTCCCGAAACCGGCTCTAATTGCATCATATATTGAATAATCGATAATTGTTTCACCTGAGGGACCAACTTCGTCAAGCTGTTTATTTCCGCCGTAACGGCTTCCCATGCCTGCTGCCAGAACTAAAAGTGTAGGTTTCATGTTTTTCAAGATTTGTATTAGCAATTATACAGAAAATATTTTTACTTTTATTAGAATCATTAAGTTTTCGGATATGAAATTCAAGCTTGAAATATGTTCGGGAAGTGTTGAATCTGCCGTCAATGCACAATTTGCAGGAGCCGACAGGGTTGAGCTTGCGTACCGTATGTCTGTTACATTTCACAGGGCATTTGACGTGTGCAACCGGTGCAGGAGAATTTCACCTGACAGCAGCAAGGATTGATGAGAGTGATATGATTTTCAGAAGAAAGGATATCCCGATGGGCGGAATGGCTGGCATACCGGAATTTTCGAGGAAGGTCGCTGACCCCGGGAAGATAATAAATATCATAAATATCCTTAATATGATCTGAATCACTTTGATATTTTCTCCGGCTTGTTACCTTTGCAACTCCTAAAATAAGATTGTTAGTTAAACTTTGAAAAAAGAGATATTATGAAGAGATTATTTTTAGCCTTCCTTGTGATCATGTTCACAAGCTTTTTACAGGGACAGGATACCGATGCCTGTACGAATTTCATTGTCACAAAAGGAGCCTCAGTCAACGGTTCGACTATGATTTCATATTCCGCTGATTCTCATACACTATATGGAGAACTTTATTACTGGCCGGCAAGAGATTATCCTGCCGGAACGATGCTTGATGTAATTGAATGGGATACTAATAAAAACCTGGGAAAGATCCAGCAGGTGGCTCATACATATTCAGTTGTTGGTAATATGAATGAACATCAGCTGGCAATAGGGGAAACAACATATGGTGGTGTAGAAGGACTGGTAGATACAACGGCAGGAATGGATTATGGAGGTTTAATATATCTCTCGCTTCAAAGGGCAAAGAATGCCAGGGAAGCAATTAAAGTAATGTCAGAGCTGGTTTCCAAATATGGCTATGCAAGCGAAGGTGAATCATTTTCCATATCTGATCCCAATGAAGCCTGGATCTTTGAGATCATTGGGAAAGGGCCTGGTAATAAAGGTGCCGTGTGGGTCGCGCGCCGGATCCCTGACGGATATATTTGCGCTCATGCCAACCAGGCGAGAATACAGACATTTCCGCTGGCCACAGGTAAAAAGAAATCAATTGCAATTACTTCAAAAGACCTTTCCAGGATTTCTGATCCTATTGTTGAATGTGAATACGCCTATGACGTTATTGATTTTGCCAGAGCTAAAAAACTTTACAACGGTACAGATCAGGAATTCAGCTTCTCAGATACCTACAACCCGATTACTTTTTCAGGAGCCAGGATGTGTGAGATAAGGGTTTGGTCCTTTTTCAAATCAGTCAGCAAGGATATGGATCAGTATACCAATTATGTATCCGGACACGATCTCAGCAAAAGAATGCCGCTCTGGATAAAGCCTGACAGGAAAATATCAAACTATGATATGATGAATTTTATGCGTGATCATCTTGAAGGGACCATATTTGACATGAGGAAAGATATTGGAGCAGGTCCTTTTGGATCGCCTTACAGATGGCGTCCGCTTACCTGGAAGGTTTCGGATGATAAAAATGCACCGGAATATACTAACGAAAGAGCTGTAAGTACTCAGCAGACCGGTTTTGTATTTGTTGCCGAGTCCAGAAGCTGGCTTCCAGATCCTATAGGCGGAATTTTCTGGTTCGGAGTTGATGATGCCAATACAACTGTTTTCACCCCGATGTACTGCGGAATTACAGAGGTCCCGGGTTGCTTCAAAGTCGGTAACGGAGATATGCTTACATATTCACCCACATCTGCCTTCTGGCTGTTCAACAGGGTTGCAAACCAATGCTATCTTCGCTATGACCTGATGAGCAAGGACGCTCAAAAAGTCCAGAAACAGCTTGAATCAACATATCTGACTGAAACAAAGTCCATTGATGATGCTGCTCTTAAATTATTCGGTCAGGGGGAAAAGGAAGCCCGTGAATATCTTACTTCCTATTCGCTTAAATCGGCACAGAATACTTTTGATCAGTGGAAGACCTTAAGCGACTACCTGCTTGTAAAATATATGGATGGTAATATAAAAAAGGAAAAAGACGGTAAGTTTGAAAGGACAAAATATGGAGCCCCCGCAATGCCAAATCAGCCAGGATATCCGGATTCGTGGAAAAAATCTGTCATTCAGGATAACGGAAAAATCCTCCTTGTTCCCGCTGGCGGTGGTCATTAATAATAAGATAAAAGGGCATCAGATAAATCGTTAAGGATTAGCACACCAGGATGTTGTTTAAAAATATTACCATTCCTATTGCCTGTTCTAAAATATTGTGTTACATTTGCGTCCGATTTTCAGAGATTAAAATACAGATTATAAAATACTTCGAGAAATGAATTTAATGAATGTTGTTGAAAAGGAATTGGCGGTAAAAAATGAATTTCCGAAATTCATTGCAGGAGATACAGTTACCGTTCATTATAAGATTGTTGAAGGTAACAAGGAAAGAATACAGCAGTTCCGTGGCGTTGTTATTCAGAGAGTCGGAAGCGGGCATACTGAAACCTTTACAGTAAGAAAGATGTCAGGCAATATAGGTGTCGAAAGGATTTTTCCATTTGCATCTCCCTTCATCGACAAGATTGAAGTGAACAAGCATGGGAAAGTACGCAGGGCAAGGATATTTTATATCCGCGATCTCACCGGTAAAAAAGCCCGTATCAAGGAAAAGAAATTCTAATAAAAAAAGCTGCCCTCGGGCAGCTTTTTTTATCTTGCAATCTTGCGATCCTGAAATCGTGCAATCAGATTTTATTTATTAGCTCCTGTTTTTTGGCCTTAGCTTCATCTACCAGCTTAGTAGCCTGAGTATCAGCTTCAGTAGTAACCTTAGTTGCTTTTTTATCTGCTTCTTTTTTAATAGCGTCGGCACCTTTCTGAGCTGCCATTTTTGCAATCGGGCCTTTTGCACCATCGGTCAGTTTTTTTGCCTGGACGTCAGCTTCCCTGCGTATCTTTACTGCAGCTGAATCAGCTTCATCGCGAAGTTGTTGCCCCCTGGTTTCAGCCTCACTGACCAACTTGTTACCCCGGGATTCAGCTTCCTGCCGCAACTTTTCCTTGCCCTTGTCAACATTATTGTCAATTGTCTGCTTAACCGTTTCCTTGGCAGTCTCCTTCAACCCGGATGAACTCTCACCGGTTGAGCTTCCGAATACCGGCATAACAATCGGCTTCCCGAAAACTCCCGTGATTTTAACATTTACCTTAAGAACATCAGCCGGTTTGAATGCAATGCCAAAAGCTGAAGCCTGTGAAGAAAGGTTGTCAATCAGCGAGTTCACGGAACTTCCTAATTCAGATCTTGGAATTTCAGTTTTAACAAGGTAATTCAATGTCTGGTCCAAACCCTGGTCGCCGCTAACGTTCATTTTTATGTTGCCGACTTTCGTGTCGAAAGGATTGACATAAACCCGGCCGTCACTGATCTTAAAGCTTACATTAATGTTTTTGAATGTATTGCTGTATTTGTCACTAAGCTTAAGCACCTCCTTCATTTTATTAAATGCTACCGATTCAAGAAGAGTAACCTCATCTGATTGGAGCTTACCGCTGCCGGCTATTGTTTTTACAACCGGCATCATGTTGCTTCCAAGAAGGCTCTGGTACGAAAGCTGAAGATTGATTTTCCCGTCAATCCCTTTTGCGGCCGGAGCCATCTTTTGAATAGTATTGAACGTAGTAAATGCGTCCTTGATTCCGAGATTCTGGATGTTGAAATCAGCTTTCATAACCGGCTTCAGCGTATCACGGGTATCATAATCAGCATTCATCGAAATAAGACCTCCAAGAATATTCATCGCGGCATCGCGGAAACTCAGAACCCCGTCATGGATTAAAATATGGCCCTTTATATTCTGAGCCTTTATCTTATCATATATCAGGCTGTTAATCGCAGCATTGAAATCAAAATCGATATTTTTCGGAATGGCAATTACAGCCAGCGATGTTGTGTCTTTCACCGCCGTAGTATCTGAAACCATCTTTGAGAGTATATCAGAAACATCAACAAGGTTTGACTTCAATGTCATTGATCCTTTGATAGTCTCATTTTTAAGAACATAAGGAATATAATTTTCAAAACGGCCGGTCAGGTTGAAGTCGCTCTTTCCGCCAACAGTCATATCGGCTTTAGACATTGCTGCATAAGCGGGAGAGAAATCAAAGGCAGCCTGGTTGATTTTCACTTCCGGATATCCGATCATAGCCACCAGCATATTCCTGATATTCATTGAGCCAGATGCATGGAACTTATCGTACTGTCCTTTTTCGATCATTGAGTATCGCCCGGCCATCTTTACGGACATATCTATCAGTCCTGAAAGGCTAATGCTGTCGAGAGGAACTGCCTTAGTCAGTGCCGTGAGATCTATTTTGCCAATCATCGACCCTGAAAAGTCAGGATCACTCATAGGTGTCTTAAGGGCAAATGTCATGTCGAAAGGATTGCCTGCCAGCTCAAAGTGGAAACGATTCACATTGACTGTGGTCCTATCCATGATTTTCCCATCCATGAAAAGATCTGAACTGATGTTTATATTCTGAATCTTATCAGGCAGCGCAGGGTAGCTTACAATGCCATTTTTTACATCTATTGCAAGTGAAATATCAGGTAAGGTGCTGTCAGCATCGCTGTAAACTCCTTTGGCCGATCCATTCATAGTAAATTCACCGCTTGCCTTAAGATCTTTATAATCTGCCATATAAACAGCAGGTATAAGAGACAGTAATGACTTGAATGAAGCATTTTCCGTACTGAATTTCAGATCAGTAGTTATATCAGCACCTGGCATCTCAACCGTTCCTGTGAACTTCAGCAAAAGGTCATTTAACTTAATATAGTTTTCCCTGAAAGTGAATTTCCACTTGTTTAGATCGGCGAGCACATCAATCTTAGAGTCCAGAAGAGCCTTGTTAATGTATTTTGTACCGTCCATCATGAAAGTCATTTCACCGGAATTCAGACTGACCTGCATATCTGTCTGACTCATAGACATATCGCCTTTCAGATCGAAATTAAGCTTATTAAGATAAACGGCCGTTGCATAGCTCTCATCAATGTAGGAGACTGAGCTGTTATGCACCGAAAAGTCTTTAAGAAGTATCTTCAGACCAGAGGAGGTAGTACCAGTCGCAGCGGCTGAAGTATCTGCTGATGGCTTCATTATATCATAGTTGGCACTTCCGTCTTTAAGGTAAATCACATTAACCACTCCCCGGTCAATTAAAATCGATTTGACCTCGTAGCCTGACTTCCCAAACAGGCTTGCCAGGTTAAATACCAGGTCAAATGATTTAAATCCGGCAAGCGTATCACCTGCAAATTTATTTACGCCGACAACCGATACATCCTTCATGCCAAATGAGAGATTCGGGAAGTTGCTGAAGAATCCAAGTTTGTAATCTGCAAATTTTACATTCGCGTTGACCGATTCATTAATTACCTGTTCGACTTTTGTCTTTATCTTGTCTTTGAAGATAATAGGAATAGTAAAAAGCAGTATAAGGATGAGCAGAATCAGCCCTCCCAATATTTTTAGTATCCAACCAGCTGTTTTTTTCATATCTGTTATATTTTCAATTGATTTTCATGCGTTTAAAAGGCTACATTAATTATATAAAACGATCCTTAAAAGTAAATAATATTCCGGACATTAGAAAAAAGCAGATGATTTGGGAGATTCCTTATTTCGCATCGCAACATCCGGAATGATGGCAACCGTTTTTATATAGTATAATCATAGAGGGAGATTCCTCATTCCGCTGCGCTTCATTCGGAATGACAATCCGTTATATTTGAGATGGAGGGGATGGAAGGGAAGGATGAAAACCTCGTGTTTTCTTCCTTCCCTTCCATCCCCTTCCTGTGATCCCAAAACAATGTCATTCCGAGCGTTAGCGAGGAATCTCATTAACAATAGCGGAATAACGACAGCAAGCAATGAATTTGAATTTTGTACAATAAAAACGTTTTTTTATTATCTTTGCGAACTGTAAAATGGTCCCGTAGCTTAACTGAATAGAGCATCTGACTACGGATCAGAAGGTTGAGGGTTTGAATCCCCCCGGGATCACAAAACAAACTATGCTCCGAAAGGAGCATTTTTTGTTTGAATGGGGGAACAGGCTGCCAAGCCTGATTCCGCCATGAAAACGAAAAATGATAAGCAGCGTCAGCTGCGGCATAGTTTGTTTTGTATCCACTGTCAGCGGGATCATGAGCATAGCGAATAATCCCTTTGGGATCACAACGGAAGCCTGTAAGTCAATCACTTACGGGCTTTTTTGTGCTCGTGGGTCGGGATAAGGGTAAGACTCAGTCTGGATTCACTTTCATAAATCTGAATACATTTGTATTCATAGATATGCCTGTTGATAAAATATATATTAATCAAAGACAATTAGAAAATTAATTCTGCGAGGTTAAATAGTTACGGAGGTCCGTTAACGTCAATCCCATTGTTCTGAGATTGCTTTTAATAACAAAAAGAGGTATTGGGTCTATATGCGTTTGAAAAACAACTGGTCGAGTAAGTTCCTTTCCACTCCAGACCTCGTGCCCACTTGTTATTCGTATTTGTTTTAGTCCATGCCGTGTAAGAAAGCATTTGAAATCAGTTATGCTTACATTCTTAATGGAAGAGGTCATTAAACCAATGCTGGGATATCAATAGTTGTATGTCTTTTCTGGAAATCATGAGTATTAAAGATCCTGCTAAAGTCTTCATTTTTCTGAAGCATATGCGCCATAGTTGGAGGAATGGGTTCTTTCTTAAGGTTCTTCTTAATAGTCCAACCTTGTTTTATCAGATCCTCAGCAAGAGTTTTTTTATTGACCGTATATTTGAAATATTCCGAAAGAGTTACTTCAAAAGATTTTTTTGCCTCCTCTTCAGTGGATCCGCAACCACTCAAATCTAGAGCCGGGCAATAAGTAATTATAACATCCTCTTCTTTAAAAATTATAAGAGGTAAATTACATTTAATTCTATTTTTTCCGCTTATCCACTGACCAGACATTGTCTGATTTTTCGACATAACCTAGTATTTATAATGTAATCAAAGATATTAACAAGCCGCAAATATACCAACAATTATCATTAAAAATAGTTTCGCCCCGGAATTAATCCCTTTCCCAAAGCAAGCGGACCACTACAAAAGTATTCTTTTGTCCAAATTTTCTCAACCTTCTTCAAAGGGGTACAAGCACTTCTGGCGAACTTTGCAGCTGCAAATCTCTCTAATAACATTTTTTTAAGGATTTCGGGACCTTCCCCTGGCTTATACGGTTGTTGCCAGAAGAATCACTCCACCTACAATATCTAGAATTCCTATTATCAGGCTTGCTAATGCATACCCT
>Ga0209540_10003347_pt1 | contig 10960 bp, 8 predicted proteins | sample BarGraIncu01121A_FD_184501 | JGI IMG/M metagenome (GOLD analysis project Ga0209540, IMG submission 184501) | Arctic peat soil microbial communities from Barrow, Alaska - Barrow Graham LP Incubations 011-21A (SPAdes) (version 2) | ecosystem: Environmental > Terrestrial > Soil > Wetlands > Peat... | reverse complement strand
ATATCGGGCTTGCTGTCTGTGTCATCGGTATGATTTTTGGTGTTATTCAATACAAGCAAACAAAAAATCTACCCGCACACAAATCAATGCTGGATGTTTCCCAGACAATTTGGGAAACCTGCAAAACATATCTTTTCCAACAAGGTAAATTCCTCGTCGCTTTGTGGATACTGATCGCCGCTTGTATGATTTATTATTTTTACGTTTTACAGGGAAAAGTAGTATCAGACATCATTATCATTCTGGTCTGTTCGATTGTGGGTATTCTGGGTTCTTATGCTGTGGCCTGGTTTGGAATTCGCATTAACACCGTAGCCAATTCCCGCGCTGCCTTTGCCTCACTGAGTGGCGATCCTTTAAACATCGTCAATATCTGTCTGCGTTCCGGCATGAGCGTTGGACTTCTCCTGGTCAGCATTGAATTGTTCTTCATGATCATCATTCTGGCTTACATTCCAAAAGAATTGGCTGGTCCCTGCTTCATCGGTTTTGCTATCGGTGAATCACTGGGTGCTTCCGCTTTGCGTATCTGCGGCGGTATTTTCACCAAGATTGCCGACATCGGTTCCGACTTGATGAAAATTGTTTTCCATCTTCCGGAAGACGATCCAAAAAACCCCGGTGTTATTGCCGACTGTACTGGTGATAATGCTGGTGACAGCGTTGGTCCTACCGCTGACGGTTTTGAAACATACGGTGTTACCGGTGTTGCACTGATCGCTTTCCTGGCTCTTGCTTTGGTGGGAAATCCCGCAATGGGCGGTAAGTTGATTGTCTGGATTTTCGCCATGAGAATCCTCATGATCCTGACGGCTCTTCTTTCTTATTTCGTCAATGACGGTATCAGCAAAGCAGCTTTTGCGGGCAAGAAGGATTTTAACTTTGAACATCCGTTAACCTATCTGGTATGGATTACCTCCATCATATCCATTGCTGTAACATTTATTGCCAGTTATTTCCTTCTGGGCGACCTGACTGATAAATACGAAGGTTTGTGGTTGCCTCTTTCCATCATCATCAGTTGCGGAACGATTGCCGGCGCGTTGATCCCGGAATTTACAAAAATATTCACCAGTACGTCTTCCCGTCACTGTGAAGAAGTTGTTAACGCTTCCAAGCAGGGCGGTGCTTCCTTAAATATCCTGTCCGGTCTGGTTGCCGGTAACTTCGCCGCTTTCTGGTTAGGTTTGGTTATTGCGTTTTTGATGTTCATCGCCTATTTGGTATCGAAAAATGCAGCGGTCATTGCTCTTATGCCTCCCGCGTTTGTTTTTGCCTCTCCGGTGTTTGCCTTCGGTTTGGTGGCTTTCGGTTTCCTCGGTATGGGCCCGGTTACAATCGCTGTTGACAGCTTCGGTCCTGTATCGGATAACGCTCAATCGATTTACGAACTGTCGATGATTGAATCGCGTCCTGATGCAAAAGACGTGGTAAAGAAAGAATACGGCATTGAACCTGATTTTGAATTGGCCAAGCACTTCCTAGAATCTGCTGACGGCGCAGGTAACACCTTTAAAGCAACAGCCAAACCCGTGTTGATTGGAACCGCCGTTGTCGGCGCCACCACCATGGTATTTGGTATCATCATTTTACTGGAAGGTCTTTTCGGCAATGTTGTCGCCAAACTTTCTCTGGTTCAGCCGGATATAATTCTGGGCTTGCTTATGGGTGGCGCGGTTATTTACTGGTTCACCGGCGCATCCATTCAGGCTGTAACAACAGGCGCTTATCAGGCCGTTGTGTTCATTAAGAAGAACATCAAGTTGGATAAAAAAGAAGCTTCGATTGAAGACAGTAAAGAAGTCGTCAAGATTTGTACCCAGTATGCTCAAAAGGGTATGATCAACATCTTCATTGTGATCTTCTTCATGTGTCTGGCACTGGCCTTCTTTAACCCCTACTTCTTCATCGGTTATCTGATTGGTATTGCCTTCTTCGGTCTGTACCAGGCAATCTTCATGGCCAATGCCGGCGGTTGCTGGGATAACGGCAAGAAGATTGTTGAAGTCGATCTGAAGATGAAAAATACGCCGTTGCATGAAGCCAGCGTTGTGGGCGACACCGTCGGCGACCCCTTCAAAGATACCTCATCCGTTTCTTTGAACCCGGTTATCAAATTCACAACACTGTTCGGATTACTGGCAACAGAAATTGCGGTCACCATGACCAACGTCAATTTGAAGTACGCTCTGTCCGCCATCTTCTTTGCGATCGCCTTGGTTTTCGTTTACCGTTCGTTCTATAGCATGCGAATTTCCAGAGATAAACTAGAAGAATAAAATTTTTGATTATTAATTTCCAAAAAGCGCCCCAGACTGGGGCGCTTTTTTTATTCTATTAATATAAGAATAGCCGCGGTTATATTTCTTATTCCAATTCTAAATCAAAGCGCTATCTTTGTTGGCAGTGTCGTCGGCTTCCTCCATTCCAACTTCATTTGCATATGCTTTGATAATCGATTGAGCACAATTGTAACCCTTCTTCATATATTCGGAGGCTATATCAAGTTTATTCATCTTCGCATCCTTTCTGGCGATTAATTGGAAATTACAGGTACGCTGTTCAATCAAATGCTAAATGCTCTTTTTGTTTTTTCGCAAGACCAACTTTATCGCAATATAGGGAAACAAAAAGAATGTAAGGACACAAATCTTCATGAAGGCTATGCCGTAATAGCACACCAAATCGTATTCGTGTTTGCTTACCTTGAACCATTGTGAAGTCAAATTATAACCCCAGTCTCCCCCGGCCAAACAGAAAACAAACCATATAAGCAGCAGCGCATAAGCCAGAAAGAAACAACGAATCAGAATACCTGCCATACTTTCCAGAAAATAAATTTGTTCATCTTTATTCATAAATATCCTCCTGATCAATTAGGTTTAGTTTGTCTATTGGCCTTTACTTAAAAACCTTGTTAAGAATGATGAACTTTCTATAAAAAACTAAAAACGAATGCGGGATACTTGGCATTTGGGAAATGTGTCCATTTTAATTTCTAAGAATGCATCTCTTGTTTGATTGCATCAATGATCAAATATGTTTGTTTTATCTGTTCAGTTAATGCCAGGTAATTTTTTGTATCAATAATTTTTTTTGATATCAATTGCGATCCCATACCTACGCAAACAGCACCTGCTTTAAGCCATGCACGTAAGTTCTCTTTAGTGGGTTCAACACCACCGGTAGGCATAAGCTTCAGCCAGGGCATAGGTCCTTTAACTGCTTTGATAAACTCTGGTCCCAGTACCGAGCCAGGAAATATTTTAATGATCTCTGCGCCCAGGTTTTCAGCTTTGGCAATCTCAGTTAATGTTCCGCATCCCGGCACCCAGAAGATATTTGCTTTCCGACAAACTATTGCCGTTGATTCATCGAGTATGGGCGCTACAATGAAATCGGCATCAAGTGCGATAAATTGTTCAGCTTGTTTGCCATTGATAATACTGCCGATACCTAATTTTAAATCGGGATAAGTGGTTTTAACATACGTTTTAAGTTTTTGAAAAACTTCAGCCGCTTTTTCGCCACGGTTAGCATATTCAAATATCCTTAGACCTCCTGCGTAGCACGCGTCAACTACGTTCTTACAGACACCATAATCCGGATGATAAAAGACAGGTATCATTCCACATTTTTCAAATAACGATAATATTTCTGTTTTTGTTTTAGCCATTACCATTCTTAATATCAAAATATTTTTCTAAATTTTAAATTATCTTTCTACTCTGCCTGATCCGTCGCCGCTCATTAGTTTCAATACTTCATCTGTAGTAACTAAATTGAAGTCACCTTCGATTGTATGCTTTAATGCCGATGCCGCTACGGCAAATTCAAGTGCTTTCTGATCATCATCGGAAAAGGTGAGTAATCCATAAATCAATCCGCCCATGAATGAATCTCCGCTGCCAACACGATCAACAATGTGTGTGATTTCGTATGTTCTGGCTTCATACAATTTTTTTCCGTTCCATAACACACCTGACCAGTTGTTGTGTGATGCACTGACAGAGCCACGTAACGTGATAATCACTTTTTTTGCTTTAGGAAATTTCTTCATCAGTTGTTCGCAAACCGACCGGTATTGTCGCGCTTCAACATGTTCGTTGGTTACATTCAGTCCAGCAGGCTTTATGCCAAATACTTTTTCAGCGTCTTCTTCATTGCCTAAAATAATATCGCATCCGGCAACCAGTTCGGGCATGACATCACCCGCTTGCTTGCCATATTGCCACAGGTATTTGCGGTAGTTCAAATCAGTAGAAACAGTAATCCCTTTTGTGTTGGCAGCTTTAATAGCTTCTAAACAAACTGTTGCTGCTGTTTGTGAGATGGCCGGTGTAATGCCTGTCCAATGAAACCAGGTTGCATCTTTAAAAATAGTATTCCAATCGATCATTCCCGGTTGTATCTCTGAAATAGCCGAGTGTGCCCGGTCGTAGATGACTTTGCTGGGACGTTGAACGGCGCCTTTTTCCAGAAAATATATACCTAACCTTTCACCACCCCACACAATATGATCAACACATACATTGTGCTTACAAAGATTTTGCAGAGCTGCTTTACCAATGTCATTCGATGGTAATCGAGTAACAAACGCGGCATCAATGCCAAAGTTTGCAAGCGTTACTGCCACATTGGCTTCGCCGCCGCCAAAATTAATATCAAAAGAGTTTGCCTGGGTTATTCTTTGATAACCGGGCGATGACAACCTGAGCATGATCTCGCCGAATGTGATTACTTTATTTAACAGAATAATATTTTTTTTAATGTTTATAACCTCCATCTTGCATCAATGCAGAACTTCCACGACTTATCATATATGTAGTAACATTTTATCTCGTAGTCCAGCCACCGTCTATTCTCAGGTCGGCTCCTGTCATGTAGGATGCGTCGCTTGTTGCCAGGAACAATATGCCGGTTGCTATCTCCATCGGGTCGGCCCATCTGGTAAGCACGCCCTGTTCCTCAAATTCCTTCCTGATCTGTTCGAAGGAAACGCCCCTCTGCACGGCCTCTTTCCCAACATCAGTTCGAAGCATTGGCGTATCGGTTGCACCGGGGCTAACGCTGTTTACACGAACGTTATAAGGCGCCATATCGAGCGCCAGCGCTTTGGTAAAACCCAGGACACCGTGCTTTGTCGAACAGTAGTTGGCATGGTTGTTCTGTCCGATATGCGCGGCCACCGAGGCGAGCGTTATAATATTACCGCTTTTCTGCTTTTTAAAATAGGGGATTGCGGCCTTGCAGGTAAAAAATAAGCCTTTGAGATTTACATTCAGCAGCACATCGTAATCCTCTTCCGGGAAATCCTCAACCTGCCCTACCCTTACCACTCCGGCATTCACTATCAGGCAGTCAATCCGGCCGTGTTTTTTGGCGACTTCATCGACATGTTGCCTTACATCATCGTATTTTGTAACATCCACTTTTGTGATGTGAACATTTTCTTTGCCTTCTTTGACAAGAGAAAGCGTTTCCTTAAGCCCTGCTTCATCAATATCGGATGCATAAACAATGGCACCCTCTCCGGCAAAAAGAATGGCCGTTGCCCTGCCAATTCCGGAACCTGCGCCAGTTAAAATAGTTATCTTATCTTTCACTCTCATCGTTTACTCCTTTGCTATCTTGTTCTTATACCGATCCAGGTTGCCTTGCCCTTTTTGGGGGCGGATAACCCAGTACCGAATATATCGAATAGAAATTAAATCGTCATGCCGCCGTCAATACTTAATGAAATGCCTGTGCAGAAATTGTTTAGCGCAAGAAATAGAACACCTTCGGCTATCTCTTCTGGTTCCCCAAGCCTTCCTAGCGGCTGCCTGGCAATGTAGAGTTTTCTTACCTCTTCATAATCTCCTTTTTGAGTCAGCCTTTCTTTGAGCGACGGTGTGTTCGTAGTTCCGGGGCAGATTGCATTTACACGGATTCCGTCCTTGATATGATCCATCGCCATTGCCCTTGTCATGGAATGAACAGCGCCTTTGGAGGCCGTATAAGCAGCTCTGTCCGCAACACCTTTCAGCGCCACCGATGACGAGCAATTGATTATTGTGCCTTTTGTCTTTTTCAGATGGGGCAAGGCATATCTTGAGCACAGGAAAACACCGCGCACATTCACCGCCATATTCCTGTCGAAATCATCTATACTGCATGTCTCCACGCTGCCCTGCGCTACGATGCCCGCATTGTTAAATAGGATATCGAGCCTGCCGAAGGCCTTGATCGTTTCATCGATGATATTTTTTGCGTCATCTTCCCGCGAGACATCACAGCGGACCCAGAGGGCTTCCCCGCCAGCCTTATTAATTTTCTTAACGACCTTCAACCCTGATTCGGATACGGAATTAACGCAGACCGACGCACCTTCGCGCGCAAACAGGAGAGCTGTCGCCTCACCGATACCCGCACCTGCGCCGGTAATTATTGCAACTTTGCCTTTGAGTTTCATTTGGAAAGCCCCGTTATTTTTCTTGCTTCAGCAGGATTTGCAACCGGACGTCCCATTTTCTTTGCCAGCCATACGGCGCGTTCGATAAGCTCGGCATTGCATTTTGCAGGTCGTCCGTCTTCCATGAAGGGATTGTCCTCCGTGCCTATTCGGATGTTACCGCCCATATTGATTGCCAGTGACGCCATCAAGGTCTGCTCTGCGCCCATTGTGCTTACTGTATGCAGACAGTTCTGCGGCATATATTTCAGGAGATAGAGATAAGTATCGGGCTCCGGCGGGCTCCAGGTTCCGCCTGGCCAGCCGAAGAACATCGTAATGATATGCGGAGCCTTTAAAAGCCCTTTATTTACCATCCAACTCAGGTTCCAGTAAGAACCTGTATGCCAAACCTCCCATTCGGGTTTTATTTTGGTTTCAGCGCATCTTATGGCATAGGCCTCAAGTTCCTTTAACGGATGCAGTTTGTTGACCGTTACTTCCGTGAATTCTTCGGCGTGGTGATTGAGAATTATCGAGAGCATATCCGGCTTTGAATCGAAATCGGTCTCCCGCTCCTCAATTGCAAAGCTCGACATACCGGCCTGAATGATGGCATCTGTTTTCTTTCTCAGATGATCAACAATATAGCTTGCCTGCGAACTCCGGGGCAGATGCACATGAAGGATAGAAGCGCCTGCTGCGGCGCATTCGAGGGCGTCTTTGATAAGATCGTTATCAGTCTCTGCCCAGTTTTTAACTTCAGGATGAATCCATGAATTTGCCGTTGTAGCGGTTATAATCAGTTTTTCCATTTTCTATATCCTTTATTAATGAGACCCAAGCTTCAGAAACAAAGTGCACTGAAGATTGCAGGTCGAATTATCCCGCGAAGCGGAGGGTATTATACCCGTGAATTTGCTTCTCTATTTTTTATTTCACCAACCATTTTTTCATGCATGGCCGTATCTATCGGGTAAAAAAGGATTACTATAATGCCTGCCAGAATAAAGAAAAACGGTACCGCAGTCATAATCATTTTTATCCCGAAAAGGGTATCTGCCTTCTGCAGCACATTCGGCACATAACCGAAATAATCCAGTCCGAAACCTGCTATTATCCCCGAAAAAGCGGCCGAAAATTTGAAGGCGAAATTGAAAAACCCGTATAGTATGCCTTCCCGGCGCATTCCTGTTTTCCACTGCGAATACTCGACCGTATCCGGTATCATGGCCCAGGGACATAAATAAAGGGCCGACATGCCGAAGCCTGCCAAAATGAAGACGCCGAAGATTAGCATCTTGTTTTCCTGCGGGAGCACAAGCAGTGAAAGGAGCATAACTCCCATCAGCGCCGTTCCCGCGACAAGCACATTTTTCTTGGACCACTTTTTTGTCATAAAAACCCAAAACGGCAGGGCAGCCATGGCGGTAACAAACAGACAAAGGAATGCCACCGGTATCATCTTTTCGGCTGCAAGGTTGTATTTGAAGTAATAATTTGTCATTGATGCAAGCAGCCAGATTGCAACCATCTGCAGGATGGTCGATACGGTCAGAATTATAAAAGGCCTGTTTTGCATAACCATCTTCAGGTCTTCCCTGAAAGGCTTTTTCTCGTCGGCCACGGGCGCGAATTTCTCCTTAACCGAAGCAAATGTAAAGATATTAACGATTATACAGAGACTGCCGAAAATTGCGCCTATCATCCTGAAGCCTGTAAGCTCGCTCGGGAACATGGCTACGAGGGGCTTTATAGCTCCTGCCACCATAAGCGTTCCGAGTATGGCGAACGTCATGCGGAAGCCGGTCAGTGCGGAGCGTTCGTGTGTGTCAAGCGTCAGATTTGCTGTCAGAGCGCCGTACGGGATATTCACGACCGAATATGCGGCTGAAAAAAACAGAAATGTTACCAACGCATAGACGATGCGTAGCGACGATGAAAGCTGAGGCCCAAAGAAAAGCAGAAAAAAGGCTATACCCAGAGGGAAAGCCCCGAAAAGCAGAAATGGCCTGTTCTTTCCCCATCGTGTATTCGTGCGGTCTGCAATATATCCCATCGCCGGATCGCAGAAGGCGTTCCAGAGCTTTGCTATTAAAAAAATGCTGCCCGCTGCTGTCGCAGAGATAAGAAATACGTCGGTGAAGAAATAAAGGAGAAACATGCTGACGCTCTGGAAAACTATGTTTGCGGCAAAATCTCCTATGCCGTAACCTATTTTCGTCCCGACACCAAGTTTCTCCGCCTGTCCGTTGCCTGTATTCAGTGCGCTATCCATGTCTGCTCCTTAACCTGATTCTTATATTTTTTTACTGAACATGTGTTTATCAAGGGTAGTCATCTTGCGGCACCCTGTTTCAGTTACAACATAACAGTCTTCGACACCGATTAAAGTATTGCTGAAATTCTCCCAGGCCTCGATCTCGAAGACCATGCCCTTTTCATAGGGCCTGTCGAGAATGCCCATGGTTCCGAAAAGGTGCGTCTCCTCGCATTCTAATCCCAGGCTGTGGCCGACCGTGAATGTCATACCGTCAGGCTTGATGGTTTTATAGTACGCAATAGCCGCTTCATTTAGTTCCTTAATACTGACGCCGGGCTTGACCCTCTGTTCGTAATATTCCTGCAGCAGGATAAGCCTGTCGATGAGGCTCTTGGCCTCTTTGGGAACTTCTCCCAAAACTACATGGCGGTTCACGTCAGCCACATATCCTTTATAAATAGCACCGAAGTCAAAGCGCACGATGTCACCCTTTTTGGCAATTCTTCCTGTACCGGGCGCTTCGGGGTCGGAGTCGCCTATGCTCATGGTCAGGTGATCCCAGCCCACCATGTCCTCTTCTATAAACACCCTGCGGGCGATCTTCAGGAAATCATTATCGCTCAAACCTGGCTTTGCGGCTTCGATACAGGCCATAATCGCTTTTTCAGTAACAGTAGTGGCCTTCTCTATGCACGCAATTTCTTCGTCGCTTTTTACCAGACGCAGGTCGATCATTACCCCGTCCGCACTGACGACTTCTGAATCAGGATTTTTATTTGCCAGGTGGTCGAGGATATACTTGGGCGAAACTGATTCAACGCCGATGCGTTTGCCGACCAGTCCCCATTTTTTTATCTTCGACCATATTTCGCGTTTGATTCCCTTTTGCCCTATCGTACCTTTGTGATCCGGCGCCCAACAAAGTTCTGTTACGCTTCTGAACAGATCCCAGTTGAAAACCGTCACATCGCCTTCGCGCTTCATCATTGCGATATTCGGATATTGATTGTTGAGCGCAAAAAGTATGGGGTTGTTTTCGGCATGCAAAACCGGTAGGCCGGTCAGGTAATAGACATTCACCGGCGAGGTGGCGATAAATATATCCAGATCGTGCTTTTCCATGATTTCGGCCGCGCGCTTTTTATTGAATCCGAGAGATTTCACCCTTTTCACCTCCGGCAGTTTTTTGTTTATCGGTATATACTTGTTCAGGTCTTCGAGAAGGCTCAATGTGCCCTTTGTATTTGCGATTTCCAGGAGTTCATCCTTTGTGGCAGGTTTTCCTGTATGAGCGGAAAGGTAACCGGTTAAAACACCTGCAATCGCACTCTTGGCATCTTCGGGGCTGAAATCCGGCTCCTTGTCTTCAATGATGCACTCTGCAAAGTGTTCGTCGGCATGGCGCACGGAAATGGAATAATACTTCGGGAAAGTAGCATGCTCTACTTCCGGTTCAAACCATTTATTCCTGTTTTCGCCTAGCGACTCATGGTTGGAGAAAATCCTGAGCGGCTTTTCCCACATGTGGTTTTCAAGTATGGTTCCCCTGCTGCCGTATATTTCAAGGCTGTTGAACGGTGGAGTTACCTGCGTGAAGCTCACAACGATTTCAGCTATGACGCCGCCTGCAAATTTCACCATCGATAAAGCATTGTCCTCGGCCTTTTCCGGCAGGTTGACAGCCTGTTTTGCAAGCATGGCAGTGACGGATTCAACCCTGTCATCAAGGATCCATTCAATGGTTGCGAACTTGTGCGCGCCCATGTCCATAAACGAGCCGCCGCCGGCCTTGACCGGATCGCCTTTCCAGAAATCGGACACTGAAAGTCCGGGGATTTCATTGACTCCCTCATAGGCCCTTACAAGCTGGACATCGCCGATCAAACCCTGTTGAACCACATCGCGGATATGTTTATGAACAGGGAGGAAACGGTGGTTTTCCGCAATCATCAGTTTGACGCCCGCCTTACTGCAGGCTTCTATCATTTTATCACAGCCTTCGAGTGTTGTCGCCATCGGCTTTTCGCACAGCACATGCTTTCCGGCTGCAGCGCATTTTGCAACTATGCTTTCATGAAAGATATGCGGCACAAGGACCAGAACCGCATCGATATCGCTTTTCAGAAAATCGTTCAGGTCGGCATACGGCGTCATCTCATTTACGCGGTAGCGCCGCGCCATCTTTTTGGCCTGCTTTATGTTGATATCGTAAACGGCCGTGAATTTTATAAGCTTCGATTCAGCACAGGCATTGCTGTGAAAGC
>Ga0209540_10003344_pt1 | contig 10966 bp, 9 predicted proteins | sample BarGraIncu01121A_FD_184501 | JGI IMG/M metagenome (GOLD analysis project Ga0209540, IMG submission 184501) | Arctic peat soil microbial communities from Barrow, Alaska - Barrow Graham LP Incubations 011-21A (SPAdes) (version 2) | ecosystem: Environmental > Terrestrial > Soil > Wetlands > Peat... | reverse complement strand
CAAACGATTGTGTTTTTGTATTGAACGCCATACAGCCCATGCTACAGCCAAAATCCCGACTGCCATAATTGTCCAGTCTAGCCAAATAAATTCTTGTGAGTTCCAATTCATCATTTTAAGCTTATTACTTTATTTAGTTGTAATATTTTAATAAAAATTCTGGCATTGTGAACACCTTATTATGAGCATAGAAAGGAACAAATACCCAACCCAGGACTAATATCATCCATCCCTGCATTTCCCAGTGTGCCATAGCCATTCCACTTTCAGCCCCGGCTCCTGATAACCCGACAAGATGTTCTGATCCAATATTGGCCGCAAATATAGCAGCTCCCACAGCCAGCCATGTTTCACTGCGACCTGAAAGAAAATAGTCGCTGGTATCGTCTTTTTTGTGTTTTACCACCCAGAGAACGATACCAACCAGACATAAGAAAAAAACAATCAAGATGATCCAGTCTAATGTTGCCATATTAATTACTGTTTGTTATTATTAATATTAAGATTTTATATAAAAAATAAACCTTCCCTGGTTCAGAAAAAAGATCAGATTCAAACAATTTCTTTTAGATTTAGATTTTACTCTCAACAAATTTATAAAAATTAATTTAAATGTAAGGATTACACTTAAAAAATCTAATGCTTGTTGAGATATTTTTTATATGGCTGATTACCAATGATTTTACTTCCACTCTTCAAGTGAAGTTTGTATAAAATCAATTATTTTCTGATTTTCCTCTTTCCCATTTCCTGAAATCCTCATCGGCTCATCAAATTTGATATGTATGAGCTTATGCCGGTCAATAGGACCAAGTTCTTTGATCAGCTTACCATTACCCCACCAATCTGTTTTCAAAGCAATCGGCACAATATCAACATCTGCTTTTTTTGCCAGTTTCACACCAAGCGAATTAAATTCTTCGGGTTTGAATCCAACACTTCTTGTGCTCTGAGGGAATATAACTATTGAGATTCCATTCTTTAACAACTCCATACCACCATTCATAACTGCTTCAAGATCTTTCCGGGGATCGGTCCTTCTAACTACAATAGGATTTCTCGATTTCATCACATCTCCGAACAGAGGATGTTTGACCAGACTCTCCTTAACAACAAAAGTGAGTTCCTTATGTGGTCCGATAATCGAAGGTAAGATCATGGTCTCAAGAGTGCTCATATGATTGCTGATGAAAAGCACAGGACCTTCAGGTTTTGTTATATTTTCCATCCCTGTAATATGAAATACCCCACCCGTATTTTCAATGAACCTAAAAATTTCAAATGAAGAATCTGTCCAGGCTTTGGTATCATATTGCTTTCGGATTGCTTCTTTTCTGGTACGCAGAACTACATAGGCATATTTCAAGTTAAAGTAAAGCCTGTTATCAAGAAGAATTCTTTCTTTTAAGGAGTAAGTCCTCTTTTCCGGAGTATGATATTCATTTGAATCAAAATATCCTTTCTGCATAGTAATTAAAAATTAAAAGCATTTTCAGCTTCTGAAAGGTGCAAAGTTAATTCTCATTTCCAATTTAAAAAAGTCAAATCAGAAATGGTTGCACGAATAACTTTTTTTCACAGTTTGCTTATAAGAGGCATTATAAGTAGCATCAGAGACAATCCTGTCAGTATAATTACAGCACTCCAGCCTATTATGTTCTGCATCTGATTGTTTACATAATTGCCCATTATCTTCTTGCTGTTTATTAAAAGTATCATGCTTACAAGAACCACCGGCAGGAGTATACCGTTTAACACCTGCGACCAGATTGAAATTTGGATGAGTGGCGCGTTTGGGATCAGAATTATAAGTCCAGAAATAACCAGTATTCCGGTATAGAGGGTATAAAATTCCTTTGCTTCATTCCATTTCTTGTCGATGCCTGCTTCAAAACCAAATGCCTCTGATACATAGAATGCGGTTGCCAGAGGCAGTATTGTTGCAGAAAACACTGATGCTACAAAAAGACCAAATGCAAAAACCTGAGATGCCAGAGCCCCGGCCAGGGGTTTAAGTGCCAGAGCTGCATCTTTTGCTTCAATTATCTCAATTCCTTTAGGATGCAATGTTGCACCACATGCCACCATAATAAAGAAAGCTACCACTATAGTTGCCACGCAACCTACAGTAATATCAATCAACGTGTATTTGTAATGCTTCATTTTCAACCCTTTTTCAATTACAGTTGATTGCATATAAAACTGCATCCATGGTGCTATCGTTGTTCCCACAAGAGCAATAACCATTGCTATGCTCTCGGTATTCATCTCGATCTGGGGATGGATTATTGAAGAACCAATTTCGCTCCACTGAGGTTTGCTCATTAATGCCGAGACTACATATGTAAGCAATGAAACGCTGAATATCAAAAATATACGTTCTGCGATCTTGTAAGTCCCCTTAACAACCAGGAACCATACCATTATTGCTACCACAGGAACCGAAATATATTTGCTTACGCCAAAGATTTGCATGCTGCCTGCGACACCAGCAAATTCGGTAGTTGTATTTCCAATATTCGAAAAAAGGAGTCCTATAAAAATAAAAAATGTGATCTTCAATCCCGCATTTTCACGAATAAGATCTGAAAGACCTTTCCCTGTAACAATACCCATCCTGGCATTCATCTCCTGAATAACCACTAAAACAATGAATGATGGTATAAGGGTCCATATCAGACGATAACCATACATCGCTCCTGCAACTGAATATACGCTGATACCTCCAGCATCATTATCTACACTGCCTGTAATAATCCCCGGACCAAGGATAGCAAAGAATATTGCGATCTGTCTGAAGAGCTTTTTAAAGTTGAATTTTGACCCTGTCATTGAATCAAGGTTTATCTTTTGTTAGTTCGGCGTTTCCTTATTAAGTCCTCAATAACATCGTCGATAACAACCATACCCTGAAGGTGATAGTCCTGATCAATTACGGGAACGGCCAGAAGATTATATTTTGAGACTATCCTGGCAATAGCGCCTACTTTCTGTTCATCGAAGAGACAAACAGGCTCTGATTTCATTATCTGACTTACACTCACATGAGGCTCTGAAACAACAAGATCGCGTAAATTAAATGTCCCTATAAGCTCCTCATTCGACTCAACAACAAACATATTGTAGAGTTCGGCAGACTCCGGTTTTTTTGCTCTCAATTCAACAAGAACTTCTGCTACAGTGGTATCGGTGCTGAAAGAAAGGAAATCTGTGGTCATGATGCTTCCTACCCTATCGTCGTCATATTCAAGGAGCTCTCTCACCTCCTGCGAAGATTCCGTATCCATCTCTTTTAAAAGCATCTCAGCCTTCTCATCTTCCAGCTCGTCAAGAATATCAGCAACCTCATCAGCAGGCATTTTTTCAAGAACATCAGCAGCCTTGTTTACAGGAAGATTTTCAAGAATATGTACCTGTGCATCAGTCTCAAGTTCTTCAAGTACATCGGCAGCTTTTTCTTCATCAAGTGAAGCAAATACTGACATACTAGATTTTTTACCTAAATCTTCAAGGATATCAGCTATGTCTGAAGGATGGAGTGTATGAAGTTTAGCATAACTTTTTGAAAGTCTGATATTAAGATTTGAATGGTCTATAGCCTGAACATCATCCCAGAGGATAAATTTTGCAGGTATATTTATCTTAAAGACGGAAAGTAATCCTTTTATCGGCGATGCTATCCCAATTCTTCTCAGGAGTCCTTCAATCCCGATATCAACTGCAATAGCGAATGTTCCGGTCGGAAGGGTTGCAAGCCTTACATCATTGACCCTTACAAGCTTGCGGCCATTCATATCTACAATTTGCTTGTCGAGAATATTTTCAACGAGCAAAAGGCCATTACTGACCTCTCCCGGGTCAAGTTCAATCAGGTCAATACATGTCACATTAAGCACTTCTCGTGCTTTCGTAACCATAAAGCTTTTAAAGGAATAAAATCTGATTTCCTTTTTTATCTTAAGTCTTATACCCGTTACAAGCTGCTGATTGGGATCATTGTTTCCCGAAGGCATTGCGTTAACAAGCAGATCCTTGATTATTCCAATAGCGTCACCATCGGCGCCAAAAGCCACTTTGCCGATTATACCGCTTAAATAAAAAGTCGTGAGTGATGTCATTGTCACCTCCTTGCTTTAACTGATTAAGAAGGTTATGACCAAATGTTCCGGTTATCCTCCTAGATCAGGGTTAAGATTATTATATTCGCCGGGTCGTCGTCCATTAAATTTAAAAAATTGATTTCGCGGACAAAAGTAAATTTCATATCCTTACTTTCCAAATAAAATTATATTATTTTCTCAACTTATTATTAATAAGTTTGGATTGACTAAAGTGCCTAGAGTACTTAAAGTTGTAAAACATTTTGAGCAAAGATTCGGACACTGACATACATTTTATTTATTGAGTAACTCCAGGCACTCCAAACTTTAGACACTCCAGGCACTATTCTATTAAAATTACAGTAAAATGTACTTAATTATTTACTATATTAGCTTAAAAGAGGAGTATTTCTTCTGTTTTATTCTTTTTTTACTAAATTTGGACTCGATTATAACGTCATTTAAACTATATAGTGGGAATTTTAAAAGACAAACTTTCAGGCTATGATGCCCCGCAGAAAGCCATGCAGGCTGGCATCTATCCCTACTTCAGGGCAATAGAATCCGAACAGGATACGGTAGTAGTTATAGATGGGAAAAAGGTTCTGATGTTCGGTTCGAACAGCTATCTCGGACTCACAAACCATCCAAAAGTAAAGGAAGCTGCAATTGCAGCGATACGTAAATATGGTACCGGCTGTGCCGGTTCAAGGTTCCTTAATGGAACACTTGATATCCATATTGAATTGGAAAACAAGTTAGCCAAATTAGTAGGAAAAGATGCTGCTTTATGCTACAGCACTGGTTTTCAGGTAAACCTCGGGGTAGTATCGGTGCTTGCCGGGCGACACGATTATCTTCTCCTCGACGAGCTTGACCATGCTTCAATAATAGAAGGGAGCAGGCTTTCTTTCTCTAAAGTGATGAAGTTTGCACATAATGATATGAATTCCCTCAGGAATAAATTAAAATTATGCCATAAAGACCGTATAAAACTTATTGTTATTGATGGTATATTTTCAATGGAAGGCGATATTATTAATTTGCCGGAAGTGGTGAAACTTGCCGAGCATTATGGTGCATCTATTATGGTCGACGATGCTCACGCACTAGGAGTAATTGGGAAAAACGGATCGGGAACCGCTTCACATTTTGGACTCACCGATAAAGTCGATCTTATAATGGGTACATTTTCCAAATCATTTGCTTCTCTTGGCGGATTTATAGCTGCAGATAAAGAAATAATAAATTATATCAAGCATAATTCAAGAACCCTTATCTTCAGTGCAAGCATGACTCCGGCTTCTGTTGCAGTTGTACTTGCATCAATTGAGATAATGGAAAATGAGCCGGAAAGAATTCAGCACTTGTGGGATATGACCACTTTGGCTCTCGATGGTTTTAAATCAGCAGGTTTTAATACAGGAAAATCTGAAACCCCAATTATTCCTCTGTTTATCAGAGACGATATCAAAGCATTGCAGCTTACCATGAATCTTCTGACAGATGGTGTTTTTGTGAATCCTGTCGTATCGCCGGCCGTACCTAAAGAGGATAGCCTGATAAGATATTCTCTTATGGCAACCCATACTAAAGAGCAGGTAGAAATTTCAGTTGAAAAGATTACCAAAGCTTCTAAAGCACTGGGCATTCTGTCTTAGATATAACTGACTGATAATTTAATTATTACTCACTTATAAGCGCCCCCCTGCCCCTTCAAGGCGGAATTAATTCGCTAAATTAATGAGAATTAGTCCCGCCCTGCGGGATTGGGTGGCAAAAATTCATATGAAAAAAGTAATTCTCATTACAGGAATTTCATCAGGTTTTGGTAAGCAGACAGCTGAACTTCTTGCAGCTGAAGGCCATACTATATATGGTACAGTACGAAGCGATATGGAAATCAGTTCCGCAGTAAAAGGGCTAAAACTCGATCTCACAAATGCAGATTCTATTAAGCAGACTGTACAGACAATAATGCAAAATGAGGGAAGAATTGATATTCTCATTAATAATGCGGGTATGCATACGGGAGGACCTATAGAAACCTCTCCTTTAGAAAATATAAAACTCCAGATGGATACCAATTTCATCGGGATGGTTAATCTGACAAGAGAAGTCTTGCCGGTAATGAGGAATCAGGGTGGCGGGAGAATTATAAACTTCAGTTCTATCGGAGGACTAATGGGTTTGCCATTCCAGGCATTCTATTCTGCCGGCAAATTTGCTATTGAAGGTTTCAGCGAGGCGCTCAGGATGGAAGTCAGACAATTTAAAATTGAGATTGTTCTAATCAATCCGGGTGATTTTCATACAAGCAACTCTGCAAACAGGAGGAATTTCCTTGCACCTACTGATACAAATGATCCTTATCATGATCAATTTTTAAAAACTATGGCTATAATTGAAAAAGATGAGGCCAACGGCTGGGAACCTAAAGTCCTTGCTAAAAAACTTGTCAGGATAGTGGAATGCAAAAATCCACGCCATAGGTATATCATAGCATCGTTCGAACAAAAGCTGGCTGTGGTCTTAAATTACATTTTGCCTGGTAAGTTGTTTGCTATGATACTTGAGGATCACTACAAGATCAAATAGTCTTGCAGTCTTAAAGTCCTTCAACGACTGGCACTTTTGTCTTTGTCCTTTTGTCTTTTATCTTTAATAAGATTTATAATCCGCCTTCATAATATTGAGCGTTTGTGGGATCCACACCCTGTATCTTGAATCTTCGTTCCACGTATTACCTGCAGAAGCAAAGTCACAGAAATTAATCTGCAAGGGATTACGGAACTCCCCTTCCAGGTCAGTGCCAAGTACCAGCGGAGCTGTAAATGACATCCAGACATTGGCAGGCTTTTTTACGGAAGGGATCAGATCAACATTACCACTATTTTCTTTAACAACCGCTGATTCGTAAATAAACCCGTCACCAAACCGTGTATCCCGAGCTAATACGACCGGACCTCTTAATATTGCCTGATAACCGTTCAGAGTTATCAGTTTTCCGGTAAGATCCATCCTCAGAACAACCTTATCAGACTTGTTCCATACTCGTGTGATTTTCTTATAGACTCCTGATGTAATTCCTGATACTGCGGTTCCATTTATTGTTATTTCAGTGTTAGTGCTCCATTCCGGAATACGAAAAGCAATTGTAAAATTTTCTGAATTCTCAGGTTTAACGATTATGTCAACCTTATCAGAGACAGGATATTCTGAAATCTGCTCAATGGCAACCTTATTCTTAGTGTTTAGAGGGACGAGTGATTTATATTGTCCATACAAATTTATATAGATCTCATTCTGTCCTCCCATTACTGAAAAACGTGGCAGCATCATAAATGCTCTGGGACCATTAGCATTGCAGCAATTTATTGGCATGCCGCATTGTTCTTCCCCGGCATGTCTTATCCCTCCTAAAGGGCTATATTTGGCAATCTGTGACCCATCGCCCTTCAATGAAGCCATGAGTGCATTATATGTTGATTTCTCAATCTGATCAGCATATAATGAGTTTTCAGTCAGCCGTAAAAGGTTAAAACACAATTTCATCCAGGTCATGGTAACACAAGTCTCCATTGTATGATAAGTTGGTTCTGTCTGATATTTAGCTCCATGGTAAAAACATTCAAATGCTGTTCCTGAGCCTGCAATATTAATCTCGCTTTCAATGATATTCTTAACAGCCATTTCAACAGATTTCAGGTATGTAGGCTCTCCGGTTATCCGATATAATTCAAGAAGCCCTTCATAGCATGACATCATCTCATAAGCTTTTTGTCCATTATCGTATGACCACCATATTGTTGGATGCGGAAATCTCTCCGAAACCGGAGTGCCTGCCAGTGCACTGCTTATAAGCCTTGGACCATCCGGCGTTTCCCATTGTTCAACTATGTACTTTGCAAAATCGAGATATCTCTTATCCCCGGTTCTGCGGTAAAGATATACCATCGGCTCAAGAATCGAACTGCTTGGCATTCCGCGATAGTTGCCTGTCTTCACAATATTAACCCTTCCCGGACCGACCTGGTTAAGCAAATTGTCGGCAAGTCTGCATGATCCCTTCAATGCTGCTTTGTCTCCTGTCAGGTCATAATAAGCGAGCAAACCAAGCAGAGTATATTTTCTGCCCCAGATATCCCATTGTGTAAGCTGGGCACTATCGGAATAGTTACCTATATATCCCGATGTCATCTGTGTTGCAAGTAATTTATTCACTGCACTTTGGATGATTATCAACATATCTGGATCGTGATTATAATCATAGGATGCAATTGCAGATTGAATCCATTTACCCCAGAACTCGCTCTGCCATAAATGGGTTTCATTCTTATGCCGGAATGGTTCAACCAGCTGATCAACATCCTGACTTTTAATCCGTTTTTCTATTACCAGATTTATTTTTTCTCCCAGGTAGCCATCAATTTTAATAGAATTGGGAGAGTAAGAAAACATCTTATCTGAAACAGAATTGACCGGTTTTGATTCTGTTCCAGGTTTTTGTCCTGAAATCAAAAGAGTTGGTACAATCAGAAGTGTTGCAAACAATAACTTTTTCATATTTGTTTTTAGAGTTTTATGTTTTACCACAAAGGTCCACAAAGGATTTAATGCTGCGTTAATCCTCTTTGCAATTTATACACAAATTATTGATAATTTCGTCCCTTAATAATTTGATATTTTAGAATATGAATGATTTTGATGATTAAACCGAAAGGGATCTGAATCTTTAAGGATTGAAACAATTACTCAAATCAATTGTTAAAATTGTGCACAATATAATCTAATAAACCTCAGAACATGGAAATTACATTTGGCGAAGGCAAAGTTGTAACTGCTTATTCTCATGGACATATAATAAAGACCGATCAATCTGTGCACAGCGGGGGGCAAGACTCCGCTCCCTCGCCTTATGAACTATTCCTTGCTTCCATAGGAACATGTGCCGGAATCTATGTAAAATCATTTTGTGACAACCGGAAAATTCCTACGAATAACATTAAAATAATTCAGACTGCTGAATTCGATGAAGAAACCGGATTGCCTGTTAATATCAAACTTGATATCAAATTGCCTGTTGACTTTCCTGAGAAATATAAAGAGGCAGTGATCTCGGTGGCAGAATTATGCAAGGTAAAAAAGACGATGGCATCTCCTCCTGTCTTTGAGGTTATTACATCAAGTGAATAACAACTGGAAAAAATTAACCACCAGGTCTTAAAAGCTTTTTTTGCCCCTCTGCCCCAATCTTTGTGTGCTTAATCGTTACTTCTTTAAATTATCAAGCCAGATACATATTGATCAGCTGTTCATAGAGTTCCTGTTTCCCGCTTCTTGTTTCAGGTTCTCCAATCTCAGAAGCAATATCTCTCAGCTTGGCAAGTGTAAGTTTGCCTTTTTCAAAATCCTTCCCGGCTCCCTTATCGAACGATTCATATCTCTTCTTCCTCATTTTGAGATAGTCGCTGTCTTTCAATATTTTATCAGCAATGATGAGAGCTCTTGCAAATGTATCCATACCGCTCACATGCGCTATAAACAGATCCTCGGAATCTGTAGAATTGCGTCGTATTTTTGCATCGAAATTAATACCACCGGTAGAGAATCCGCCTCCCTGAAGAATAACCATCATAGCTTCGGTTATTTCATAGATATTTGTTGGAAATTCATCGGTATCCCACCCATTCTGATAGTCACCTTTATTTGCGTCTATGCTTCCCAGTAGACCAGCATCTGCTGCCACTTGAAGTTCATGCTGGAAAGTATGTCCCGCAAGAGTGGCATGGTTGACTTCAATATTAAGTTTAAAATCTTTATCAAGGCCATGCTGACGCAAGAAACCTATTATTGTTGCTACATCAAAATCATACTGATGTTTTGAAGGTTCCATTGGTTTAGGTTCAACCAGGAATGTACCTTTGAATCCTATTTTTCTTCCATAGTCACGTGCCATTGAAAGCATCATACCCATATGTTCCAGTTCCCTTTTCATATTGGTATTATGCAGGCTCATGTATCCTTCCCTGCCACCCCAGAATACATAATTTTCTCCTCCCAGTTCAACGGTTGCAGCAATTGCATTCTTTAATTGCACGGCTGCATTTGCCACAACTGCAAAATCAGGATTAGTTGCAGCCCCGTTCATATATCTCGGGTTTGAAAAGAGATTCGCAGTTCCCCATAGCAGTTTTACGCCGGTCTGTTCCTGCATTTTTTTCATAACCGGCACAATCTTTTCGAGTCTTTTTTCTATTTCAAAAACAGTACCGTCGCCAACAACATCAGCATCATGAAAACAATAATAACCGGCACCAATTTTAGTTATAAACTCAAATGCAGCATCGAGTCTACGCTTTATTTTATCATCATTGGCAGCATCTTTCCATGGATAGAGCCTTGTAGCATTGCCAAAGGGATCAGATCCATCGCCGCAGAATGAGTGCCAGTAGGCAATCGCAAACCTGAGATGATCTTTCATCTGTTTTCCACCCACTTCCTCCTCCGCATTATACCATCTGAATGCCAGAGGGTTTTTCGATTTTTTACCTTCGTATTCAATCTTCCCTATACCGGGATAAGCCTCTTTTTTTCCTTTGTAAATCATAATTATAATATTTTTGTGAAACAATATTTAAAAACCCATTGACCTCAAAGGTCATAACCCCGTGCACTGGGAATTAGTAAAGTACGCAAAGAAAAATCAAATATTTAAAGATCCGCTACCATTTCTTTCCACTCTGAATATGCCTTTTCATATTCATTGGTCCTTGATTCGTCTGGTTCGGTAATACCAACAGCTACAAGTCCCTTAAAGGCTTCTTTTTCAGATTTATAATAACCACAACCTATGCCGGGCATAG
>Ga0209540_10003343_pt1 | contig 10967 bp, 8 predicted proteins | sample BarGraIncu01121A_FD_184501 | JGI IMG/M metagenome (GOLD analysis project Ga0209540, IMG submission 184501) | Arctic peat soil microbial communities from Barrow, Alaska - Barrow Graham LP Incubations 011-21A (SPAdes) (version 2) | ecosystem: Environmental > Terrestrial > Soil > Wetlands > Peat... | reverse complement strand
GCTCGCCGACGATGTCGACCATCGTGTCGAGGTGCGTGAGCGCGATGCGGACGGTCTGGGTGTCGGCGAGCTTCGGGACCGCCTTGGCGGCGCGCCCGAAGGCGGCGTCCCGGTCGGGCTCGTCCTGCGTCGGCGCTCCCGCGGGCGCCTCGGCCGCCGCGGGCGCCGAGGAGGCGCCCGCGGCATCGGCGGGTGCCGTGGCCTCAGACTCCACGACGCTGGCCGACTCCACCTCGGTGATCGCCCGGACCGCGTCCGCAAGCTTCTCCGCGGGACGGTCCGTGCGTACGCTCACCATGAACGTGCGGTCGAACTCGCCTTCGTCGATGTCGGACTCCGACGGGCTCGTGCCGACGACCTCGCCGAGCTGGCGCAGGCGCTTGAGGACCATGTAGGCGCGGACCGAGGCGAGCTGGCAGGCGGCCTCGATGGTGACCGAGAGGGTGACCACACCCGCGGGCCCCGCGGCCACTGGCTCGCCGGCGGGCGGGGCCGCCGCCTGCTGCGTCGCGCCGCCGCCGTGCGCCGCCTCGGTGTGCTCGCGAAGTTCCTGCACCATGAGTTCGGGATCGACCTCTGCGCCGCCCGAGGCCTCGAAGTTGATGAGGTCGCGCAGGGTGTCGGTCGCCCGCAGGACGACATCGATCAGGTCGCCGGTGACGGGCTGCTCGCGCTTGCGCACGGTGTCCATGAGGCTCTCCATGGTGTGCGTCAGGCTGGCCGTCCGCTCGTAGCCCATCGTCCCGGACATGCCCTTGAGGCTGTGCGCGGCGCGAAAGACGGCCTCCACGGGCTCGAGGTCGTCAGGATCGGATTCGAGCGTGAGAAGCGCGTCGACGATGCCCTGGAGGTACTCCGCGCTCTCGGAGAGGAACACCTGCCGGTACGCCCCCATGTCGAGTTCGTCGCTCATCCGTTCCCTCCGTTCCGCAGCGTGCGGCGGATCTCGACGGCCACGCGGTCGATCGGAGCGACGCACTGTGCCGCCCCGATCTTCACCGCCGCGCCGGGCATCCCCCACACCACCGAGGTGTCCTCGTCCTGGGCGATCGTCTGACCGCCAGCCTCGCGGATCGCGAGCAGTCCCACGGCAGCGTCCGACCCCATCCCGGTCAGCACGACGCCGACCGCCTTGCTGCCGTAGCACTCGGCCGCGCTCTCGAAGAGCGGGTCGGCGGCGGGGATGAGACCGTGTATGGAAGGGCCCTTCTCGAGCTCGACGTGCGTCGGCGCGCCGGTTGAGCCGACGATGCGCATATGCGTGCCGTAAGGGGCGACGTAGCCGTGGCCCGCCAGCACGCGCATGCCGTCCTTCGCCTCCTCGACCGGGAAACCGGCGACCTTCATGAGGCGCGCGGCCAGCGAGGCGGCGAAGCCGACCGGGAGGTGCTGCACGACGAGGAACGCCGCCGAGGCGTCGGTCTGCAGCCCCGCGAAGACACGGTCGAGGGCCAGCGGACCCCCCGTGGAGGAGGCGATGCAGACGATCCGATCGGGATCACCTTGGGCCATGACCTCGTGATGCGTGGCGGCCGCGATCGGAGGGGCGGTCCTGGTGCGCTTCTGCGGCGAGGTCGCGTAGGCGGCCCGGATCGCCCGCACGAGCTCGATCCCGAGGCGGTCGATGGAGGTCGCGAGGCCCTCGCGCGGCTTGAGGATGAAGTCCGTCGCGCCTGATTCCAGCGCGCGGTAGGTCATCTCAGGATCGTCGACCGAGGTCAGCATGACCACGCGCGCATCGGAATCGCGCACCATGAGCCGCAACGCCTCCATGCCGTCCATCTCAGGCATCTGGATATCGAGCGTGATCACGTCGGGATCGAGCGCCTTGACCGCTGAGACGGCCTCTACGCCGTTGCGCGCGACGCCTACGACCTCGATGTGGCTGGCGTCGCCCAGGACGTGTGTGAGTATCTGGCGCACGAGCGCCGAGTCGTCCACGACCAGGACGCGGATGGGTGCCATCTCTTCGGACCGCCGCTCAGCGCGCGTCGGCGGCGAGGCACTTCTTGACGGTCTCGAGCACCTTGGTCGGCTGGAACGGCTTGACCAGGAAGTCCATCGCGCCGGACTCGAGCGCCTCGACGATCATCTGCTGTTGCCCCATCGCGCTCACCATCAGTACCCGGGCCTCGGGGTTCATCGCCCGGATCGCCTTGAGCGTGTCGATGCCGTTCATCACGGGCATCGTGATGTCCAGCGTGACCAGGTCGGGCGCGACGCTGCTGTACTTGTCGACCGCGTCGCGGCCGTTGACGGCCTCTTCGATGCGATACCCCTCCTTGGAGAGGATGTCGCGGATCATCATGCGCATGAAAGCAGCATCGTCCACGACCAGGATGGTGCTCGACATCAGGCGTCCCCCTCCGAAGTGTCGGTGCTGCCGAGCTCGTATTCTGCACGGGGCAGGACGCGCTCGAGGTCGAGCAGGATGATCAGTCGTCCGTCGAGATGCACGATCGCCTCGAAGGCGTCGACCAGCTCGCGGGGCAGCGCGGCCTCGGGTGCCGGCATCATCTGGTCCGGCTCGAACGTGGCGACCTCGCTGGCCGCGTCCACCGCGAGACCGACCGCGCCCGCGGGCGTCTCCGTGACGATGATGCGCGCGCGGGACGTCGGATCGAGCGTCGTTCCGAAGAGGCGTTTGCCGAGATCGACGACGGGCACGACGCGGCCGCGAAGGTCGATCACGCCTTGGACCGAGACGGGGGCCCGCGGGACGGGCGTCACCGTCTCGTATCGGATGATGCTGCTGACGTGTCCTATGGGGAGTCCGTACTCCTCTGACCCCACACGGAAGAGCACGTACTGGCGGCCGGGGCCGTTCACGCTTCGTCGCTCTCGAGGCGCAGTTTGCGTACGGACTCCTCGAGCCGGTGCGACATGTCTGCGAGGTCCTGGGCGGAGGACGAGATCTCCTCCATGCAGGCCGTCTGCTCCTCGGCGGCCGCCGCGGTCTCCTCGACGGCCGCCGCGTTCTCCTCGACGACGGCCGCGATGTCGTGCATCGCGCGGTCGACGGCGGCGGTGCGCTCGCGCTGTTCGCTCATCGACTGGGCGATGCGGTCAGCGAGCTCGGCGGTGCGGTGGACCGCCTCGTCGATCTCGTTGAGAGCGGCGCCCGTGCGACCGACGACCTCGGTGCCCATCGTCATCTCGCGCTGACCGATCTCCATGAGACGAACGGCCTTGTTGGTCTCGTACTGGACTTCCTTGATGAGTTCGCCGATCTGCTCGGCGGCCTTGCCCGAGCCCTCGGCGAGCTTGCGGACCTCTTCGGCGACGACCGCGAAGCCACGGCCCGACTCGCCGGCACGCGCCGCCTCGATGGCGGCGTTGAGAGAGAGCAGGTTGGTCTGGTCGGCGATCGACGTGATGACGTCGACGATCTTGCCGATCTCGTCGGAGCGACGACCCAGCAGGGCGACGGACGCGGCGAGCGTCTCGATCGACTGCTGCACCTCGCCGATCTTCGCGATGGCCTCGTCGGTGGCGGCGCGACCGTGATCGGCCTGACGGGCCGCCTCCTGGCTGATGCGCGAGGCCTCGACGGCCTGCACCGAGACGTCGTTGACCGTCTGGGCGATGGCCTCGACGGCTGCCGTGGTCTCCTCGACCTTGCGCGACTGCAGCTCGGCCCCGTGTGCGATGTGCTGGACCGAGTTGGAGATCTCCATCGTCGACGCGCTGATCTCCTGTGACGACGCGGAGAGTTCGGTGGCCGCGGCCGCGACGGACTCGGAGGAGCGACGGACGCCCCCCGCGATCTCGGCGAGCGACTCGATCAGGCGGTTGCACTCGTCGGTGACCAGCCCGATCTCGTCGGAGCGGTGGATCGCGGCGCTGACGGTGAGGTCGCCCATCCCCGCCTGCGTCATGACCCCGCCGATGTCGCCGAGCGGGTCCAGGATCCTGATCTTGAAGGCCTTGTTCCATGCACGCTGGCCGAAGAGCGCCGCAACGGTCATGGCGACCGTACCGGCACCCACGAGCAGCACGACGTGAACGAGGTCGGGCTTGAGGAGCCATATCGCGAAGGCGGACGTGACGACGAGCCCCGTCGCGACCGCCGGGCCGATGGTCAGCCACGTCTGCACCTGGAACGTGCGCGCGAGGCTCTCCTCGACCTTGATGGTGCTGCGCTGCGCCACCTTCGACACCCTCCTCATCGAGGGGCCGCTTCACTCCCGCGGCCCACTGCATCCACCCCATCGACGATTGTACGTCTACTGCATCGGCATAAGCAGCCACGGATACCTGAACCGTGCCACCCGAGCCGGGTCCCTTCAGACCTTGCGGTAGACCCGCTCGCGGCCCGAGACCGCCTCGAAGCCCTTGCCCGCCAACGTCGCCATCTTCTCGGTGCGGCCGAGCACGAGGTAGCCGCCCCTCGCCAGCGCCCGGTAGAACACCCCCGTGACCCGCTCCTGCTGTTCGCGCGTGAAGTAGATGAACACGTTGCGGCACAGGATGAGGTCGAGCGCCATCGGCGGCTCGTCGGCGAACAGGTCCAGCGTTCGGAACCGCACGCGCTCAGTCACCTCAGGAGTGATCCGGAAATGGCGCTCGTCGCTCGTGACGAACCGCGCACGGTCCGCGCGCGGGATGTGGTCGATCTTCGCGATGTCGTATTCGGCGCGCTCGGCCGTCTTGAGCGCGATCGGGTCGAGGTCGGTCGCCGTGACGCTGAGCAGCATCCGCTCCGGCCGAGGCCCCTTCGCGGCGAGGAACGCCATGACGATCGAATAGGGCTCCTCGCCGGTGGCGCAGCCTGCTGACCAGGCGCGTACCGCGTGGTGGCCCAGGGCCGCCTTGCCTGCGAGGATCGAGGGGATGACCTGGCCGCGGATGACGTCCCAGACCGGAGGATCGCGGAAGAAGTCGGTCACATTGACCGTGAGCGCGTCCAGCAACCGGGCATACTCGGTCGGCTTGGCGGTCAGGTAGGCACAGTATTCGCGGTAGGTCGTGAGCGACAGCGCGCGCATGCGGGTTCCCAGGCGACGTTCGACGTACGATTCCCGGTACTGGGAGAGATCGACCCCACGATCGCGCTCGATCTGCAGAATGAGGGGCGCAAGTTGCCCGCGTGCGGCGACGTGTTCCGTGTCTTCCATCGAACCCTTCCGTTGGGCGGCGTCACGGGCGCGTTTCAACTCTCGCAAGTTTACGCCTACGACGTGGGCGCGGTAGAATCCTGCGAACCCACTTGCCAAGGAAGAGGCGCATGACCCACTCGAGGACTCCCGGACGCGTAGTGACAGGGCTCGTTGCCGTCGTCCTCATGCTGTTCATCGGCGCCGCCGCGTGGGCGGTCGTCGACGACTACCTCCAGCGTGATTTCCTTCCGCTGGGCGCGACCGTCACCGGGATCCCGGTCGGCGGTCTGACGCGCGCCGAAGCGACTCGCGTGATCGAGGAGCAGGTGAAGGGACCGCTGTTCGCCCCCATCACGGTCACATTCCGCGACGCGCCCACGACGGTGGACCCCTCCGGCATGATGACGGTCGACATCGACGCCGTGCTGGCGGACGTCGCAGCGCCCAAGCTCGAAGCCAGCCTCCCGCAGCGCGTCATCTGGCGCATCACGGGCGAGTCGTACGGCCACGACACGTCCGACATCCTCAAGGTCGACACGACCGGCGTAAAGGAATGGGTAGCCGCCGAGAAGAAGCGCGTCAGCATCCCAGCGGTCGACGCGACCGTCTCGGTCACCGGCTCCAAGATCACCCTCAAGTCCGCCCGGGCTGGGATCACCTTCGACGCCACCACGGCCTCCAGGGCGCTGTCCGCGGCCCTTCTGTCCGGCACCAAGACCGTTGGTCTCGTCGAGACGACGACCACACCGAAGGTCACCAACGCGAAGCTCGGGAAGACCATCTTCGTCAGCCGCAGCCGCAAGACGCTCACGCTCTACAGCGGCGTCAAGCTCGAGAAGGCCTATGCGTGCGCCGTCGGGATGCCGCAGTATCCGACACCGCTCGGCTGGTGGAAGATCGTCGCCAAGCAGAAGAACCCGACATGGCGCAACAACGGGTCCGATTGGGCAAAGAGCATGCCCGCGTTCATTCCGGGCGGTCCCAACGGCCCTCTGGGCACCCGCGCGCTGTACCTCAACGCATCCGGGATACGCATCCATGGCATCCCGCCCAGCGAGGACTGGTCCGTGGGCAACGCCGCTTCGCACGGTTGCATGCGGATGCATCGCTGGGACGTCGAGGACCTCTACCCCCGGGTCCCCATCGGAACCCGCGTGATCATCGTATCCTGACACGGATACGGACGGACAGATCAGAAGGCCCCGGCGCTCGAGCACCGGGGCCTTCTTTGGCAACGATCGGGCGCTGCCGGACCTGCACCGAGCCTCCTAGGGCGTCGGCCAGCTCCGGACTCCCCCGGCCAGGGGGTCGTGACAGCCGTTCGTACACGTCCCGGCGTCCGGTCCTGTGCTTACGAACCCGATGTCGTTGCGGAGAAGATGAGGCTGCGTCACCGATCCGTGGCTGACGTGGCAGGCGCTGCAGGAGATGCCGTGGCCGCCATCGGCGGGTGCCGCGACGTGTATGCTGTGCAACTTCTTGTTGCCCGGGTCGGCGAGGAAGCCGCTCTTGCCTGTACCGTCGCTCTCGCCCGTCGCGTAGACGGAGCGAAGATGGCAGTCGTAGCACAGCAGGGTCGGGTCCGAGGGCTTGACGCCCAGATACGGCTTGGAGAGCAGCGGCGCGGCGGCAGACTCGTGCAGATCGCGCGTCGGCGTCGCGCCGTCGTCGCCGTGGCAGTCGGTGCAGTACAGGACCGACGCGGAGTTCCAGCCAGTCACGAACGTGGATGCGGCGACGCTCGCGGTTCCTGACGGGGCCTCGATCGCATGAACGGACGGATTCCCCGAGTAGAAGGTCAGCGCCAGGTCCGGACGGTCTCCGGGGGAGGATGTATACGACGAGTGGCACTTGAAGCAGACCCCGTAGGCGGTCACGGAGCGGGCCGGCGCGCCGAACGTTGGCACGCCACCCGACACGGTCACCGTCACGCCCCATGAGCCCTTCAGGGGTCCGGGAACCAGCGGAGCGCCGGGGCCCACGGTCGCCGTGGACTCATGCGTGTTGTGGCAGTCGGAGCAGGTCACGTGGCGTGCGACCGATGCAGTCTCGGTCGAGTTGTGAGCGGCGGGAGCCACCTCGTCGATCGGATGGCGCGACGGCAGCACGGGACCGAAGTCCGCGAGCGCGAGAGACGGCGCCGCGCCCGCCATGTCTATGCCGCCGCCGAGATAGGGCGTCGCCGGGGCGAAGGCCGCCCCGGTCCCGTCCGCGCGCCAGACCTGCACGGACGGCGCTACCTGAGCGCCGGCCGCCCAGTTGCCTCCGTTGCCTACGACGAGCTCGTTGTGCGTGTCGCCCTCGACGTCACCGATGAGCAGCGTCCCTGTGCGGAGGCCGGCGTCCGTCACATTCTCGACGCGGGCGCCGAGGGTGAGGCCGGGGCCGGGATCGGTCTGCGGGATGACGACGATGCTCGAATCACCCGTTGCCGCGTCGGTGAACGCGACCGCGACCTCGCTGCCGGTGGACTTGGGAAGGACGTCTCCGATGGCACTCGCCACCGGCACACGGGTGCCCGATGTGACCAGGTAGCCGTCGAGTTCCACGCCGGAGGGGTCGAGGACGCGCACCGTGCCGGTCGGCGACACGCTGTCATCGCAGACGACGATCTCGCGCGAACCGCCCGGCGACGTGCCGATGGACGGCGCCACGGGCGAGCCGGCCACCGCCGTGTTGACGACCTCCATGTTGCCCGATACGTTGTAGCTCGCGATCGTCACGCTGTGGTCACCCGCGTTGGTCACCACGATGCTCGCGTACCCGGTACCCGTCAGATCGCCCGTGGCAAGGCCCCAGGGCCCCGTAGGCAGGGTGGTCACGCTCACCGTGGCGAGCACCGACCCCGTCCAGCGGTAGACCGCGAGCCGGCCGTCGGTCGTGACGGCAACGACCTCGGCAGTGTCGCGGATCCACCCGACGCCGTTCGCCATGACGTTGGCGACGGCCAAGGATGCGACCGGCACGCCCGCCGGGACAGGCGCGGTGGCGGTGGGCGAGAGGCCCGTCAGCGGATCGGGCGCGTAGACGGTCACGACCGGCGAGTCCGCAGCGGCGACCACCAAGTGCGCCTTGCTGGTAGACGGATCGATGTCTCCTGCCGCGGCCGGACCGGTCCCTTGGGCGGGCGTGTACTGCTTCGGTCCGATGAGCGGACGCGGAGCCGCACCCGACAGGGCGCGGCCGTAGACGGAAACGCGTCCCATCCACGTCGCGGGATCCGACGCATACACGGCCACCAGCTCGGGGGCGGAGGACTGGGAGACCGGGTAGGCCTGGCTGGAAGTGTCGCTCGAATGTGCGACACCCGTGCTCGAGTGGCACCGATCGCACAGCGTACGACCCGCGGCGTCGAGAAGCTTGGGGATCGCTCCGCCGGAGCCGTCTGATCGTCCCATCGGTGCGTGACAGACCTGGCATTCGCCCACGAGGCGCCCGATGCCGGGCACCCACCTGGCCGAGATCGCCACGGTAGCGGGAGACGACCCGTGTGACGACGTCGCGTAGGTCGTCGTGCCTTCCCAGCTCGCCTTCGCGGGGCCGTGGCACGCGGTGCAGAAGGTCCGGTCGTCGGCGGTCACGGTGAAGGTCGTCGCCACAGAGGTCGGGACGAGGGAGGCCGCCAGCAGAGGGGCCACCGCCGAGCCGTGGGGATCGTGGCAGATGGAGCAGCGGATGCCCGTGCCGGATGCCGGCGCCGGGATCCCCGTGTAGTGCCCGGTCAGGCGGTAGACGTCCATGCCGGCCCAGCGCTCGCCCTGGTCGGCGGCCGCCTTGACCGTGTGGCAGGTTGCGCAGTAGGCCTCGCCGGTGTAGACGGCCCGGGTGCCTTCGTAGGAGCGAAGCAGCTTCGGATAGGGCGTGTCGCTGGCGACCCGGGCGTCACCGTGGCTGTCATGGCAGGTGGAGCAGTACAGAGGAGTCGGGCCGTAGGCCGCGGCCGCCGGAGCCAGGCCGTGGACCGAGGGCAGCAGGAAGTGCGACTCGACGTCGGTGTTGCTGCCGAGCCGGGCCGCGCCGTGACACGACAGGCACAGCGAGACGTCGCCAGCGGCGGGGTCGGATGCGATCAGCAGCGAGGTCCCGGTGGTCTGCGTGCTCTCGAACGCGCGGTACGGAACGGTGGCGTCGGCCGTGTGGGCGCGATGACAGATGGCGCATGCGTCGGTGTCGCCCTGCTGGGAGTCGAGCACGACGTGCGGCGGAGTGACCGCGAATGCAGAGGTGAGCGTCCCGGCGAAGAGCGCCGCGACGAACAAGCCGACGGCGGCGAGCGCCACGGCATGTGTGTTCCGCTCGGTCTGCACGCGGATGTTCGGCCCGCCTCTCCCGACGCGTGAACAACCACGCGGATGCGCTGTCGACCGCCGCACGGACCGGCTGTCTCGACCACGACGGCCTCGGCGCCTACCGGGGCGCTGGCCCCACCCTCCCCAACCGAGGGACGCGACCGCCGTTGCTGCTCCACGCGGAGTCCACCCTTACCCTTGCGCGGCGATTATAGCGTCAGTCCGCCTCCCGATGCACAGAGAATCGGATGGAGAGCAGCGCGCCCCCGACGGCCGCCACCAGCAGGAGGACCGCGACCAGGCTCCACACCCACGGACGCCCGGCGGCGGATGCGGGCCGAGGGCTCGCCGCGGACATCCGGAGAACGTCCACGCGACCGTTCCCGGTGTCGGCGACGAAGATGCGGCCGTCGTCGCTCAGGGCGACACCCGACGGCTCCGCGAACATCCCCGCGCTGCCGCCGGACAGCCCCGCCTCGCCGGTCAGTGCGCCGCGGGCGGAGTACGCGCTCACGCTCCCGAGGGCGGCGTCGGCCACCACGAACCGGCCGTCAGCGAGCGCGGCGATCCCGCGCGGCAGACCCTGCGTGGGGACCACGCGCACCAGAGCGCCGGAGCGGTCGAGCACCAAGATACGCCCGTTGTTGCTGTCAGCCAGAAGGACCCTGTCGCGTGTCGCTGCCACGCCGTTGGCGAAGGACAGCCGCTGACCGGTCCTGCCGACCGGGAGGCCTGCGCCGAAGACACCGATCCTGCGGCCGGTCGGCGAGAACACGACGACCTGCTGGCGCGTCGACGCATCGGTGACGTACAGCGTGCCGTCGGGAGCGAAGCCGAGGGCGAGTGGCCTCCAGGGCGGCGCCGTGCTCGTGGGGTCGACGCCGGCCGGATCGAGAACGCGCAGGAGGTCGCCCGTCGCCGAGTAGACGACCACGGAATCGCGACCACGGTCGCTCACATAGACCCGTCCGTCGACCGGGCCGACAGCCACATAGGCCGGCACCTTCAGGAAGCCCTTGCCGATCGTGGCGATATGTCTGCCGTCGCGCGACAGGACGTCGACCAGCCCGCGCCGTGAGTCCGCGACGTAGAGACGGTCGCCGGAGACGGCGACGCCCACGGGCTGCGCTCTGGTCGCCTCGACCGACGAGATGGACGGCAGGACCGTTACCGAGGCCTCAGTGGTCGTCATGCTCGGACCGGGGATCCATGCGGTCGCGTCGCTCCAGGCCATCACACCGGCCGCGCAGGACGCCAACGCCAAGAGTGCGACCCCGACCCAAGGCGCCCAGCGCCGGGTGAGCGCCGAACGCGCCGCACGCCTTACCGCAGCCAGTCCCCGTCGGCGGCGCAGTCGGGCCTCGGCCTCGGCCTGCCGATCGGGTCCATCGTCGTGAGAAGGCGTCGTCACTTCACGATCGCGGTGACCAGAGACGTCAGATGCGCCTTGAGCGCCGCGGGGTTCCCTGTCTTTGAGGATCCCTCGACGGCGACGATCACTCCGTTCTCGTTCCAGGCGGCGATCGCAAAGCGATGGCCGTCGGTGCCGAAGTAGACCGAGCGCCCGCTGACGGTGATG
>Ga0209540_10003342_pt1 | contig 10970 bp, 24 predicted proteins | sample BarGraIncu01121A_FD_184501 | JGI IMG/M metagenome (GOLD analysis project Ga0209540, IMG submission 184501) | Arctic peat soil microbial communities from Barrow, Alaska - Barrow Graham LP Incubations 011-21A (SPAdes) (version 2) | ecosystem: Environmental > Terrestrial > Soil > Wetlands > Peat... | reverse complement strand
CTAAAGCAAAATTCAGCATTTTAACAAACGGAATTGTATATCAATTTTTTACTGATCTAGAAGACAAAAACAAAATGGACGAAAAGCCATTTTTAGAAGTAGACCTTCTGAATCTGAAAAAAAATCAAATTCCCGAACTGATGAAGTTCCAAAAATCTTCATTCGATATTGATGTGATTGCAAACACTGCATCTGAACTTAAATATACTAGCCTCTTTCAGGCTTATTTCTCACAGCAATTAACCGAACCAAACGACGAATTTACAAAGCTGATGGTCAACTCATGTTATTCAGGCCCCCAAAACACAAGCCGTCATTGATCGGTTTAGGCCTGTCGTTAAAAGAGCGATTAACCAATACATCAGCGATAGGATGATAGATAAGATTACTTCTGTTGTTAAAACAGAGAATGAAGCCACCGCTCAAGCGGTAGAGACAGCCATTGCAGAAATTGGAGACGGAAACAAAATTGTAACAACCGAAGAAGAACTAGAAGCGCTCTACATTGTAAAGAGTATTTTGAGTGAATTTGTTCCCATGAAGCGTTTGGTAGCTAAGGATACCGAAACATATTTCGGAATTTTACTTGATGGTAACATCCGCAAATGGATATGTAGGTTCGTTATTAAGACGTCAAAGATCACACTGCAGCTTCCCGGCGAGGGCAAGGAAATAATCAAAATTCAATTAACCGAACTTGAAGACATCTACCTGCACAAAGCTGCACTGATTGAAGTTCTTAATGGTTACTTACCTGCGGTCAAATAAATGTCACTTGTTCTCTACCGCAAAAAATACCCTCTGCACTTCAAAACAGCGCTGGGGGTATTATTTGTCTATCTAAAGCCACACCCAATCTTCGCTCTCCACTCCGGATCAACTGGCATTCTTCAAATATGTGGATTTGGAATAAGACAGACGTGTCCTTTGGCGTGCGCGGCTTTAATATTACTGATATTGTTATTAAAGTTAGTGGCAAAAAGAGCATCAATGTCTGGATCATTTTCAATAAATTGTGAAAGCTCCCAAGTAAAAGCAACCCGTTCACCACTTTCAAACATATATTCATACCGCAACACATTGTCGAGGGTTATTAGACCGCCCTTTTTAGCCTCTTCCCAAATTTCATTTATCGATTTAACATCATCGAGCTTCATGTTTACATCACCACACTTCATCCTAATAATATCACTATAACTTCTCTCGCCACTCTGGATCCAGCCTCTTAATTCTATCGTCGTGCAGCCTTGCCCGGCCGCAGTGGTAGTTCCACTCCTTCTTAATATATGAAAAAAGATAACAACAATATTATTATAAACGCATTTCAATCTACATCAATACTTATATATAGATCTTTATGATAGAATCCATATCAAACGATGAACATCGGATAAAGAGCGGAACTATTGGACATAGGGAGGCAATTAACATGTATGGCAAGGTTAAGAAGTATATTTTTGACATTTTAGACAAGGGCGAGCAAAACGGAACTGCGGAGCGTATTTTTGACATTTTTATCTTGACTCTTATTGTCTTAAACAGTCTGGCTGTGCTGATAGAATCCACCATTACATCTGCTGCGTTTTTACATTTTCTCTCCGTTTTCGAAGTGATTTCCGTCATTATTTTCACGGTTGAGTATCTTTTGCGGCTGTGGGTATCAGATTTATATTACCCTGGCAAACCTAAGTGGAAAGCCAGAATCCGTTATGCCGTTTCTGGCATGGCAATTATTGACCTTCTTGCAATTCTTCCGTTTTATATTCCTTTTTTTATCCCATTCGACTTACGTGTGTTAAGGATGCTTCGACTGTTTCGGCTCATGCGGCTGTTCAAGGCGAACCGATACACAAAAAGCATGGAAACAATTTTAAAGGTTCTCAAAGCAAAATCCAGTGAATTAATTTCGTCGGTCATTGTAATCGTAACTCTTATGGTAATTAGCTCTGCAATTATGTTCAATGTTGAGAATCCTGCACAACCAGCGATATTCCGGACAATTTTAGATGCAATGTGGTGGGCTTCGGCTACCTTTACTACCGTAGGATATGGAGATATTTATCCTATTACTGCATTGGGAAAAGTTCTTTCTGCTATCATTTCAATTTTAGGAATAGGACTCGTTGCAATTCCGACAGGTATTATTGCAAGCGGCTTTTCTGAAGTTCATCAAAAGAAAGAAAATATATGTCCAAAATGCGGGAACCATTTTGAGCGATAAAATTGTTTGCAAAAAGCCCTCCACAGGCATGATACATGCAGAGGGTTGCGCATTGTAACTCTTCGGGTTTTAGGGATCCCCTAACAAGTGCATGCAATATGCGATGCTTGCTAAACAAAAACCGTTCCCCTGATTTCTTCAAGGGAACGGTCGTTTGCATGGTTATCTTCTGTTTGTTTATTTTATCCGGAATATTCCCTTCCGTTTACTGATTTCGTCTTGTAATAATTTTATAGCGTACTCCTTGCCCGGCTGCCGTTCTGGCGGTACGTCTTTGCTTTCTATGTCTCTTAGAAGTGTTGTTAATTCTTCTTTTGAATGTGAATGTAGCATCTGAAACATGTTGTATTCGTTCTTTTGTTTCTTGTCTTTTGTGCGTAAATGTCTATGCAGTGCAATGATATCTTCATCGGGGAAATATCCCATAAGAACATCAGACAAAAGAAATATACCCGTTTCATCGAGTAACATATCTTCCGTCCGGGCTGGGTCAACGGCTATGTGATTTAATAGTTCCGGGTATTCTTCCGCTTCTCGCGTAATACGGTTTACAATCTGGTTGAAGTATTCGGGCCGCTTATAGCATTCGCACATTTTATAAATACTGGCCACGTTTGATCTGTGGCTCTCGCTTTTGTTGGCTTTTTTTATAGCAAGTTTAATTATCTTGGCGATGTTCATAGTTGCATCCCTTTCTTGTGTCGTTATGCGGCCCCGTGCTTGGTTGGTTGTCTGTATATATTTAAGCGCTAACCTTTTCGCTTTCCAATTTTTTCAAAAAACGATTTATCTATATCTTCTCCGTTGTCTAAACATTTAACGGCGGAGCGAATGGCTGCTTTAAAATCATCGTTTTTACTTGTGTCGTCCGGAAAGAAAACAAAATCCTCATCTTTTTTATTCGTCCAATCCTGCAGGGGTTTTCTAAGTGTCATGAAATAATAACCGACTTCAATATCATTGTGAATGTCCAGCTTCTCCATTAGTTCCACTATGGTTAAATAACGCATTCCCGTTCCGGCCTTAATCTTGTTCTTCAGAAAGTCCTTGCCGTGTCCAATTTTGATGGATAAATCGCTAAGCTTATAACCTTTTTTTTCAACACGCTTAGCTAATGCGGAATAATCAAATAATGTTTTTTCTTTGATTGCTATTTTCTTCTCTAACATGATTAAAATCCTCTTTCTTTCTTCAAGGGTCTCACATGCTATAATTAAATAGCAGCGCCCCTCGTGCTGTGTTTGTGTGAAGTCTGGCGCTTGCTTTGAATGGTGGCGCCAGATTTTTACTTATTTGTGAGCTCGTTATATACCTTGTCGATCCCGTCGCGGATTATGTCCGCTTTTGTCTTGCCTGTTACCCGGCTGCAATAGTCCAACTTTTCAACGTCTGAATCTGATAGTCTAATTCGCGTGTTGTGCGACTTCGGGTCATCTGTCGGCCTGCCTGTTCTGGGTACCAATGTGTCACCTCCCTTGATTTATGTGTTACCGTAATTCTAAGTTACGTGTAACCATAAGTCAATAGAAAATACAGATTTATTTTAGTTTATTTGACCATCCACTTTGTGGCACATCCGGCCTTGTCAATCGTTCTGTGACCTACTCCGGCCATTTTCGAGATTTCTTCTCTGGTGGTAATTGGTGAACCTTCGGCCAATGTTGGCATAAGGTCTGTCCGCATTCCTAATCTTTCCTTTGCCTTTGCCGCTATCAATGGCTCAAGCCTTAAATATAAAGCCGTCAACGGTTGTCATGCGTTGGCGGCCTCCGGTACTTTCTCCCAAAAATGGGATAAAGTCTTCGCCCTCAACATATCCGTTTTGTTCTGAGCGATATTTGAACCAATCAGAGTACGCCTTACCAACTCCGAGATATTCGTAAAGCTCTCTGGTATTCACGGCTTGATTTCCGTTGTTGTCGTATACAGGAATGAGTTCATTTGATATAATGTTCATACATGTACCTCTCCGGGCTTCTGCCCTAGCCGTCCTTACCGGGGCGGCTTTTTATTTGTCTGCATGTATTGCTTTACGTGGTATAATCCTTTTATGAAAGGAGGTGATTGGAATGGTATCAACTGGTGAAAAACCGGGCAAAGGTTCTTACAAATGCACTAAATGCGGACAGATTGTCGTTCTTGATCAAAATTCAGACACTATGCCTCCGTGCCCTAAGTGCAATAACACAACCTTTGCCGAAATTTAATGGGCTGATCCATTAATGCCAGATAGTCACTTTTCGGTGGCTGTTTGTGCTTTTATGCTATACGCCTCTTCTACCCCGTGCCCACAGCAAGCCGATGAAACCCTCGATATAAATCCAAGACAAGCATCATATCCCTCTGGAGTTGGCATTCTTCCACATCTTTTGCATGGTCTGATCTCGGAATTGATCGGTTTCTCACTATCCAAATAAAACCACTTTTCTCCGTCATACTTGATTGGGTGTCCCCTACGATAACTTGTAACCATTTTCTTTTTCCTTTCTGTATGTATTGTGTTGGATGTTATAATCTCTTTGTGAGAGGAGGTGATATAAAAATGTCTAAAAGTATATTTGACGGCACTATTGAAATCGTTGTGGCTGTAGCAGGTGCGTATGAGAAAAGCTATCTCGAAGAAGCCTATGCAAAAGACCTTGCCAAATTTACAGAAATCATTTATGAAAAACTGTTCGATCTCGAAAACAAATCACGTTAAATCGCCCGGGCCAATTTACGGGATCCGGAAGAGGACAAATTCTTCCGGATTTTTTATGGCAAAAGATTACTGGGATAATTTTCGATCAGTTTGCAGCCGATTTTAACCGCGGCGTCTAAGTCGCATTGGTTTGGGCGTTTTGTGTTTGCTACTCTGATTACAATATCTGACAATGCCTCAATAACAAGTTTTGATTTTTCGTTCATTTTCGTTTCTCCTTCTGTACCGATCGTGGTACTTGCGTGGTCGCTTTGCTTGTCCGGATTTACGTTTCTTCTGTAATCGATCCGCTTACAAACTCGCTGGCTTGTCTGACGCTTCGCTGTGCGCGTTCCAGTTCCGCAAGTGATGAAATTACCCTATTACAGTGCATCGGGTGCGTACGGGTTATGTAGACAAAGACACTCGGTATAGTTCTAAAGTATTTGCAACCTGTCAGCACTTCCTCGCCGGGGTTCTTTGCCTTTGGGTGGTTGGTGGTGCGGTACTGCTGCAGAATATACTGTTTTTCATCGGATGTCAGTTTATATTTGCTGCCCTCGACGGTAAAAATTAAATCAATCATCTTATGATCTCCTTGCCGCTGCTCTGGCCTTGTCGCTTCTTATTTTCGCCTTGCGCTCTTTGCCTTTGTGCTTTTCTGATTCGCTTATGAAGTGCTGCCGTTCCCTGCAGCTTGTTAATATCTGTTCTTTGCCGCACATTTCTTTAAATCTCTTAAGGCTGAATTCAAAAACTGACGGGTTATTAATGTAAACTTTTGCCATTTATATAAGTCTCCTTGTTTCGATATATTTTGATTAAATGCCCGAAAAGTGCTGAAAAGGGATGAAAAGTGTCTATAATTGCTTATTTTCTTCTATAAAACGGGTCAAAACTGGCTTTCAAAAATTTGCGGTAGGGGGTCATATGCGCGTCAGTCAGTCACAGATGGGAGCACACCCGGTCTTGCTATAAAACTTTTTCAAACTTTTTGACCGGGGGGGCTATGCCCTTACCAGCCTTTCAATCATTGCTGTTTTCACGCTGTGTCGTCTGCTTACTTCCATCTCGCCGTTACTTAATTCATGTAATCGTTCGCTTATGTCTTCCGGCGTTTCATACCCAAAGCAAAACACCCTGTCATCTGGACCACGCCAACCCTTGATTAAGTCGATGATAAAATACAGAACGGTGTGTCTTAAATTGTACGGCTTCGTGGCTATGATATATCGCTCGTCTCTTGCCCTAACTGTGTACGGCTTTACTTCTCCGGTAACGTATAACTTATCGCCTATCCCTGCATCAGATGAATCAATCATCGCCCTACCACCTGTCCGCTCTCATCAAAGCAATACCCCTCGACTACATCTCCAACACAACCGTTTGTTATCTTTGTATGGCATGATGTACACAGAAGGATTAGATTGTCTGGATTGAGCGCAACCATGTTGTCATTGATATTGTCCGGTGTAAGACTGATAACGTGATGTACTTCTTCGCCCCTTGCATAACAATGACAGCATGTGTAGCGATCGCGTCTTAATATTTCTTGTCTAACAGTCTTCCATTGTTTCCCATTAAAGAAACTCTTTGACCAACCGCGGCTTGCATAATCCTTAGCCATTACCTTGCCCCCTTGTCGCTTTGCTCCGGTTGTCTTGTCATGCGTCAACCGTTGTCAACCTTTGCCAGTAGCGCGGTCAATGCTTCATCAAGTCGCTTCTGATATTTGGTTGTGTATATCTGTTTCAGTTCGCCCGTGCTAAATTTAAATATATATGTGTCCTGTAGTACTGACCGGTGCTGATAAGGTAGCACCTTAATGGCTGCAGTCAATCGCTTTGCTTTGATAACCTCGCGCCGTACCTGTTCAAGTTCACAAAGAATGGCATCGTGTTCACTTCTCGTTTCCTTGCCGATCCTGTCGCTGTCTATCATGCTTATGATAAGATCCTCATTCGCTCCGGGGTTGTGGCTCTGTACTACTGGCTTACTGTAATCAATTGCCCGCAATGTCAGGCCGTCAACACTGGCCGGATGTTTGCATAACTCCGATAAGTTTTTAAACTGGATCTCGGTTGTGCATCTGTTCTCCAGGATCCTTATAATGCTTTCCCTTGTCTTGTCTGATACGGTTTGCTCTCGTGCGGTACTATGGCCGCTCGTTGTGCCGGTGTTGTTCACGGTTGCCCCCCTTGTCGCTTTTATAATCCAAGGATCTCACTTACCTTTGCCAGTTCGCGGCCCGCGTTTTGCATTCTCCTGCTTTTGCCAACGCATGCTATCGGGTGACAGTTTCCAATGATCCGGTCAAATATTCGCAGTGTTGTAAAATCATTTGATTTGTTTATCTGATCCGGTGCCAGGTTTGTAGTTACGATAAGAGGCAGGCCGTTTCTTGTCCGGACGTCTACAATGGAAAAGATAAGTTCCTGCATGTATTCCGTCCCTCGTTCTGCTCCGATATCATCAAGAACAACAATGTCCGCTCTTTCAACCTCTTTAATAAAATCTTCACGGCCGTCAAATTTTAGCGTTGCCAGAAAGCATGTTGTAATAAACTTAGCTTTGTACTGCTCGACCAACCTATTGACAATACAGGCAGCAAAGAATGATTTTCCCGTTCCCAGTCCGCCATAAAGCATCAGCCCTTTTCCGTCCTCTTTGAATTTGACAAAGTTATCGCAATACTTCTGCATGGCTTCCGAAAGTTTCAAATTATTTTTGTCGTCATTCTCAAATGTCCAGCTTCTCATTCCTGCGTCCGGCAGCGCGTTGGCTCTTCTGGCGTCAACTTTGATCTGGCGTTCTTCTGCTCTAGCTTTCGCTATCCTGCGTTCGTTTTCCGCTTCGCGGCATTTACAAAGAATGGTAACCTTGGTTTCTTCGCCGCACGGATGTATCATCATTTCGCGTGGAGTTTTGCAGTTTCCACAAAATAAAATTTCGCCCTGTAAGTAGTCGCTTGGTTCCGCCTCTTTTAAAACAAACAAATCCTCAAACATCTTTCACCTCATTTAATCCAGTCTGTTGGAGACTGATAGTCTTGTTGTGGTTCGTTTCTTTTTTGTTTTTTGTTGCTCTGTTCTTTTAGTGGAAAGATCCCTTTCCACCCGCTGATGATTGACTGATTCAAAATATTGATTTGTTCGTTTTCATCCGGTGACAGTTTTTGAAGTTCTGCAATCATCAGTTCAACTGCTCGCTCTGACATAGGACTCTTAATCTGCTTGCGGTTGTCAACAAACTCACGTACCTTTGAGGCCAGAGAAATAGGCAAAGAATCAAGTATTGTATATTCATTCTTTACATTTTTAACAGTCTTAACGTTCTTTACATTCTTGTTTGTGTTCACTCGTGGTTCACTCGTGGTTCGGTCGTGGTTCACTTGTTGTTCAATTGGTGGTTCACTCTCTTGATACTTTTGCCAATTAAGCACTGATATCAGGCGGTTTTGAGATGCGGTTTGTTGTTCAATTTGCTGTTCGATTTCGAACACTTTTAAAATTCTTTGTACCTTGCTGTCACTAACCTTTAATTTTGCGGCCATTGAACGGCGCCCCGTTATGAGTTGACCTGGTTGTAGTTCTATGCGCTTTCCCTTGAACATGGCCGAATATCCTGCATGCGTCGCATTTAATAGTAAATAGACCCATACTGCTAAGTGTTCTGAATCCTTGCATACAACCGGATTATCAAGCGTTGTTCGATAGAGTTTTATATACCCTCTTGCTTCATTCACTTTTTGCGCCCTCTGTGCCGCTTGTGTCGTCTCTTGTGTACAGAACGCAGAACAGTTCAACGATGCGTTGCCAGTGTTCGCGCAGTGTAGTCAAGAGCGCCTCTGGTGGCCTTGTTCCGTTTGCCTGGCAATCCTTGCAATTCTGTATGTCCCGATCTATCAGCGGCTTTAATTCGTCAATGCGACGTTGATAAACGGCTCTTCGTTTCTTGTCCATAAATCCTCGTGCCGGATATACCGCCGGCGCCGGTTCTTAAGGAGACCTTTATTTTGAAATTTTTCCCCTGTAGTTTGCATAAATGGCCGCTGCTGATCTCAAAAGCGGAAAATCAACCGCAAATAATTCGGACGGCTTGACGCTTTTAACCGGGAAAAAACTGTTTAACAGTTCGCCCCATTTGATTTTTTCGGCGTTACATTCTCTGGCGTGTGCCGCCTGTGTCTCAATCGCGTCCAGGAAGGTAGAAAAGGCCTTATTGCTTGCCGCCTGCAGTTTCTTTGCCTTGTCGTTCATCGGCTGCACTTGTCCGGCCCACTCTTCCAGTAGTACCGCTGCAGTTACCGGTGGGTATGTGATCGCCTGATCGTGGGAAATGGTCAAATCTTCAAGATCCTGTCCGGCCTTGCGGATCTGCGGCTCAAGGCTTAGACTTTCCTCAAACTTGCCGGCCTCAATATAGGCGGTCTTTTTTCTCTTAAGCCCTTCGAGCGTGTTCTCGGCGTCTGACTTGTTTTTCTCCAGTCGTGCGATAAGTGCAGCGTGATATTCAATTCTCTGATCAACGTTTTTGCTGTAATTCATTTCTATTTACCTCTTTCAATTTTTCTATTTTTTAATAGGATCCGCTGTTCCTGATCGACTGTTCATATATCGAGCTATATGTCGATGATGAAACTCTCAACAAAACGACTTAAAGCACCAAGTCGGCCTTAATCATTCCGGTGTAGCCGCCGGGAACGAGTTCGTTTGATATAATATACATATATGTAATCTTTCTGGGCTTCTGCCCTAGCCGCCTTTGCCGGGCGGCTTTTTTATTTTCATACTTACCTTTGCTGTATAATCTCCTTATAGAGGGGAGGTGATAATGATGTTGAAAAAGAAATGCTTATCCTGTGGCGGTCATATGATATTTGCCAAGCCTGCGGTCGGTGATTGTTTTGCGCTAAGTTCATACTGGAAAAGCGACAATCTAATCCATTTCGAGTCAGGCTATGCTGTTGACGTCTACGCATGTGAAACATGTGGTTCGATCCAATTGGCGAATGCAGAAGCGCTATTTAGTCCCAAGCAACCGGTCTGATGTGATTTTTTCGTTATCTATCGCTATTCCATCGGGTTTGATGTAGGTTAGCTCTTCATCACAGTTGATGTAGCCGCCAGTGATTGCCACGGGTATTCCTTGGTGTATGACGGAAGTCACTCGTTGTCTAAATTCTTCATCCGCGCCGGCGTTCTGCTTCTCCAGAGCGTCGGCAATTCTTCCAAGTGCAACAGCGATTTTTTTTAATTCCGTAGAACATAAGACATCTGACATAATTTTTTCTCCTTTCCGTACCAAAGATGGTACTTGTGTGGGTGTAGTGTGTAGTTAGGTTGATTGTTGAGGATTAAAATCTTTCTGTGTGAATCAGGGCGGTTGCAATCGAGGCAGCGGCGGCTAACTGTGCTTCGGTTGCATTTGCCTTTCCCAGCGTGTTTGTTACAAATAAAGTCATATCGTGTAGAAATTCCTTTTTTGTCATTTTTGTTTCTCCTTTCTGTATATTTTTCTTAGTGAAACTGCAGGAATATTCGTTCCTTTGCGGCTTCTATCTGCCGCTTGATCTCGTTGCGTTCCTTGTCGGTTTTGGCAAGGCTTCGCTTTTGTGTTAGGTCGCTTAGGGTTTTTTCTTCTTCTTTAAGGGTTGTTCTGCCGTCGCGGCTTGTGATTCTCGCGTGGCTTCCGTCTGCCATTCTTATGTCAAGATCGTCCATTTCTTCGCTCATGCCTGATCTCCTTTGTATTTGTTCGACTGTTCGCCGTTCGTGATATATAAATTGTTGAATTTTCTAGGTATACCAAATCTGTAGCCACGGCTCGGATCCTCTGCAAGTTCTTTAATGCGCGCGGCCATTCCCTCAAGGATTGCAACAAATTCAAAAGGGTATTGCCCCTCTGCAATTTCGTCTGCAAACAAAATCAACTTTTTAGATGCAATCACTCGCCCGTCGTGCGTTGTGCCCTCTCTTAACATAATTAAATATTTGTCCGTTCCGTCGCGGTGCTCGATATAAAAAGGCCCTGACGTTACATTTCCGATTATTTTTTAGCTTTTATTAA
>Ga0209540_10003341_pt1 | contig 10974 bp, 8 predicted proteins | sample BarGraIncu01121A_FD_184501 | JGI IMG/M metagenome (GOLD analysis project Ga0209540, IMG submission 184501) | Arctic peat soil microbial communities from Barrow, Alaska - Barrow Graham LP Incubations 011-21A (SPAdes) (version 2) | ecosystem: Environmental > Terrestrial > Soil > Wetlands > Peat... | reverse complement strand
CGAGGATAGGAATCAGGAAATGCAGGCCTGGCTTCAGCTCCCGGCTGAATTTCCCGAGGCGCTCGACGATGACAGCGGTGCTCTGACGCACGATGATGATATACCGCAAAGCGAAAATAAGAACAACCGCAATGCCGACCACCCACCAGACAATGGACCAGTTGAACGTTAATGGCATGAGTACCTCCTATTCCTTTCTCACGGTCAAGGTGACACCTTCGATCGAGACTACGACAACCTTGTCGCCAACGGCAGCCACGGCTGTCTCATCATCAAGAATGGCCCTCCACGTAGTGCCCTTGAGCGCCACGCGTCCCGCACCACCAGCTGCGATAGCCATGACGGCGCTGGCCGTCTTACCTATCATCTCTTCAGTATTCGTTCGCATCTTGGAACCACCCCTCAACAAACGCGAATTGATGTAGCGCCCAACGAGTGCCATGAGCGCAAACGATACCAGGAAGAACACAAGGAATTGCACTGACGTGTTGAACCCAGCCCAGCAGAACAGGAGCGCAGCGACGGCCCCACCTGAAAACCAAACCAGCAGGTAGTACGGAAGGAAGGCATCTACCACGGCACAGACGACTGCCATCGCTATCCAGAAACTGACCATGAGCACCTCCTCGAAACGGAAAACCTTTCGTCGCGTGATGCTGTTGTCATTCTAGTACCATGCATGTGCAGTTCAATAGGGTGGCAAACAACTCGCGTGAGCGAACGCAAATGCCCGCTACAGTTTCTTCAGCTGGGCGTACTGCGCGGCCAGCTTCTTGATGCCAACCTTCTTGAAATCAATGACGGTGAACTGATCGTTGCCGTCATAGAACACCTCCAGAACTTTCCCGGTGCCGAAAATATTGTGCATGACCATGTCGCCCTCGATGAGTTCGGGCCGCTCGCGAGACGATACTCCGGCGACCTTCTCCCTGGTCAGTTCCATCTCCTTGATGAAACGCGATGGTTCCTGGAATCCCGAGCCGTAGTAGCTGGTACGCTGCGTGCAGTACGTTATTGCGAGTTCCTTGCGCGCGCGCGTGCATGCCACGTAGAACAGCCGTCGCTCTTCTTCGATGTCGGCGCTGCTGTCCAATGCCCGGCGGTGGGGAAAGACCCCTTCCTCGGCACCGACGACGAACACGTCGCTGAACTCGAGACCCTTGGCCGAGTGCGCCGTGATGAGCAAGACCCCTTTTCCCGTGCCTGGCTTCATGCTGTCCTGGTCCTGTATGAGCGCCACCTGCGACAGATAGGCCCCCAGCGAGCAGTCCTCACTCATCCTGTCGAACTCATCGACAGTGCGCATGAACTCCCCGAGATTTTCCCGTCTCGACTGCCGTTCGAAGTCGCCTTCCTCACCTTCGTCGCTGTATTGTTCAAGAAGTCCCGACGAGGCAAACACGAGGTTGGCCGCACTGATCGCCGACTCGCCCGCCGCGCCGATGTGCACAATGAGATCGACAAATGCCTCCAACTTGTCCTTGGTCTTGCCGGCCTTCGCCTGCCCGACCCATTCGGGCAATGCCATGAACCACGACGTGCCATGCTCGGCCGCCAGCTGCTTCAGTTCGGAGAGGCTCTTGTCGCCGAACCCCCGAGAAGGCCGGCTCACTGCCCGTTCGAACGCAAGATTGTCGCTCGGGTTGAAACCAAGCCGGAGATATGCGAGAACATCCTTCACTTCCTGCCGTTCGTAGAATTTCAGCCCACCGACAATCTGATAGGGGATATTCGACGCAAGCAGCGCTTCCTCGATGACACGAGACTGGCTGTTCATCCGATAAATGACCGCCATGTCTCGAGGATCCGCACCACCCCGAACCAGGGCATCGATGCTCGAGGCGACGAAGCTGGCCTCTTCCTCCGGCGTCAGAGCTTCGAACAGACGCACTGGAGTACCTGTTCCGTTGTCCGTCCAGAGCTTCTTCGCAAAACGCGTCCGGTTGCGTACCACCAGGGAATTCGCCGCGTCGAGGATGGACTGTGTCGACCGGTAGTTCTGTTCAAGCTTGACGACCGTCGCACCTGGATAGTCCTTCTCGAACCCGAGAATGAGCTTGCTGTTAGCGCCACGGAATGCATATATGCTCTGATCATCGTCACCGACAACCGTGACGTTGCCGTGCATCTTCGAAAGCCGCTTGACCAGTTCATACTGCATTTTGTTCACATCCTGGTACTCGTCCACCAGAACATGCTCGAACTTCGAGCTGTAGTACTCCTCAACCTCCGGACACTTGTCAAACAACCGGATGACCAGCGCAATGAGATCGTCGAAATCCAGCAGATTCCCTTGCTGGAGACGCTTCTGATAGAGCTTATAGACAGTCGCCGTCGCCTTCTCGATGTAGGTGTAGCCATAGTCAGAGAGTTCTTCGGGACCAACTAGATTCGACTTCGCCTCGGAAATGCGATAAACGATCTTTTGTGGCTCGTAGGTCTTCGGGTCCATGTTCAGCTCTTTGAGGACCTGTCGTACAAGACGCGTGCGATCATCTTCGTCGATGATGACGAACCTGTTCGTGTAACCCAGATCAAGTTTCTCGATCTGCTCTCTCAGGATACGACCGCACAGCGAGTGAAACGTGCCGATCCACAGTCCCTTGCGGGAGAGGTCGGTCCCAATGAGCGCGTCGACGCGCGAGCGCATCTCACCTGCTGCCTTGTTGGTGAACGTGACAGCCATGATGTGCGATGGGGCAATACCACGCTTGGTGATGAGATATGCGAGCTTATAGGTGATGACTCTGGTCTTGCCCGAGCCCGCACCCGCAAGCACGAGGCAGGGACCCTTGCATTCCTCGACAGCCCTGAACTGCTGTGGGTTGAGGTCTCCCTGGAAATCCAGAGGCATCAGGCGGCTCCGCCGACAGTCATCGTCAAAAGCACCAGGACACCAAGCCCGAGCAGCGTCGGGAGGAGGTAGAGAACAAGTGCCTTCGCTGTGCTCTTCTCATAGAAGAACCGGACCGCCAGGACTCCCATGACGAGCACATACAGGACAGCTCCATAGGCGAAGACATCGAGAACGATACCACTTGCGACACCGGCCGTGAGTATCCCGACCACACGCAGAGCCGCTCCCACCAGCCCGGAAAAGCTGAGGGCAACATACATGTGCGGAGCCGCAGTGCGCTTCCATACGAGTTGCGCTATGGCGTCGATGATAACCACCGACAACATCACGAGAATGAAGGGCTCGGTCACAAACGTCCAGAAGGTCCCCGGAGCTTGTTGTGCCTGGGTAATGGCGTCTGTCATCTGGCTTGTGAGACCAACGGACTTCAGGAGGCCGACGATATCCATGAGGCGGAAACTCATCGCATCGATGACGCCTGTCAGCAGCAAGGCAATCAGGGCCGCGAGTACTGACGGATGCTCACGAATCCGGCGCATACCCTCGGCGGGGCGTCTCACAAACAGGAACAGCAGATCGATGAAATATCCCACGTCTATCTCCTTTTCATGTGCAGCAACGATCAAAAGGTACGGTCGACAGACATCTACGTGCCTGTCACGGAGCGTGTGTTTCAGTATACCGAGGAACCGGCCCCAGCCAACGGTGACCGCCGCTGCCGGTCGTCACACCTTGTTGACGCGCCGTAAGCTGGGCTCATACTAAAAAAGACGAGCAGGCGCATCGGAGGTGCCAGGTGCTGTTCGACACGATCTTCGTCATATCAACAGCGATCATTATCGTCCAGAACCTGTTTTCCAAGCAGGGAAAGATTGGCATATCCCTTCTGGCAATCGGCTTGTCTGCGCTCCTGACGGCCTCGCTTACGCCGTATTACGTCAGCTTCATCAGGCTCCCGAATCAAGGCCTTGCTACTGTCGCCTATTACATTGTAACCTATCTGCTCTTGTACGTTCTGATTGCCGTTCCCGCCGTCATCCTCTCATCGATCATCAAGATTGCCATCGCAGGACTTCTGTTGGGACTGGTGACGCATCTTCTGCCCGTTTCCCTCTCGGCCGGTCTCGTGAGCAAGAGCCGCATCTATCCCCTGATGGCACCCCTGTTTGCCAGACTCCCTCCGATCGATGTCCAGGCGCTGGGAAGCTGGCTCCGCAATCTACTGCCCGGAAGCCACTAGGGAACCCCGAGATTGTCTCACAGTCCCTCGTTGACAACTGACCCAGCCCCAGCTAGGCTATACTTATAGATATAGGTGCTGCGGAAGCCGAGCCAGCAAGACCGTCTGCCACTGGGAGGAACGATGGATGACAAGTTCGCACGAGAGGGTCTGACCTTCGATGATGTCCTGTTGATTCCCGGAAAATCGGATGTCTTGCCGCACGACGTCGATCTTGGAACGCAGCTTACTCGGTCGATCCACTTGAACATCCCAATCGTCAGCGCTGCTATGGACACCGTCACCGAATCCACGATGGCAGTGGCGATGGCACTGGAAGGCGGTATTGGCTTCATCCACAAGAACATGTCCATCGAACGTCAGGCTGCAGAAGTCGCCACGGTCAAGTCGACCTGCATACACACACCTTCCTCCATAGCTCACCTTGATCCGCGGCAGACTGTTCTCGAAGCACACGATCTGCTGGAGCGGTTCAACGTTTTTGCACTGCCACTCATGGAAGGACGTCGTCTGGTCGGCCTCGTCACTCCCTCAGATCTTGCTTTTGAAGAACCGGGGACCCTTCTCTCGCAGCTTCTCCACGTGGACTCGAAGATCGCAATCCCGCCAGGCTTGGACGCGCCCGGCCTCTCCACACATCTTGCAAAGTGGAGAATACGGGAACTTGCCTTAGCCGATGCAGATGGGCAATCGGCCGGTTTTGCGACAATCGACGAGATTACCCGAACGCTGGCATCTCCCGAAGCTGTGACAGACGACCGGGGCAGACTGCTTGTGGGAGCTGCAGTCGGTGTGGCAACCGACTTGCTCGCACGAGCTCGCTCGCTCGTCGAAGCAGGGGCAGACTTGCTTGTGCTGGACAGTGCTCACGGCCATTCTCTTGGCATCGTCAGAGCCGTAGCGCTCCTCAAACAGGCATTTCCCGTCGTCCCCATCCTGGCGGGCAACGTGGCGACTCCGGAAGCTGTCCGCGACCTGGTCATCGCCGGAGCTGATGCGGTGAAGGTCGGCATTGGTCCGGGCTCGATTTGTACGACCCGCATCATAGCGGGAGTCGGCATGCCCCAGATGACCGCCATCTACGAGTGCGCCCAGGAGGCCCAGCGCCATGACGTTCCCATCGTCGCCGATGGAGGCATCCGGTACTCCGGCGACATCACAAAAGCTCTTGCAGTTGGAAGCAACACGGTCATGCTCGGCGGTCTTCTCGCCGCCACAGTCGAAAGTCCGGGCGACGTCGTCACGGCAGGGAACAGACAGTATAAGACCTATCGCGGCATGGGATCGCTTGGCGCAATGGAGCAGGGAAGCAGCGACCGATACTTTCAGGATACTCGGTTCAAGTTGGTACCTGAGGGTATCGAGGGCCGCGTTCCCTTGAGGGGTTCGGTCCACGACGTCCTATATCAATTGCTGGGCGGTCTGCGAGCGGGCATGGGCTATTGCGGTACACCAACACTCGACCTTCTGCGAAGTGAATCCCGCTTCGTGCGAATCACAGGAGCAGGACTTCGCGAGTCTCATCCCCATGACGTCGACATAACGAACGAAGGTCCCAACTACCGCCCAGAATGAACTCCACTGCAAAGCACGAACTTGTTCTCATCCTGGACTTCGGCGGTCAGTACACCCGACTCATCGCACGTCGAGTCCGCGAACTTCACGTTTTTTGCGAGATCATCCCGTTCGACACAGCACTCGAGACGTTGACCGGGAGGAACCCGAAGGCAATCATCCTGTCCGGTGGTCCCGCCAGTGTATACGCCGCCTCTGCCCCTGTCTGCGACACAACCGTTTTCGAAGTCGGGGTTCCGATCCTTGGTATCTGTTATGGAGCCCAGTTGATGGCCACACTGCTTGGCGGATCCGTGGAACACGCTCCAGCAGGAGAGTATGGAAAGACAACTGTCCAACTGGACAAGTCCTCTTCCCTGTTTCGCGGCCTTCCGGCCGAGACATCCTGCTGGATGAGCCACACCGACCGCATCGGGACCATCCCCCCGGGCTTCCGGACCATCGCCTCCACGCCGGCATGTCCGGTTGCTGCCATGGAGAATCCCGACCGACGACAATTCGGCATACAGTTCCACCCCGAGGTGGTTCACACCCCCGTCGGCCGCGACGTCCTGCGCCACTTCCTTTTCGAGGCAGCAGGCTGCTCAGGCGACTGGACGATGTCCGGTTTCGTGGACGATGCCATCCAGGACATTCGCTCGAGAATAGGCCATGAGAGAGCACTGTGCGCCCTCTCGGGCGGTGTCGACAGCTCGGTCGCAGCGACGCTCGTGCACCGTGCCATCGGCAATCGCCTCACGTGCGTGTTCGTAGATACCGGGCTGCTCAGGACGGGCGAGGGCGACCGTGTCGAATCGCTGTTCCATCGCCGCTTTGATATGCCTCTTGTGCGCATTGATGCCTCAGCACGGTTCTTCGCGTCGCTCAAGAATGTCACGGAGCCCGAGAAGAAGCGCAAAGTCATAGGCGCGGCATTCATCGACTGCTTTGCCGAGCAGGCGCGCGCCATGCAGGGCATCCCGTTTCTCGTCCAGGGGACACTGTACCCGGACGTCATCGAATCCGGAAACTCAGTCGCCAGCACCATCAAGAGTCACCACAACGTCGGCGGCCTGCCTGCAGATCTCTCATTTTCGCTCATCGAACCACTCCGACTGCTGTTCAAAGATGAAGTGCGCGACCTTGGCCGCGCTCTGGGACTACCGGAAGAACTTGTGGACAGACAACCGTTCCCCGGTCCTGGCCTGGGCGTCCGCATCCTTGGAGAGGTGACACCCGAGAACGTTGATATCCTGCAGCGCGCGGACGCGGTCGTAGAACGGGTGATGAGAGCATCGGGATGGTATACAAAAGTGTGGCAGTCCTTCGCAGTCCTCCCCAACATCCATACTGTCGGCGTCAAGGGTGACGAACGGACATATGTCCATACAATTGCCCTTCGTATCGTCGAGAGCAGTGACGGCATGACCGCCGACTGGGTGCGGCTTCCTGCCGACGTACTAGAGGAGATATCTCACGCGATTACGAGTGAACTGCCTGAGGTCAACCGAGTGGTCTACGATATCACGTCGAAACCCCCCTCCACGATCGAGTGGGAGTAGGGCCGAGGACAGTAGTCGAATACCGCCTACTTGACCGTCCTATCGTCTCTTAAGATGTCGGGATACCCCGTTATCCTCTGAATCTCCTGATACAGCGGCTGCAGCGAGGGATAGATGCGCTTGTAGACGCGCGTGTAGAGCTCATGGTAAATGCGGGACGCCTCCGGACGTGGAAGAAAGGTACTGTCCCAGTGAACCATATGCTGTGCCGCCTCTTCATGTGTAGCGTAGACGCCGATCCCAACGAAACCGTTGATGGCAGCGCCCAGACCTGATGTCTCATAGGTCTCGCTTCGCACCACCGGTCGATCGAACAGGTCTGCGGTGATCTGGCAGATGGCGTCGCTCTGCGAACCCCCTCCTGACACCATGACCCGGTTCACCTTCCGGCCGCTTTTGCGCTCGATGCGCTCGACCCCTTCGAGCAAAGCATAGCCGATGCCTTCGATAATTGCTCGATAGATGTGTGGTCTCGTGTGCACATCGCCAAACCCGATCATGGATCCCTTGGCCTCGGGCATCTTCAGTCCGGGACCCCAGTATGGCTGGAGCATCAGTCCCTGCGATCCTGGCGGTACATCCTCCAGATGTTCGTTCAGCACAACCTCGGGCGAGACGCCTCGCTCTCGTGCTTCCACGGCTTCGCGAGCGGCGAATTCCTTCTTGAACCAGGTCACCATCCAGTAGCCACGGAATATCGCGACCTCGGGATTGAAGCTTCCTTTGACACTGGCTGGATAAGGCGGCATGAACGGGATCGACTCATAGTACCTCCGTGACGTGGTCTGGGCGGTGGCAGTCGTCCCGAAGCTCAAGCTGATACTCGTCTCGTCGACACAGCCAACGCCCAGTGTCTCGCATCCTTTATCGGAGCCAGCGGCAATGACCGGTGTTCCTTCAGGAATACCTGTCTCACGTGCCGCTTCCGCTGATACTGTGCCCATCTGCCCGCCGGCATCCACAAGCTCGGGCATCTGGTCCCGACGTGCGCTGAACATGTGCCACCGCCAGCTGTTGTCACTGCGGGGCCAACTACGTGCAGCATAGTCAAACGGGGTGTGGCCTATCTGCGATGCCACCGAATCGACGTATCGTCCCATCAGGCGGAAGGAGAAGAACCCCGACAACAACAGCCACTTGCTGGTACGTGCCCACAATTCGGGCTCGTTCTCCACCATCCAGTTGTCTTTACCCTGACGTCGCGTAATCTCGGCAGCCATTGTCATGCCTGTCACTTTGAACTGCAGTCGGTCCACGAGAGGCATCGGTTTGTCACAACGAGCCATGCGCTGATCCAGCCAGATGATGGCAGGGCGCACAGGGACTCCGTTGACATCCATAGGAACGACCGTATCACGCTGCGTGGTCACCGCGACAGCTCCGATGCGGTTCCACAACTCAGGCGACTCTCCCCTTAGTCGCTGCAGCGCCGTGCATGTGTCACGCCAGTAGTCTTCGGCCTCATGCTCGGCATATCCGGGTACCGGTGAGAAATAGGGCTCGAATTCTACCTTCTGCTTGGTGACCAGGTGACCACAGTCATCAAACAACAGGCCTCGGACGCTCTGTGTGCCACAATCAATCGCCAAAACGAGACGGTCTCCCATCGCAATCCTCCCCTCCAACCGGGTCCGGTGGACCCGCAGCCACTATGCGAACTATGCGTACCGCGACAGGACCTCGGCCACCGGCGGAATGAAGTCCTTCTTGCGAGAGAGCACTCCATCGAGGATGGCATGTCCATCTTCCATGCGCACGTCAAATGCCTCTTCGAACGCCTCGAAAGGCCCAGCGACGATCAGATATGACCTCCTGTTCACAGGATCTGTGGCCAGAAATGCCACCATGGCAAGCCCCATACGTGCCCGCACATCCCGCATCGCCTGCTTGAATTCCGACTCCTGTTCCCGAATATGGTCAAAAGAAAACACGACAGCCTGGGAGACGCCAATGCGCGTGTCGAAGAGGTCGAATTCCTTGAAGTCCCGCATCAGAACTTCTGTCGCAGGAAGATCCTTGAACATCACGGAACCGTTCTGAAGCAGCTCGAGACCATATGCTTCCGCATCGATGCCAATGGTCGCCGCCAGTCTCCGCACGGCGCGGACGTCTTTTGGCGTAGTTGTCGAGAGGTTGAGGTTCATTGTGTCCGAGAGAATGCCCGAAAGCAGAATGCCAGCTACTGATTTGGGCAGGAATACTCCGTTCTCGGTACACAGTTCGGCAACGATCGTACACGTGCTCCCGACCGGCTCGTTCTGAAAGTAGATGGGACGAAAGGTGGAGATATCGCCGACACGATGATGATCGATAATTTCCAGGATATCGGCTTCCTCTACGCCGTCAACAGCTTGTAACGTCTCATTGTGGTCCACAAGGATAACCTTCTTGCGTGCAAACCGGATGAGGTCGGAACGCGTCACGATGTTCACTGGATGATGCTCGGCATCAAGGACCACGGCGCAACGGGCAGACGAGTCGAGCACCGCCTTCTTCGCTCTTTCCAGCGTGTCTGTCATGCCAAGCAAGGGCACCGTGCCTTCCATGAATGCAGATACCGGAATCGACGACCAGAGAGCGCGCAGCGCCTGTGTCACAGTCATGTCCGTCTCGAGAACAAGGCTCAGATGGGACGGCCACGGCACCTCGGTTTGCGCCGTGGCGGCCGTGCCAGTGACAATCAGGATGGAAGCGGCCGAACACGCCGCCAGGACGCCCTCGGAGGGTATCCCATCAGAGATGATAATCGTGACATCCTCGGACCCCGGTGCAAGACGGCCCACCGAACCAGTGACAACAAGCAATCGCCCCTTCAGCTCCGTGGATTCCCCGGTATGTACGACGATTCTGGCCGACAGCTGTCGCACTAGGGTGTCGAGCTCCACGGCATAGGGGAGGATGTCGGCATGCTCAAGCTGGTCGGCGTAGGCGGTGGCGATGTCGACGGCGTCCACAACGCCTCGTACAACCAGCGCATCGTCGACAACCGGAAGCGAATGAATATGGTTCCCCTTCATGAGAATGGCGGCCTTCCCAACGCGAGTGGAGGGAGTGACTGTCACGAGGCGCTTCCGGGGAACATCCTGAACCTGTGGCATCAGCGACCTCAACAGCGGCGGCACACGGAACCCGAAGCGCTCTAGAACAAAGCGGGTCTCATCGTTGAGGTCTCCTCCACGAACAGCGGTATAGACGCGGGAAGGGTCCGTCCGATTCTTGTAGAACGCGTAGCCAAGGGCAGAGCAGATGGAATCCGTATCCGGATTCTTGTGCCCGGTCACAATGACCCTCTGTCGCATGTCAGCTACTCGTTTCGCCCTGGACGACCTGGACCGCTCCAGGCCCTGGAGGCGCCGAGATATCCCCGGCAGGCTGGGCCGACGGCTCCGAGCGGAGGGCCAGGTTGGTCCTGCAGAGTGTCGTCCACTGGAACTTGTACGGTTCTTCGCCTCGCATGAAATCCAGCTCGCGGCAACCCTCGCGAAACGACTGCTCTGCAAACGATACCAGCACGATGCGCCCAAGCGAGTAGTCTGCGTACGTAGGGTCGTACTGAGTATTCCAGGTATACACAACTCCCTGCCACTGGTACCCGAGCATGAATGCGAGCAGTGCGTTCCCGCTCCTGAGTTCCCCTACGTGCAGCTGGTTTCGTCGGCCCATGAGTGGAAGCACTTCTCGAAGGAACTCCTGGTCCGGATGGTTGAGAAACGGGCTTCGATGGCCATCGGCCGACTGGCGCTCACCAGACAATGCGACAA
>Ga0209540_10003340_pt1 | contig 10981 bp, 9 predicted proteins | sample BarGraIncu01121A_FD_184501 | JGI IMG/M metagenome (GOLD analysis project Ga0209540, IMG submission 184501) | Arctic peat soil microbial communities from Barrow, Alaska - Barrow Graham LP Incubations 011-21A (SPAdes) (version 2) | ecosystem: Environmental > Terrestrial > Soil > Wetlands > Peat... | reverse complement strand
ACTTATTCGTATTGTGCGCTGCCACGTCAAGAGATTCTTTGAGTCAATGGCGCGCTTATTCGAACGGGTCTGGGTATGCAATCGGCCTCAACCCGCGGGTAGATATGTGCGTATATCAACCGAGCGAGCCCGTGAAGTACACGAGTAGGACGCCTGTCTCCAGTGGCTGGCGTACCGTCCTTTACAGCCATGAAGACCAAATCCGCTTACTCCGCAGTCTCATAGGATTCGTCGGCGCTGCATGTCCGGCGCCCGGCGGACCAGTTGGGACCCAGGAGTTCGCAGCACGCACCCAGGCGCTTGTGCCGTTTCTTGCCTCCGCCGTTGCGTATCTGAAGCATCCAGCCTTCGAGGAAGAGCGCGAGGTGCGTTCGGTCTTCGCGGTTGACGACCTGAAGCCGACACCCGTCCAATTCCGCGCAAGCAGACTGGGCGTCACGCCATACGTGAGCTGCGCGGTTGGCGGCGAACCTCGTGATGAGAACCGCGGTCTTGCGCTGACCACGGCGTCAAAGACGAGACTGCCCGTCACCGAGGTGATGATCGGGCCGACAGCTGACCGGGAGGCTGCCCGCCGTGGGGTGATGGCGATTCTCGAGGCGCGGGGATACAAGGCCGTCGAGGTTTCGTGGTCGGATTCGCCTTACCGCTGACTGTCGAGCAGCCGTCTGCGCGGATCGCGGCAGAGTTGGACGAGCGCAGCCGTCCTTCTCGACGCCTGAGGGAGCGGGCGCGCGGTTGGAAGCAGCTGGGCTCAGATCCTCCCGGCGGCTCGAGACTCGTAGGCTGAGCAGATGGCGGCAGATAGCGTGTTGGCGTGGGGAGTGGTCCCTGACTGGGTCACGGCGATCGCGACGGTGGGCGCTCTTATTGCGGCAATCGTCGCGGGGATCTGGGTGGCCAGACAGACGAGGGCCACCCAAGGGCAGCTTCACCTAATGGCACAAGCCGAAGCGGACCGACAGGAGCTGGCGCGTCGTGACCAGGCGTCGCGCGTGTCTGCTTGGTTAACGCAAGATGAGTTCGGACGATTCGTCGCCCTGGTCTTCAACGCGAGCCAACAGCCCCTGTATCAGGCGGCTGTTCGATTCATCTCGCCAAACAATGACAATCGGATGGACGTGGGCACTCTCGCACCAGATACAGTTCCGCGCGAAGTAGTAGCGGTCTCTGCCTTCATCAATCAGGCACGAATCGAGACTCGAAGCATCGATCTATCCTGGAACATGCCCGGAATGAATGGGCCGGTGAAGCGCCTCGAACCCCAAGTAGATGGAACCAAGAAATGGGTGAGAGGGGAATGGCAGGCGGGGCCGCTTGGCCTAGGAATCATCTTCACCGACTCACACGGAGTTCGTTGGGAGCGATCCCTCAACGGCCACTTGGAAGCGCGCAAGGTCGACTACGAGGTGGGGGGCGGTTTCGTCATGCCCCTCGGGGCGATGCTGGGCGACGAACCGGACTACTTCGGCAAGGGACACTCGGCTAGCACCGGTACGGAGGAGGGCGAAGGCTCTGCGGCCCCAGGATCGGGGTGATCACCGGATCCGCCGAACGTCCGACATTCGGCATATCCGGTCGTCCGCATCGCCGAAACGCGGCTACTAGAGACTTCTCGCAGGGCCGGTGTCTGGCCAGACTCGGTCCAGGTGTCCGGCGGAGGGCTCTCCACGCGGCTGCCCACCAAGTGTCGGTGTGGCTCTCTTCCGGTCTGCAGTCCGTCGGGCACCGTTGACGAGGCGTGGCTCGAAAGGGGACTGCCCAGCTCGTAGTAGCACTGCCCACCTCGCCGTCCCTATCGGCACCAGGAGAAGCAGGAGAACGCTATGGCGAAGGTGATCATCGGGGTCGATCCCCACAAGCTCTCGGCCACCATCGAGGTCGTCGACAGTCACGAGAAGCTGCTCGGCTCTGGCCGGTTCAGCACCGACCAGCCCGGCTACACCGCGATGCGGGCCTACGCGAAGACCTGGCCCGAGCGGATCTGGGCGATCGAGGGAAGCAACGGCGCCGGCCGACCACTGGCCCAGCGTCTGCTCGAGGCCGGCGAGCACGTGGTGGACGTCCCGGCCAAGCTCGCCGCCCGGGTCCGGCTCTTCGACACCGGCCACAACCGCAAGACCGACGCGCTCGACGCCCACTCCATCGCGATCGTCGCGGTCCGCACCAAGACCCTGCGCGTCCTGCGCCCCGACGGTGAGCTCGAAGCGCTGCGGATGCTGTGCGACCGCCGCGAGGAGCTCACCCGACTCAGGGTCCAGACCGTGAACAGGCTCCACCGGCTGCTGGCCGAACTGGTCCCCGGCAAGGCCAAGAAGGACCTCACCGCCCTGCAGGCCAAGGCAATCCTCGCCACCGTGCGCCCCCGCGACATCGCCGGCAAGACCCGGCGCAAGATCGCTGCAGAGGAGCTCGCCGACCTGCTCACGGTCGAGGCAAAGATGAAGAAGGCCACCGCCGAGCTCAAGGTCCTGGTCAAGGCCCGCGACTCACGGCTGATGGACCTGCACGGTGTCGGACCCGTGGTCGCCGCCCGGACCCTGGCCGACGTCGGCGACATCGCCAGGTTCGCCGACCGCAACCGGTTCGCATCCTGGACCGGCACCGCACCCCTCGATGCCTCATCGGGCGAGCAGAACCGCCACCGCCTCTCCCGAGCCGGGAACCGCAGGATGAACCACATGATCCACATCGCCGCAGTCAGCCAGATCCGCCTCGACACCGAGGGCCGGGCCTACTACAGGCGCAAGCAAGCGGCCGGCAAGACCAAGCTCGAAGCGCTGCGCTGCCTCAAGCGCAGGATCTCCGACGCCCTCTACCGCCAACTCCTCGCCGACGCCGAACAAGCGCAACTCCTCTGCGCGGCTGAGCCAGTTGACACGGGCCCGGGAGGGCACTGCGGGGCGTCTCAAGAATCCAGCGCGGTCGACCTACCCCCGCACATCGACACTTCGGATCAGCCACTTCCCGGACCCGCAACTCAGACGCTACAACCGGCCGGGCCCACCGGGAAGACCTCCCAGCCAAGGACGCCCCAAACCACCGGTTGACAACAAAGGGGAGCCGGAATGACGCATGTCGTCCACCCGCGCGGATCGCGGCAGATCCGGACGTTGTCTGCACAACACAAAGCATCACGCGTAAACGGAGTTACACCATTCGCGGGAACGCAATCCTACCGGAGGTCCACGGTGAGCGATGCCCTAGCCGACACTTGTCAACCTGTGTCAAGACGACTGCTCGAGCAGCCACGGCAGCCCCGGCACTGGTTCGAGCTGATTGAGCCAGGCTGCAGTCTCAGAATACTTTGCGAAGAAAGGCCGATTCACGAGCGACGAGTCTCGAGCTTGGATGAAATGCAGGATGAAAACTCGCTCGCCGTTGATCTCCGTGATCCCGTCGACCGCCACTTTGCCCGGCGTCGCTGACATCGATGGACCTCGAACGGTTCTACAGGGCCCAGCCACAGTTCGATAAGCAGAACTAAAGATCTCGAGCGCTCGAGCGAGCGACACCTCAAAGTATGCGCGTGGACCAGTATCGCGTTCGACGAACATATAATAAGGCACCATCCCCATTCGGTGCTGGGTCCGCCACATCGTGGACCAGATGTCGGCGTCGTCGTTGATGCCACGAATCAGCGGCGCTTGAGTCCGGATCACAGCACCCGTCGCCTGAATTCGCCGGACCGACTCCTTCACCAGGTCGGGCTCAAGCTCGCGAGGGTGCGAGAAATGCGCCATCACAGATAGCGCCTTTCCCGCGCTCGATACCTTCTCAAAGAGCCGCAAGGTTTCCTGCGCATCCGGATCACCTACCCAGCGTTGCGGCCAGTAGGTCAGCGCTTTCGTTCCGATCCGAATTGACTCAAGTTGTTCTATCTGGAGCAGTGGCTCGATGTAGCGGGCGAGTACGGTGTGTCCCATCATCATGGGGTCCCCGCCCGTGAGCAGTACGCTGGTGATTTCCGGATTGGCACGCACATACGCGACGAACCGGGCGATCTCGGTGGTAGCCATCTTCAATTCAGGGTCACCGACGAACTGAGCCCATCGAAAACAATAGGTGCAATACGCGTGACACGTTTGAGCCTGCTTTGGGAACAATAGGGCGGTCTCGGCGTACTTATGCTGGACGCCTGCGAGCTCGTCGTGGCCATCGCTTGGGACGTTTAGGACCAGTTGCCCAGCAGGATGCGGGTTGAGTTGTGCTCGCACCTCCAGCGCCGCAGCATTCAGTTCAGATTTCGCCGCCCCCGCACGGAGTAGCTTTGACAATCGCGCGACATCGTCGGGCGGCAACATGTCGGGCTGCGGGAAAACGAGCCGGTAGATCGGATCATCGGGGGCTGCAGACCAATCGATGAGCTCCTCAATCACGTAGTCGTTGACTCGGAATGGCAGCACTTCTGCAACGGCTCGCACCGCGAGGCGTTCGACGGGATCTAGTCCGGCCCTCAAGGTGAGTTCATCGAGGTGCCGACTCGTATACGCCTTGAACCTTCGGCCAGAACTTAGCTCCCGCGAAGGCGTTGCAGTCATCGTTTTCCACTTTCATCGGGCTGGTTGCCGGCTCTTCAGACTTAAGCGGGCAACGAGTCTCTCGCGGCTGAGGCCCCCGGTATTGGCGGGTACATGCCCATCGTATACGGCGGCGTTGGTGAGCTGATACGCGTCGGAAAGTGGCCCACCCCGATCCTGCGCCTGGGCAAGCTCATCCGCGTGCCAAGCGCCCCGATGCTCGAGCTGGTGGGCGTTTCCCGATGAAGCACGGCTCCGTCTCCAGCGCCATACCCGCAACTGTCCCCGAGCCGGGGACGACTCCTTCGCGCCGCACCGATGCAAGGGCTCCTGGCAGTGGGTGCTGGAGTCCAGCCGCGACAGCAATGGGCGCTGTCTCCAGACGAGCAAGGCAGGGTTCCCGACCAAGGCAGCGGCGCAGACCGCCCTCCAACAGGCCGTCCATACCTTCATGACGGACGTTAACGTCACGAAGATGACCGTCGGGGAGTATCTCGAGACCTGGCTCACCGGTAAGCACGCGTTAAAGCCCAAAACCGTTTCGCTCTATCGTGATTTCACCACCAACTATCTCGTGCCGAACCTGGGCGAGATCCGGCTGCTCCAGCTGCGCGCGCATCATCTGGACCGCATGTACGCCAAACATCACCCTGGGGCGTCGGGGCCGGCCGCTTAGCCCCAGCACGATCCGCCGAATCCACGCTGTCCTTCGCTCAGCGCTCAACACCGCGGTCAAGCGCGGCATTTAGTGCATTCGAGATGACGTGCAGCGACCGCCTAGCCCGAAGTTACGTGTTTGAAAACGCGTGAAACCGCTGCTGACCAGGGGTTTCACGCGTTTTCAGGTTTCGGGTTCTGGCTACTTCAGGGTCATTGGGATCGGAGCGCCCAGGAGTTCGAATGCGCGGCGTTGGGTGGGGGTGGGGATGGCGAGCAGGTCGAAGCCGGACTCGTCGTGGCCGACGACGCGTAGGTGGTTGCGGGTCAGGGCGGCGAGGTGGCCCAGCAGTGCGGTGAAGCTGGTTGCGGGCAGCTCGTCGGTGGTGGTCTTGGTCGCTGCCTTGTGGTCGGCTGCGTGGGAGCGTTGGGCGGGGGCGACGGGGTCGGCGGGCTCGGGCCGGTTCTCGTCGGTGAACGTCAAAGGGGCCCATGCCTGACGTAGGTGCCAGGTCAGGTAGGAGGCGAGCATGCAGATGAACACGTGCGCGCGGACCCTGGTTTCGGTCCAGTGGTGGATCGGGCGCAGGTCCAGGTCGATGCTCTTGATCGAGCGGAAGTCTCGTTCCACCCGGGACAGGGACTTGTAGGTCGCCACGACCGTCGCGGGGTCCATCTGCTCGGGGCCGATGGTGGTGCGGATGACGTAGATCCCGTCCAGGGCTGCTTCGGCGGTGACCTGGTCCTGGTCGCGGGTGAACGCGAACGTGTCGTTGGTGATGTCCAGGATGTAGTGCTTGGCCATCTTGTACCGACCGACGACCTTCCCGACCCGGACCCCGATCTTCCCGGCCCCGGCCAGGCGCCCGGCAACCACGGCGGCGCTGATCTTGGCCAGCTCGGTGTCGGTCGCGTCCAGCAGCGCCAGGCGTTTACGGGCCCGCTCTTGTGCCAGGGCGGGGTTGCGGCAGGCGACCAGGCGTTCGCCGGGGTAGTCGGGGTGGGTGATCTCGGCCAGGTTGGCCTGGTCGAACAGGGACATCTGCAAGGGTCCGTCGTCGGCGGCCAGGGCCGCGATGGCGGGGGCGCGTAGCGCGGTGACCCAGCCGAACCCGCCGAGGTCGCGTAGTTCCTGCACGCGGGCGCTGGTGATCATCCCCCGGTCCCCGACCATCACCATGTCGCTCAGTTTGAAGGTGTCCTTGACTGCTTGGACGATGGTGGTGAACGCGGTCGGGTCGGCGGTGTTACCCGAAAAGACCCGCACCGCGACCGGTCGCCCGACGGGGTCGGTCAACAGTCCGTACTCGATCTGGGGCAGTCCCTTCTTGCCGTCCCGGGAGTACCCGCGGGCCGCCAGCGGGCAGCAACGCCCTGTCACCCAGGACGAAGACAAGTCGAAGAGGGCGAGCCGGTCAGGGTTGGCCGCCCCGGCCAGGTGGGCCCTGACCAGCTTGGTCTCGATGGCTTCCTGTCGGCCGGCGAGCCAGTCCATCGCCGCGTACACCTCGTCGGTGGTGGCGTCTGCTACGCCCAGGTCGTCGGCCAGGGTGGTGTCGGTCCACCACCGGGTCGTGGCCAGCTTCGAGCCTGGCCGGCACACCCGGGCGATGATCAGGGCCAGGGCGATGTCCCGGTCCCGGCCTGCTGGGCCGAGCAACCCGGGCAGCCCGAGCGCCTTGGCTTGGGCGTGGACCGCCGCGACGTGCCCGTGCGGGCGGGAACCGGTCACCTCCAAGCCCTCACCTGCGACCACCAGCGCCTTACCTGCCAGCGAGGCCCGGACCGCGTCGATCGCGGCCTGCGGTAACGGGGTGAGGTTCGCCAGGGTCTCGTGTTTGACTCTGGTGCCGTCGCGGTAGGTGCGGCGCAGCAGGTGGCTGATGTACTCGCGGGGTTGACCGGACTTGTCGACGCGCTTCGTCGTGATTTTGGCTACGTGCATCGCACCCGACGTCTTCGTCATAGAACACAGCGTAACGGGATCAGTTAGATAATACGATGACGACACGCCATAAGTACTGGCTACATATATCTAGCACCAACCAAGCAACATCGCAGGTCAACACGGCAGTGGGCCCCTAAACCGCCCGTAACTTCGGTCTAGAAGGCGGTATGCCGTGCCTCTCGCCACGGGTGCGGAGGCACGCCACACCTCGTAGCTAGGACACCACTGCGTGGGCACACCACTGAGTGCGGGTCCTGTGAGCGGCCTGGCATAGGCTCAGAGGCGTGACCCAGCCGGAGCCGTCGTTGTCCTCGCGCGGGGTGTTCATCGCCCTCGAGGGTGGTGATGGAGCGGGCAAGTCCACCCAGGTGCGGTTGCTGTGTGCGTGGCTCGAGGAGCTCGGTCACACGGTGGTTGTGACCCGCGAGCCGGGCGGCACGGTTTTCGGCCGCACCGTTCGTGAGCTGGTGCTGCACGGTGATCACGTGGCCCCGCGGGCGGAGGCCCTGCTTTTCGCCGCAGACCGGGCCCACCACGTCGAGACCCTGATTCTGCCCGCGCTGGGGCGCGGTGACGTGGTCATCACCGACCGCTACATGGACTCCTCAATCGCCTACCAGGGCGCCGGGCGTGACCTCGGGGTCGACGAAGTGCGCAAGCTCAACCTCTGGGCTACCGGTGGCCTGGTGCCCACGCTCACCGTGCTGGTCGACCTGCCGGCCGACCTCGGTCGGGTTAGGCGCGGCGGGGTTCACGACCGCCTCGAATCCGAGTCCGCGGACTTCCACGGCGCCGTCCGCGACCTCTTCCTGACTCTGGCCAAGGCCGCCCCCGATCGTTACCTGGTCGTCGATGGCGAGCTGCTTCCCGAGCAGATCCATGACTTTGTCCGGGAAAGGGTCGCTAGCGTGCCTGGGGTGGCGCGGTGAGCGTCTGGGACGACGTCATTGGCCAAGAGTCAGCTGTCGCCACGCTGCATCAAGCGGTCATCGAATCGGGCGCCATGACCCATGCCTGGCTGCTCACCGGCCCCCCAGGATCGGGCAGATCCGTTGCAGCCAAAGCGTTTGCGGCTGCGCTGCAGTGCCCCAAGGGCGGCTGTGGCACCTGCCGCGAGTGTCGCACCGCGCTCGAGGGCACACACGCTGACGTCGATGTCATCGCCACTGAAGGTCTCACCCTGACAGTGAAGCTTGCGCGCGAACTGGTCCTGCTGGCTGCAGCGCGTCCTTCCGTCGGGCGTTGGCGGGTGATCGTCATCGAGGACGCCGACCGATTGAGCGAGCGAGCCGCGGACGCGTTGCTCAAGGCGCTCGAGGAGCCGGTCGCCCGGACCGTCTGGATCCTGTGTGCTCCTTCCCTTGAGGACGTGATCATCACGATCCGCTCGCGCTCGCGGCACGTTCGGCTCCGCACGCCCCCAGCCGAGGCGGTCGCTGCGTTGCTGGTGCGCCGCGACGGCATTGACCCCTCCATGGCAATGTTTGCTGCTCGCGCGGCCCAGTGCCACGTGGGGTTGGCCCGCCGGCTAGCCCGAGATGAGGGCGCGCGGATCAGGCGACACGATGTCATTGCGCTGGCGGCGAAGATCCGCAGCGTCGGCGACGCGGTTGGCGCCGCAGCCGACCTCGACTCCATCGCGAAGGAGGAGGCAGTCGCGGCCTCGACTGAACGCGACGCTGCCGAGAGGGGGCGGCTGATGGAGACCTTGGGTGCCGACCCCTCCGCACGCGTCCAGCCGCCGCACGTGCGCGCACAGGTCGCGGCGCTGGAGAGGGAACAGAAAACCCGGGCTACCCGGTTCATCCGAGACGTCATCGACAGGTCGCTGATGGACCTGCTCTCGATCTACCGCGACGCTCTCGTCTTGCACACCGGAGCTTCGATCGGGCTGGTCAACCAGGACATGACTGAGCAGGTCCGGCACCTGGCACGTGTCCTTTCACCTGAGCAGCTATTGGGTTGCATGGATGCCATCGGCACTGCCCGTGAGCGCATCGACGCCAATGTCCACTCCCTGCTGGCTCTCGAGGCGATGGCAATCTCCTTGCAGCTGCCGACGGGAGCACGGGCATGAGATCCACGGGGGCCACCCGCTTCATCGGTGTACCCCGTGCACGGCGCTTGGTGCTCGTGCTGGCCAGCGCCTTGGCGGTGGCGCTGACCATCTCCGGATGCGCCGTCATCCCCAACGGGTCCAGGCAGGCCAAGACGCCCAGCCCAGCCCAGAAGACCGCGGCCCAGGTGCCCCCCACTGGCCAGAAGACGCTCGCGAAGTTCTACAGGCAGGATCTGGCGTGGTCAGTCTGCGGCGACAACAAGTGCGCCAGGCTGACGGTGCCGATCGACTACGCCCACCCTGACGGCGACACTCTGAGGCTGTCCGTGCTCAAGGTGCCGTCCACCAGCCCCGCCCAGCGCATCGGCTCTCTCGTGGTCAATCCCGGCGGCCCCGGCGGGTCCGGCGTCCTCTATGCCGCGGGTGCCGGCTTCACTGACAAGGTCAGCTCGGCATACGACGTCGTTGGCTTTGACCCCCGGGGCGTCGGGACCTCATCGCCGGTCAAATGTCTGAACGATCGTGAGCTCGACGACTTCCTCGGAGGCGATCCGACGCCGGACACCAAGACGGAGGAGCTCAAGCTCGCGGCCGCGGCCAAGTTTCTTGCCGACAAGTGCAAGGCCAACGGTGGCGCGTTGCTCGGCCACGTCTCCACGATCGACGTGGCAAAGGACATGGACGTCCTTCGCGCGGCCTTGGGGGAGACGAAGCTGGACTACCTGGGCAAGTCCTACGGCACTTTTCTCGGCGCGACCTATGCTGACCTGTTCCCCACCAAGGTCGGCAGGTTCGTCCTTGACGGCGTCATAGATCCGAACCTTTCGTCGAGCCAGGTCAACGAGGGTCAGGCTGGCGGGTTCGAGACCGCGACCCGGGCCTATGTCAAGGACTGCGTCGACAATGGGAACTGCCCCCTGGGCCACTCCGTCGATTCCGGGATGGCCAAGCTGCGCGGCTTCCTCAAACAGATGGACGCCAGGCCGCTGCCCCTGGACGACCCCTATGTCAAGAGGCTCACGGAGGGGTGGGCATCGCTCGGGGTCGCCAGCCCGATGTACAACCCGGGGGAGTGGACTGACCTGACCGACGCACTTCGGGATGCTTTCGCCGGTCATGGCGGTCTCTTGATGAAGCTTGCGGACGATTATGCCGAGCGCACCAGCCGAGGCGCCTACCTCGGCAACCTGATGCAGGTCATCTACGCCGTGAACTGCCTGGACCGTTCCGACTCCAAGGTCTTGACCCACTACGAGTCCGAAGCGCGCTTGTTGACAGCGAAGGCGCCGACGTGGGGCCCGTTCCTGGCTTGGAGCACTGTGCCATGTGGCTACTGGCCGGTGCCTGCCAACAATGCTCCCAAGAAGATTACGGCAGCCGGCAGCGGCCCGATCGTGGTCGTGGGGACAACGCGGGACCCCGCAACGCCGTACAAGTGGGCGCAGGGTCTTGCCTCGGAGCTCCAGAACGGACATCTGATCACCTACAACGGCGACGGTCACACCGCATACATGCGGTCCAACTCGTGCGTCGACGACGCGGTCGATGCCTACTTGGTGAAGGGTGTTGTTCCGCCGCCAGGGCTCCGGTGCTGATCCGTCTTGCGTCGTCCCGTGGATGTTGGGGGACCGGGATACCTACCGGTTTCGGAGATCCGCATGATCATCCGTATACTCGTGCATCGTGTCCCATGGACATCTGCCGCCTTAGCTCAGTCGGCTAGAGCGATTCACTCGTAATGAATAGGTCATCGGTTCGATTCCGATAGGCGGCTCCACCGCATCACCGCAGGTCAAC
>Ga0209540_10003339_pt1 | contig 10985 bp, 9 predicted proteins | sample BarGraIncu01121A_FD_184501 | JGI IMG/M metagenome (GOLD analysis project Ga0209540, IMG submission 184501) | Arctic peat soil microbial communities from Barrow, Alaska - Barrow Graham LP Incubations 011-21A (SPAdes) (version 2) | ecosystem: Environmental > Terrestrial > Soil > Wetlands > Peat... | reverse complement strand
GAAATGCTCCTGTCAATAGAATAGCTATGAGATAAACCAATATCATTTAAAGATCAGATAAGTCAAAATCAATACAATGCCTATGGTAAACGACATTAAATACCATCTCAGTTTCCCGTTCTGAAGGAAGCTAAGCAATCTGTTGGCCAGAAGGGCCAGCTTTGAAATACCAATATTCAACCAGTCAAAAACATCATCCTTATCAATCTCAGAGAGCCATACCACAGGTTTAACGAAAAGTACATCGTATACCCTGTCAAATCCCCATCCTTTTTCAAAGAATTTATTAAGCCTGCTATGGTTGAACGATTCGGACAATGCTGGTCTTTTGAAGTAAATTAAATAGGCAAGATAAATTCCAGCAAGTGCGATTATGGCTGGAAGTGACTGGAACAGGATTTCAGAATGGCCGCTTTCCCTCACAATAGTAGCAGGTAAAGTATTGTCAACCAGATTCGAGAAAAGATGGATGTTGCCAATTGATCGCGGCAGTTCGATAAAACCTCCGAAAACCGATAAAACGGCAAGGATTATCAGAGGTATTGTCATCACTTTGCCTGGAAGGAAGGAAGGTTGGGTTTTGGCTTCACCAAAAAAAGTAATGAATATCATTCTGAAAGAATAAAGTGCAGTCAGAAAGGCGCCAGTGATTCCTGCTATCCATAATACCGTATTCCCGGTCTCTGATGAAAGAGAATACCATAATATCTGGTCCTTGCTGTAAAATCCTGCTGTTATAAGAGGAAGCGCAGAAAGAGAGGCAGCCCCGATAAGAAAGGTCATAAAAACCACCGGCATTTTCTTTCTCAGTCCGCCCATTTTAAATATGTCGTGTTCTTCTTTCAACACTAATATTACCACCCCTGCTGCAAGGAAAAGGAGGGCTTTAAAGAATGCATGTATCATGAAATGAAATATAGCAGCCGACCATGCACCGACGCCAAGAGCCAGGAACATATAGCCTATCTGACTTATAGTAGAATAGGCAAGAATCCTTTTCAGGTCGTGTTGTGCCAGTGCACTGAACCCGGCAATTAGCAAGGTCAGTGCTCCAATGATGGCTATTGCTGCCTGGACGACAGGAGCAAGGCTGAATAAAACATGGGTGCGGGCAATAAGAAAGACTCCTGCTGTTACCATTGTTGCAGCATGAATCAATGCGCTGACGGGTGATGGTCCAGCCATAGCATCTGGTAACCACGTCTGCAAAGGCAGCTGGGCTGACTTGCCCAATGCCCCGCCAAGCAATAACGCCGCGGTTAAAACAGCGATAGAGGAACCTGCAACCCATTTTCCCGATGCCTGTTGCATCAGTTCGTTTATGTTGAATGTTCCGAAATTCAGAAACAAAATGAAGATGCCGATAATCATTGCCGTATCGCCAATGCGTGTGATAATGAAGGCTTTTCTTGCGGCATAGCCATTTGCAGGCTCCTTATACCAGAATCCGATCAGGAGGTAGCTGCATAGGCCGACACCCTCCCAACCAAGATACATCAGCAAAATATTATTCGCCAATACAAGTATCAGCATAGATCCGACAAAGAGATTCATATAGGCAAAGAATCTTGAGAATCCATCATCCTTTGCCATGAATTCTATCGAGTAAACATGTATCAGAAAACCAACGAAAGTAATGACGAAGCAGAAAACCAATGAAAGCGCATCGAGACTGAATGAAATATCTGCTTTCAGATTCCCCGCATTTATCCATTCCCACAAAACAACAGAATATGACCTGACCTGGGGTAATGATTTAATAAATCCTATTCCTGCAATTATTGTGAGCAGGGCAACTATGCCGACAGAACCGGCTCCGATATATCCAACAGCTTTCCTTGGCAGCTTTGACCCGAAAAGAGCCAGCACCAGAAAGCCAAGCAGCGGTATAGCAGGTATGAGCGCTATATATATCGTCATCTGTTGTTAATTATAGTCTTTTAATTTATTGACCGAATCAGCATCGAGTGTTTTAAAATGATGATAAACCTGCAGCAATAGTGCCAGTCCGATCGCAACTTCAACTGCTGTAACTGCCAGTATAAAAATAAACATTACCTGCCCGTCGGGTTGTTTCCAATGGTTGGCTGCAATGACAAATACAAGCCCGGCACTGTTAAACATGATCTCGATAGACATGAGCATGTAGATCATGTTCCTTCGTACAAGCAATCCAATCAACCCGAGGAGAAAGAGTATCCCTGCAAATAATATCTGTATTTCAATTGGTACAGTCAGCATATCTTATTTTTTTTCCAGGAAACGATGAGTAACTTTTTTCTTCTGACTTCCTAAATGATAAGCTCCGATCACCCCTGCCATCAAAAGAATTGCTGCAATTTCGACAGCCAGCAGATAAGTGGAGAATAATGAAATACCTACCTGTTTGGGCAAGATCACCTGATCAACTGAAGGTGAAGCCGGTACATTTTTTAAAGCAAGGATAAAATCTACAAGTAGAATTGCAGCTAATATCGACGACACTATCCATTTACGCGGATTGGTCAGTTTGTTCCCATTTTTATTTTCAATTCCAACGTTAAGCATCATTGTGACGAAGATGAAAAGAACCATGATGGCACCGGCATAGATTATTACCTCCAGGGCCGCAATAAATGGTGCATTGAGCAAATAAAAGATCACAGAAACAGCTAAAAGAGACAGAATCAGGAAAAGCAGCGAATGGATGGCATTCTTTCCTGAAATGGCCATGATAGTTGAGATTATTGCGACCACAGCAGCTATATAGAAGAATATATTCATCTTTCTAAACTAAAATTAAGGCATTATTCCTTTAACATCAACAGGCATTTCTTCATTCTCACCCGTCCCTTTTCCTTTTACTCCCATATCCACACCAGCGTTCTTATAAAAGTTATAGCCCGGATATTTCCCTTCACCGCTGATGAGTAAATGTTTCTTCTCATAAACCATATTCTGCCTGTCATATTCTGCCATTTCAAAATCCGGAATCAGCTGAATGGCATAAGTAGGGCAGGCTTCTTCACAAAATCCACAAAAGATACATCTCGAAAAATTGATCCTGAAAAATTCAGGATATCTTCTGCCTGATTCATCCTCTGCAGCCTGAAGTGATATACAATCAACAGGACAAGCAGCAGCACAGAGATAACAGGCAACACACCTTTCATTCTTTTCAGCATCCCTTGTCAGGACAATCCTTCCCCTGTAACGAGGTGCCAGGTATGGCTTTACTTCAGGATATTCCACTGTTTCTGTCTTGTGAAAGATGTGAAGGAAAGTCAACCATATACTTCGAAGGATACTGAACATACCAGTCTGTTTTTATTTTTTCAATTTCATTTTAAAAATATAAGAACTGCTCCGGTAACAATGAGATTAATCAATGCCATAGGGAATAATACTTTCCATCCGAGTTTCATTAACTGGTCATATCTGGGTCGGGGCAGGGAAGCCCTGAGAAGAATAAAAAGACCAATAAAAAAGAATGTTTTTAACAAGAACCAGAAAACCGGAGGAAGAAATGAAGGTCCCAGCCACCCACCGAAAAAGAGTGTCGCAATTATTGCAGATATCAGTGTAATTCCGAGATATTCTCCAACGAAAAACATACCGAATTTAAATCCGGAATATTCCGAATGATAGCCAGCAATAAGCTCACCTTCAGCTTCAGGGATGTCGAAGGGGAGCCTGTGTGTCTCAGCTATCCCTGCAATGAAGAAGACCACGAAACCGAAGAACTGAGGTATGATAAACCAGCCGCCTTTCTGGGCTTCCACTATAGTGCAAAAGCTGAAACTGTCGGCCATCATCACTACTCCCATAAGGGACAATCCCATAAATACTTCATATGTGAGCATTTGAGCAGAAGCTCTCATAGCACCAATTAATGCATACTTGTTATTGGATGCCCAGCCTCCCAGTACAATGCTGTAAACACCCAATGACGAGTTTCCGAGGAAGAATAAAATCCCGATGTTTGAGTCAAAAACATAAAAATTGGGTCCAAAAGGCAGTATTGCGAAAGTCAGAAGTATCGTTATCATAAGTATGCCCGGCGCCATAATAAATACCGGCTTGTCTGAAAATGGAGGAACCCAGTCTTCCTTGAACAATAATTTAACTGTATCTGCAATTACCTGGGCAACGCCAAACGGACCTACACGATTTGGACCAAGCCTGTCCTGCCACACTGCAAGAAGCCTTCGCTCCACCCAGATCAGTCCGGCTGCTATGGATAAGACTATTAAAAGAACACCCGCTATGGTAAGTAAATATTTCATTAACAGATAGTTACAATTTAAATATTTTTCCGTGACAAGGCATATCAATAAATTGCATTCCGGGTAAATTTACTGACAGGCCGGTTATTCCCCGTCTAAGACTGTTTTCAATTTTAACTTTTATTTTCAAGTTTTGTCCTGGCATTTCAAGCCGGATCGGTTCGCCATCCTTAATATTGAATATCTCTGCATCTTTCTGATTAAGAATTAGAAATGGCTCCTGTATTCTTTGTGCTATTGCAGAGCTTGACGAACTTAGCTCCTCACTTCCAAAAATCTGATAAACAGGAATTACCAGCCATTCATCATTTTGATGTTCAAATGGCTGAGGGTTAATTTCGAAATAAGAATTCTTGTTTCCATTACAAGGTTCAATCAGTCTTATTCCCGGATCGCCTCCCTTCATGGAACCGTTGGGTTCATCCAGATAATCGTATAGTGCCTGGACAGAATTCCATCCCGGAGTCCAGTAGAAAGGAACAAGAGAGGAGGGAGGCGATTCCTGAAGGCCTTCCATACTGAATGCTAACGGAGAATCAGGATCACCCGAGACCCTGGTCTCGCTTACTGCTAAATGAGCATTCATCGCTGTCCGGCCACTGTAACGCATGGTCTGCCTAGGTATTTTTGCATTCAGCATCCGGAAATCAGAATCAGGCATATATTCCCGTATCTTTGAAAATACCGGCAATTCATTGACTAAGGAGGAAATAATATCATCGAAACGGGTCCATGAGGCTACCTGGTTTTTATCCCTGATCTTAATAAGCTCGCTTATCCATCGCCAGCTTTCTTTTACCTGGTCTTTATTTATGATGGCTTTATAAAATCGTTGCGCACGACCTTCATTATTTACTAGCGTTCCTTCCGATTCAGCAAATGTTGCAGCCGGTAATAAAATATCTGCGTGCAGTGAGGTTTGATTCTCAAGATGGTCCAGGACAATGATCTGTCTGCAACTTTCAAAAAGATGATCCACAGACTCTTTCGTCGCCCTCCTGTATAAATCATTTTCGAGGATAACGAGGGTGTCTATTTTTTCATCAATCCCTAACGAAACAGCATCATCAAGCGGTTTGCCAGGGATAAATGCCAGCCCCATACTGTTGCATTCAGGCAGGACTACAGTAAACATAACTTTCTTACCGGTCGACAATAGCGCAGTTGCGATATTCATACCTGCATGCAAAATATCCTCATCGCCACTCGTTATACCCGAAATGATCAGAGGGTTCTTCGCTCCCTTTAACGAAGCAGCTATTTTTTCGGCAAAATTCTTATGTTCTTCAGGAATCTTTTTTGGAACCGGCGCTTTTCCATTCAGCGATGATGCTATAGCAGATCCCACGATTACAATTTCTTCATACGAGCCTCGGAATGAAGTTTCTGCAATTTCATCAAGGCTGTCATTAAACGGTGTTATAATATATATCGGGCTTTTTGCATCCTGTGCCAGTTCCCTGACGGGAGCTGCATTCCAAAGGGGAATACCTTTATTATCAGCTTCTTCATTGGACTTATTTCGGGCGGCCTGTCTTAAAGCAAGGGCGATCATCGGAGCTGTATTTGTCAGATCCTCGCCGAGAATGATAACAGCATCGGCCTTTTCTATTTGCTTTAGTGAAGGAGTATGAACGCCACTATTCTGTAAATAGTCCAGAACTATTTTGGTCAGGTGCTGTTCCTTTCTTGAAATGCCATGATAAAAGTTCTCCTTCCCGGCAAGAACTGATAAAGCATAATTCGATTCGATCGATGCTCTCGGAGAACCTATACCGACGATTTTATTATTCTTTGAAAGTGCTTTTTCAAGGAGAGCCAAGACCTTCTCATTGTCAGCTTTTTCCTGAATGACATTTTTTTCAGGCCGTATCTTGATTTTTCTTATCCGTTTCCCGTCATTTACAAATTCATAACCAAAGCGGCCCCGGTCACAGATAAAATATCCGTTTACTGCACCGTTATACCGGTTCATAATGCGTCTCAATGATCCATACCGTTCGCTGGTAATAGTATTGCATCCGACACTGCAATGCACACATACTGAAGGCGCATTTGACAGATCCCATTTACGGGTGAAATGTTTATTCAGGGTCTTGTCAGTAAAAACGCCGGTAGGACATACCTCGGCAAGATTACCGCTGAATTCATTTTCAAGGGTACCATCTTCATGCCGTCCGAAATAAACATTATTATGAGAAGCGAAAACATTTAAATCCTTTCCTCCGGCATAATCCCTGTAGAACCTGACACACCGGTAGCATTGAATACAGCGGTTCATTTCATGCTTAATGAATGGTCCCAGATCCTGGTTATTATAAGTTCTTTTCTTGAAATCAAACCTCCTGTAATTATGGCCTGTCATCACTGTCATATCCTGTAAATGACATTCACCTCCTTCGTCGCAAACCGGACAATCATGGGGATGATTGGTCATAAGGCTTTCAATAACGGAAGAACGGAACGCTTTAGCTTCAGGATCTTCAATAGAAACAATCAGCCCTTCGGTAACAGGTTCCATGCAGGACATTACTATACGGCCCCTGGTGTCATCCTGATCCTTGAATTTTTTAACAGCACAAAGCCGGCAGGCACCTACAGAACCAAGAGCTGGATGAAAACAGAAATGAGGAATATCCAACCCAAGCGCAAGGCAGGTTTCCAGAAGATTCTTCTTCGGTGTAACTTCATAATATTTCCCGTCTATCCGGATCTTAGTCATCGCTACCTCCAGGGACATTTTTTTTCATCAATATGCCTTACAAAGTCCTCATAAAAATAATTCAGCCCGCTTTGCAAAGGTTCTGCAGCTCCGGGAGCATGAGCACAGAATGTATTCCCGGGACCCAGGTATTTTGTATGAAACTTCAGTATATTAAGATATTCCATCTTGCCCGTTCCTTTCTCGATTGAAGCGAGTATCTTTTCAACCCAGGGAAGCCCTTCACGGCATGGTGTACACCATCCGCAGCTCTCAAGTGCAAAGAATTTTTCGATGTTATGGATAAATGACACAGGACATGTCTTATCATCGAGAATAATCATAGTTCCTGTTCCCATCCTGCTTCCGGCAGCAGCCACAGTCGAAAAATCCAATTTTATATCGAGGTGTTTTTCTGTCAGAAAGTCGGTAGATGCTCCACCGGGTAATGCACCTCTGAACCTGTATCCGTCAGCCATTCCGCCTGCATGTTCTTCGAGCAATTCACGAACGGTTATTCCGAGTGGTAATTCCCATATACCGGGCTTTTTCACTCTGCCGCTTACCCCGTAAAGTTTTGTTCCGCCCGTCCCGGTCAGGCTTAAACTCTTAAACCATTCGGCTCCATTTTCGACAATATGCGGTATCCACGAAAGAGTCTCTACATTGTTTACAACAGTCGGTTTGCCAAATAAGCCGCTGATTGCAGGGAATGGCGGCTTGGTGCGTGGTATTCCCCTTTTCCCTTCAAGTGAATTAAGCAATGCTGTTTCTTCTCCGCAGATATACCTTCCGGCACTTGAATGAACATATAAATCAAGATCAAAACCTGAACCCATAATATTCTTCCCAAGATAACCTGCTTCATAAGCTTCTCTTATAGCTTTGCGGAGTTCAGCTTCAGCTTTCTTATAAGCCCAGCGAATAAAAATATAAGCTTTTTCAGCCTGAATCGCGTATGCTGTGATTATCATTCCTGCTATAAGCTGGTGCGGATTGCCTTCCAGTAAATACCGGTCCTTAAAAGTACCTGGTTCCATTTCATCTGCATTGCAAACCAGGTATTTAAGCTTAGCGTTTTCATCATCCATCGGAACAAGGCTCCATTTAACACCAGTAGGAAAACCGGCGCCACCTCTTCCGAGAAGGTTAGATGCCTTGACCAGACTGGTCACTTCGGTGGGTTTCATTTCCTTGAAAGCCTTGTGCAAGCCGTTATAACCACCAACCTGAAGGTAATCTTTCAGATTAAGCGGGGGAGAGCCCGGTTTGATATGTTTTGTAAGTGGTCTTTCCATCCAGGGGTTAATTATAACTGGCAAGCAATTCTTCGATTTTTCCGACAGTCAGGTTATTGTAATGATCATTGTTGATCATTATAGCAGGCGCATGATCGCAGTCACCCAGACATGAGATCGGAAGCAGTGTAAAGCGTCCGTCAGATGTGGTTTCTCCGAACTCTATCCCAAGTTTCTTTGATAAATACTCATATATGGACCCGTATCCCATAATCATGCAACTAACACTGTCACAGATAAGTATTACGTTTCTGCCCACCGGCTTACGGTAAATACGGCTATAAAATGTTGCGACTCCGTCCACCTCCTCATTTGATATTCCCAGTATTTGTGCAATGTTCCTCACTGACTCATCAGACACCCATCGGCGGTGATGCTGTACTATTTTTAAAGCATCGATACATGCCCCTGCCGGGTATGGATATTGTTTAACCTCTTCCAGTATCTCCTTTTTTTCTTCTTCAGTAAGCATTGCAGTTATATACTTATATCTGTTTCAATTAGTTATCTGTCAAGATCAGCTAGTACAAAATCCATCGCACCCAGAATAGCAAGCAAATCAGGGATCGTGTATCCTTTGCTGATAAATGGCAGCATCTGCATGTGAGGGAAAGAGGGAGTTCTTATCCGTGACCTGTAAGATGAAGTGCTTCCATCGCTTATCAGGTAATAGCCATTACTCCCTTTTGCTGCCTCAATCGGCACCATTGCCTCTCCTGCAGGAATTACCGGACCCCACGAAACGCCAACAAAATGAGTAATTAGGGTTTCAATATCTGTCATGGTTTTATCTTTCCTTGGAGGTATTGCAAGAGGGTTATCGGATTTAAAATGCCCGGCAGGCATATTGTCAATACACTGCTGAATGATCCTGAGGCTTTGACGCATTTCTTGCATACGCACCTGTGCCCGGTCATAGCAGTCACCATTCTTACCCAGCGGGACATCAAACTCGAACTTTTCAATACCGGAGTATGGCCTTTTTTTACGGTAATCCCAGTCAAAACCGGTAGCCCTGAGACCGGACCCTGTAATTCCCCATTCAATAGCTTCTTCTGTTGTATAAACACCTATTCCGACAGTTCTTGCCTTGAATATCGCGTTTTTAATGATAATATTATCATATTCTTTCAGACGTTTGGGGAAGTAATCGACAAAACCCTGAATGAGCTTTTCCCACCCGTCAGGCAAGTCATGAGCGACACCACCTATCCTGAACCATGCAGGATGCATGCGGGCACCAGTAATGGCTGACACAATATCAAAGATCCGTTCCCTGTCATTAAAAGCATAAAAGACAGGTGACATCTGGCCCATGTCCTGTGCAAATGTTCCCAGCCACACTAAGTGACTTGCAATACGGAAAAGCTCACTCATCATAATACGTATCACGCTGGCCCTGTCGGGAACATCAATACCTGCCAATTTTTCAACTGAGAGCAGGTAAGCCAGGTTATTCATAACACCGCCCAGGTAATCGATACGGTCAGTATATGGAATGAAAGTATGCCACGATTGTCTTTCTCCCATTTTTTCTGCCCCCCGGTGATGGAACCCGATCTCCGGTATAATGTTTACAATATCTTCGCCATGGAGCTGAACAATAAGTCTTAACAGGCCATGGGTACCCGGGTGCTGGGGTCCGATATTCAGAAACATGAAATCGCTGTCTTCACTCTTTGTATCTAACCCGTATTCTTCAGGATTAAACTTTAAATCGGCGTCTTCCACATCCCTTATCTGTTCGGTCAAAACAAAAGGATCAAGTTCAGTAGCTCTGGCCGGATGTTCTTTTCTCAGGGGATTACCATGCCATGTTTTAGGCATCAGTATTCTTGTCAGCCTCGGATGGCCAATGAAACTGACCCCGAACATATCGAACACCTCGCGCTCATACCAGTTGGCCGATTCCCAGATGCCGGTTATGCTTGGGATCGAGAGATCATTTTCCCTGAGAGGCACTTTTATGCGGATATCTTCATTTCTTTCGAAAGAGGTAAGATGGTATACTATGGTGAAATCGCTTTCGGGCTGATCGGTGCGGTTTGTTCTTGTCCTTTCATCAATTCCGGTAAGATCATATAACATCCTGAATGGCAGCGAAATTTCGTTTTTCAGATATTTTAATAATGGGATCAGGTTCTCCTTTTTTGTCCAGATGGAAGTAGTCCCGTCTTTTGTAAATTGTTGATATAAAATAGCCTGGTCACCTAATTTGGAAACCAGCTCAGCAATTACATTATGGTTGTTACTACTCATAAATATGGAACCTCAAAAAGTGTTGTTACACTTCATTCATTGGGCGGATGATACCCATTTTACTTCTCTCTTCCTGTTTAATATCTCTCATGCTTATCTTTTCTGCCTTATGAATTCCCTGTGGCCCTATGACCCAGCTTAACGGCCGTTCTTCCTTACCTATAGAATCACGAAGCAGCAACAATCCCTCGAGAAATGCATCAGGACGCGGAGGACAGCCAGAGACGTAAACATCGACCGGCAATATTTTATCGACACCCTGAACCACACTGTATATATCATACATTCCGCCGGAGTTAGCACACGAACCCATTGAGATAACCCACCTGGGTTCCATCATCTGTTCATATAACCTTTTAATTATTGGAGCCATCTTGAGAAAGACTGTGCCAGCGATAACCATCATATCAGCTTCGCGGGGAGTACCGCGGATCACCTCACCTCCGAAACGCGCTATATCGT
>Ga0209540_10003338_pt1 | contig 10990 bp, 8 predicted proteins | sample BarGraIncu01121A_FD_184501 | JGI IMG/M metagenome (GOLD analysis project Ga0209540, IMG submission 184501) | Arctic peat soil microbial communities from Barrow, Alaska - Barrow Graham LP Incubations 011-21A (SPAdes) (version 2) | ecosystem: Environmental > Terrestrial > Soil > Wetlands > Peat... | reverse complement strand
GTCACTCACTTCGATTGAAGAACCTGCCTGGAAAAATAATCTACCCTTAGAAAAGTCATATGAGAAAATTATTATACAAAAATTTGAAGTTGATCAGGCTTTGGAAAAAAATTATCCTGGAGTGACTGTCGCCTGTGAAAGCACAGCCATGAACGAACTTTTAAAAGTAAGCTCTATTTCCAAAATCGAAAAGGCTCGCGCCAGTTCGGTACGACAAAGGGGAGCTCTTATCGTAAAAACACGCGTTACTGCTCTGAGGTTTGCTGGAAGCAATGCAAGCAAACAAAACGCTGGTTCCAAAATGGCAGTCAATGTAAGATTAATCGATTCTGCTACCGGAAAAATTCTTCGTGAAAAGGATTTATCTACACTCACCAGCACCCATACCTCTTCTTCCAACAGTGGCAGTTCTGATCAAATGTTACCTTACGACTTGGGTAAGATTATCGCCAAATACCTTGCCGCGGCTCTTAGCGGTAATTAGAACCGCATGGCAAATTATTTATATTTAATAGAATCCATAATATTTGCATATTCATTCTTATTTAAATGCCATTATTCTTGACAAATGTTTTTTTCTGGTTTAATTACTATCAAATGAATAGTAATTAATTTCGATTTGCCCGGATGGTTAGTGGCAAGAAAGATAAAATTAAAATAATTAAGTAATAATAAACACTAAGAAGTGGAAAATGTTGCATGGAGCTTACTGATAAAATAAAAAAATTAAAGGAAGAAAAAAACGCTGTAATTCTTGCCCACAATTACCAGCTTCCGGAAATTCATGATATAGCCGATTTTGTCGGCGACTCTCTGGGCTTAAGCATGTCAGCAGCAAAGACTGATGCGGAGATTATTGTTTTCTGCGGCGTCCATTTCATGGCGGAAACGGCAAAGATATTATCCCCGAAAAAAACTGTCTTACTTCCGGATAAGAATGCCGGCTGCCCCATGGCCGATATGATTAATGCCGACGACTTAAAATCTCTTAAGGCCGCACATCCAAAAGCCGTAAGCTTATGCTATGTAAATACATCAGCCGCGGTAAAGGCCCAGTGCGATTATTGCTGTACTTCAGCCAACGCGCTGAAAATGGTGCAAAACATTTTAAAGAACAATGATGAAATTATTTTTATTCCCGATAAATATCTGGCGCAGTACGTCGCCGATCAGGTCGGGCGCAAGTTTATTACCTGGGAAGGCTATTGCCCGACGCATGCCAGAATCTTACCGGAGAATATTATACAAGCCCAAAAATTGCATCCGCGAGCTAAGGTGCTGGTTCATCCTGAATGCAAGCCACAATTAACTGAACTTGCTGATGTTGTTGCTTCTACAGAGAAAATGTGCGCTTATGTTCAGAACACTCCGGATACGGAATTCATTATCGGTACGGAAATCGGTATCATCCACAGGATGAAAAAAGAAAATCCGGAGAAAAGTTTTTACCCGGCATCAGACAAGGCAACTTGCCCGAATATGAAACGCATTACTTTGGAAAAGGTTCTCTGGTCACTGGAGGATTTAACTTACGAAATCACAGTCCCACAGGACATCATGGACAAAGCAAGACTATCTATTGAGAGAATGTTGCAAGTAACATAATGACTTGGATTTGATTTCCATTATGAAAAAAGATTCTGTCGGCGTTGTAACGCCACAATACTTTACCTTTGCTGAACCACCCAATACTTTACTGCTCAAATCAGGCCGCAGCCTTGGTCCGATAACTCTGGCTTATGAGGCCTACGGTAAATTAAACGCGAAGAAGTCAAACGCAATACTGGTTTGCCATGCTCTTTCAGGAGACGCCCATGCGGCTGGCTTCCTTGAGGGCGACACTGCCGCCGGCTGGTGGGATGATTTGATCGGTCCGGGAAAAGCTCTGGATACAAATCTTTATTATGTAATTTGCGCAAACGTAATCGGCGGTTGTAAAGGAAGCACGGGGCCTTCTTCGATTAATCCCGAAACGGGAAAACCATACGCCCTGGATTTCCCTTTGATCACGATTGCGGATATGGTGGAGTCTCAGCGGCACTTAATTGACTTTTTTGGTATTGAAAAGCTGCTCTGTGTTATAGGCGGTTCCATGGGAGGAATGCAAGCTTTGCAATGGGCATCAGCCTATCCGGAACGAATCATTGCCGCGATACCCATTGCCACGGCGCTCAAGCATTCACCGCAACAAATTGCCTTTGATGAAGTCATCAGGCAATCAATAATGGCTGATCCGGATTGGCGCGGCGGCTACTATTATGAACATGGTCAACCGGAAAAGGGGCTGGCCGTGGCACGGATGATCGGACATATCACATTCATGAGTGATCAATCCATGGAAGAAAAGTTTTCGCGAAAACTTAAAAATGATAATTTAAGTTTTCAATTCGTTGACGACTTTGAAGTGGAAGGATATTTACGTTATCGTGGCTATAATTTTGTCAAACGCTTTGACGCGAATTCTTATCTCTACATTACCAAAGCCATGGACTACTTTGATCTCTCCGGTGAAAAGTTCATGCCCGCATTCAAAAAAACGGCCGTTCGGTTTCTGGTAATTTCATTTAAATCGGATTGGCTTTATCCAACGCATCAGTCGCAGGATATTGTCCGCCTTTTAAAAAGAAAGCATGCCTACACGACCTATTTTGATTTAATCTCGACTTACGGGCATGATGCATTTTTAATTGAAATTGAAGACGAAACCCGCTTAATAAAAAATTTTCTGGCGAATGTTAGTCCGAATTGACAAAGCTAATCGCTGATAAAAAGCAGAAAGAATAATAGTTATAAATATGAAATTCGATCATCAAATTATCGCCAATATCATCAATGAAAGAGCGCATGTTTTGGATTTAGGCTGCGGCAATGGTGAATTGCTTGCCTTTCTGATGCAGAAGAAAAATGCTCTCGTGCAAGGCATTGAACTCGACGAGAATCCGATGCAGGAATGCGTTGAGCGCGGACTGACAGTGCTCCAGGGAGATATCGAAAGCGGATTAGTTGATTATCCGGATAAATCTTTTGACTTCGTTATTCTCAACCAGATTATGCAACAAATAAAAAAGGCTGATTTTGTCATTCAGGAATCTCTCAGGGTTGGGAAACGCGTAATAGTCGGCTTCCCCAATTTTGCCCACGTCAAGGCCCGTTTCACTCTTGTCTTTCGCGGGAAGACGCCGATAAATGAGGCCCTGCCCTACTACTGGTTTGAGACGCCAAACATTCGCTTTTTGACTATCAGTGATTTTATTGATTACTGTGGCAAAAAGGAAATTAAAATTGAGCAGCAATATTTTTTGGGGAAATCAAGACAGGTTTATTTTATGCCCAATTTATTTGCCCAGAATGCCCTCTTCGTCATTACGCGCAAATAACCGCCAATGGCTGATTAAATAAGGAGCTTATATGGGAAAAACAATTATCGCTTCGGATAGACTACCGGTTTTCGGGCCTTACTCTGCGGCTGTGGAAGCAGGTGACTTTATTTTCATATCCGGTCAAATAGCGCTTGATCCAAAAACCGGTGAGGTCATTACCGATATTCAATCAGCGACCAGACAGGTTCTTACCAACATGCAAACCATTCTAGAAGAAGCCGGTTTAAATTTAACCAACATTGTCAAGACAACTATCTATTTAAAAAATATTAACGACTTTGCTGCCGTTAATGAAATTTATGCTGGTTTTTTTCCTCAGGAACCACCGGCGCGTTCAACTATGGAAGTGAGCTCTTTACCCAAAGGCGTACCGATTGAAATTGAAGCTATTGCCGTGAGAAATTAGTATAAAGCTTTATTACAATCTTTCTCTTGATGAATGGGTCGGACGCGGCTATAGAAACAACGTGCAGAAAATGTCCATCCGAGGCAAAATTGCCTATCCAGAGTGGTTTGGCCGGAAAAACTTTCATGCGGCACATCGTTCCAATTTGCTGCGCAAAGATCTGAATTTCTATGGTCAATACAACTGGTCTGAACCGCCGGACTTGCCTTACCTGTGGGGCTAAAATAAATGTTCAATGATCAATATCGACAGAATATTTCTTTCAATCTGAACTTTAACAAAGTATAGTAATTACATTAATAATAGCTCATAGCTGATTATAACGAATTGAGATACTTTCATTATAAAGTTCATGAAAGGTTAAAAGACTATGGCAGTTAAACCTAAATTATCCGTTAAAAACAAAGCATCTATTAAACCTAAAGCAGCGGTCAAACCGGTCAAAAAGATCAGTCCCAGGCAGAGTGAATTTACCCATCTGGCGGAAGCCATTATATCCAATATAAATGTCGGAATATATATCGTGCAAAACAGGAAATTTATCTATATGAGTCCGTTATTTCAAAAGCTTAGCGGCTATTCGGATGCAGATTTAGCAGGCACAAATCCTCTCGATTATGTTCATCCCGATGATAAAGAAGTTATCAGAAAAAAAGCTATCGCGATTTTGAAGGGCAAAAGCTCCGATGCTTATGAATACAAATTCACCAGAAAGAACGGTGGGGTATTGTGGGTTTTGGAGAGAATTACTTCTATCACCTATAAAGGAGATCGCGCCGTTCTTGCAAGTTTTATGGATATTACCGAGCGCAAGAAGATGGAAGAGACGATAAGTCAATCTGAGGAGAGATATCGGACTATACTCGATGAGATGGAAGACGCATATTTTGAGGTAGACCTCGCCGGTAATTTTATCTTCTTAAATGATGCAATTTGCCGTCTTATGAAATATCCCAGGGAAGAACTGCTCGGAAAGAGTTTCAGAATTCATGTGGATAAAGATGACATACCTATCCTGTATAATGCCTTCGGTAGGATATACAGTACCGGCAATCCCGAAAGAAACATTTGCTACAAGGCTGTTCGTAAGGATGGAACAACGAGATATGCTGAAATCGCAGGGTTCCCTCTGCAAAACCAAAAAGGAGAAATGATCGGTTTTCGGGGGATTGGCCGAGATATTACCGAACGAAGGCAAATGGAAGAAGCTCTGCGGCAGTCCGAAGAGAGATATCGAACCATTCTTGAGAGCATGCAAGAGGGATATTTTGAGGTTGATCTTGCCGGTAACTTCACCTTTTTCAACGATTCAATGTACCGAATCCTTGGATATCCCCAAGAAGAAATGATGGGCATGAATAACCGTCAGCTTACAGACAAAGAGAACGCAAAAATACTTTTCCAGACTTTTAATGAAGTTTACAAAACAGGGGAACCCACCAAAGGATTCGATTGGCAGATTATAAGAAAAGATGGGACAAAAAGATTCATTGAAGCATCTGTATCGTTACAAAAAGATTCATCAGGTAAATCAATCGGGTTCCGGGGAATCACTCGCGATGTCACTGAGCGCAAACGCACCGAAGAAAAGATTCAATACATGGCCACACACGACGCGCTGACGGGATTGCCCAACCGCTTGATGTTTAGCCAACTGCTAAATCACGCCATCCAGGCCGCGCGTCGTTATACGCGTCAGTTTGCCGTCTTATTCATCGATCTGGATCGCTTTAAGATTATCAATGACACCTTGGGGCACGAGGCAGGCGATCAACTGCTGCAGGAAATTGCGGCGCGGTTGAAACAAACTCTGCGGACAGTCGATGTTGTCGCCCGTTTGGGAGGCGACGAGTTTGTAATATTGATTGAGGAATTAAGCGATTTAAGCCAAGTCGAAACAGTGGCTGGCAAAATACTTTCCGCCATCATCAAACCTGTAAATCTTATGAATGAAGAATGTCGCGTAACGGCAAGCATCGGCATCAGCGTGTTTCCAAAGGATGCAGAAGACGAACAATCCCTGATGAAAAATGCCGATATGGCCATGTATCTTGCCAAAGAGAAAGGCAAGAACAATTACCAATTCTACTCCGAAGATATTCAGTCAAAATCAATCGAACGGCTATTGATCGAAACAAACCTGCGCTGTGCCCTGGAACGCAATGAGCTCTCTTTGCATTATCAGGCAAAAGTTGACTTCAAAACGAACGTGATCACTGGTGTGGAGGCGCTGCTGCGCTGGCAGAATCCATATCTCGGCTCCGTAACCCCCACGCAATTCATTCCCGTAGCCGAAGAAACAGGTCTGATCGTGTCCATAGGCCGGTGGGTATTGAGAACCGCGTGCGCCCAAAATGCCGCCTGGCAACAGCAGGGTCTTCCCGCTGTCTGCATGGCGGTAAATTTGTCACCGCGGCAACTCACGGATGACAATCTGATAGATGATATCAGGACAGCGCTGAAAGATTCCGGCATGGCGCCAAATCTACTGGAACTCGAAATTACCGAAAGTATGGTGATGCATAATCCTGCGCGTATCATAGCTGTGCTGACCAAAATCAAGAACATGGGCGTGCGGCTGGCCATTGACGATTTCGGCACCGGCTACTTATCTCTTGCCCAGATTAAGCACTTCCATGTTGATACGCTGAAGGTGGATGGATCATTCATCCGCAACATCCCGCAAGACGCTGAGGACAAAGCGATTACCGAGGCGATTATAGCTCTGGGCAAGCCTCTAAGTCTTACCGTCGTGGCCGAAGGTGTAGAAACGGTAGATCAATTGGACTTTTTACGGGAACATTCCTGCGATGAAATGCAAGGTTACTACTTCAGTAAACCCATTGTGCCCGAACAGTTTGCCGATTTGTTACGGAAACATGTTCCCTCTCCACTAAAGTGACTTAAAATCTTTGTACCATTTCTAAATCAAAGATGATATCGAGGCGGCAAGGAGAAGGCGACGCAGGTCCGCCACGGCGGATTGAGGAAACCGACGACACCTCAGGCATACGAGACTGTGTCTCAATAGCAAATAATGTCCTTCCATATCCTCCGCCGGCGGAGGTGTCACGCAAAGACGATACAGTCTCACGCGTGACCTTCAGGTTATACGCCGGACTCCGTTGCCAACAAAGATAGCGCTTTGATTTAGAATTGGAAACTACATGGAGAGTTAACTACAATGGAGAAGGAAACCACGCGGGGAAATACCCGTACTGAAATTAAAGTGGGGATGCGGGTTAAGGTTATTCAGAAACAGGATCAGCGCACAGGCAGACTTTCTGAAGGTGTGGTTCAGGATATTCTGACAAATTCCAGCGTTCATCCTCACGGCATTAAAGTTCGTCTGCAGGGCGGCATGGTCGGCCGGGTCAAGGAAATCTTGGATAAATGAAGATATATATCGATGCGGACGCGTTTCCAAACGTAATCAAGGATATTTTAATCAAGGCTTCTGAACGTTTGAACGTGCCGCTGGTTTTTGTGGCCAATAAACCGCTGAGAGTTAAAACATCGGCAGGCATTTCCGTTGTCCTGGTTGGAGAAGGTACAGATGTGGCTGACGATCTCATAGCCTCGCTTGCACAAACCGGTGACTTGATCATCACTTCCGATATTCCACTTGCCGATAGAGTTGTCGCTAAAGGCGCTTTTGCGCTCACCCCCCGAGGTGATCTCTACACAAAGGGTAACATCAAAGACAGGCTGTCTATGCGTGATCTGCTAGGTGAGCTTCGAGACGGTGGCATGCTTACCGGTGGTCCCGCTGTTTTTGGTAAAAATGACCGCCAGGCATTTGCCAATCAATTAGATAGTTTTTTAATTCGACAATTAAAGATTGAAAACGCCCTATTTACCTGATCGCTTTTTCCTTTTATTGAAAAAAAATGATTCCGTGGACTTGGAGCGCCCTTTATATCCCTTTTCCTTATAATTGCTTCGACCAGATCTGTCGGCATAATCAATCTGCACCCGACGATTTTGGAATCTTTCTTTTTGAAATTTGGCCATTAAAATTTCCGCAAATTGGGCGCCTACTTCAAAATAAGAATTACAGCGGGTCACCTCGATATTAGAAACATAGAAGTCTGTTACGTTTACAGTCTCTTGAAGATATGTTTTGAGTTTTTGAGGAGTAAATCTCTCCATCTGCCCCAGATTTACAAATAAACGGATTTGCCCCGATCTGGAATTCGAACCACCGGTGAAATCGGCTCTGCTTTCTTTCTTTAATTCCACATTAATGTCGGCAGCTTTGCGGTAATAGCTCAAAAAGCGATTAAATTCTGTTGAAATGAAGCGCTGAATTATCTCTTCCTTGCTTATTGATTTTAGTTGCTCATAAGCGGCAGGCAGAAATGAACCGATTTCATCGTGCTGAATCTCCGTATTTTTTAGTTTTTCCACCAGATGAATTAGTTGTTTTTCGCAGACCTCTCTTCCGGTAGGTATTTTTACCGCCTGAAATTTCTTGCCGATTTGTTTTTCGATTTGTTTAACGCGAAATACTTCTTTCAAATTAACGATAAGAATCGAGATACCGGATTTGCCGGCCCTACCGGTTCGCCCGCTGCGGTGAGTGTAGTATTCAATATCGTCGGGAAGATTGTAATTAATGATATGCGTTAGATCAACAACGTCAATGCCTCTGGCGGCAACGTCCGTTGCCACAAGCATTTGTAAATTCTTGCCTCTAAAGCGGTTCATGACACTGTCTCTTTGCGCCTGAGAGAGATCGCCGTGCAAGGCGTCGGCATTGTAACCGTCTTTGATCAGCGCGTCGGCAACTTCCTGAGTTTCTATTTTCGTGCGGCAAAAAATGATCGAGTAAATATCAGGATAATAATCAACAATTCTCTTGAGCGCTATATATCTGTCTTTGGCGTGCACCACATAATATTGATGGTGGACGTTTTCCGCTGTCGTATTGCGAGAACCAACCGTAATCTCCTCCGGCTTCTTCATGTAGCTTCTGGCGATACTTTCAATACCACGGGGCATTGTGGCGGAAAATAACAGAACTCTTTTATCTTCCGGAGTGCTTGCCAACACAGCGCTTAGTTCTTCCTTGAATCCCATATTCAGCATTTCATCGGCTTCATCGAGCACCAACCAGCGAATCGCTGAAACATTAACTTTCTTGCGTTTGAGCATATCAAGCATTCTGCCGGGTGTGGCCACGATAATCTGGGCACCGGAAGCTACCTGCCTGATCTGAGTCATGATACTGGCACCACCGTAAATCGCGACAATATTCAAGTTTTCAATGTGTTTGGCAAAGTTACTCAAATCGTCCGTTATTTGCATACAAAGTTCCCGGGTGGGAGCCAGAATTAGTGCCTGTGTTTTGATAGACGTGAAATCGATCTGTTGAATGATCGGTATGCCAAAGGCCGCGGTTTTCCCTGTTCCAGTGTGCGCCATAGCAACCAGATCCTTCGTCTGATTTAATAAAAAAGGAATAACCTCCTGCTGAACCGGCATCGGCGTTTCAAAGCCCAGTTCGGTTATCGCTTTTAATATTCTTTTGTCTATTCCTAATTCCTTAAATGTCATCTCTTTTGTCTTCATTGTTGAAACTCCAATTCCGAAAGTGCAGCGTAGCGGAATTGGTAAGTTGAACAATCCCGCAAAGCGGAGGGTATGAACCACAAAGCTTGCTTTGGGGTTCATACCCGTGGTTATCTATCCTGTGTTTTTTCCATCTTTAATCAGGAACATTCCTGCCTGACTATATTAATTTATCAGCTACTCAGCAAAGTCTTCTCCCCAAAACGATTATTATTTTCAGTGAAACATTGTAAATAACGTGAGAGTTTTAGATATGAGAGTTAATACTTGACATTGTTGAGAACACTAGTTCATTTTCTATCAATAAGCAAGATGGTTATCTTAATGCCTGGATAACCACCTGATAATACTCAATAGTGTCAATATCTTAAAAATGCCGTTTCCAGCCATTTACAGTCATAGACGGTTACACTGTAACCATAATTCTAACCAAAACCCTGTTCATATGGACATGTAATTCATCAAAGTAATGGGTTAAGCTGAATTCATCGTATTTTTAAAAAGACTGACTATTTGTAACACCTTCAAGTCAACAATCGTCAGGTTTAAATTGAAGTGAGGATTACCGCTTATAATCAGGTTACTTCAAGTTTAAAACCTTTTTCCCGAAATAATTTCAGACAGGCATCTACTACAGTATTGTCATAAAGGGTTCCTCTATTCTTCTGAATTTCCGCCAGGGCCGCATCAAGGCCCAAGGTCGGACGATAGGGTCGGTGGGAAGCCATGGCTTCCACCACATCAGCCACAGCCATAATGCGGGCCTCCATAATAATTTCATCCCCTTTTAGATTTCTTGGATAGCCGGAGCCATCCATCCGCTCATGGTGCTGGTAAACAATCTCCGCCAAGGGCCAGGGTGATTCCACATTCTTGAGCATTTCGTATCCTTGCTGGGCGTGTTCTTTAATCAATGAAAATTCAAGTTCGGATAGTTTTGTCGGCTTGGACAATATCTCCGCAGGTATGGAGAGTTTCCCGATGTCATGGATGGAACCGGCCATGCGGATGCCCTCGATTTTATCCTGGGGTAATCCCATTTCCATTGCAATGGCACGGGCAAGATCCGCAGACCGGATCTGGTGGCCGGATGTATAGGGATCTCTTGCCTCCACAGCGGATACCATAACCTGTATGGTCGTGCCAACTGCCTTCCCGAGGCTTTCGAGGGTCTCCTTGAGTTTCTCCTCCGCCTGCTTGCGGTCGGTAATCTCGTCAGTCAGTTGCGTATTAGTGACTTGCAGTTCAGTCGTGCGTTCCCGAACCTGTTGCTCCACCGTGTTGTAGGATTCACTCAGCAGTTCAGATGTCTCAAATAGTCGGCGTCGCGCACGGTCTGTGAACAAGGTTTTCGCGGCAGCCCCAATCACGAGCACGAGCGCCACAACAGTCAAAAAGTCACCCATAATGAAATCAACGAAAACTACTTTAGTCCAGAGAGCAACTGAGACAGTATAGACCAGGAAGATCAAGAACCCAACCAGTAATGACGCCCAAAAGCGCAGGTTCGAAAAGGTAAATACCCCGAAAAGGATGAGTAAGAAACTCCCTAATCCAGTTGAACTTGTGAGTCCATATGGTCCAGGCTCATAGATGATAAGTATTGCTGCGGTAAAGCAGGCATAACTCA
>Ga0209540_10003337_pt1 | contig 10991 bp, 14 predicted proteins | sample BarGraIncu01121A_FD_184501 | JGI IMG/M metagenome (GOLD analysis project Ga0209540, IMG submission 184501) | Arctic peat soil microbial communities from Barrow, Alaska - Barrow Graham LP Incubations 011-21A (SPAdes) (version 2) | ecosystem: Environmental > Terrestrial > Soil > Wetlands > Peat... | reverse complement strand
AACTGCCGCCCCTCAAGCGGGCGATGGCAAGCAGGCAGATGAAATCCAAATATCTGGATAAACTGATTGCAAGGCAGAATATCTAGGGGAGTCTGAATATTTAGGGGAGGCAAAAGGCTGCCGGAATACACGGTGAACGTAATCATTATGTTACTGTTCTGCCTCTTCATCTTCCAATAAATATTTCAGCATTCTCGGGGTATTATTCAAAAAATCCTTTGTCAGCGTATAGGGTTCAGTATTCTGATAGGAAGTCAGGTTAATCCCTGTCTCCTCTATTACATATATGGAAGCAGCAGGGAAGGCTAACAAAATCGGAGAATGGGTCGCAATAATGAACTGAGAGCCAGCTTTGACAAGTTTATTCATGGTTACCAGAAAAGACATTTGCCTCGATGGAGATAATGCGCTTTCCGGTTCATCCAGAATGTACAGTCCTTTTCCCCCAAAACGATTATTGAAAAGCGAGAAGAAACTTTCGCCATGGGATTGTTCGTGTAAAGATTTCCCGCCATAGTATGTGAGCAGCGGCTGTATTAGATCGAGCCGATCGATCTCCGTGGCCACGTTGTAAAAGCTCTCCGAACGGAAGAAGAATCCGTCTTTGGGCCTGCTGGTACCTCTCACTAGTGTAATGTGCTTATAGAGCCCGGAATGCGATTCATGTGTTGAAAACGAAAAATTCCTGGTCCCGCCCTCCGGATTGAACCCGGCCTGAACAGCAATGGCCTCCAGTAAAGTAGATTTGCCGGAACCATTGTCGCCGACAAAGAAAGTGACCGGGGACGGCAATTTCAAATCCTCAAGATTGGATAAGAGCCTGGTAATCATGAGACTTGAAATATAATCCGAGTCTGTCAAATATGATTCATTCAGCCTGATTCTCTCAACAAATCTGGTCATGATTTGAGCCCTTTCAATAACACATCTGCAGAAACGTCGTGTATGGATATGTGCGTCAATTATAACAAATTGAATTACTTTATTGTCTCTAAAGTGAAAAGCCGACTCGGCATATACTCAAGCTCAGCCCAAATCATCGTAATATTTTCATGGTATGCTGCTATTGATAGGCATCAGAACAGATTTTATTCCGCAATATAATTATATAAAATATATGATAAAATGATAATGCATAAGAAATTTGTTCCATTTCAAATAGTTTCTCGAATTTTGTTCGAGCTATCGGAGGATGAATATGTTTGATTTTTTGAAAAGAAAAAAGACGGAAAAAGCAGAATTAGAATTGAAAAAAACTGTTGAAAAGGAGCAGATTGATAAATCGGTTGAACAATACAAACAGATGTGTGGTTTAAAGATTGAAGATATCTGGAAGCTTGAAGATGAGACGGATTTGGTTATTGCACTAGACAATTATATTGCAGACAAATGCAGCTATGGAAGCAAAATAGAGCTTTTATCCTCTCCCGAGCGGATCTTTTTTATTTGCCAGACATTGGAACGTGAAATCAATAATGGCGGCTTTTCCCAATTCTATTTCAATTCGTCCGGTAACTTCGCGGCAGAAACGCCAAATGCTTTATTGAAGATAGGCGCAGAGAAAACAAGTGAAATTGTACGACATGCAAACAGTCTTTTTACCGAAGGGCTAAATCAGGACAGATTTCAGCGTCAAAACATGCTCGAGCAGTATTTGACGGAAGAGATCGAAGAAGAATTAGATTCTCTGGACAGTGCCTTTTACAAATACGAAGATAATCTGGCAAAACTAAATTACGATTATGTGATGAAAAATAAAGGAAATTTCTCCTGACTCAACGTTGGTGTTATGAAAGCTAAACATCGGATATAAGCACGTATGGAGAAGGTTAAATCCATACGGAACAGTTTACAGAGAATTATCCAATAAATAATTTTGCGCTAATGGCACACAGTTTCAATGTTTGTATTGCAGCATCACCGCGAAGGAATTCAGTTCCTGTATAACGGGCAATATGGAATTGTCACAGACAGCAACGGTCTTTACCAGATGCGCTCACGGTACTACAACGTAGATATAAAGCGTTTTATCAATCAGGATGTCCTTCTGGGTAGTATTTTGGACAGCCAGACTATGAACCGCTATTCCTATGTTCAGGGAAATCCTCTCAATGCAATGGATCCATTTGGTCTATGTGCAGCGAATATCTTCACAAAAGAGTTTGGGCATGGTGTACTGGATCTGTTAGGGTTCATTCCCATAATTGGAGATGTTGCAGATATAGCGAATGCATTCTGGTATTTTTCGGACCACCAATATGCAGAAGGCTTTGCAAGTATTATATCTGCATTACCGGGTATAGGATCATTTCTCGGGAATGGCTTAAAACTTACATTTAAATGCAGCAAATATGCCATTAAGACCGCTGGATATATCGAAACAGGCTGTAAGATCTTAGCCAATATATATACTTTGGGGGAATCGTCATACTATGCTGTTGAGAGCGGAAAGAAAATCTATAATACTATTCAATCCGGTGGTACGGTTGATTGGCGTGACGGACTTGGTCTGGCGATAAGCATAGTTACTGCTGTTATTTCGGGTAAAGGCCTGGCCAGCGGTATAAAGGAAATGAATTATGTCAGGACAACAGAGCCGGTAGTATGCTGCTTCACAGCTGGAACCGCAATCCTGACCAGTGATGTAAACGGTGATGCCGCTGAAAAACCAATCGAAGATATTCAAGTCGGCGACCTGGTCTACTCCACAAATCCGGAGACGAACGAGAGCGATTACAAGGAAGTCCAGCAGGTTTTCGTAAGCAAAACGGATGTTCTGGTACATATCGAAGTCAATGGCGAAGACATCCAAGCAACTGTTACCCATCCCTTCCTTGTTGACGGGCAATGGATCGCCGCCAAGGATCTTATGGCGGGCGACCTGCTCACTTTGGCCGACGGCACCAAGGCTGCGATCGAGAAGATCTGGTACGAAAAACTGACCGCCCCTGTCCTCGTCTACAACTTCGAAGTCGCTGATTTCCACACCTACTATGTTGGAAACAGCAAGGTCCTGGTGCATAATACATGTAACAAGACAGGCAACACGGAAGAAGTTGGACTGGGCGGGAACCAGAGTGTTGTTAAGGGTGAGAGTGGCGGATTAAGTAATGAAGTTGATTTACATAGGCCTTATATAAGAAAAGATGTGAGAGCACAAGTCGAAGCCAATGCTCTAAAAGATACTGATGGTCATTTTATAGACCCAAATACATTTGAAGTTATTGAAGGAAAATATGATTTGGGTCATAAAACTGGAAATGAGTTTCGGTCAGAAAAGGCTATGGCACAAAGAGAAGGATTAACTCAAAAGCAGTTTAATGATAGGATGAACAATCCAGATTATTATCAAATTGAGAGTCCATCATCAAATAGAAGCCGTATATTTGAAAAGAAATAGAGGAAAAAACAATGGAAGAAATATATCGAATTATTTATGCAGGCACATCGGACCAGTTAAATGAATTAATTAGATCAGGTACCAACATTAACATTCAAGATAGAGATAAGAGGACACCGCTCATTCAAGCTGCAATTGACAATAAAGTTGAGATGGCAAGACTGCTAATACAAAATGGAGCTAATATTAATTTTCAAGATTCACAAGGATATTCAGCTTTACACTATGCGGCACAGAATTTCTCAATAGACATGTGCGAATTATTTTTGGAAAGCAACGCCATAATTGATATTCAAGACAACCATGGAAATACACCTCTCTCTCGAGCTGTTTTTAATTCACATGGAAGAGGTGAGGTTATAAAAGTATTGATTGAACATGGGGCAGATATAAATTTGGGAAATAGACATGGAGTATCTCCATTGCAATTAGCGAAAAAAATAGCAAACTACAATGAATTACAGTTCCTAGAATGACTGTTTTGTTTTGGGAGTTTACCCTAATTATGGACTGGGTAGTAAGAGAAAGAAAATCAAGATAAAAACGACACATCGGCTGCAAAACCGATCGAAGAGATTCGTATCGGCGACAAGGTGTATTCGACGGACCCCGCCACCGGCAAGAGCGGATTCAAAGAAGTAGTCCAGCTCTATGTAAAAGAGACAGCCGTCCTGATCCACATCACCGTAAACGGCGAAGAAATCACAACCACTCCGGATCATCCTTTCCGCGTCGGCGACATCTGGATCAGCGCAAAAGACCTTCGTGCAGGCGATCTTCTGACTCTTGCAGACGGCACGAAAGCCGCGATCGAAAAGATTCCGACGGAAACTTTGACCGAACCGGTTAAAGTCTACAACTTCGAGGTTGCTGATTTCCACACCTACTACGTTGGCAACTCCCAGGTGCTGGTGCATAATGATTGCAGCGCAGGTGGAGCGGAAAAACCCCCAATTGGGGAAGGCGGGAATAAAGCAGATGGATTTGATGATTGGCTTAATAAAGGTGACGCGGACAATGTTGTTTATTATGGAATCAAAGAAGGCTAGATTGGTATGATTAACTAATTTGTTCTCGTAAATCAATAAAAATTTGTAAATCCATATTATCTCGTCCCAGTTGTTTACGCAGAAAAATTCAAGATTAACTCAGCAGCACGATAATCACGCTTGACGTTGTTATCGCGCTGCGTTATTATTGTGACATGATACAATCGTTTGCTGACAAGGACACTGAAAAACTTGCCCGATTGGAACGGGTTGTGAGATTTGTGCAATTTGAACGCATTGCGTTGCGCAAACTGACACAACTGGAGGTTGCCGTAAGATTGGATGATCTTCGAGTGCCGCCCGGGAATCGTTTGGAGCAGCTAAAAGGTGATCGCCTGGGGCAGCATTCCATTCGTATCAACGATCAGTATCGAATCTGTTTTTCATGGTCAGAAAAAGGACCGAGTGATGTCGAAATCTGCGACTATCACTGAGAAAGGGGAAAGTCATGAATAAGAAGTTGGCAAAAGAGTTTATTGAGCCCATTACGCCCGGCGAGTTGCTAAGCGAAGAGTTTTTGGTTCCGTTTGGACTCACCAAATACCGCATTGCCAAAGAAATTGGTGTACCAGCGCAGCGGATTGGCGAAATAGTTGCAGGACGCCGTGCAATTACTGCGGACACAGATCTTCGTCTCTGCAAGTATTTTGGACTTTCTACCGGCTACTGGTTACGCGTGCAGAGCCAATACGAAATGGAAATAACGCGTCGCAAGATTCAACCTCAACTTGACAACATTATTCCTATTCACCGTGCCGGATGAAAAGAGCGTAATATATGCGGTGGCGAAGAACCGAAGTATTAAGTCGGAACGATCATATATATGCCATAAATAGGCAAATGCAGGTACTAACAACAGTCATCGTATTTAATGCCGTGCTTTCAGCGTACCTGTTTTGTAATGCTAACTAGCACACTAAACAATTTCGCAAAGGATTTTCTTTTCTGATTTTACAAGATATCGTATCGTACATGTGGTTGCGGTCGAATTCAAATATATTGGCGCCCTGCAGGATGCGAAGCGCAGAATGCCGTTTTCGTCCCGGAATTCGATGTCGACCAATGTTACGTCTCCCATGAATTCCCGTCGAATAATGACTGCATCCGTTATCTTGCCTTGCGAAGCTATCTGTTTATCTGTCTTTCTGGCGTGAACCATCATAATGAGTACAAGAAGACCGCCGAAAAAACACAGTCCAGCCAATCCGTAGGCTACGATTGAGACCCATATCGGAGGCTCCATAAAGACTTCTTCCGGATTTTCCGGCAGTACTTTTCCTGTGATCGTATCATTTTCGAAAACATCGACGGTGTTAATTGCTTGTGCCGTGATTTGTTTGCCGTCTTCATTTTTATATGTGACGGTAACCCATTTCCTGTATTTTCGGCCAACCATTAATGATTCCACGTCAAAGCAGTAAATATCATTGAAACGACCTGCAAGGTTGCATCGAATTCATACCAATTGCTCTCATCAACCTATGACATAGGATAGAATGTCGGCAAGATTTACTACGATACGCAGGTTCTGGACTGGATGCAGATATCGACGATTTCGTCGCCATCGGGTTGGATGTGTTCTCTGCTGCCGTCGCGGGCAGGAGTTTCGCAAGTGATCTCAAGTCACTCAACAAGGTTCGCGCTGCAGAAGTCTCGGCGGCCTGCTTCATCGCCGGAACTCCTGTTATGGCTGAAGATGAGAACGGTGAAGCGGCTGCAAAACCGATCGAAGAGATTCGTGTCGGCGACAAGGTGCATTCGACGGACCCCGCCACAGGCAAAAGCGGATTCAAAGAAGTTGTCCAGCTCTATGTAAAAGAGTCAGCTGTCCTGATCCACATCACCGTCGCCGGCGAAGAAATCACAACGACGCCGGATCATCCTTTCCGCGTCGGCAGCATCTGGATCAGCGCAAAAGATCTTCGTGCAGACGGCTCGAAAGCCGCGATCGAAAGAATTCAGACGGAGACTTTGGCCGAACCGGTCACCGTATACAACTTCGAGGTTGCTGATTTTCATACCTACTATGTTGGCAACTCGCAGAGGTGCTGGTGCATAATGATTGCAGTGCCGGCGGTGTGAATAAACCCCCAATTGGGGAAGGCGGGAATGAAGCAGATGGATTTGATGATTGGCTTAATAAAGGAGAGGCAAACAATACGGTTTACAACGGGATTAATCAACAAGGCGAGGCAGTGTATACTGGAATTACTAAACAGACTCTTGAGGCGAGACTTTATCAACATAATTATACTGGGAAGAATTTTTCGGCGCTTAAAGAAAAATTACCAAACTTAACCCGAAATCAAGCAAGAGCCACTGAGCAGTACTATATAGGACTTAAAGATGGACTCAATGCAATGAATAAAATATTTAGCATAAGTACCAATAACAAGTATTATAAATATGCTAAGAACTGGGCAATAGAATATATTGAAACGCATTAATGGCAGTAATTCATGCTTATGTTAATTGAGCAATTCTATATAACAAACGGACCTGCAACCGAACTGAATTTAATCAACAGCATTTGCAAAACAAATTCTCCTTACGCTAAGGGGGCGCTGCAATGGGCGCAGGAGCACATAAGGCTTAATACATAACAGGAGAGAGATACTATGAAACTGATTGATCCGAAGGATAACCTGATCGCGAATGAGTGGAGAAAACGACATTCACTTTTGGATGCAGAAACCAGAGAAAAGTTCGATACCTTTTTTAAAAACAACAAGCCGAATGATTACCAACTCAAGGTAATCAAGAGAGTTCGAAGAAAGCCGGTCGAAGGAGATATTTTTGTTCTCTCTCCGCGAGAGGGTGTGTACTTTTACGGGCGAGTCCTAAAGGCGAGTATTTCGCACGTAAGTATTAATTCGTTTACGCATGGGAAGCATCTCGTTTTTATCTTCCGATGTCAGAGCAAAGAAATCAATATTGACGCATTTAACCCGAATTATGAAGAAATATTGATTCGTCCAGCTATTGTCGATGATAGTTACTGGAGCAGAGGTTATTTTTTCACCATCGGAAACGAGCCAATCAACGATGAAGAGCGAGGCTTGGATATTGGATTTTACAATGTAATGACAGGCAAATTCTTCACAGAATCAGGGGTAGAAATGGATCATCGCCCCAAGTTTCTCGGTATAGAGGGAATAGCGACAATCATTGGGATAGCCATGGAAGTAAACGAAGAACTCATTATTGATCCGGAATTGATTAATAGATAAGAAGTAAGATGAATGATAGCAACGGATGAAATTGCACGAAAACCTTGTGATAAGGGGGCGATGCAATGGGCACAGGAATACATAAGGCTTAATACATAACAAGGGAGATAATATGAAATTGATTGATCCGAAGGATAATCTGATTGCGAATGAGTGGAGAAAACGATATTCGTTATTAGATGTGGCTACAAAGCAAAGAATCGACGCTTTCTTTGCGTCAAAACCCGAAGAATATCAGCTCAAGGTAATCAAGAGAGTTCGAAGAAAGCCGGTCGAAGGAGATATTTTTGTTCTTTCTCCACGAGAGGGTGTGTACTATTACGGGCGAGTCCTGAAGGCGAGTATTTCGCACGAAAATATTAATTCGTTTATGCATGGGAAGCATCTCATTTTTATCTTCAGATGTCAGAGCAATGAAATCAACTTAGATGAATTTCGGCCAAATTATGAAGAATTATTGATTCCTCCAGCTATTGTCGACTATAGTTACTGGAGCAGAGGCTATTTTTTTACCATCGGAAACGAGCCGATCAGCGAGGAAGAGAGAGGCTTGGACATAGGGTTTTACAAAATAGTGACTGGCAAATTTTTCACAGAATCAGGGGTAGAAATGGATCATCGCCCCAAGTTTCTCGGTATAAATGGAATAACAACAATCATTGGGATAGCCAATGATGTAAACAAAGAGCTAATCATAAATCCTTCACTACTCAAATTTTTGTGACGCTCACACTATACAATTTCGCAAATGACTTTCTTTTCCGATTTCACAAGATACCTGATCATACAGATGGATGCGTCCGAATCCAGATAGGCCGGCACTCTGCAGTTTCCAAAACGCTGAATGCCGTTGTGGTCCCGGAATCCGACATCGACAAATATTGCGTCTCCAACCAATTCGCGTCGGATAATGACTGCTTCTGCGACCTTGCCTTGCTTAGTTAACTGCATCTCGTCCTTGCTGGCTCGAATCATTATGACGAGCATCACAAAACCGCCGAAAAAAAACAGTCCAGCAAGTCCATAAAGAGGGGCTTTAATCCATATGGAGGGCTCCACGTAAACGATCTCCGGTTTTCCCGGAAGGACGCTTCCGACAATCGTATCATTCTCAAAGACGCCGGTGGAGTTATAGGCTTCTGCAGTGATCGTCTGACCATTGTCATTCACATATGTGACCGTAACCTTTTCATGGTGTTTCTTACCGATTTGCCATTTTTCCACGTTGATGACGGTTGCCGTTACTTCTTTGCCATTCAACCGAAGGTTAATGTCTGCCTGGTTCATATTGTAAATTGCAAGCGGAAGTACAAACATCAGGAGAAGAACAAATATAAAATATGCAATTTTGACGATGATGTTATGTGAACTCATTATTATTCCTCCAAACCATTTTATATGATTATACTAAATATACAATATCATCTCAAGGGCTCAGGGTGAACCGTGCTCATGGGTAACCGTGCCAATGGGGAACCGGAAATCCACACGCACCGCACCTCTTTTGGATGATATAATACCTATAACACATTCTTACACGAATTTTGCTGATGCGTAGGGGGTCGAAACATGGCTATTGTCCCACTCAAATGCCCCAAATGCGGCGCCGGCATCCAACTGGATGACCAACAGGAGACAAGTTTTTGCCCGTCCTGCGGAGGGGCGTTTCCATTCCGGGAAGCCGTACAGAAATACATGGGGGAACTTGCCGGCAAACTAAGAACAGACGATGATGCGTCCCGAAGTCCCGTTGTTTTCACGACGACCACCACCACTACCGTGAATGGAAAAACCACCACAGTCAACGGACAGGATGCGAATTTTGGGGATGTCATGTCGGAAATTTTCGGTGCGCAGTCCGGAAGCTCGGGGTTTGGCTCCGAGCCGATTCCAGGATATGAACTACCGGAGAACGCTGTCCTGGCCATCCGACTGCTTGTTGCCAATGATCAGAAAATCCAGGCGATCAAGGTGTTCCGCGAATTTGTGAATGTCGATCTGAAAGAAGCGAAAGACGTGATCGAAAGCCTCGAGACCGGATCACCTGTTACCGGCCCGGTAATGCAGAATTCGAATAACGTAATCATTCAGACAGCCGGCGCTGCCGGGCTGGATTCGACCACCATACCCGGGTACACGCTGGATTCGACCACCGTTGGTGTAATTCTTTCATTCCTTGCCCAAAATCAGAAAATTGCTGCAATAAAGGCATTCCGGGATGCGACAAACGTCGACCTGAAGGAATCCAAAGATGCAATTGATAATCTCGATGCCAGACAATCGTATCCGAATTCGTCAACTGACTATTCTTCACCCAAAAACAGAACAAAGGACCCATCCGTAAAAGTATCAAAATGCTATATAGCCACAGCCGTATATGGTTCTTATGACGCCCCCCAGGTACTCGTTCTTCGTAGATTCCGTGATGAGGTTCTGTCGAAATCTTTGCCCGGCAGGGCGTTTATCCGTACCTATTACAAGGTGAGCCCTCCGGCTGCGCGGCATTTGGAAAATGCCGGCCGGATGAACCGGTTGGTAAGGTATATACTGGACAAAATTGTCTGTAGATTGGATGCAGGGTCAAAGAGTTAATCCTGCATTTCTGTTCGATTTCGGCAATAATGGAACGCATCTAACATCTGCCTATTTGAAATTATCCGGCTGAAAATTGTGGAAACTTGTTTGCGGTTTCCAAGAATTTTACAAGGCAATCGTATACCTTGCCGTATTCCTGGAACTGCATATCATGATCCGAATCAACTAAGCAATCACCGAACCAGAAGTATGTCCTTTTTTTGCCATCAGCGATGCTGATGGTCCTTATATTTCCGTCATTCAGGGAAACACAGTCCGCCGGGGATGCTTTGATCGAAGTAATACATGAAAGTTCTGGAAAATAATGCAAAAAGGCAGATTGATTGAATCTCCGGCCAATCAAATTATTACCTAAGAGAAATATTAAAATTATTTATTATGCGTTATAATTATGACTAATGGAATCCCATTAAGATGTGAAAACCGTGAAAACCCGTGAAACCAACCACCCCCAATTAATCTCCGTAAGTGAAATATATAGAGCTTTCAACTCGTTATATATATGAAGGGAGTTGATGCTGCACATGAAATCTCCTGCTGATCTGAGTGAAGCCATTAGCATTATTGTTCACACATACAGCACAAGTGTCCTCCGATTTGCCTATTCATATGTCAAAAATCGCTCTGATGCCGAGGATATAGCACAGGACGTGTTTATTACCTACATGCAAAAGGCACCGCTCTTTGATCACGAAATGAAGCGAAAGGCATGGATCA
>Ga0209540_10003336_pt1 | contig 10992 bp, 9 predicted proteins | sample BarGraIncu01121A_FD_184501 | JGI IMG/M metagenome (GOLD analysis project Ga0209540, IMG submission 184501) | Arctic peat soil microbial communities from Barrow, Alaska - Barrow Graham LP Incubations 011-21A (SPAdes) (version 2) | ecosystem: Environmental > Terrestrial > Soil > Wetlands > Peat... | reverse complement strand
GGAATTGATCTGAATGAAGAGGCGACCTTTGGGCCGCTTTCTTTATGCTACAATATGGACAATATTATCGGCAGCTGGGGGACATTTTGAGTCGGCTATTGATGGACAATATCCGTCGGCACAAGCAATTGCCAATGGCACCGACATCCGTACCATAGCCGGTCGCGTCGGCCATGCCAATTCATCCACAACTATGAATGTGTATGCCCACTTCCTCAAGTCATCAAATGCTAAAGCGTCTGAGCAATTAAATTCGGGATTGTTTGCGAGTAAAGTTACAAAATTGTGAGAAATGAAGTAGTTTTACTTTCCAATAAATAATTTATTGAGGAATAAAGAACTTTGTTTCCTATAAATCAACTAAGTTAGGTGATATGATTAACTATATTTAAAAATCTCCCCTCAATGCAATTAACAGGAGAAAAAATTGTGAACAAACAGAAGTTTGATATTGAGCAGCAACTTGACCACATGGCAAGCAAAGGAATTCAATTTAATGTGATCAGCAAAGACGAGGCAAGACTTTTCTTATCACAAAGCACGTATTATTTCAAGTTGAAAGCATTTGCAAAAAATTATGATAAATATACTTCTGAAGCAATGCTTGGAAAGTATGTAAATCTTGAGTTTGCATACTTGAAGGAACTTTCCATATTGGATATGCACTTCCGAAAAATATTATCATCTATGACTGTTGATATCGAACATTACTTGAAAGTAAAATTCATAAAGGATATTTCTATGAATCCACTTGAGGATGGATATAACATAGTTGAAATGTTTTTCAAACAGAATGAGGAAATATGTAGAAATATCGCAGCGAAATGCACTTATTCAGTCACAAGCGATCTGGTAAAAAAATATTGCAATAACTGGGCCGCATGGAACATAATTGAAGTATTATCGTTTGGAAGCTTCGTAAAATTGTACGATCTTTATTATACGTACTATAAACCTTTGTATATCGGTCAAGAAACTTACATTTCTTTGCTTGGTTCTGTTCGTTTTCTGCGAAATGCAGCCGCTCATAATAATTGTCTTTTGAACAGCATTTACAAACCGTATGTAAATAGCAAATGTCCAAAAAACTATTGTTCAATCGATGGTGTATTTACAGCTCCAAGAAACAGGGTTTTTAGAAAGACAAAAGAACTAAGCAACATAATTACAAATTCACAAGCCGAAATTGGAATAGCTAGTAATACACGAAAAAAAATGTTGGAAAATCCAGTAATCCATGACCTTACTGCAGTAATATATTTATATTCACTGATATGTTCTTCTGGTTCAATTAAAGCAATTAAGAAAAGTCTTGGTATTTTTTTTGCAAGATGTTCTCTACACTCTGACTATTTCAAAACTAATCAATCAATCCAATCAGCGTACAACTATTTTCAAAAAATAGTTGACTTTTATTTGCACAAAGATGATACTATAAGCGTCGAACAAAAAGAGTAATCTTTTTAGCCTGAAAGGTGCCTGCACCTTTTGGGTTTCTTTTTATGGCAAACGAATTACGTTTTTCTTCCCTTTACTTACATGAAAAATTCAATACCTCATCAAAAAAATAAAGTGAATATTGAGGATGACAAATTATTTGTCGCTTCATAGAAAGTGAAAAAACATGAAAACCGTTTGGTTAATTGATGCAAATAGTTATCAGAAAGAGATTCATCCAAAAATGCTTCAATTAAGAAAACAATTTTTTTCGCTAAAAAGTCGAGCAAAAGAGGAATATTTCGGACATCATATTGTACCAACAGGTCATTCTTTCTCTCTTGGCCTATTAAGGATTGCGACAATCTTGAACAGAAATAATATTAACGTTAAATACTTTCATTTACAGGATGTAAGTAGAATGATTAACAATGGTGAATTCGAAACCTGTCTCACGCAGGATCATCCTTCTTTTTTGGGATTTAGTTGTGTTACACCGACAGTCCAAACCTGCAATGACATTGCGGTAATCGCAAAAATCACTTGTGGTGACTTGAAAACTGGATTGGGTGGTTCGCATGCAATCGCAGCACCTCAAAAGACACGTAATCAGTTAACTGCATTCGATTATCTTTTTTGTGAATCAGAAACAGATATCATTTTATTATTTGAAAAAATATTTGGGGAAAAACTGTCAATACCTAAATTTGCCGACGAATATGTTGAGTACTCATTATTACCTTATTCGCTCGACTATTACGATTTGAATATCTTTACATCTATTGGTTGCATACAAAATTGCAAATACTGTTTGGACAACAGGAGAAAGCCATTTATGGGTAATCTTGATGGCGGCTTAACTAACCTAACTACGCAACAGCTATTATCAAAAAATAGAATGATTCATTTTTTCGACAGCTCATTAGGTTATTCGTATGTGAGGAGCTTAGCGGTATGTGACGCTATAGTAGCTTCTAAGCACCAATATCAACTTTCCTGTGATTTAAGAGCGGATTCGATTACGCCGGAATTAGTATATATGCTTGTCAAAGCCGGTTTTGTTGAAATAAGTATTGGGGCTGAATCCGGAGACGACAATGTATTACAAGCAAGCCAAAAAGACGCAAAATGCAGTGATCTCATAAATGCGCTGAAAATTGTTAAAGAAAATAGTAATCTTTATGTTTCATTATATTCACTCACAGGATTGCCAGGTACTACATCAGACACTATTCATTCATCAAAGGATTTTTTTAGTTATCTTTTGGGTAGTGGTCTGGCTGATGAAATGAAAAATGCGCTTTTTGTCCCATATCCGATTGACAGCTTTGACTATGAGAAAATGGGTGTATATATCTTTAATCAAAACTGGTCAGATTATGATCGGCAAAGTTATCCTGTTTATAATCTTAATACCATGTCTGCAGCAGAGATTTGGCAGGATTATCTTGCTATAACAGAATATATTGTTTCCTCATGGGCTAAGAAACTTGGCTTCAGTAACTTAGAGAATCTGCCTGCCGACAGGTATCCCGAAACTTTTGCAAGTAACTACATCGGAAAAGAAACCTAACTAACAAACTGAAATCAACATGTTAGTTTCATCGGATCAAAGTTTCGCTGAAACACATTGCGTGGTCAAAGTTCGTTGCGATTGCTCGACCGGATAATTCCCCACCATGAATAAGGATATAATCATGCTGCTCACCTGTGGGACGCGTAGAATCCACAAACACACTTTGGTATTGCATCATAAGTAACGGGCATAAACCAAATAGTAGATCGGTATTAAAGTCCGCGGCTGCCACGCAGATTCTATCTGGCAATGTTACAGATAGTATCCAGTTTTCAAGGTCCTGATAAATATATAAATAGTCGGTTTCCTTGATTGAAGTACGATGAAAAGGAATCCCATGACCCGTAATCAAACGATAATCATGCATATTATCAGCGAAATCCATTGACATAAATGCTTTGTCATGTGTTGTTTCTTGTTTTCCATTGAATAAATAAGTTAGATTAGGATTCGTTAGAAAATGAACCTGAATATTTTTCAGTTCATATCTTGAGAGAACGGCGATGCCCATTTTTGTCCCGGGAATGGAATGATTTTCTGAAAGAGGAAGGACTGTATGATAAGGATAATCAAATGATTGCAGTAAATCCTTTTCCAATCGAATATCTGTTGAAAATTCCTGAAAACACACAATATCCGGATTATATTCTTTAAGAATTTCAATCATAACCGCTTTATTTTCAGAAAAGTCTTTGTAGATGCTGCCAATGTTCCATGTACTTATTTTCATATCTCTCCCTCTATGGCTTATACGCAGAAACAAATGATCTATTTATTTTTTTGTTCTAAGCAATTGATATAGAAATGTGATAGCTATCATCAATAATGAATATGTCAGTTCTTTTGTAAAGAGAAATAAGCCAATTGCAAAAAGAAAAGCAAGAGATATCAAGGCGGCATACCGTAAATGTTTTTTATTGTATCCGATCAATACATTTTTCGGATTTCTACAAATACTAATACTACTAAGTAAAACATTATACAAAATGTATATTGGGAATTGTGTACCTTGATCAATACGAAACCCTTTGACCACAAGATAACCGTTTAAATCTTCGATTTGATTTTCTTTGATTTGCATCCAAAAATTATGAATACAATGCTTAATCCAATGTATTTCCGTTTTACTTAGGACAGATGGATGCGAATTATAATATGACAGAATATCTGTAAAAGTAATAATAAAATTTGAATATGGATAGTTTTCGTGTTTTTCAACTCTGTTTACTATAATTTCATTTCCGCTTTGAATAGAGTATTGTGTTTCATTGTAATTAAAAACGTCAAACAAATCGTCAACGCTAATCTTTAAGCCAGAAATAAGAGTCTTTTGTGACTGAAGATATTTTACTGCTTTTCGAATTCTCACAGCATTGTCTGCTAATTCTGACTTGCAAAGAACATTTAATGCAAAACAGGTATGTATTGTTGTTGATTCCCTCTTATTAGAAGAACTATAACTTCGAGAGTAGCCGCCATCACGATTTTGCTTTCGCGCAAAAAAATTTTCGATTTCCACTATGGATTTATCAATTTGTTCGATGATATTATTGTCAATTGAATTAACCGTTTCTTCGTGCAAATGCAATAGATCGCTTACTTTGTTGAATGTGCTGAAGACGTAAGAAGTAGACATCACTGCTATTTTATTATCATCCGAGTAACGTGAATAGTACCATCCGGTAAATTCACCCACAGATACTTTATTATTCAACAACCACTTTAGGCTCCGAATTAAAAAAGAATACCGATTTTTTTGAGTTGCAGAATCAAGCGGTTTATTACTCAAATAAAAATATTCAAAAAATCCACAACGTAGTAAAACTGAAAGACTCAATGTCGTTTGATTAATATTCCCGGAATTTTTCGTTTTTCGGCCCATTTCCCAAGATGATGGCCACGATCCATTTTCATCAACCAGTAATATTAATGAATTGATTGATTTGTTAATAAGCTGTTGTTGCTTTTCAGTCAATTTTATATCTGCATCTTCGCTATTTATCAAGACAAGCGCACCCAGAGAAATACTACAAACATTCATGATGACATTATCACGATCTCTCACACAATCATCATAAAAAAGTTTCCAAATAACAAATGGATCCTCAATATCTGAAGTTAATCCCAGATTAGTCTCGTCAATTATGAAATTGTTAGGTTCAAAGAATGAAATAATGGATCTGCTCAAATGCTCTGAAGATTCAGTAACTGTATCAATAATTCGACGTGAAACATTTTGGTTGTCATCAATAAGCTCTTCTATTTTCATTGAAGTCCCCTTCCAAAATGCAAATCAAATTATATATTCATAATCGAATTATATTAGAGTTTACTGAACATTGCCATAGTTCGACAGAAAAAAGATGATATTCTTTTGAAATAATTACTTGAAGCAATTTACCTTGCTTGCTCTAGTTTAAGACAATGGGAAGATACATGAAAAAGACCAATAAAAAGCTGACGGAATATTGACGGAATTCTGACGGAATTTTTATCAAATCCATTCACATGCAAGCAACCGCAAACGAATTTCAAAAGCCTGAATAGCACTGCTATTACTACATCAATTGCATGTATATCAATTTATAATATCATCTCATAATCACATTTGTAATCAGCAGGTCAACGGTTCGAATCCGTTAATCGGCTCCACCTCAAGACCTTACAGCCGCAGTGGTTGTAGGGTCTTTTGTTAATTTTGATAAGTGTTTTTATCGAAGATAAACTGATGACTTGTCCATATTTTGTCCATAAACGGAGAAAATAAGCAATTTCAAAGGTCAATTGTATGCGAAAATCCTAATCTCAATTTACCGATGTGACTGAGCTAATGTGCTCGGCAATGGATCATTTTTTTCTTCCATCGCTGGAATTCTTAGCTTCCACTGCGGTACTTCTAATCTACCAAAAACATTACACGGTCATTTTTTCCCGGATTAATCAATCAATTTGTTTTGCTGTTTTGCTGATGTTGCTGGGGTGTGTGATACCCGCAGACGGTGCCAATTGCTATATGATATATGTGTGATTTGTTAGTTTTCAGCAAAATTAAATTATTACTTAAATTGTTTCCCAATACTGATAAGCTTTATGCTATAATAGTAATGCATTATGCACTATGCATTCAGCATAATTTGACTTTAGGAGGAAAACAAAAATGACAGTAAATGAATTAAGTAGAATTTTATGGGATATGTATGACAAAGCTCCGAGAGGTGATCAAACAGCAATGATTCATCTATTTGGTATCAAATATGCCGAAGAAATTCGGAGCAAAAACTATATACCAAAAGAAATATTGGTTTTAGCAAAGATGCCCGAATCTTATCAAGTTGAAATTAATAAGGGAATAAAATTGGCAAAATATGTAACCCCAAAATGAAATAGCAGCAAATTTTAGATGACAGAAATGTTCTTTGCTTGACTGATTATTTAAAGGCGGCTTCGCCCTTTTATATCTTCTCTCTCCACTCTGGATCCAGCCACTGCATTCGATCATCATGCAGCCGTGCTCGGCCGCAGTGATAGTTCCACCAAGCACAGTGCCAAGCGGTATAGACGTATTGCATGAAGCTCACAATCTTAGCGATAGCTTTATACATCCTATTTAAATAAATCTCCCATCAGCTTATTTATTTTCCGGGAACGTTCGTCAGTACTTTCTACGTCAATCGTAACATCAATAACGGATCCTTCTTTGGCTTCCAAAGGAATTGTAATTCTGGGAATGTTTGAAAATGTTTTATCTGCTAATTCTACTATGGCAAAGTCGCCCTCAAATCTATCAATTATATATTTCATACCGGGTACCTCTCTTATTGCGGTGGGTTGCATTTGCTGCATGGCTTCAAACCTTCAGCTTTTGCTTCTGCCAACGTGATTGGAATCTTGCTTTTACTTAAGCTACTGCAACCATCATTATGGTAGCAGGATCCTGTATTAGTTGTGTAAACTATTATGCTGTCATCACCCTGTGCTGGTGTTGCGGTTGTCGCAGCAGTTGTTGCGGCTACGGTCGCGACAGCAGTTTCTGCAACTTTTTTGGTTGCAACTGGTGTAGTCGTTGTTGGTTTAGTTGTGATTGTAGGAAGAACGGGAGAAATGGGTACGCCAATTGATTTTAGCGTTATGGTGGATCCGTCTGATTCCAATACTATTGTTCCATTTTCATCTGTTCGATATATTTTTGAGCCGATATCTGCAAGCCCTTGTAAAACTTCTTCGTCCGGCAATCCATATGAATTGTCCTTGTCCACACTGATTATAGCAATATCCGGAGACCACTCTTTATAAAGAGCGTTCGAAAATGCTGTGCGAGAGCCGTGATGTGCAACCTTAACAACGTCTGCATCAATGCTGAATGTACTCTCGGGGGCCGTGCCAGCGTCCCCAAGAAATAAAAATGTCTTGCTGCCATATACAATAGAAATTACAGCCGACCAGTCATTGAGTTCATCACCATAATCACTACCCACACCAGGCGATAAAATATTAATGCCAGGAGCAATTTGCACCCCAGCTTGAGCTGTATTGATTGAATATCCCTTGTCCTGGATAGTATTCAAAAGGTCTTCGAAAGCCTGCGTTGTAGATGCTACTTTCGGCATGTAGATTTGTCCGATATTGAAGCTATTGATTACGGTGGACATCCCTCCTATATGATCCTCGTGAGGATGCGTAGCCACAAGGTAGTCGATTGTGCTGTAACCAAGATTTTTAATATAACTGACAACACTGGATCCATCGCCTTTGTTTCCGGCATCGATCAGCATTGTCTTGCCATCCGGCAATTCTATAAACTCTGAATCAGCCTGTCCGACATCAAGATAGTGAACTCGCAATACTCCCCCACTTACGGTTTGCATTATTGTTGCAGATGTTTCTGGCGAAGTGGTTTCAATAGGAGCAGTTGTCTCTATCTCTGTGGCTAATGGAAGCGTGGATTCGGTAGTGCTTTCTGTCTGCAGTGTTGTCGTTTTGGAGGTAGTTACCGATGATGTTATTGCTGCAGACGCATTGCAACTTGACATGCCGAGTGCAGGAAATAATACGAGTAAGACAATCAGGATTGCAACAGGTTTTTGATACCATTTCATATATTATATGACCCCCTCAATACCACATACCAAGCAATATTAAAGTCATTATATACCAGTTATAAATTGGCAACAATCCCCCAATAATCACTTATTACGCACGCTTCTTATGAGTGGGCGGGAGTCCAGGGTGCACAGCAGAACAAGAAGATTCTGGACGATGCGTTAACGCGGTATGTGATTGAGCAGGAATTAATCTGAATGAGAAGGTAGTCTTCGGGCCGCTTTCTTTATGTTGCACTTAGGACAGTGTTATCAGCAGCTGAAGGACATTTTGAGTCAGCTAGCAGTTGATGCGTAGAGCGTTTTGAAAGAGCAAGCGCGGAGTTAAGAGAGCCAGCTTGGCTCTGAACTTTATCTAAAGACGTTCAAGTCGTAATAGAGCGCCATTGCCGATTCACGGACAGCACGCACATGGAGTTCGAAGGACTTTTGAGGACCGTTGGGGAAGGCACTGTTGAAGTACTGGGCCTCCGCGTCGATGTCATTGTACTCGCTGGAACTCCAATAGAGGACATCAGCGGTGAACCCTCCAATTGCACCTTGGTTTAAGCGAAGTTTGTTCAACTCATCCAGGCTGGGCAAGTACCAGTCGTTGAAGACTCCTGTGCCAGTGTCCGTATTGGTGTAGGCATCGCAGACCCCTGCTGCATAGTTGGTGCCCGTGTCATTCTGGGTAACAATAAGGTTGGTGTTTGCGAGTCCTGTGCCAATTGCTGTGCCAGTTGCACCACCCGGTACGGAAATTGCTTGATAGGTAGGCAGTGCCCATATGATGCCTATGCTTTGGTCCTCCGTGGCTGCAATCAATCCATGTACTTCGTCTGCAACATAGCCGATATCGCCGTTTACAAAAATGTAGGCTACGATGCCGCCACCATAACTTTGACCAACTATCGGTGCTGCTCCAACTGTTAATGAGTCTAATGCTTTTTGTTCTGCTGATACATTGCTTACGTCTGCTACAGCTTTGATTCTTACATATAGATCGCCGGTTGCTGTTGCTGCTAACTCGGCTGTTTCTGCTGTTGTTGCTGGGGCATCTGCCCATGTGCCTGTAGTTGATGCTGCACCTTGAGCTACGATTACATACTCAAGCGTTCCGCCAACCGCACCATAGGTGAATGTCAATTTTGTCTTGGTGTTGTCTGCGCCTGCTACACTTGCCACGAAATAGTTGCCTGCTCCTGTCGCTGATCCAGCATCTGCCACCATTGCATTAAGTGTTGGTGTTATTAATTATGTTGCATTTGCTGCAGCTGTAATCGCGGATATGGCATCGTTAATTGTGTTCATGATATCAGAATCGCTTGATGCAAAAGATAAAGTAGTTCCGTAGCTATTCCCAATGTCCTTGGTGTAAGTTCCTGCTAGCCAGTAGACGCCGGAAACGGTATTGTTATAACCAGAACCTCTCACGAACCCGGCCACGCTTCCAGTATTGGTTCCGCCTCCACTAACCATCCCAGTATTGTAGGAGTTATTCAATGAATTGTCACCATACCCGAAACCTCCAACTATGCCGCCAATATAATCAATAGTTCCAGAAACAGTTGCAGTTCCTGTAACTGCGCCGGTATTATAGACATGGTTTATTTGATTGTAAAAATCAATTTCACCTACTATTCCTCCAACCCAGTCATGTCCATTGACTGCTCCAGTATTATACACATTCACGATTTGGGAATTTGTAGTACTATCTCCGTTACTTTTTCCTACCACGCCGCCAATCCACTGCCAACTTCCTGTAACCGATCCAGTATTGTATGAGTTGGAAACGATACTGTAATCATTTTCTCCTACCAAACCGCCAACAGGTCTATCATAGCCACTATTTCCGGCAATTATTCCTGTGTTATAAGAAAGGTCAACTGTACTATAATTACTTAACCCCACTAAACCTCCTGCACAAGGGGCTTTAATCGTTCCGGTATTTCTTGCGTAGCTTAGGGTACTATAAAAAATCCGTCCTGCAATTCCACCTCCAACATTAACTCCCTGTGTGGTCAGATTATTTGATACATTGCTGATTGCCGAATCGGTGGCACAACCGACAATACCTCCCAGATAGTCACTCCCTGAAATCAAGCCACTTCCTGTGGTTGACACATTGATGATTAAGCCGCCATTCATATTCCCTGCTACGCCTCCAACATAGTTCGATCCTTTAACCGTAGCGTCTTTAATAATCAAATTTTTAATCGCTGCTCCCGACGTGTAACCGAACAAGCCTACATATCCCACGCTGTTCCCATCTATGTTAAGCCCTGAGATCGTATGTCCATTTCCATCAAATATGCCGGTATATGGGGCATCAACATCAATTACTGTACTTTCTGTATATTCACCATATTCACCCTCAATACTAATTGTATGACTTTTGAAGAAACCTATTGGCACAAAATTTCCACTTATGAAGTTACTAATGTCATGTCCTGACGTAAAACCGTACTGAATAGCTGCTGCACTCAAGACTCCCATGGCAGTATCCGTAGTTGAAGCACCGATAGTAGCAGGAATAACGATATCATTCATCAATATCGCATTTTCATTTGGGTGCATTGCCATATGTTGCAGTTGTGCAGCAGTATAGATAGCATACCCCGTCTCGCTGGTGCCTGGTATAGTGACTTTACTTGTAAAACCACCCAGTGCAATGTCATGGCCGCAGATACTTGGTACTACTGTTACTACTGCATCCATTGCATTTAGTGCTGTTGTCTTGGCCGTTGACACTGCTGCTAAATCTGTTGCGACACCAATGTCTGTAATTCCAGCAGTATCGAATCCTGTTAAAGCTGTCCAATTGTCAGTTGTGTAATCTTCCTCTGCATAACCGCCAAAGGCTATTGCAAGATCTGCAAGTGCTGTTACTTTGGCTGC
>Ga0209540_10003335_pt1 | contig 10993 bp, 10 predicted proteins | sample BarGraIncu01121A_FD_184501 | JGI IMG/M metagenome (GOLD analysis project Ga0209540, IMG submission 184501) | Arctic peat soil microbial communities from Barrow, Alaska - Barrow Graham LP Incubations 011-21A (SPAdes) (version 2) | ecosystem: Environmental > Terrestrial > Soil > Wetlands > Peat... | reverse complement strand
AGCTCCGCGTGGAGGGATTTTCACCCTTGCGGACACAACGCCATCAAGTTCATTTTTCAGCGTCTGCTTCAAGTGTCCTGTTGTTTAGTCTTTCTTTCTTGTGCTTCGAAGCACGCCGATTCATCCACCGGACAAGTCCGGTGTTATTCTCTACCCCTCTACCCCACGTTATAAATTTGAAGCAGCAGTTCAGCAAATAATGAAGCTTGGTGATAAAGAACGAGAAGAGATGATCTCCACCAAAAAAAAATATGTATTTGCGAAAGGTGCCCCACTTTTAATGAATGTGCAAAAGGAAAACGGGAAATATGGGCGCACTTGGAAAAAGTCCTGAATGCATCAAGGAAAAAATAGGATGCCTTGTCCAAATTGTCAAATATACGAGGATATGGGGCTTAAGAAATCATATTTCTGTTTGAGAGGTTCAGAAAGAGAACAAAGGGGGACATGAATTTATATCGAGAAATTATCTTTTACATTATAGGGATAATTTTATCGGATATCAGGCGAAATATATCTTTGTCATTACATCGCAAATTGATCAATAAAAATTTCTTAGGGGGAATATTGCAGGATTAGTAAATTCGGTGCAATATGATCTCAAGGAGAAAAAATAATGTCAATACCGGGGGCGTGAGTGGTAAAGTGAATAAAGTGCCTGATAGTTTAGATTTTTCTAAGATCAAAGATGTTTTAGATACATCAAAGGGACCTGTTGTCATATATCGGCTCAACAGGCTTGAAGAGATGGGTTTTAAAAACATCGCCCGTCTTCCCTATTCCATAAAGATATTGCTCGAATCACTCCTTCGGCAGCTGGATGGGAAACTTATTACGCAAGAGGATGTTAGATCATGCGCTCAATACGACCCGAAAAAAAGAGATGAACACGAGATCCCTTTCATACCGGCCAGAGTTCTTCTTCAGGACTTCACCGGCGTTCCTGTGGTTGTAGACCTGGCGGCCATGAGGTCGGAAGTTTTGAGGCTGGGAGGCGACCCTGCCAGCATAAATCCGGTCATACCAGCTGATCTTGTGATTGACCATTCTATTCAGGTTGACTTTTTCGGCACCTCGTATGCCAGGACGTTGAATGAGAATAAAGAATTTGAACGAAACCGGGAGAGGTATTCTCTTCTTCGCTGGGCTCATATGGCTTTTAATAATTTTCGGGTCATTCCACCGGGAAAGGGGATAGTGCATCAGATAAATCTTGAATATCTCGCATCTGTGGTTCAGGTTAAGAAAGTGAATAATGAACTCGTTGCCTTTCCTGATAGTCTTGTTGGAACTGATTCGCACACTACGATGATCAATGGCCTGGGAGTCCTGGGATGGGGCGTTGGAGGGATAGAAGCAGAAGCGGTAATGCTTGGCCAACCCTACCATATGCCTGTTCCGGAGGTTGTTGGTTTTAAGCTAATCGGTGAATTAGGAGATGGAGTAACGGCTACAGACCTTGTTCTTACGATCACGCAGATATTAAGGCAACATGATGTTGTTGGTAAATTTGTTGAATTTTATGGGCCTGCATTAGGCAATTTGAGCCTTCCTGATCGGGCCACGATCGCAAATATGGCTCCTGAATACGGCGCAACTGCAGGATTCTTTCCCATTGATGAGCAAACTTTAACGTATCTTCTGGGGACAGGCAGGAAAAAAGAACATGTTGATCTTATTAAAACGTATGCGGTGGAACAAGGTCTTTTTCATACGGATAAAAGTCCGCACGTCCTGTTCAGTGAAACTCTTGAATTGGATATGAGCACTGTTGAGCCAAGCATTGCAGGACCTAAGCGGCCCCAGGACCGCATACCTCTTGACCGGATGGAAGAAAGTTTCCACACGGCCATGGAGGAGACTTTCCGGAGAGAGAAAACAGAGATCGAAGTGGATCATGAATATAATCGTATGGTCGGTGAGGGAGGAGGCTTTCGCGTGGAGCATAAACGCCTTGGCCAGATGCAACGTGAAGCCAGGTATGACCTGAATGTCCCGGTTAAAAGCGGCTCGATCGTAATTGCGGCAATAACCTCATGCACCAATACTTCCAATCCCTCGGTAATGATAGGCGCGGGTCTTTTAGCGAAAAAGGCTGTGGAGCGAGGACTCAAGGTGAAACCATACGTGAAAACGAGTCTTGCTCCGGGTTCCCGGGTTGTCACAGCGTATCTGGAAAAGTCAGGGCTGATGCCATATCTTGAGGCCCTTGGATTCCATCTTGTGGGATATGGGTGCACCACCTGCATCGGCAATAGCGGGCCCATACAGGATATGGTGGCAAAAGCAGTAAATGAAAAAAAACTGATAGTTGCGGCGGTTTTAAGCGGCAATCGTAATTTTGAAGGTAGGATCAATCCGCTGGTCAAAGCAAATTACCTGGTTTCACCCCCGCTGGTGGTTGCTTATGCTCTATCAGGCACGGTAGATATTGATATTAAGACGGAACCCATAGGATTCGATCCCAATAGCAATCCGGTATATTTAAAGGATATCTGGCCGGATGGTGAAGAGATCAGACAAATTATAAATAATACTATTGACCCGATGCTCTATGAAAAACACTATTCAGAAGTATCCGTGGGTTCAAAACTCTGGGAGGACCTTAGTGTTCCAACAGGTAAGCTCTATGACTGGGATCCGGCATCAACATATATCCGGGAACCCCCTTTTTTCAAGGAATTTCCGGGGTCGCACCTTGAAAAGGGTGACATATTGGACGCCAGGGTACTTGCATACCTGGGAGACAGCATCACAACAGACCACATTTCCCCGGCAGGTGAGTTTTCACAGGATAGCCTTGCAGGCCAGTATTTGATCTCAAAGGGAGTGTCACCCGAAAATTTTAATTCGTATGGATCAAGGAGAGGAAATCATGAAGTCATGATGCGGGGAACTTTTGGGAATGTAAATCTCAAGAACAGGCTTGTTCCCGATAAGGAAGGTGGGTGGACACGTCATTTTCCTGCAGGAGAGGAGATGACCATTTATGATGCAGCGATGCTTTATAAAATGACTGGAACTCCTCTTGTTATCATTGCGGGGAAAGAATATGGCACAGGAAGTTCTCGCGATTGGGCCGCCAAGGGAACTTACCTGTTAGGAGTAATGGCTGTGATCGCTGAATCCTTTGAGCGTATCCACAGGAGCAATCTCCTGGGAATGGGTGTTTTGCCGCTGCAGTTTAAAAAAGGAGAGAATGCAGAAACCCTGGGACTTATTGGTGATGAAGTCTTCGACATTCGGGGTATAGGCAGTTTAAAGACGGGAGGAGAACTGCGCGTTGCTGCAAAAGCAGATGGTAAAGAGAAGACGTTCAATGTGATAACAAGACTTGACGCGCCTGGTGAAATTGAATTTTTCAGACGCGGTGGAATATTGCATACATTCTTAATGAACATGGTAAATAATAAAATAAGATGAAAACATGAATGCTTTGGTCCAAATTGTCCAATATTCGAGGAGAAATCATAGTTATATTGGCTCAGAAAGAGTTCAATACAAAAATTACTCAGGGGGGACAGGTAATTTATGGGGAAAACAAAATGAAACAAACAAACGCATACCTTCGAACATGCTTAGTCTTGATCTGTTTTTTACTTTCTGCAACGCAAGGAAGTCATTCGTATTGTCTCTAAAAATCCGGAAAAAGTTGACATTGGCAAGAGGGCTTTTCTTTTCATCGCGGGAATACTTGCCCTTTTCTTCTGGGCCGGCTTTTTACTGGGTCCTGCCCTTGCAATAGCAGCCAGTTTCATGCCCCAAAAAAATATAAACTCAGAAAATTAATACATTGAATTGAGGTAAACCATGAAAGAAAAGAAATTTAATTTAGAACAAAGTCCTAATTGTGTCAAGCTAAATTCCAGCAATATAATTCACATAGCACTTTCTGCTCATGATGTTCCTTCTGGTGTCGAAATAAGAAGTTTATGTGGTATAATTTTTCCCGTTGATGAATATCAATTAGGCGAAAAGTTAGAAGGCGAAAAATGTAGCTCTTGTTATTATTATGATTTAGAAGGGGATAAAAAAGAGTAGATTACTCTGGTTTCAAAATTGAAAATAATTCAAATTAGTAATCATTATGTTCTTTAACGAAAAGATTGAGACCCTGAACAGGAGCGAGCTAGATGCGCTTGTAGAAGAGCGCATCCATTATACGGTAAAATATGCAAGTGAGCACTCGCCTTTTTACAGGAAGTGGTTCAAAGAGCATGGGATTGACCCGCGCGATGTTCGCACTCATGAAGACCTCAGGGAATTGCCCATAATATCAGGCAGGACAATACGTGAGAACCAGCCGCCAGATACCCCGGATTTCCAGTTCAAAAGTGTTGACTGGAAGGATGTTTTCACACTTCATGAGACCTCAGGAACGAGCGGTAACCCCAAGGCTTTTTTTCTTACGTGGGAAGATTGGCAGCGCTACGCAGAAAAATATGCACGGATCTTTGTTTCCCAGGGTCTTGGACCAGAAGAGCGCGTGATCGTGTGCGCTTCATATGGCATGAACGTGGGCGCAAACACGATGACACTTGCAGCTCGTGATATCGGAATGACCATTATTCCGGAAGGCAAATGCACCTTTCCCCTTCGTGTCATTAAAAACTATCAACCGACCGCTATTGTTGGGAGTATCTTCAAGCTCCTTGGACTTGCGCGACAGATGAAAAAAGAAAATATGCCTCCGCAAGAATCCAGTATCAAGCGTCTTGTGGTAGGGGGTGAAAGTTTTGCCGAAGAGTCCCGCGCATACCTGGCAGAAATGTGGGATCGGAATGTGTATAACTCCTATGGAAGTACTGAAGGAACGATGTGCGGTGAATGCACAGACCTGAGCGGCCTCCACGTACCGGAAGACTTCGTGCACCTGGACATTTATGACCCGAAGCTGAAGGATTTCGTAGAGGATGGTGAATGCGGAAGGATGGTGCTTACAACGCTTTTGCCCGTGGGTGCAAAGAGCGGAACATTACTGCTCAACTATGATACTGATGATACTACGACCGTTGTGACAAGGGATAGATGCGCATGTGGCAGGACTCATATGAAGATCCTGAACCCTCAGCGTGAATCGGAAACGTTCTGGGTCGCAGAAACACCCTTTAACCGCGTGGATGTGGAGCGGGGAGTATTCCAGAGAGAGAATATGGAATACCTCACGGGTGAATATGAGGCATTCCTTTACGGCGGGGAAGGTGAGACAATAATGAGGGTGAGCGTGGAATGTCTTGACCAGCAAAAGTGTGATCGAAAACTGATTGAAGAGAACTTCCTGAAGGCTTTTTTTAAGTATAAGCTGCGTCTTGAAGAAGCGTATGTCAATGGGACTTTCAAGATCATCTTTAACTTTGTGGGTCTTTCGGAACTTGAACTGTATCGCATCAAAGGAAGACCAAAGAGGATGGTGGATAGAAGATAGATGTGAACAATATTATTAACAGGTGAAACTATTATGATAAGAATGAACTTTTCAGACATGAAGAAATTGATATTCAGCATATTCATCTGTCTGTTTGCCGGTTTTATTGGTTCGTTTTTTACCTCGCCAGCGATCCCGACCTGGTATGCGACACTCCAAAAACCGACTTTTGCCCCGCCGAACTGGGTGTTTTTTCCCGTGTGGACAGCTCTTTTTATAATGATGGGTATCTCATTATTCCTTGTATGGCAAAAGGAGGACAAAAAAGTTAAGACCGCTCTCATTATTTTCGCAGGTCAGCTGGTCCTTAATGCATTGTGGTCTGTAGCGTTCTTCGGGTTCAGGTCGCCTCTTTTGGGTCTTATGGAAATTATCATTCTGTGGATCGCGATATTAGCCACGATTCTGAGTTTCAAGAATGTATCAAGAACAGCGGCCTATTTACTCATACCTTATATTCTATGGGTAAGCTTTGCAGCGTTCGTCAATTTTTCGATATGGAGACTCAATAGTTGAGATTGTGGAGCATACATCCAAAATATCTTGATGGAATAGGACTGGTAGCATTATGGCGCGAATCCTTGCTTGCGCAGAAAGTCCTGAATGGAAAAACAAAAGGTTACCGGCATCATCCGCAATTGAGACGATTTAAGGCTCATCCAGATCCGCAAGGGGCAATAGCCATGTATCTTCATGATATCTGGAATGAACCAAGAATGAGGGGATACAATTTTAACAGGGAAAAAATTGCGGAAGTATCCCTGATCGACAAAATACCCGTGACCAGAGGGCAATTATTATTTGAGTTTGACTGGCTATGCAATAAGTTGAAGATCCGAAATTGTAAAAAATATCAAGAGCTTCTTTCCCTAAAAGAAATTGAATGTCATCCGCTCTTTGAGATCATAGAAGGTGATATGGAAGAATGGGAGAAATCTGGGAAGGAGTGATAATCCCCATTGTCAGTGCATTTTTTAGTCCTGATTGAATTGAACCGATAATAGCCTAAGGCTAATTCATTTCTTCTTCCATAACATCTTCAAAACCCCTCTTTCCCTCCACATATCTTGTAATAATTGATTTTTGTTGTGATTCAGTTAAAGAATCCCAATAAGTCTTAATATCTTCGGTGATATCAAAAGTAAAATCGCCATTCGCAAGTGCCACAGGTATACAGCTGCCTTCTGGTGCACAAACTGCTATATTTTTCAATTTTCCAGCTATTCTTCCTGTAACTATGCTTTTCTTAATTATGATTTCAACCATACTCTGAACTTTATCACATAGGTTGAAATATAATTTTCCATAGTCCACAAAATAATGGATAATCAAACGGAAGCTATAATTGTAATAAAAAAGAATGATTCGTACAATAAAGAATTTGAGTGAACTATGATACTGGTCACAGGAGGAACAGGCTTTGTGGGAAGCCATATTGTGAGGCGGTTGGCCCGGGAAAAAATAAAGACACGATGCCTTGTGAGGACAGGATCAAATGTCAATAGATTGAAAGAACCCGAAATTGAATTGGCTTATGGTGACCTGACCGATAAAGAATCGTTGAACAAAGCATTGGAAGGAGTGGAAACCGTAATTCACCTCATTGGAATAATCGTTGAGAGAAAAGGAGCCACGTTTGAGATTATCCATACGCAGGGAACTAGGGCTCTTGTGGAAGCATGTAAAGATGCAGGGGTGAAGCGCTTCATATATATCAGCGCCCTTGGAGCGCGGGAAAATGCAAGAAGCAGGTACCATCGTACTAAATGGGATGCTGAGCAGTCGATAATAACGAGTGGAATGGAGTATGTGATATTGCGGCCGTCGATCATGATCGGAGAAGGGGGCGAATTTATTACCATGCTTTCAGGGATCATACAGAAGGCGCCTGTGATACCCGTGATAGGTGCAAAAAGCAAGTTGCAGCCGATCTATGTGGAAAACACCGCAGACTGCGTACTACGATCACTGGCACAGCCAAAGATAGCCAACAGGATATTTGAGATCGGCGGACCAGAACAAATGACGTACAGAGAACTTTATATTACGCTTGCACAAGTCCTTAATATAAAAAAACCTGTTGTTGAAATACCTGTATGGTTGATCTGGCCTGCCGCATACATTCTCGAACAGGCAATGGAAAAACCTGCGTTAACTACCCAGCAATTGATGATGCTGCAGGAAGACAATATCTGTGATATAAGAGAGATGCAGGAAGCCTTTGGCCTTCAGTTGATGCCTTTTCGGGAAGCTTTGAAAACATTTATATAATGTTTAAACCTTGCTTTATTTTCCCCACCGTTGCAACATAAATTACAAATTGTTCCACTCCATCCAGGTCAAGAAGATCGTTCATATAATCATCTGAAAAAGCTGCAATGGCGCATACACCGCAATCTAGAGAGCCTGCACCAAGGTACAGGTTCTGGCAGGCATGTCCTGCGTCAAGGTGAAGATACCTGTATCCTCTTTCCCCATAGCGCCATTTCATTCTATAGGCATCTGCCGCCCAGATAAAAGTTACAGCGCTTTTCCTGATAAAATCCTGTTCCAGGCAGCCTTCCATGACCCTGTCAGCTATGTCATGATCTGTATCTATTTCTACCATCTTGTGATCAATTGCTAAAAACCTGTAAATACCCACCGGAACATCCCTTACATTATTGATAAGCAGATACGTAACAAGCGCATGTCTTGCACCTGCAGAAGGCACATTCCTGAAAGTTGCACCAGGGGTGACCTTGACCACTCCCTGGGTGACCCAGAGTAAATATGACAGTTCTTCAATGGTTAATGGTTCCTGTGAATAATTGCGTATGCTTCTTCGGCCTTCAATGGCCTGTCTTAAGTCTAAGCTTCTTATTTTGATATTCTCAGGCCGGGGAAGATCTATGACCGGTCTTGATGCATCATATTCTGTTTCTAATTCCGGCTGGGGTAAGTTATTTGATTGGTCAGACCTGCCAAGATACTGGAACTTTGTTTTTTCCATAAATTCTGTTCCGATGGAATTCATTCATTCATCTCCCTTTTCTCATATTGTAAATAAATGGTATATATGGACTTCTGTCAGTAGTTTTATGATCAGAATCTAATAAAAATTCAGGACGGTGTCTAAGAATTTTGAAACTGGGGGGTTTTGCAGGTGCAGGGATTTTATTCCCTATCTTTCAGCCATCTCGCAAACTTGACAAGCGCCCTGTATCGGTGTGACATCCTGTTCTTCTCTTCGTCCCCCATCTCGCCAAACGTCACTCCATTCACCTCAAATATCGGGTCATATCCAAAACCCAGGTTCCCGCGAATACTTTTAGCGATATGTCCTAAAACTTCCCCCGAAAAAACCATCTCCTCTTCACCAGGACAGCAATATCCGATGACGCATTTGAGGACAGCATTCCTGTTCGATTCCCCTTCCATGAGTTTAAGTATCCTCTCATTTCCCAGGGTCCTGGCGACATAAGCAGAATACGGGCCCGGAAAACCTGACAGCGCCTCAATGAATATTCCGGAATCATCTACCATGACCTCACAATTAAGTTTATTCGCTGCCCACTTCGCGCCAAAACCTGCGATCGCCGAAAGTTCATCTTCCTGCAATTCGGGATAACCGCAATTGTTTTGCACTATTTCGATGCCCAGGGGCGAAAGGATGCCTGTTGCTTCAATGACCTTATGGGGATTGCCGGTTACAAAAATTATTTTTCTCATAATTCAAACTTATCTCAAAAAAGTGGGAAATTATTAACTCAGTGAATAAGAGTACCATCTATTTCACCAATTTCTTCCCGTATGTTCGTGCGAATTTATTCTTCTTCTTGCTCGCAAGTGATCTTTTGATATATTCCCGATATTTCGGGTTATATTTCATAAGGATCAACATTATCGGATAGCGCAGGAATATTATGAAGGATATTATCCCGATCATAAAACCAGCGGCAAGCATTAATTTCGATAATAATGGCAGGGTGCTAATATCGATCATAGGAGATTATTTAGCCTTTTCAAGACCGAATTCCTTATGCAGCACCGAGACAGCCCTTTTTGCGCCATCTTCACTCACTGCGAATGAAATATTATGCTGGGACGAGCCCTGGCTTATCATTATTACATTCACCTTAGCTTTTCCAAGCGCTCCGAATACCCTGCCAGCGACGCCGGGCGTATTTGCCATGCCTGCGCCGACGACCGCAACTACCGCAATGTTCCTGTCCGGCGTTATTTCCTTTATGATACCGTTCTTGAATTCAGATTTTATCGCCTTCACCGCCGTATCGAGGTGCGCATCATCCACAACCAGTGAGATGTTTGCTTCAGATGAGCCCTGGCTTATCATTACAATATTAACGCCTGCATTCGCAAGGGTGGTGAAAACACGCGCTGCAACACCAATTGTTCCGACCATTCCTGCGCCTGAAATATTAATGAGCGCCACTTTTTTAATTACCGTTACTGCTTTTACAATATCCTTGCTCAACTTCTGATCTTTTACTACAAGTGTACCCGGAACCTCAGGATGGAAAGTATTCTTTACGCGCACTGGTATCCCGTGCCTGATCGCAGGTTCGATCGCTCGCGGATGCAGCACTTTTGCACCGAAATATGAGAGTTCCATTGCTTCGATATAAGATATAACAGGTATGGGCTGTGCTTCAGGTACGATATTAGGATCAGTGGTCATTATCCCGTCCACTTCTTTCCATAGCCATATCTCATTTGCTTTTATCGCCGCACCCACGATCGATGCCGTGAAATCAGAGCCGCCCCGGCCAAGGGTTGTGATGATACCGGCTTCGTTCTCGGCTATGAAACCGCATATCACGGGGATACTATCCTTAAGAAGCGGTTCGATCCTTTCTTTGACCAGGGAATATGTTTCCTCAAGGGGTTTGGCATTGCCGTAATCATCAGTGGTTACAATTCCTGCTTCGCCTCCTGTGAAGGAACATGAGTCCATTCCCAGGGAATTAAAAGATCCTGAAATGATAGGAGCTGCCAGCCTTTCGCCATATGAGGAAATATAATCGATCGACCTTGCGGTCAGCTCACCAAGGTAGCAGATGCCGATCAGGGCTTTTTCCAGTTCCTCGATACGCTGGTCAATATCGTGGGTCACTTTTTCAATGATCGAAGGGAGGTTGATAGCATCTTGGGCTGCTTTATGATGCTGTTTTGTGAGGTCTGCTATGAATTCCTTAACTCCAGATGTTTTTCCCGTTTCTGAGGCATCCCTGGCGTTTTTAAGAAGGGCATCCGTCACGCCGCTAAGAGCCGAAGTCACAAGAACGACCTCATTTCCTTCGTCCCGGTATTTCTTAGCCAGTTCTGCGACATGTTTTATGCGGACGCCGTCGCCAACAGAAGTGCCTCCGAATTTCATCACGAATCTCATACTGGGCTTTTGAATCGTTAGAAGTTCTATTAAAGATTTTGGAAAAAACGTGACCGTTACATTACATGTTGGTGCAATTATGGCAATTGTATGAAATCAAACATTGATTCCGAATTTATTCCCATCGAAATCATGATATTTTGATCCTTATTTGGTCCCGAAGAATAATAATGGAA
>Ga0209540_10003334_pt1 | contig 10996 bp, 11 predicted proteins | sample BarGraIncu01121A_FD_184501 | JGI IMG/M metagenome (GOLD analysis project Ga0209540, IMG submission 184501) | Arctic peat soil microbial communities from Barrow, Alaska - Barrow Graham LP Incubations 011-21A (SPAdes) (version 2) | ecosystem: Environmental > Terrestrial > Soil > Wetlands > Peat... | reverse complement strand
GCGCACACGCCACTTGCTGACCGTGGCAGGAGTGGTCTGCAGCTGCGCGGCGATCGCGTTGGTGCCGATACCCTCGGCGGCCAGGAGGATGATGCGGCTGCGGAAGGCGAGGCGCTGCTCGGTCTTTGCAGCGCGCACGTTCTTCTCCAGCACGCTGCTCTCCTCGGCGCTGAGAAGGATCGCTGTGGAGGTGTAGGCCATGCGTCCTCCTTGCTGGCTGGAGAGCTTACCCGGTAAGGATAGCACGTTTAGCGTACTTCTGCAGGTAGCCACTAGTTCTCCCCGCGGGCACGCGACCCGCGGCGGGTGAAAATGGGGGTATTTTCCCATCAGTCATCTCAGGCCCGTTCTGAGGCGGGGCGTAATCAGGATCGTGAGAATGTCGGCGAGCAGGTTTAGGACCACGTACACACCCGCGATAAGCATCGTGACGGCCTGAATCGTGGGGACATCCCTGCTCGCGATGGCTTCCACCAGCGCCTGCCCAATCCCGCGAAAGCCAAAGAGGTACTCGACCACCACAATGCCGCCGGCAAGCCAGGCCAACTGCAGCGCAGTGCCCTGAATTACCGGGACCAGAGCGTTGGGCAGCGCATGCCGGCTCAGCACAAGGCGCTCGCGCACACCCTTCAGACGTGCCATCGCCACGTACTCGCTTTCGAGCACCTCGATCATCGAGGCACGGAGCATCCGAACTATATACGGAGCAACCGCCAAGACCAGGGTCATCGTCGGAAGGACGAACATGTTCCTCTGTGGCCAGAAAGGCGCGTCGCCCGATACGGCCGAGACGGCGGGGAGAATGTGGAACACGGACGTCGAAAACAGCAGGATGCATCCGACCCCGAGCACGAACTCGGGCACCGAGGCCAAGGCTAGTGTCGTGACGCTTACGCTCATGTCTAACCAGCCGTCGCGCCAGCGAGCACTGAGCGCACCTACCAGAATCGAGAGAGGAACGCCGATCACTGCAGCCATGAGCACCAGCCCGAGCGAGTTCTTCACCCTGTCCCTAATAATGGACGCCACGGCAACGCGGTGCAGTGACAGGGACATGCCGAGATCGCCCTTGACTAAGCCGGTTGCCCAGGTCCAATACTGGTCCACGATCGGGCGATCAAGGTTGAGTTGTGCCCGCAGGGTTGCGACTCGTGCGGGAGTCGCATTCTGCCCCAAGATGACCCTTGCTGCGTCGCCGGGAAGCACCTGCGTGGCCGCAAATATTACGAGTGAAACCAGCCACAGGGTGACGATCCCAAGCGCCATCCGGCGCAGAACGATCCTAACTAAACCCATGGAGTCACATCCTTCATGCCCCCGTCTGACTCACAGCGGACAGCGAACATGGAGTTGCCCCGGTTCTGTGGACAGGTTTCGCGCTTCGCATCGCTGGGCATGGGACATCATGCGAAGCTTAGGAGATTGAACTGGTACTGGTTAAGGGGAAGGCCCATCTTGTTCGGCTTCAGGCCCACGACCTTCGTGGAGAAGCCGTCGACCGCATTCTTGAACCCGTACACGATGTGCGGACCGACGTTATATTCGATCGTCATCGCTTCGCCCACGAGCTCATTCCGCTTCGTTTCGTCGGTCGTTCCTATGGCTTCCGCCACCAGTTTGTCCCATTCGGGAACCACCCAGTGGCAGATGTTCCTCGAGCCAGCCGCCGTACCAATCGAAAGCACTGTCTGGTCGAGATAGGGGCGCGCGTTCCAGTACTCGTTTGTAAACGGCACCTTCATGTCACTCGGTTCGTACTGGTCCCAGAATGTCGCCTGATCGACCTTCCGGATGTTCAGCGTGACGCCTGCCTTGGCTGCCTGCTGAGCGAACACCTGAGCGGCTTCCACAAGGCCTTGGTCCATTGGGGAAGTGACGAAATCCAGCTTCAGCCCTTCCTGGCCAGCCGCCTTTAGAAGTGACTTGGCCTTCTCGATGTCCTGCTGACGCTGCGGCAGATCCCTTGGGTAGCCGGGCTCGTACGGGGCATTCAAGTCGTTGCCGATTCTGCCGAAGCCGTTGAGGGCGAGCCGCACAATCTCCTCGCGGTCGGCTATGAGGCGGAAGGCCTGACGCACACGAAGGTCGTCAAAAGGCGCCTTGCTGCACAACATGTTCATTGGATCCCAGTTGCCGCTCGGGGTATTAAGCACCGCGAAGCCGCTGCTGCTGCTAATGGTCTTTACCGTGCCAAACGGCAGCTGGGCAACCAGTTCGACGGTACCGCTTAGCAAGGCATTGATCCTTGCCGTCTCATCAGTAAGGAAGGTGATCTCTGCCTGATCGACATACGGACCCTCGCCCCAGTAGTCGTGATTGGCCACGAAGGTGGCAGTTTCGCCGGGCACGAAACTGCTGTACTTGAAGGGGCCTGTACCTACCGGGTTGTTCGGGTCGTAGCCCACCGGCACAATCTTGACGCGCTCCTCGGCCATCTGATGAGTGAAGATCGCATTCGGCTTTTTGAGGGGCACCTCTACCGTCAGGTTGTCCACCTTCTTCAGGCGCTTCACATCCATCTGTGACATGTTTAGGATCTCAAGAACCAAGTCCGCGTGCGTCTTGGGATTTACGATCCTCTGGAAGCTGAAGATGACATCGTCGGCACTCAGCGTGCGCCCGTTGTGGAAAACCACGTCGGGTCTCAGTTTGATTGTCCACACGGAGCCCGCTGCGTCGTTAGGCGTGATCTCCGTGGCCAGCATGGGTGTCGGCATCGCAGTTGCCGAGTCCCACCGATACAGCGTATCGTACAGGCACATGCATAGGGCCTCATCGTCGTTACTTGCAAGCAAGTGCGCGTCCAGCGTTGCCCTTGTCGAGCCAGACATCGCGATGCGCAGATTGCCGCCCTTCTTTCGAGTGAGCCCAGCCGTCGGAGAAGCGGCCGGGCTGGCGCTCGAGCCACTCCCGCCGCACGCCGCCAACGGCCCGCCAACGCCCACGGCAACTCCCAGGACAGCGGCCCCCTGAAGCAGCTTCCGTCTGGTCATCTCATACCCAGCAAACTCCGAGCCGCCATGCGCCATATCCTCAGCACTCATCATCAAACCCCCTTGCTAGTGCGATCCCTTGCCGTTGAGAGCAGCCCGCCCCCGTAACTGAGCATCGTGATCTCTTCATGCCCTTCGTGGCATGGACCCCTCCGTAAGTGTGCTGCGGCGTATTTCCGCCCGGCACGCTCGTCGCGTTGGATGATGCTTGGCACGCCTCATGCCGAGACTTACTGTACGATGTTACGGGGCTCCGCGTCCCCGGTGCCAGTGTGCGCGTGCACGTCGTGTTTGGTCTTCCATGGTCTACATGCACCTCCGCGCATTCGTACGTGACCTCACCCAAGAGGTCTTACTTCACCGCCGCACGTCCGGCCCGGATCAAGTCCCGCTTTGTGGTGTCAGTCCGTCGTCGGGATGACGGAGTCAGGCCGCCGGTAGTGTGGCCACCTCCTTGTACTCGCTTCGTTCGCGGTCTTTGGGTGATTGCCTGAAGCGATTCGACCGAGAGGTAGCGGCGCTCGACGAGCCACTCATCGTTCTGCTCCACGAGCAGGGTGCCGGCAAGCCGGATGAGGGCGCTATCGTTGGGGTAGATGCCGACCACGTCGCTTCGCCGGCCGATCTCGTGGTTGACGCGCTCCAGCGGGTTGGTCGAGCGCAGCTTGCTCCAGTGCTCGGGCGGGAAGGCCACGAAGGCAAGCAGCTCCTCCTCGGCCTCGAGCAGCAGGCGCGCCACCTTGGCGGCGCTGCGCTCCAAGGCGCTCGCCACGTCGGCCAGACGCTCGGCTGCCTCGCTTGCGCCCTCGGCGGCGAAGATCTGCCGGATGGTCGTCTCGATCATCGGCTGCTGCCCCTTGGAGCAGTGACCGGGCATGTCGCGCAGGAAGTGCACCGGGCAGCGCTGCCAAGGAGCGCCCATCACCGAGGCGATGGATCCCCTTGAGCCCTCATGGGCATCGGACATGGTGAACTGAACGCCGGCCAGGCCGCGGGCCCGCAACGAACGCAGGAACTCACGCCAGAAGGCTCCTGTCTCGGCCTCGCCGACGTCGATGCCGATCACCTCGCGCCGTCCGCTCTCGTGCACGCCGTAGGCGATCACCGGCGCCTTGTGGCGCACCCCGCCGGCCCCCCTTACCCGCTCCACCCTTGGCGTCCAGCCAGAGGTAGGGGTAGCGGCCCTCGAGGGGGCGCTCGCGAAAGGCTCGCACCTGCTCGTCGAGTCCGGCACAGAGGCGCGAAACCGCCGAGCGGCTGATGCCGGCAAGGCCGAGCTGGGCGACCAGGCGGTCGACCTTGCGCGTCGAGACGCCGTTGACGTAGGCCTCCTGGATGACCGCCACCAGGGCCTGCTCGCTGCGGCTGTTGGCTTGGCCCGGCAATCTTCGTGTGGATTACTGTGGCAAACAAGCCGTGATGCGTCGCTTGGCGTCTTACACAATGTGCGTGTAGAATCATCGTGATGCTTCACCGTGGTGCCTTGGAAGATGGCGATGAATCGAGAAGACGCTGAACCTCTAACCGTGCAAGCGGTCATTGACGCCTTCGAACCGCGTGTTGCGGCCGTGGCTGGTTTGCGCGGACTCTCCCGCGTTGTTGAGGGAGTTTCTGTCGGGGAAGAGGGCGACTCGGTCTGCTGGATGGCGCCACGCAGCCTAGTTCTGTCGTCCGGAATCATGGTGCAGAACAACCCCAACGGCGGCGAGCGGCTGATCAAGCAATTCAACGACGCCGGCATGAGCGCCATCGGATGCTCACTGGTCCCGCAATGGCCCGGGTGGGCGAGCATGATTGCTGCCGGAGACAAGCTGTCATTCCCCGTGCTTCGCCTAAGCGGCGGGATGCCATTCCACGAGATCATGAGTCACGTGTTCGGCGCTCTCTCGTCGACCCGCGTTGCCATGCTTCAACGCAGCGTAGCAGTGCAACGGGCCCTCGCGGAGGTTCTGGCCAAGGGGCGCGGGCCTGATGGTCTCGTCGGCAAGTTGTCCGAGTTGCTGCGCGCCGACGTGTTTCTGTTCGACTGGCACGGAGGGTTGAGCAGTCACGTTTTCTTCTCAACGACAAAGTTGACGCCTGACGTCTGCGCCAGGCTCTGGAGTCTCTACGGGTCCACGCGCAGTGCGGCAACCGGGCCCCCTGCACCGCAGTTCAATGACTGCGAGGTGCATTTCCGAGAAGTACGCGTGGGCGAAGGCATCGAGCAGGCGCTGATCGCCGTCCTGCCCGCGGGAAAGACCCTCGACCTTTTTACCGAGCGAACACTGTCTTTCGCAAGCGTGCTTCTCGCCAGCGCGGCGCTCGCCGATCGCAATGCACGTGGAGACGAGCGCCGCGCACGTGAGGCACTCCTCGCCGAGCTCCTGCAGCGGCACGGGCAACCGGTTGAGCAATCGGAACGGCTGGCTCGTTACGGCATTGTGAGCAGGGACCCGTGGCGGCTGCTTGAGCTCGCAGTTGACCCCCACGAACCGCATCACGAGCGACGACAGTCCAAGGTCGAGGAGCCTCTTATGACGCAGGGGGCAGAGGTGGTCAACCGCTATCTCGAATCCGTCGGTGCCCCCTTCATCATGGCCCCGCAGCCGGGCTGCCTGGTCATCATGCTGAGTCTGGTCTCACATGACCAGTTGCTTGACGCGCGGCAATTCGCAAGGGATCTGGTGGCACACGTCGCACGAGTTCTTCGTCTTCCCGGCCTCCGCGCAGGTCTTTCTGAGCCTTTCGCCCGCGCGGCAGATGTGCCAGAGGCATTCACGCATGCCTACCAGGCACTGATGAGCACATCGATTGGAATCCATGGGCCATCGTCCGCGGTGCTCTACGAGGACCTCGGGACTCACTTCGCGGCTTTGAACGCGCTGCCCGAGGAATACCTGCAGCGTCTTCGGGCGCGAGTAGTCGCGCCACTCCTTGAGTTCGACCACTGCGGACGTACCCATCTGCATGACACGCTGCGCAGCTACCTCGCCCACAACGGGTCACTTGCCGACACGTCGAAGGCCCTCTACCTGCACCGCAACACGCTCTCACGGCGCTTGGAGAACATTGAGAAGATCCTCCAGGTCGACTTGAGGAACGTGAGCAACCTGGTTGAAGTCTACTTGGCGGTACGGGCGACCGACCTTCTTGCACTGCGGGAGCGGTTGACCAGGTAGGCGCACCCCGGCAGGCGGTGCATCTGCACCGCGAAGATGGCGTACAGCGTGCACGGCCACACTTCACCCCTCATCTTGCCTCTCCTATCCTTACAGCGAGGTCGCTTCGGTCCTTAGCATGACATCGCTCGCCCGAAGCGTCTGCCGCAATTCCAGTGCGGCACATTGCGAGGGGTGGACGTGGACGACCACGGGTGCCCGAATGGACCAAGGGGAGGCGGCATGCTCTTGTACCCAGACTTACGACGCGTCGGAGTGCCCCCGGAGAGCTGGCTGGGCAACAGAGCAGCTGCCCTGGCCCTGACCTTCGATGTCGACGCTGAATCCAACCTGCTCTCCCGCAGCGACCACTACCTCGAGCACCTTGCCACCGTATCCCATCAGCAGTACGGACCCCGTATCGGGGTTCCTCGCCTGATTGCCATGCTCGCTCAGCACAACGCCCCCGCCACGTTCTATGTGCCAGGCATCATCGTTGAGCGTTGGCCGGAAACTGTGGACAGCATCCTCGAAGCGGGCCACGAGGTGGCTCTTCACGGCTACAAGCATCTGTCGCCGGTCAAGGGCGAGCCGAAGAGTCAGCGTGAGGAGATTGAGCGCGGCATCGCGGCTCTCAGCCGTTTCGGAGTGACTCCCAAAGGCTATCGCGCGCCTGGCGGGGGGCCGACCATTCTCACCCTCCAGCTCCTACTCGAGTATGGCCTGGTCTACGACTCCTCGCTCACGGATGACGATCGCCCATACGTGTTGGCGACCCAGTGGGGCAGGCTCGCTGAGCTACCGGTGCATGCGTCGCTGGACGACTGGTCCCACTACATTTACATGGAGGACCCGGCGTTTGGCGACCACATAGCATCCCCACGCCAAGTTGCGGAGATCTGGTCGGATGAGCTTGAGGCCATGCGCACTACTCACTCGCTGCTGACGCTAGTCTGCCACCCGCTGGTGAGCGGCCGGCCCTCTCGGGTGCGAGCCGTCGAGCAGCTCATTGAGTTCGCACAGGACTGCGGCGACGTGGTCTTCGGACGTTGCGACGAGCTGGCGACGACGGTTCTTGCTGCCGAGCCACACCCGTACACGTCGGCGTGATTCGGCCTCGTCATTGTGGCCATGCGGGAAGGGAGATGATGTGAGACTGCTTTATCTCATGGTGGACCGTACAGAAGCGAGCGAAGAGGAGTTGGAGCGCAAGACTCGCGACGGTCAAGCGACCATGCCCCCAGGCACCACCTTCTGCCCGCGCCCGATTCCCTTCGGTCCACGTTACTACCATGAGTCTGCCGTAGGCCTCGCCCTTTGCGTGCCAGGCATCCTGGAGGCTCTACGCTGGTGGCAGGACGACTTCGACGCCGTGCTGGTCGGCTGCTTTGGTGACCCCGGTGTGCGGGCTGCGCGAACCGTCGCAAAGATACCAATCATTGGTGCGGGGCAAGCCTCGATGTGCTTGGTACAGACTGTGGCCGATCGCTTCGGAATCGTAGACATCATGCCGAGCGCGGTCCCAGACCTCGAGCACCTGACGGCCGGACTCCGACTGCGCCACAAGTGCGTCGGGGTTGAAAGCATCGGCCTGCCAGCGAGCGAAGTCCACAGCGACCCAGAAGCCGCCATGGAGCGGGCTGCGTTGGCCGGACGTCTGTTGGTGCAGATGGGGGCTCAAGCAATCGTGCTGGGCTGCCTAAGCTTCGGGTTCCACCCCTATGCGCCGAAGTTACGCGAACGCCTCGGTGTTCCCGTGGTCGATCCCCTCAGGGCCGGCATCATGGTTGCTCACGCCCAGGTACTGCTGGGACTCCATCCGAGTGCGTTGGCGCACCCTGCCAATGATCAGCCGGACGAGCTCAACTGGTACTTGGACCGCCTGGCGCAACTGTCCCTCAGTGAGGAGATGAGCAATGACTAACCTCAAGAGCACGCTGCTCAAGTGGATCGACAACGACGCTGAGGAACTCGTCGATTTCTTCAGCCGCTTCGTGAAAGCGAAGAGCCCCAATCCGCCTGGCGACACGACTGAGGCAGTGGCATTCATCTGTGAGTTCCTCGATAAGCGAGGGCTGCCCTACAGACCTGTCGCACCTCAACCGACCATGCCGAATGTCGTGGGCACCTTCGAATGTGGTGTTCCGGGCAGGCACCTCGTGTTCAACGGGCACATCGATGTCTATCCAGTTGGCGACGAAGCTTGGACCTACGGCCCGTGGAGTGGCGAGATAGTGAACGGCCGAGTCTACGGTCGAGGCGCATGTGACATGAAGGCGGGCACGTCCGCGTCTATCTTCGCCTATGCGTACCTCTACCGAATCCGTGAGCATCTCAAAGGTAGCCTGACGCTGACGGCAGTGTCGGACGAAGAGACGGGTGGCCCGTGGGGCACGAACTACTTGATGAAGCACACTCCCGAAGTTCGCGGCGATTGCCTTCTCAATGGTGAGCCCGGCAGTCCATACTCGATACGGTTCGGTGAGAAGGGGAGCCTGTGGCTCACTTTCACCGTCTCCACGCCCGGCGCTCATGGTGCGTACACCCACATGAGTCCGAGCGCCACCAAGATCGCCGCCAAGCTCATCCTCGACCTTGAGACAGTCATCTCCATTGAGCCCTCCCCCCCCGCCGATGTCGCGCGTGTCCTTGCCGAAATAGAGGACGCGACTGAGAAGGCCCAAGGTCCTGGCGCCTACGCAACTGTCAAGACGGTAACGCTCAACATCGGACTCATTCATGGCGGATTGAAGGTCAACATGACTCCCGGTCAGTGCGTCTTTGAGGCCGACTTCCGGTTGCCGGTGGGCGTGACCAGAAACCAGATAATGGAACGCGTCGAGGAAATACTCAGGCGTTACCCAGAGGTGTCCGTGAGGGAGATGCGCCACCACGAACCCACGGTGTGTGACCCCTGTGGAGAAATGGTTCGCATAATCCAAAGGAACGTGCGCGAACTCAAGGGGTTCGAGCCGACACCCATCCTCAGTATCGCCGGAACTGACACGCGTTGCTGGCGCTCCGAGGGCATCCCCGGCTACGTCTACGGTGTGTCGCCCACTAACATGGCGTCTGCCGACGAATACGTCGAGATAGACGAGTTCCTTCACGTGGTTCGCACGCATGTCCTCTCGTCATACGACTACCTAATGAACAGTTGACTCCCAGCTGGAACGGTACTTGCGGCGCCGTCACCGAACCCTGTATGTCTCGGCAAGTTCTCCGTGACCATGTCCGTCCAGCAGTGAGCGGCTCAATTGGGATCCCGGTTCCGGAACTGCGCAAGGACGTGGCGCGAAGCATACGAGCCATCGTGCGAGTCGCAGGGCCGCTGATTGCTGCTGGGACGACCGCCATCGTCCTGAACCGCATGGGGTTCTTGGGCATGGGTCCGCAGGTGGCGCGTCGACTTGGCGTTCACACTGTGGATCTGGTGGTGGTCGCCGCACTCGGTGTGGCGCTGGCACTGATCGTCGATTCCGCTGCCCACGGTGGGCCCGCTCCGCGTTCACCGTGCACTTGAGGAGACTCGCCGTGCCAGCACTCGCCCCCCACGTCGAGCGGATGCCGCGATCGGGTATTCGCGAGATCATGGACCTCGTTTGGACGGTCGACGCACCAGTAATCGGCCTGCACGTGGGTGAGCCGAGTTTCGAGACACCTGAACACATCCGGCAGGCTGCATGTGAGGCACTGACGCGGGGAGAAACGCGCTACACGCCAAACCGAGGCATCGCGCGCCTGCGCGAGGTCATCGCAACGAAGGTTCGGCATCGCAACGGTTTCACGGTCGAACCTTCGCAAGTAATCGTTACTGCTGGTGGCATGCAAGCACTGCACTTAGCGCTCACCGCCACAGTTGCTGCGGAGGACGAGGTACTGATCCCCGACCCGGGGTGGCCAAACTTCTCGATGGCGGCACGGCTCCTTCAGGCTCGACCCGTGTACTATCAGCTCCACGCCGAAGACAGCTTTCTTCCAGAGATCGACCATCTGACGGCACTCGTCACGGCACGGACACGGGCCTTAATCGTCAACTCGCCGTCGAACCCACTCGGCTCCGTCATCGGCGCAGAACGAGCGGAGACCCTTTGTCGGTTCGCCGACGAGCACGACCTGTGGATCATCTCCGACGAGTGCTACGACGCGTTGTGCTTCGAGCGAGAGCACGTCAGTCTGGCCGCGCATGACCGCGAAGGCCGAGTGCTGAGTTGCTATAGCTTCTCCAAGACTTATGCGATGACCGGCTTACGGGTGGGGTATCTCGTGGTTCCGGAGCGGTTCGCTGATGCGGTGGCCAAGCTCCAGGAGCCGCTGATCTCGTGCGTCAGTGCTCCAATGCAGCGAGCTGCACTCGCTGCATTGGAGGGCCCGCAGGAGTGCGTCGACGAGATGCGATCCGCGTATCGGGCCCGCCGCGATGCCGCTGCCCGCCTGCTCGACAGCATCCCCTGCGGATACTTGCTTCCACAAGGGGCGTTCTACCAGTGGGTCGACGTTCGGGACTACTGCGCCGGCGATGTCGCAGCATGGGCTCGACAGATGCTGCTCCAGCGACACGTCGCCGTCGCGCCTGGGACCGCCTTCGGCGAGGCTGGCCAAGGTTGGATCCGTGTATCACTGGCCACGGCGACTGATCAATTGCTCGAGGGCCTCGATCGCATACTAGCGGATAGCAGGGCCATAGCACAAAAGGACGGCCGACCCGTCCGAGAGCTGTGACAGACCCGGTTGCGAGGAGACTAGTGGTGAGTTCCGCAAGTACCTTGTGGTATAATAGCCTCATCTGGTGGTCTCACACCGAAGGAGGCTGTTCATGGCTACGGCGCGGCGGATCGAGCTGACGGCGGAGGAGGAGCAGAC
>Ga0209540_10003333_pt1 | contig 10996 bp, 9 predicted proteins | sample BarGraIncu01121A_FD_184501 | JGI IMG/M metagenome (GOLD analysis project Ga0209540, IMG submission 184501) | Arctic peat soil microbial communities from Barrow, Alaska - Barrow Graham LP Incubations 011-21A (SPAdes) (version 2) | ecosystem: Environmental > Terrestrial > Soil > Wetlands > Peat... | reverse complement strand
TCTTGTAGTCGACGACCCGGATCTCGCCTGTTGGCGCGATGTCGAGCCGGTCGACGTAACCGCGCAGCGTCAACCCGTCCAGGTCGGTCTCGATGTAGAGCTCACGCTCGGCGGGTTCGAGGCGGGTCGGGTCCTCCAGGGTGAACCACCGCTCGATCAGCGAGACTGCATCGCCGAACCAGCTCGCCACCGCCGCCGGGTCGGTCTCTTCCACGAGCTCAGCCAGCTCCGGCCTGCCTTCGAGCAGTGCCTGCCACTGCGGCTCGACCATGGCCGCGGCGGCTTCGATCGTGCGCTCGGATGACGGGAGGTCGAACAGCCGCTCCAGCACGACGTGGACCAAGGTGCCCCTGGCCGCCGCAGCACTCGGCGGCGACGGGAGCTTGTCGATCACTCGAAAGCGATAGAGCAGTGGACACTGCATGAAGTCTGCGGCCCGGCTCGGGGAAAGTGCGGCAACCATGGAAGGCACTTTAGATGGGCGCAGTGACAGAGGGCACGCTGAACGTGAGGCGCGAACTGACACTGGCCGTACTGACATAGGCTCACTGCATGCCCGCAAGCACCGCCGAACAGACAGGTCCGGCCCCTGGCTGGCACCTTGCCACGATCGGCGGGGTGCCCGTCTACATCGGCAAGTCATGGCCGTTCATCGCCCTGTTCATCGCGGCCACCTACGGTCCCGGCGTCGTAAACAGCCGCCCCGACCTTGGGGTCGGCGCCTATGTGGTGGCCGTGGCGTTCGCCGTTCTGCTGCTCATCTCGGTGCTCGCTCACGAAGCGTCTCATGCACTCGTGGCCACCCGGATGGGCTACCGAGTGAACCGGGTCGTGGCCGACCTCTGGGGCGGTCACACGGCATATGACTCCTCGTCGGCGCGACCAGGAGCCAGTGCGTTGGTGGCCATCGCCGGTCCTGCTGCCAACGCCCTGCTGGCTGCGGTCGGCTGGCTGGCCATGTCGGCTGTCCCACTCGGCATCACCTCCCTGCTCGTCGGCGCGATCGTCTATGCCAATGCCTTCGTCGCCGGGTTCAACATGCTGCCTGGGCTTCCACTGGACGGCGGCTTCCTGGTGGACTCCCTGGTCTGGCGGATCACCGGAAGCCGCGAGAGCGGACTTATAGCGGCGGGCTGGTGCGGGCGTGCCGTGACAGTCCTGGTTGTTCTCTGGTTCGTCGGTTGGCCACTGCTGAACGCCCAGCCTCCGGATCTGTTCAACGTCTTACTAGGAGTGTTCATTGGGTCCTTCTTGTGGGTAGGCGCCACGAATGCGATCCGCGGCGGGCGCGGGAGTCGCCTGCTGGCAGCCATACGGATTGACTCCGTATGGCGACCCGCGGCGGTGCTGCCTGCCCGAGCCAGTGCCGCGCAGGCACTTGCTTTGCGCGGGGGCGGGCCGGGCGGCACAGCCGTGGTCGTCGAGGACGACGGCCGCAGGGCGATCGGGCTCGTTGACGACGAGGCACTAGGTGCGATCCCGGAGCAGTCCCTCGGTGGTGTCTCGGTCACCGCGGTGATGCGTCTGCAGCCAGACGGATGGGTCGTCGAAGCCACCCCGGACCAGTCGATCGCCGCCGTCGTGGTCGCCATGCAGCACCTTGGGATCGGCGCCGTGCCGGTGCGCGGTCGTGACGGGCGGATCACCGGCATAGTGCTGTCGAGCGACCTCGAGGCGGCGCTGTCCCGACGGCCAGCCTCGCCGACCTAGACTTGTCCGTCATGAGCCCGCACAGCGCCACCGGCGCCCACCTGCGCCGCGGAATGTTCGCCGAAGGTGAGTGGGTGCAGCTGACCGATCCCAAGGGCCGACTGCACACCATCACCTTGGTGCCCGGCAAGGAGTTCCACACCCACCGTGGTCGGTTGGCGCACAACGACCTCATCGGTTCCCCCGACGGGTCGACCATCAAGAACACCGCCGGCGTCGAGTACCTCGCTGTTCGCCCGCTGCTGTGTGACTATGTGCTTTCCATGCCGCGCGGCGCGGCCGTGGTCTACCCCAAGGACGCCGGCCAGATCATCGCCATGGCCGACATCTTTCCCGGCGCCCGCGTGGTCGAGGCTGGAGTCGGGTCCGGTGCTCTGAGCATGTCCCTGCTGCGGGCTGTGGGAGATCTTGGTCACCTTCACTCCTTTGAGCGTCGTGAGGACTTCGCTGACATCGCGCGGGGAAATGTCGAAGGCTTCTTCGGCGGTCCGCACCCGGCCTGGCAGATCACTGTCGGTGACCTGGTCGAGGCCCTGCCGACTGCGGTCGAGCCCGGCACCATCGATCGAGTGGTCCTGGACATGCTGGCCCCTTGGGAGTGCCTAGACGTCGTCGCGGACGCCCTGGCCCCTGGTGGCGTGCTCATCTGTTATGTCGCGACTGTCACGCAGCTCTCACGGGTGGCCGAGGCATCGCGCGACCACGGGGGTTTCACCGAACCCTCGGCCTGGGAGTCGCTGGTCCGTGGCTGGCACCTCGAAGGACTGGCGGTCCGACCGCAGCACCGCATGCACGGTCACACCGGCTTCTTGATCACCACCAGGCGGCTCGCGCCGGGCGTCACGCCTCCGCTGCGCAAGCGCCGGCCGGCCAAGGGTGCCATCGACGGGGACACTGAGCTACCCACCGGCGACTGGTCACCGGAGGACATGGGGGAGCGGTCAACGTCGGAGAAGAAGATTCGACGCGTTCGCCGATCTTTGACAGATACATCCACCACTTAGTCCTGTGTCGGGCTAGGGTCGAATTGTCGGTCACCAATGGGCCGACAGGTCACCCGAGGAGGTTCCACAATGTCCGACAACTTCCCCCAGGATGAGGACCAGCAGGGGCCATCGGTCGAGCCGGTCGACAAGGCGGAGGCTCTGCGCCAGCAGTCCCTTCTGTCCGAGGAGGTCGCCGGCCTGCGCCGTCGCCTTGCGGACTCGCCGACCCGCTCGCGTGACCTTGAGAACCGCGTGTTGCAGCTGCAGACCGCGCTTTCGACGCTGTCGTCCCAGAACGAACGCCTCGTTCGGACGCTGCGGGAGGCCCGGGAGCAAATCGTCACCCTCAAGAGCGAGGTTGACCGGTTGGCCCAGCCACCATCGGCCTACGGCCTGATCATCGAGTCCTACGACGATGCCACCGTCGACGTTCTGACCAGCGGTCGCAAGATGCGGGTCGCCGTCTCGCCATCGGTGGACCCCAGCGAGCTGTCCGCAGGGCGCGAGGTGATGCTCAACGAGGCCCTCAACGTCGTCGCGACCTGCGGCTTCGAGCGCATCGGGGAGATCGTGATGCTCAAGGAGCTCCTGGGGGACGACAGGGTCCTCGTGGTGGCGCATGCCGACGAAGAGCGCGTCTGTCGGATGGCTGAGAGCCTGGACGGACAACCGATCCGGGTCGGCGATGCCCTGCTGTTGGACTCGCGTTCGGGATTCGTCTACGAGAGGATCCCCAAGGCTGAGGTTGAGGACCTTGTCCTCGAAGAGGTGCCTGACATCGACTACAGCGACATCGGTGGGCTGGCCGGTCAGATCGAGGCGATCCGCGATGCCGTCGAGCTGCCCTACCTCTACCCGGACCTGTTCCTGGAACACAAGCTGAAGCCACCGAAGGGCGTTCTGCTCTACGGCCCTCCCGGTTGCGGAAAGACGTTGATCGCCAAGGCGGTGGCCGCGTCCCTGGCCAGGAAGGTCGCCGCAAAAGAAGGCAAGCCCGTCGGCAAGTCCTTCTTCTTGAACATCAAAGGCCCTGAGCTGCTCAACAAGTATGTCGGTGAGACCGAGCGGCACATTCGCCTGATCTTCCAGCGTGCCCGCGAGAAGGCTTCAGACGGCACACCTGTGGTGGTCTTCTTCGACGAGATGGACGCTTTGTTCCGGACTCGCGGCTCCGGGGTGTCCTCGGATGTCGAGACGACAATCGTGCCGCAGCTGCTGTCCGAGATCGACGGTGTCGAGCGCCTCGAGAACGTCATCGTCATTGGTGCCTCCAACCGTGAAGACATGATTGACCCAGCGATCCTGCGACCTGGCCGTCTCGATGTGAAGATCAAGATCGAGCGTCCCGACGCCGAGAGCGCGCGTGACATCTTCAGTAAGTACCTCACCGCGGACCTGCCACTTCACGAGGACGACCTGGCCGAGCACGGCCAGTCTGCCCAGCACGCCATCGAGGCGATGATCCAGTCGGCTGTCGAACGGATGTACTCCGAGATTGACGCCAACCGGTTCCTGGAAGTCACCTATGCCAATGGCGACAAGGAGGTCCTCTACTTCAAGGACTTCAACTCCGGGGCCATGATCCAGAACATCGTCGATCGCGCCAAGAAGATGGCGATCAAGGAGTTCCTTACGACAACTCATAAGGGCATCCGGATCGAACATCTCCTGGCGTCGTGCGTTGACGAGTTCAAGGAGAACGAGGACCTGCCCAACACGACCAACCCCGACGACTGGGCTCGCATCTCCGGCAAGAAGGGCGAGCGCATCGTGTACATCCGGACGTTGGTCACCGGCAAGGACGGCACCGAACCGGGTCGCTCTATCGAAGCGGTCGCCAATACCGGCCAGTATCTGTAGGTTGTCGTCGCCTGTGAGGTGACGTTGTCCGAGGCACGGTTCTGGGTCAGCCCAGGCGTGGCCGGAAGCACGTAGTGCTGACGGTTGCTCCAAACTCGAACCACCTCGTCTAGGGTGCCCACGTCTGTGAAGCCCAGCCTTCGGTGCCGGGCATTGCTGGCCGGACGCGGCTGCGCCACCATCGCGACGACGAGATGAACACCATCGTGGCGAAACAGGTGCAGCAGTTCGCTGTAGCCCTGCGTGTCAGGCCCAAGCTCGTTGCCTGTGGCTTCTGGTGCGAGGTATTCCGAGGTCTGGCGGGTCAGTCTGTATGCGGGTCGGCTCCGGAATGCACCCGAGTGTGCCTAGCCGAGCACCCCGCCGTCGTGACGGGCAACCGGGAGATGATCGGCCACCGCCATGCTCTTGAGTTTCGCCTGATACGAAGGCGGGGCGGTTCCGTGACATCGAACGTGGCGGTGCTCGTGTGCACCGGGTGGGCGTGGTCGCGGTAACCGCCAGGAGATCCGATGATCACGCAGGTCGAATCCTCACCTGGATCATGAGCGCGGGCCAGTGATCAGCGCCGCCAGAGCGCGCCAACCCAGCAGGCCAGCTCCCAGGAAGACAGTGGCCACCACGATGAAGGAGAAGGCTGTGCCTGCGTCGGTCAGGCTGCGAAGCACCATCCCGATCGCCACGGTGCTGAGCCAGACCGGTATCGCGTCGCGCACCCGCAGGGGCGCACGACGAAGGGCCGAGACTGAGATCAGCCAGCCGGCCACCATGCCGGCCAGGAAGGGCCACGCGGTCGTGGCGACGGCGAGCAGCGCGCTGGTCTCGCCGTGGTTGCGTCTTCCGATGGCCGCGAAAAGGCAGATGAGGGCGGCGTCGAGAGCCAGGCCGAGAGCTGTATGCACGAGGCGACCCTAACAAGGCCGTTGCGTCACGGATCACGCGCCGGTGAGCCCCTGTCGCTGCGCGTGACGTCCCCCGCGGATTCGGTAGATTCGCCTAGGCTTGGCCCATGACGGTGCGTCGAGTGATGGGGATCGAGACGGAATACGGCATCTCGGTGCCCGGCGATCCGAACGCGAACCCCATGTTGCTGTCCGGATATGTCGTGAACGCCTACGCCAGCACCCGAGGTTCGCGCGCCGGTCGGGCCAGCTGGGACTACGAGGACGAGATGCCGCTGCGTGATGCGCGCGGATTTGAGATCCCCCGGCAGCAGGCGGATGCCAGCCAGCTGACCGACGAGGAAGACCCCACGCTGGCCAATGTGGTGCTCACCAACGGTGCCCGTCTGTATGTCGACCACGCGCATCCGGAGTACAGCTCGCCCGAAGTGACCTCACCACGCGCGGCGCTCTGCTGGGATCGGGCCGGTGAGCAGATCATGCTCGAATCGGTCCGGCGCCTGTCTGGGGTGTCTGGAACGGCGGGTGTGAACCTGTACAAGAACAACACCGATGGCAAGGGCGCGTCATATGGCACGCACGAGAACTACCTCATGCGTCGTGAGACGCCGTTCTCGGACATCACGCACCACTTGATTCCGTTCTTCGTGGCTCGACAGGTGATGTGCGGCGCGGGCCGGGTCGGTATCGGCCAGGACTCGACGAACGCCGGGTTCCAGATAGCACAGCGGTCGGATTTCTTCGAGGTTGAGATAGGCCTTGAGACGACCCTCAAGCGCCCCATCATCAACACCCGGGACGAACCGCATGCCGTGGCCGCGCTGTACCGCCGACTGCATGTGATCATCGGTGACGCAAACCAGTGCGACGTGGCGGGACTGCTCAAGATGGGCACGACCAGTCTGGTCCTGGCCATGATCGAGGACCAGGCCCTTGATGTAGACCTCACCGTCCGCAAACCCGTCGCCACGCTGCACGAGGTGTCGCACGACCCTGGCCTGCGAGAACTCATCGAGCTGCGCGACGGACGCAAGATGACTGCCGTCCAGCTTCTCTGGATCTACTACGAACAGGCTGATCGCTATCTGCAGACGCGTAGCCCCGGTGCCGTCGATGACGACACCTTTGAGGTGATGTCACGCTGGTCCTCGGTGCTCACCAAGCTGGAGCGTGACCCGATGGAGTGCGTTCGTGAGATCGACTGGGTTGCCAAGCTCGACCTCCTTCAGGCGTACCGGGACAGAGATGGGCTCGAGTGGTCCGATCACCGGCTCAAGGCGATCGACATCCAGTGGTCGGACATCCGCCCCGAGAAGGGCCTGTTCCAGCGTCTCTCCCAACGTGGTCGCATCGAGACACTGACCGACGAAGCCGCGGTGAAGGCGGCCATCGCCAATCCGCCCGAGGACACCCGCGCCTACTTCCGGGGCCGCTGCCTGGAGAAGTACTCAGCCGAGATCGCCGCTGCGTCCTGGGACTCGGTGATCTTTGATGTGCCTGGCCAGACGGCTCTGCAGCGGGTCCCCATGCTCGAACCTCTGCGTGGTACCCGCGAGGGCGTGGGCGACCTGATCGATAGAAGCCCGGACGCAACAACTCTTTTGCGGGAGTTGGCTGCCGCCAGCGGCTGACAGCGGGCTAGGCTGCAAAAGACGAAGGTTGTCCGGCGTTCTTGCTCTCGGTAAGGCCAACGCCGGCCCCGATCAACGCCCGTGGAGGAACACATGCCAAGCCAGGAGCACAGCCGACCGCAGCGTCGCGACGAGACCCCGGACGAGGCGCCCGAGCCAAATGCAGCCACCCCGGAGGCGACTGCGCGCAAGGATGCGCTCGACGACGATATCGACAGCGTGCTGGACGAGATCGATGGCGTTCTCGAATCCAACGCAGAGGAGTTCGTGCGCGGTTTCGTGCAGAAGGGTGGCCAGTGAGTCTCGGCTCTGGGGGCGGCCACGGACGGCTGCCCGCAGCGTTCATGACTACTGGTTCCTCGTCTTTTACCGAGTTCATCGGAGTGCACTCTCCTGAGCTGCTGCCATCGCGGCGTCCGTTGCCGATGGGCGGCACGCTCGAGCTGCCGCATGGTACGACGATCGTGGCGCTCACCTATGACAGTGGCATCGTCATGGCGGGGGATCGCAGGGCCACCATGGGCAACCTCATAGCCAACCGTGACATGGAGAAGGTGTTCGCCGCTGATGAGTACTCCGCGGTCGGGATCGCCGGCACCGCGGGCATTGCCATCGAGATCGTGAAGCTGTTCCAGGTCGAGCTCGAGCACTACGAGAAGATCGAGGGCACGCTGCTCTCGCTGGAGGGCAAGGCCAACCGGCTCGCGACCATGATCCGGTCGAACCTCGCGATGGCGATGCAGGGCCTGGCCGTGGTCCCGATGTTCGCCGGCTTCGACCTCCCCACCCTGACTGGCCGAATCTTCTCCTATGACGTGTCCGGCGGCTGCTACGAGGAGCATGACCACCACAGCGTCGGGTCGGGCTCGTTGTTCGCCCGGGGTGCGATGAAGAAGCTCTGGCACCCTGGCATGGACTCGACCGCGGCGATCCGGGTCGCCGTCGAGGCGCTCTATGACGCCGCCGACGACGACTCGGCCACCGGTGGTCCCGACCTCAGCCGACGGATCTGGCCGACGCTGGCTGTCGTGGACGCTGAGGGACTGCGATTCCTTGATGACGACACCCTCGCCGCAGTGGTCGAGCGGATCGTCGCCGACCGCCGTGGCAACCCTGGAGGTGCGCGATGACGATGCCGTTCTACGTCTCGCCCGAGCAGCTCATGAAGGACCGGGCCGACTATGCCCGCAAGGGGATCGCCCGAGGTCGGTCCGTCGTGGTCCTGGGCTACGAGCGAGGCATCGCGTTTGTTGCCGAGAACCCCTCACGCGCCCTGCACAAGGTGTCCGAAATCTACGACCGGATCGCTTTCGCCGCGGCCGGCAAGTACAACGAGTTCGAGAACCTGCGCGTGGCCGGCGTTCGCTATGCCGATCTGCGTGGCTATTCCTACGACCGCAGCGACGTAACCGCGCGAGGTCTGGCCAACGCCTATGCCCAGACGCTGGGCACTGTCTTCACGCAGGAGTCCAAGCCCTACGAGGTCGAGATCGTTGTCGCTGAGGTCGGTCAGAGCGCCGAACAGGACCAGATCTACCGTCTGACCTATGACGGTTCGGTCGCCGACGAGCAGGGCTTCATCGCCATGGGCGGCGCCGGAGAGCACATCACTGCGGGGCTGCAGGAGCGGTGGAGGCCGGGCATGAGCCTCGGGGCTGCTCTGGGGCTGGCTGTGGAACTGCTGCGCCAGGACCCGGCAGGTGGGCCCTCACGGGCGCTGACGGCAGCCCAGCTCGAGGTCGCGGTGCTCGACCGGGCGCGACCTCGCCGCACCTTCCGCCGTGTGTCAGGGCCGCTGCTGGACGCACTGCTGAGCAGCGAAGACCCCACGATGGATGTTCCTGCCGATGATGACCCGGCGCCAGGTCGACACGACACGCTTACCGGCCAGAGCGCACCTGATGACCCACCCGAGCCGGATCCTTCGTGACGATCGCGGTCACCGGTGCCACCGGTGATTTCGGCGGGCGGGTTGCTCGTGAGCTGGCTTCGCGAGGTGTGGGGCAGCGGTTGATCGTTCGTAACCCCAGCGCGGCGCCGCAGCTACCGGGCGCTGAGGTCGCCGTCGCGGCATATGAGGACTCCGAGGCAATGGCCCAGGCCCTGGATGGCGTGGGCACCTTGCTTCTGGTGTCTGGGCACGAGGACCCTGACCGGGTCTTGTTGCACCGCAAGGCAATCGAGGGTGCTCGCCTGGCCGGCGTCGAGCGCATCGTTTACACGTCCTTCATGGGTGCCGCGCCGAACTCGACCTTTCCCTACGCCCGTGACCACAGCGCCACCGAGCGGGCCGTCCGCGAGGCCGGGATCAGCCTCACGTCGATGCGCAACTCGCTGTATGCCGACGTCGCGCCCCAGTTCGTGGGGGCGGACGGAGTGATTCGCGCCCCGGCAGGGCACGGTCGTGTGGCTTGGGTGGCGCGCGCCGACGTGGCCCGACTGGCCGCTGTGCTGTTGGTCGAGCCCGGGCACGAAGGACAGATCTACGACGTGTCGGGACCTCACGCGATCGACCTGCACGAGACCGCGCGCGTTCTGACCAAAGCCACCCGTCGGGCGATCACCTACCACGCCGAGACCCCCGAGGAGGCAAAGGCGTCGCGCACGGGCCATCCCGACTGGCTCGTCGCGGCCTGGATCGGTTCCTACCTGATGCTCGACACCGGCGAAGGCTCGGTGACCAGCCACACCATCGAGCACCTCACCGGTCGGCGCCCGATGACTCTGTCCGAGTTCCTGGCGGCCGAACCTTCCTCGTTCGCTCACCTGATCGGCTGATCACTGACCTGGGGACTCTCAGCGATGGAACCGGGAACCACAACGCGGCTGGTAGATCCCTGAAGGAACGGCCAGCCGCGTTGACGTACTACAGAACTCAGCCCTTGGCGCCGACCTTGCGGCCCGAGTCGGCTATGTGGTCGCCCGCTTTGGGTTCGACGACCTGGTCGGCGGTCGGCTGCTCGCCTGTAGGCTCGCCGGCATTGAGGTTGCCACCCGTCTGGGTCAGGTTCTTGCCGCCCTTGACGTCGGTGGCAGGCGTTTGCTGCTTGGTAGCGGTAAGAGGCGTTTGCTGCTTGGTAGCGGCGGCTGGGGCAGTGGCGGCAGTAGCAGGCGTGGATTGGCCGGCAGCAGGTTCCGTGAGGTCCAACGCGTTCCCGACCACGGCACCGCCGAGCGCCGAGAGCATCTGGCGGACGTTGCTGAGCTGGGCGTTGATGCTGTCGCGACGCTGGGTCGCCGCAGCGAGCTCACGCTCGGAGTCGCCCCGGATGCGCTCAGCCTTGGTCTTGGCCTCAGCCACCAGTGTGTGAGCGTGGTTTATCGCCTGCTCGAGTTGCTGTTCGGAGCGAGTTGCCGCTTCCTGCTGTGACTGCTCGGACTCGATGCGGGTTTGCTCCGACTGCAGTCGGACGGTGGCCAACTGCTGCTCGGCGGCGGTGACCTCGGCGGCGAACTCCAACGCCGACGAGTCCCGACGCGCGGCAAGGGTGGTCTCGAAGTCCACTGCCGCGGTCGCAGACTTGGCCCTTGACCGCTCGTAGACGGCTTCGGCTTCTTCGCGTCGGGCCATTGCCTCGCGGTCGGCGTCGTCCAGGACGCTGTCCGCCTGACGCTTGGCGTCCTCCATGAAGCGAGCGGCCTCCGCTTCGGCGGCGCTGCGCATCTCCGCTGCATAGCGGTCGGCCTCCTGGCGGGTCGCCAGAGCGCTCTCGTCGGCCAGGGCGTGATGGTTCGCGGCGTCCGCCTGAGCACGAGTCCGCAGCTCGCTTGCTTCCTTGTCTGCGAGCGTGAGGATCGACCCGATGCGGTCGCCGAGAGTCGCGTAGGTCGGCGCCGACGCCTTCATCTGTTCCTCTTCGAGCTTGCGGGCCCGTTGTACGTGTCGCTCCACTTCGTTCCTGAGCTG
>Ga0209540_10003332_pt1 | contig 10998 bp, 10 predicted proteins | sample BarGraIncu01121A_FD_184501 | JGI IMG/M metagenome (GOLD analysis project Ga0209540, IMG submission 184501) | Arctic peat soil microbial communities from Barrow, Alaska - Barrow Graham LP Incubations 011-21A (SPAdes) (version 2) | ecosystem: Environmental > Terrestrial > Soil > Wetlands > Peat... | reverse complement strand
TGCCATTGACGAGGACGTAGTTGAACAGGATCGCGTTGGCCTTGGTCAGCTTGGCTCCCTTGCCGGCGGTGACGACCTTGGTTGTCGTCGCCTTCACGGTGAGCGGCTTGGGACTGAAAGCCAGCGCGGGTGCCTTGGCCGTGCCACCCACCGTGACAACGTCAAGAGGATTTGCCTTGGCGTCGGTCTTGCCCGAACCGCAGGCGGCCAGGAATACAAGAGGTATGACAGCGGCGGACAAGATTCGTAGACGAGAGAGGCGCACGCGATGACCTTTGATCGTTGGTACAGGGATTCCGCCCACCATATCGCCACAGTCTGTGCAGTTGCCAACAAGTCGCTGTGAGTCTGGCGATTACATGCCCTCGATCAGGCGTTCGACCCGGGCATCTACGGCGGCAAAGGGGTCCTTGCACAGGACTGTCCGCTGAGCCTGGTCGTTGAGCTTGAGGTGGACCCAGTCGACAGTGAAGTCCCGCTTGTGCTCCTGGGCTGCCCGGATGAAGTCACCGCGCAGCTTGGCCCTCGTGGTCTGCGGCGGAACGGTCTTGGCCTCGAAGATCTCCGAGTCGGAGCTGACACGGGCGACGTTGCCATGACGTTGCAGGAGATAGAACAGGCCGCGCTGACGATTGATGTCGTGGTAGGCCAGATCGAGCTGGGCGATCCGCGGGCTGGACAGGCTCAGAGAGTGCTTGGCCGCATAGCGGGAGATCAGCAGGTACTTGATGACCCAGTCGATCTCGGTGCCCACCAGGGCAAGGTCCCCCGTGCCGACCGCCACGAGCGTCCGCTGCCACAGGTCCAGGACGGTCTTGTGGATCGGGTCGTCAAGACCCTCGCGTTCGACGAACTCCGTGGCCCGCTCGAAGTACTCGTTCTGGATCTCGAGCGCGCTCAGCTCACGTCCGTTCGCGAGCTTGACCTTCTTGGCGCCGGTCATGTCATGGCTGATCTCGCGAATGGCCCGGATCGGGTTCTCGAGGGTCAGGTCCCGCATCATGACGCCGGCCTCGATCATCCGCAGCACCAGATCAGCTGAGCCGACCTTGAGCGTCGTCGTCGTCTCGCTCATGTTGGAGTCACCGACGATGACATGTAGCCGACGGTATTTCTCGGCGTCGGCGTGGGGCTCATCCCTGGTGTTGATGATGGGCCGGGAACGGGTGGTGGCGCTGGAGACACCCTCCCAGATGTGGTCTGCCCGCTGGCTGACGCAGTAGGTAGCTCCACGGGATGTGGTGGTGATCTTGCCTGCGCCACAGATGATCTGGCGGCTGACCAGGAACGGGATCAGGATGTCGGACAGCCTCTGAAACTCCCCCGCCCGTCCAACGAGGTAGTTCTCGTGACAGCCATAGGAGTTGCCGGCCGAGTCGGTGTTGTTCTTGAAGACATAGATCTCGCCCGCAATACCCTCGTCAGCAATCCGCTGCTGGGCGTCGGCGACGAGGCCCTCGACGATTCGCTCTCCCGCCTTGTCGTGGGTGACCAGCTGTCGGACGTCGTCGCATTCAGGCGTCGCGTATTCGGGGTGGCTGCCCACATCGAGATACAGCCGGGATCCGTTGGCCAGAAACACGTTTGAGGACCGACCCCATGACACGACCTTGCGGAAGAGGTAACGCGCCACCTCATCGGGGGTCAGACGTCGCTGACCGTCAAAAGTGCAGGTGACCCCGTACTCGTTCTCGATACCGAAGATGCGGCGATCCATGACCTCACTCTAGGGAGTGGCGAACAGACTTGGTAAGGGTTGGGCACGACCCTTCTCAGGTCTCTCTGAGTTCGGCACAATAGCGGACAAAACGTTCGGGCGCGCGCTCACGTCGCGGAGCCGAAGAACTGTCCCTCCGAGCTGAGCCGGTCTCGTTCGGCTGGCGGACCGGGGGCGTCGAATACCGTGGGATCATAGGTCGCGTGACCGCCCCACCAGGAGCCCCGAACGACACATCAGACGACACAGTTGAGCCGCCCGAGGGATCCGGCACGACAGCTTTCGATCTGTTGTCCCGGGCCCAGGCCATCGCCGATCACCTTCGGTCGGGGGTCGAGGCCGAGGTCGCCGCGATGCGGGCGGAAGCCGTTGCCGCGCACGACGAAGCGAGAAGACTGCTTGCCGACGCCGCCAGCGTCCATGAAGACGCCGTCAGTGCCCAGCGTTCGGCCCAGACCCGGCTGCACGAGGCGCAGCAGGAAGCAGCTCAACTCGTGGCAGACGCCTCGGACCAGGCCACATTGGTCGCCGACGCCGCCAACCTGACGACCGAGAGCCTTCTTGCCAGCACTCAGATCGAGGCCGACGAGATCCGAACCGCGGCGAGGGCTGAGAACGAACAGCTCCGTAGTCTGGCGGCCACCGAGCTCGAGCAGGTGCGAGAGAAGAACGCGGCCCTTCTGTCCGAGTCCGCCGCGTACATCAAGTCCCAGCAGACGAAGGTCACTGCCGAGCTCCACCAGCTGAGCGAGGAGGCGAACCAACACGCGACGTCGATCAGGGCTGCCGCCGAGGATTCCTCGAACGAGGCGATCTCACGGGCCAACACCGAAGCCGGCGAAACGCATGCCATTGCCAAGCGGGAGCTCGACCAGGCACGGTCAGAGACTGCCGAGCTCAGATCGACCGCTGCCGCCGAGATAACCTCCGCACGCGATGCCGCGAACGCGGAGGCTGACCGCGTCCTGGGTGACGCGGCCGACCAGTTGCACTGGACCCAGGACACCATTGCGGCTCTCCTGCATACCGCTGAGGCCGAGGCCGATCGGCTGCGTCAGGCCGACCACGAAACGAGTTCTGTCCATCTGGCCGCCCGCCGTCGACAGCTGCAGGACCTCATCTCCCGCGTCGCCCTACGCGTCCGGACTGACCTTGCCGAGGCCGCTGCTGAGGCAGAGCGGCTGCGCGCCCAGGCCAACGCCATTCTCGAGGCCGCCGACAATGACACGATCGCGACGCGCCATCACGCGCTGATGCACGCGGAGAGGGTCATCAGCGAGGCGGACCTGACGGCACAGGCAGCGCTGGATCGCGGGCAGCGCCGTCTGGACGAAGCCGAGAGTGGCGCCAGGCTGCTGCGTGAACGGGCCGCGGAAGCGGTGTCCCGGCTCCAGACCGAAGCCCACGGACACCGCCGGGCAGTCCGCGAGGAGGCGACGACAGCCCTGGCGGCTGCCCGGGCCGACGCCGACACCAGCCGGGCCGAGGCTCGCGAGCTCCTCACCCGGGCTCGGGCGGAAGTGAAGGCCCTGGCCGACAGACGCGATGCCATCACGGCACAGCTCGGCGGCCTATCGGGCGTCATCGAGGCGCTTGCCGTGCCCGAACGTTCTGCCAACGCCACCGCGCTCCCCATGCCCGCCTCGGACAGCGCTCCGTCCGATCCCCAAAACGCAAGAACCCATCTCACCCTCACCAACACCACCGCTACGACAGGAACCCGATGACCGATTCCAACGCCCATTTCCGCAGCGTGCTCCGTGGATACGACCCCGCCCAGGTCGACCAGCACGTGCACGAGCTCGCGCAGGCCGCCGCGGCAGCCCGGAAGGAGGCCGCCGAACGCACCATCGAGGTCAGAAAGCTCGAGGCCGCCCATGGGCAGCTGAGGAACGAGGTGGAACGCCACGTGCAACGGGCACGTACGCTCGAAGAGGAGCAGATGAAGGCATCGGCGCCCACCTACGCGACTCTGGGCGAACGCATCGGGTCAATCCTGACCCTGGCGGACGAGGAAGCAAGCGACATGCGCGCACGCGCTCAGTCGGACGCAGCGAACCATCACGCACTCGCCGACGAGAGCGCTCTCGCAACCCGCGGGGAGGCCGACCTCTATGCAACGGAGATGCGCAGCGCCGCCGAGGCCAACGCCGCTCGTTTCATGGAGGACGCCAAACGGCAGGCGGACAGTGTCCTGGACGACGCCGACCGCCAGGCAATGGCCCGATGTGAAGAAGCCGAGGCCGTCTACGAGCGCTCGCGCGCAAAGTCTGCGACCGCCGCAGTCGACTTCGAGACCACCCTTGCCGCGCGCCGGGACTCGTCGGCGTTGGAGTTCGCCGCTGAAGTGACCGCCGCCGAGCAGCAGCTGGCCACTGTCCGGCTGATGGCGGAGCAGACTCGCATCGAGTCCGAGCAGTCGCAGAAGGAAGCAGCGTCACGGTCTGAACAGCAGCTCGAGCAGGCGATGAACCATGCGCACACGCTGGTGGCTGAGGCCAAGACCAAGGCCGAGCGTATTCGGGGCGACTCCGAGCGCGAGCTCTCTGCTGCGACCCAACGTCGCGACAGCATCAACGCGCAGCTGAGCAACGTCCGACAGATGCTCGCAGCGCTAGGCGGTGTCGCGGTCGGGAACCCGCTGGAGCTCGCGGAGGCTGCGGCCGCCCAAGCCAAACCAGCCCCTGCCGCTGAAGCGCCCAAGGCCGCTGCGTCTGCCCGTGTTCCTGCCGCTGCTGCGGAGAAGCAGAAGGCTGTCGCCGACGTTCAGGGCGGCAAGGACATGACGACGACCGACGAGGTCGAAGCCGACAAGCCGAAGGTCGACAAGACCAACGACAAGAAGCCTGACTCGAGCCAGACGGTCGGCGCCAAGGGCTGAGCCCTGGAATTCACCGAGTTCTGGAATACATCGACGCGGCTGGCCGGTCCCTGAAGGATCCGCCAGCCGCGTTGTCGTTTCTCCGCCGAGCGTCAGCCGATCAGGTGGGCGAGGGATGCGGGTTCAGCGGCAAGGAACTCCGACAGAGTCATCGGGCGCCGACCGGTGAGATGCTCGATCGTGTGGCTGGTCACCGAGCCTTCGCCGGTGTCGAGCATCAGGTAGGAGCCGATCCAGCCCTCGACGAGCCAGTCGGGGTTCCCTGCACGGGACGCTCTTGCCTCGTCGGGAGTCTCTGCGTGGTAGGTGATCGCCCTGCGCGTGGCCTTGGTCAGAATGCGCGCGGTCTCATGCAGGTCGATGGCATGAGGTCCCGACACGTCATAGATCTGTCCCTCATGGCCGGGCTCGACCAACAACACAGCAGCCAGTCGGGCCACGTCAGCACGAGCCACCCAGGCCAGGCGGCCGTGCCCCGCCGGAGCGCGAATCACCCCGTCAGCCCCCACGAACCGGGGCGCGACGTCGGCATACAACGAGTTCCGCATCGACGTCAGGCTGATCCCCGCCTCGCGGATAGCCAGCTCTGTGGCGTTGTGGTCACGGGCGTACGGGAACGTGGCGTTCGGCGCGGCGCCCATGAACGAGGTGTAGACGATGCGCTCCACCCCGGCCAGGCGGGCCCCTTCGACGGCCTTGCGATGCAGGGAGATCCGGTCAGGATCCTCGTGTCCGGACACGAGCAGCAAGGTGCCCACACCGTCCAGGGCCTTGGCCATCGCCTCAGAGTCCTCGTATGCCGCGACGGCGACATCGGCGCCCGGCAGCTGGGGCGCTGCAGTGGGGTTGCGAACGATCAACCGCTGCTTGACACCTCGCGCCGCGAGCTCACGAGCCACCCGGCCACCGAGATTACCTGTGGCGCCGGTGACCGCGATACTCACGAGGGATCCGGCTCGGGTCGGTCGGTGGGTGCGCTCTCGCCGGTCAGCGTGTCATGTCGACCTGGCGCGGGGTCATCGTCGGCAGGCACATCGATCGTCGGGTCCTTGCTGCTCAGCAGCGCCTCGAGCAACGGCCCCGCCACACGGCGGAAGGTGCGCCGGGGACGTGCGCGGTCGAGCACTGCGACCTCGAGCTGAGTTGCCGTCAGCGTGCGTGAGGGCCCACCCGCCGGGTCCTGCCTCAGCAGGTCGACAGCCAGCGCCAGCGCGGCGCCCAGACTCATTCCGGGGCTCCACCGCTCCTGCAGACCTGCGGTGATCTGCTCTCCGGCACCGCCCATCGCGATGAAACCCTGCTCGTCGGCGACCGAACCGTCATAAGTCAGGCGGTAGATCTGATCCTGCTCCGCGCTCTCACCGACCTCGGCGACAACGATCTCGACCTCGTAAGGCTTGGACTCCTGGGTGAAGACCGTGCCCAGCGTCTGAGCGTAGGCATTGGCCAGACCTCGCGCTGTCACGTCGCTGCGGTCGTAGGAGTAGCCACGCAGATCGGCATAGCGGACGCCGGCCACGCGCAGGTTCTCGAACTCGTTGTACTTGCCTGCGGCAGCGAAAGCAATGCGGTCGTAGATCTCGGACACCTTGTGCAAGGCGCGGGAGGGGTTCTCGGCAACGAACGCGATGCCTCGGTCATAGCCCAGCACCACGACGGAGCGACCGCGGGCGATCCCCTTGCGGGCGTAGTCCGCCCGATCCTTCATAAGCTGCTCGGGCGAGACGTAGAACGGCATCGTCATCGGGCACCTCCGGGGTTGCCTTGGCGGTCGGCGACGATCTGCTCGACAACCGCGGCAAGGGTGTCGTCATCCAGGAATCTGAGTCCCTCGGCATCCACCACGGCCAGCGTCGGCCAGATCCGTCGGCTGAGGTCGGGACCACCCGTGGCCGAGTCGTCGTCGGCCGCGTCATAGAGCGCCTCAACGGCCACCCGGATCCCTGCGGTCGAGTCCATGCCAGGGTGCCAGAGCTTCTTCATCGCGCCTCGGGCGAACAACGAGCCCGAGCCCACGCTGTGGTGGTCATGCTCCTCGTAACAGCCGCCGGATACGTCGTAGGAGAAGATCCGGCCAGTCATCGTCGGAAGGTCGAAGCCGGCAAACATCGGGACCACGGCCAGGCCCTGCATCGCCATCGCGAGGTTCGACCGGATCATAGTCGCGAGCCGGTTGGCCTTGCCCTCCAGTGAGAGCAGTGTGCCCTCGATCTTCTCGTAGTGCTCGAGCTCGACCTGGAACAGCTTCACGATCTCGATCGCCAGGCCCGCGGTACCGGCGATCCCGACCGCGGAGTACTGATCGGCGGCGAACACCTTGTCCATGTCACGGTTGGCTATCAGGTTGCCCATGGTGGCCCGCCGATCACCCGCCATGACGATGCCGCCGTCATAGGTGAGCGCCACGATCGTCGTACCATGTGGCAGCTCGAACGTCCCGCTCAGTGGCAATGGGCGCCGCGACGGCAGCAGCTCAGGAGCGTGCACGCCGATGAACTCGGTGAAGGATGAGGAACCAGTCGTCATGAACGCTGCGGGCAGCCGTCCGCTGCCGCCCCCAGAGCCGAGGCTCACTGGCCACCCTTCTGCACGAAACCGCGCACGAACTCCTCTGCGTTTGACTCGAGAACTCCATCGATCTCGTCCAGCACGCTGTCGATGTCGTCGTCGAGTGCATCCTTGCGCGCTGTTGCCTCAGGGGTGGCTGCGCTGGGCTCGGGCGCCTCGTCCGGGGTGTCGTCGCGACGCTGCGGTCGGCTGTGCTCCTGGCTTGGCATCTGTTCCTCCACGGGCGTTGATCGGGACCGGCGCTGACCTTACCTAGAGCAAGAACGCCGGACAACCTTCCTCTTTTGCAGCCTAGCCCGCTGTCAACCGCTGGCGGCGGCCAATTCCCTTAAAAGGGTCGAGGCGTCGGGACTGCGATCGATCAGGTCGCCGACACCTTCTCGGGTTCCACGCAGTGGTTCGAGCATGGGGACCCGCTGCAGTGCCGTCTGGCCCGGAACGTCGAAGATCACCGAGTCCCAGGACGCAGCGGCGATCTCGGTCGAGTACTTCTCCAAGCAGCGACCCCGGAAGTAGGCGCGAGTGTCCTCGGGCGGGTTGGTGATGGCCGACTTCACCGCCGCATCCTCGGTCAGCGACTCGATCCGCCCGCGTTGGGCAAGACGCTGGAACAGGCCCTTCTCGGGACGGATATCCGACCACTGGATGTCGATCGCCTTGAGCCGGTGATCGGACCATTCAAGCCCATCCCGGTCGCGATACCCCTGCAGAAGAGCAAGCTTGGCGACCCAGTCGATCTCACGGGCGCATTCCATGGGGTCACGCTCGAGCCTGGTGAGCACCGAGGCCCAGCGTGACATCACCTCTGCAGTGTCATCGTCGATGGCGCCGGGGTTACGCGCCTGCAGGTAGCGATCAGCCTGTTCGTAGTAGATCCAGAGAAGCTGGACCGCAGTCATGGTCCGGCCGTCACGGAGCTCGATGAGCTCTTGCAGGCCAGGGTCGTGCGACACCGCGTGGAGGGTGGCCACGGGTTTGCGGACGCTGAGGTCCACATCAAGGGCGTGGTCCTCGATCATGGCCAGGACCAGGCTGGTCGTGCCCATCTTGAGAAGTCCGGCGACGTCGCACTGGTTCGCGTCACCGATGATCACATGGAGTCGGCGGTACAGCGCGGCCACCGCATGCGGTTCGTCGCGGGTGTTGATGATGGGACGTTTGAGCGTGGTCTCAAGGCCTATCTCAACCTCGAAGAAGTCCGACCGCTGGGCTATCTGGAAGCCGGCGTTCGTCGAGTCCTGACCGATGCCAACCCTGCCCGCCCCGCACATCACCTGTCGGGCCACGAAGAAGGGGATCAGGTGGTGAGTGATTTCCGAGAACGGTGTCTCGCGACGCATCAGGTAGTTCTCGTGCGTGCCGTATGACGCACCCTTGCCGTCGGTGTTGTTCTTGTACAGGTTCACGCCGGCCGTACCCGGTAGCCCGGACAGGCGCCGGACCGATTCGAGCATGATCTGCTCCCCCGCCCGGTCCCAGCACAGGGCGGCCCGTGGTGAGGTCACCTCGGGCGAGCTGTACTCCGGATGTGCGTGGTCGACATACAGGCGGGCACCGTTGGTGAGCACCACGTTGGCCAGCGTGGGATCTTCTTCGTCGGTCAGCTGGCTGGCATCCGCAAACTGCCGGGGGATCTCGAATCCGCGCGCATCACGCAGCGGCATCTCGTCCTCGTAGTCCCAGCCTGCCCGACCGGCGCGCGAACCTCGAACGCTGGCGTAGGCGTTGACGACATATCCGGACAGCAGCATGGGGTTCGCGGTCGGATCGCCGGGCACCGAGATGCCGTATTCCGTTTCGATCCCCATCACTCGACGCACCGTCATGCTGCCAGCCTAGGCGAACCGCCACCCCGCGGGCCCATCCGCGCGCCGTGGGCATGAATCGCATGCCCCTGCACACCAGGGGTCTTCACGGCGGCCCTCGACCGCTTCGGCGGCCGGTCGATCGTCGGCAAGGACCTGCCCGGCATTCGCCGGAGTCGCGCCAAAGTCACCGGCTCGTGGGGCGGCAACGGTTCTCGCCTTGCCGTGTGCGGTGACAGCGCCGGAGGAAACCTGTCGGCGATCGTCTGTCAGGTCATCCGGGACGAGGGCGGGCCGACGATCGCACACCAGGCGCTGATGTATCCCGGCATCGATGCGACCCTGAGCCAGCCGTCCATCGTTGAGCACGCCGACGCGCCGATTCTCAGCCGAGCCAGCATCGACGTCTTCCTCCAGCACTACCTCGGTCCCCACGGGCTCACCGCCGACGACCCGCTGATCTCTCCCCTGTGGGCCACGAGCCACGCGAATCTTCCGCCTGCGCTGGTCCAGACTGCGGATCTCGATCCACTGCGAGACGAAGGCAAGCTCTAAGCCGAGCGGATGGCTGCCGCCGGCGTGCCCGTGCGCCACACCAACCCCGTCGGTGCCCCGCACGGGTTCGCCAGCTTCCCGGGGGCGACGCCCATCGGACGGCAGCACCGCGCCGAGCTGGTCGGTGAGCTGCGTCGATATCTGCGCCCCTGACAGAGTCGCAGCCATAGCTGAATGGCTCGCTTGTTAGGGTTGCCTCGTGCGCATCACTCTGGTCCTGGCTCTCGACGTCGCCCTAGCGACGCTCATCGTTCGTCGGCGCGTGGACCAGACCACGGTTCGCCAGAGCATATGAGCAATATTGCTGTGCGCCCTGCCGGGTCATCCGATCTCCTGGCGATTGCTGCGATCTACGCCCAGTCGGTGGCCGCGAGCACGGCGACTTTCGACCTCGAGGAGCCGCCCCTGTCCTGGTGGCAGGCGAAGCTCGACAGCACGGCGGTGGGTGATCACTTCTTGGTCGCACACAGTCTCGCGGCGGGAGACGGCGAGAAGGTGCTCGGCTACGCCTACTCGGGAGCCTTCCGGGCCCGCCCCGCCTACCGACTTACCCGCGAGACGTCGGTCTACCTCGCACCGGAGGCGACCGGCAGCGGCCTTGGGTCGCGGCTGTACAACGAGCTGCTCACCCTGCTCCGCCAGGACGACGTCCATCTCGTCGTCGCCGTGGTGGCGCAGCCGAACCCGGCCAGCAATGCCGTGCACCGCAAGATGGGCTTCGCGGAGGTGGGCACGTTGGACGAGGTCGGGTTCAAGTTCGGCGCATATGTCAGCACCACGTATTTCCAGCTGCTCCTGACCTGAACATCAGCCCGCGTGTTGCCCCAGAACCACCGAATCCTGCTCTCCCACTATCTGATTCGGTGGTTCCACGGCATGAAACCTGGTGGATCGCCTTACAGATACTGACCCGTGTTGGCGACCGCCTCGATGGAGCGACCCGGCTCGGTGCCGTCCTTGCCGGTGACCAACGTGCGGATGTACACGATGCGCTCGCCCTTCTTGCCGGAGATGCGAGCCCAGTCGTCCGGGTTGGTCGTGTTGGGAAGGTCCTCGTTCTCCTTGAACTCGTCAACGCACGAGGCGAGCAGATGCTCGATCCGGATGCCCTTCTGAGATGTCGTGAGGAAGTCTTTGATCGCCATCTTCTTGGCGCGATCGACGATGTTCTGGATCATCGCCCCGGAGTTGAAGTCCTTGAAGTAGAGGACATCCTTGTCACCGTTGGCATAGGTGACCTCCAGGAACCGGTTGGCGTCGATCTCGGAGTACATCCGCTCAACAGCCGACTGGATCATCGCCTCGACGGTTCGCTGCGCGGAGTCTCCGTGCTCGGCCAGGTCGAACTCGTGCAGCGGCAGGTCCGCGGTGAGGTACTTGCTGAAGATGTCACGGGCGCTCTCGGCGTCGGGACGCTCGATCTTGATCTTCACGTCGAGCCGGCCGGGTCGCAGGATCGCGGGGTCGATCAT
>Ga0209540_10003330_pt1 | contig 10999 bp, 7 predicted proteins | sample BarGraIncu01121A_FD_184501 | JGI IMG/M metagenome (GOLD analysis project Ga0209540, IMG submission 184501) | Arctic peat soil microbial communities from Barrow, Alaska - Barrow Graham LP Incubations 011-21A (SPAdes) (version 2) | ecosystem: Environmental > Terrestrial > Soil > Wetlands > Peat... | reverse complement strand
CAGGAAATCGAACTTTCAAACCATGTGCTGATACAAAACCCGGGTTATTAGTTGGTGATTTCACACTCTTAGTTCATAATAATATATCAGCTCATGGAGTTAAAATCGAATTGATGAATTTTTCTGAAACAATTTGACAGGGAATGTGTTTGTTTGTATTATGAAAACAATAAAAAGCCGTATTCTTATCGTCCTGTTTTTGTTTCAGTCTCTGATAAACTTATCATTTTTAAATAGTGATGATTTCTTTTCAATTATTCTCCTTCCCGATATCCAGCATTACACTTCCAGCTACCCTGATATGATTTATAGGCAGATGGACTGGATTGTGGAGAATAAAGATCCTCTTAATATCCAATATGTAATTCAGCTGGGTGACCTGACAAATAACAATAAGGAATACGCCTGGGAAGTTGCCGATAAATCATTTAAAATCCTTGAAAATAAAGGAATTCCTTATTCTATTGTATACGGAGACAATGACATGAAAAACCCTGGTAAGAATTATTACGACGGGAAGCGTCATACTGAATACCTTCATAAGTATTTCCCGGTGTCGCGGTTTGATAAACCGGGTTCGTGGTGGAGCGGAGGATTCTTTGATCAGGGAAAAATTGATAACTATTATTGCCTTTTCAATTATAAGGATTACAAATTCATGATAATGAACCTTGAGCTGGCTCCGAGAAGTGCAGTTTTGAAGTGGGCTGACACTATAATTTCTCAAAATACATCCAGAAAAGTTATTATAGTCACTCACGATTATCTCGACAGAAATGGAAACCGGCTTAATGATCTAAATAGTTTTAAGCTTGATGGAAAGGATTCTGAAGGTAAACTTAAAGGGAACAATGCAGATGCCGTATTTAAAAAACTTGTCAAAAAAAATTCTAATGTTATATTGGTATTATGCGGTCATAAAGAAGGTGAATTTCAAAAAGAAGTCACAATAAAAAAATCAAAGGAATCAGACGAAACCAGAAAAGTGTTCGAGATTCTCAGCGATTTTCAGGATGAAAGATTAAAAGGTACCGATGAAAAATCAGGCAAAGGGCTTCTCAGGGTATTAAAATTTTATCCTGAAAAGAACGAAATTAAAATATCCACTGTAAGCGCTTTGACAGGAAAAACCAAAGAGAATGAAATACACTTATTTTTGTGAAAATGAGTAACACCTGACAATACCCTTGAATATTATCTGAAAATCGGAAATGTAAATGCACGGACCGGGAAAAATACCAATTACAATAGGTGTTATTGGTCATCTTGATGCGATAACCACGCAGGAACATAAACAGCAAATCGAACAATTGTTTAAAGATCTGGCTGCAAAGTATCCCAATTCTCCCGTTTATCTCTTTTCTTCCATTGCAGAAGGGGCAGACAGATTTGCTGCCAATGTTTTTTTGGACCTGAAAAGAAATAATGAAGATCTTAAAGAAAGATTCGAACTTGTTATTCCAACCCCTTTTGAAGATGAAGAATACAGGAACGACTTTGATAACGATTCTGATAAAGAATATAATGATTTGGCTAAACAGGCAATAAGGAAATTTTGCATAGGTAGCGACAGAAAAAAAACTGACAGGGCCCAGCATTACCTTGATACTGGGAAATTTGTCGCAGACAGTTCCTTGATATTGATAGCCTTCTGGGATGGACAGGGTGGGAAAAAGGGAGGAACTGCGGATATTGTACATTATAAGAGAAAAGGTGATGACAATGATATTGCAGAAAGTACATTTGAATATGATGGAAGTGTTTTTATTCTGCCATGTAAAAGAAACTCAGCCCGTGAACCGGTTTCAATAGTTCAGAATGAAAATATTGAATTATCGCTTGAGACCGTTTTAAAAGATTCTTCAATTAAAGAAGCACTTGAGAAAACTGAAGAAATCAATTCTGATTCATTAAAAATAAATCAAAAAGTCCGGATAAAGTCACAAAGTTATCTTATCCGTAATCCGGAAATATTGGATTCCCATCAAAAATCATTACTGAACATGTACTCAGTTCTGGATGTCTTATCTGTTCGGTTTCATGAAAAATACATGAAAATTGTTATCTGGTTATTTATAATCGGATTATTATTTGTAATGTCCTTTTCGATCTACACCAATCTTTGGCTGAACAAGGGAGTCCTTGCAATTGCTATGCTTCTTATCATATCAGCAGGAATTCTTTATTCTTATTCCAGGGTTACAAAAGATCATATGAAATATTTAAATAACAGGACCCTGGCGGAAGCTTTGAGGATTCAGTTTTACTGGAACATTGCCGGGATAAATCAAAATGTTTCCGATTACATTTTAAGAATACACCGTAAAGAATTTGTATGGATCGAACATATTCTCTCATCAGTATATGGAATTACATATACTGATAAAACTATAACTTCCGCAGCAATAAACTTGCTGACAATAAACTGGATTAAAAATCAGGCCGATTTCTTCGAATCCTCAATCAGAAGGATGACCCAAAAACTGGCTCAATATCATTTAATTTCAAACATATCTTTTGTTATTGCCTTTGGACTTCTTCTTTCCATTTTTTTCCTGGAGCACTTTTATGTAACAAACAACTGGATGAACTATCTCCAGGTTGTAATAGGAACATTGCTAAGTATTTTTGCCCTCATCAGAGCTTTCATACAAATTAAGGGTTATAACCAGTTGCTTACTCAGTATGAACTTATGAATGTTCTTTACCAGAAAGCTGAAGTAAAAATTAACCAGGTTTGTTCAACCGCTCAGGAGACAAACGATCAGCATACTTATCTTAAAGAATTGTTCTTTATTATTGGCAAGGAAGCCCTGATCGAGAATGGTAACTGGTACCTCATCCTGAAGGAAAAAGAGCCCGGGATTGAGGGGATCTGATTTTTACCTGGTATCCGTCTTATGCATTTTTAAATCAGCTTGAGTGATTTTTTTCCTTAAAGTAAATATCCAACAAAGCTCTTTTCCTCTTATAATTAATTTTGCGGATTTTAATCTTGGAAATTTCTTTCCCGGTCTTTAAGGAAACATCCTGCAGGAGCTTCTCTTTTTTCTCGGGTTTAAGTAATTCCAGCCTGTCATAAACAATTTCATGATTTTCAACCTTGTACTTTAATACAAACTCTTCAAGTAAATACGCGGCCAGAACTATTATTATGTTGATAATTAAAACCCCTAGCAAAGGGAATTTAACCAATTTTAATGAATTGACAACAGCAATCCCAAAAGTGGCAAAAGTATATGCCATGTCCTTCTCGGTGAAATTCCTGGTCCTGAGTCTCAATAACCCGAAAATGGCAAATAATCCAAATCCCATTCCCATTTCTATATAAACTGATCTGAGTATGGAGACAATAAAGAATGCAATTATCCCCATTAAGAATAAGCTGAAAAGGAATTTCTCCTTCCCTGAATATCTGAAATAAATAACTCTTATCAAAATGAAGAGAAAAATAAGGGCAATAGCAAACCGCCACATTATACCTACAAAAGCCGGATTGGTCAGATTAAAAAAATTGTCATCCATTATATGAATTTTTAAGTATTAAAAACTTTTGCACGTATTCGTTAAATTGTACAGTATAAGGTCTTTATTTCCTGTCAGCTGATTGAAGAATCCATCAAGATAGCCGGTCATATCCTTTTTGACCTGATTGGTTACGTAAGGAAATTCATTGATTACCCTGTAAAACTCAGCCTTTTTCGCCAAAAACATATCAAGTTCCTGCCTGTACACCTCTTTTGTCCGGCATATTCCAAAGAATTTACGCTCTCTTACATTTTCAGTTCCTATTTCCTCAGTTGGAATAGCGTAACTTGGGTTTACCAGTCCAGTCCAGTCAAAATCATGCGGAATAGCTATTCCAAGTCCACCATTTAGGTCAAAACTCTGTGATTTCATTACCATAACATTATGAAGCCCCGGCACTGACCAGTCATAATTCCCTATCATGAAATTGAATATGGCGAGCCTATCCATAATCCGAGGAATGATGCTTTTCTGGTTTATGGTCTTCAATTTAACCGGGACACAATTTGTTCTGGCGGTCAGCATTTCTGACGGTTCAATGAAAAAAGCATATTGTTTAATTGGCTTTCTTTTCTTTTGAGTATCGATATAGGTAACTGACAACAATCGCACCCTGTAGCTTGTGTCAGTCATCACATTAAAAAGTTTATACGCAATGTATTCCCTCAGAACATAGTCCTCATTTATTTTGTTGAAACTGCATTGCGGGACCATCTTCAGTTTGGATATTTTGTCGAGATCGGAATAGCCGAATCCTGCCTTTTTGATATTCAGTTCAATAGGAGCAAATGCACAATACTGGTTTCGGAATATACCGCGTGTTCTTAATCCAATATCCTTGTTTATTGAATCTGTTTTGCTCAGGTGGATCGTGATGTTGGCTTTTAAATATTCATCCTTGGGCTTTGACTTCATATAGGTTGTGAGATCAAACCCGAGAGTTATCTCAATGATCTTATCGTCCTCAAAAAGCCTGAAGCTTTTTTTTGATGAATCAGGAATTGCTGTTTGGGCAAAAGAAACTGCATTCCAAGCGATGAACAGAGTAATAATAAAAATCACAACGGGAAACCGAAAGGATATGTTTTTTTTCATGACAATAAAAATATAAATCCAGGTATGTCTACTATCTGATTTTCTTTATATTGTTATTAGTAAATTTATTAAATAATTTTTGAATTCGGAGTTTTTTGTGAAGAGATTTTTATTTGACTTGTATTAATTACAATCGTAACTTTAACACAATGATCACCTGCCATGGCAAGCATAATTCCGGGTTATGAATTTGATGTCTTTATCAGTTATCGTCAGAAAGATAATAAATCGATGGCTGGGTAACGGAATTTGTCGATTATCTTAAACGCGAACTCGGGGCTACATTCAAGGAAGAGGTAAATGTTTATTTCGATTTCAACCAGCAAGACGGACTTCTAGAGACACACGATGTGGATGCTTCCCTGAAGGATAAGCTTAAATGCCTTGTTTTTATTCCGGTTATCTCACGAACCTATTGTGATACCAAATCTTATGCATGGGAAAATGAGTTTAAGGCATTTATTGAACTAGCTTCCCAGGATCATTTTGGATTGAAGGTTATATTGCCAGGTGGGAATGTGGCGAGCCGGGTACTTCCTGTCAGAATACACGAACCGGATATTTCTGATATAACCTTAGCAGAACTTACTACCGTGACCAGATCAACAAAGAGGCAAATGCAATTAATGAAATCATAGACAGCTTAAAGAGAACGGAGAACTCACTCAGGAGGGAAAACTGGTCATTTACGGAGGCTGTGGACCAAAATCAAAATTAAGTTATAAGCAGGGGAATTTAAGTGATGCTGTTACTCAAACCATTAAGGCGATAGAATATGATCCCAAAAATAGTGGGGCAGCATATAACATGGCTTTTGCACTTCATGACAAAAAAGACTTTAAACAGGCAATACACTGGTATAAGGAAGCAATTAAGATAGATTCCACATTCCACAAAGACACAGTTTATGTTCCAGCTTCCAGCGCGTTAGATAGTCTATACAATTCAATGGATCAGCCAATTGAAGCAATATTAATCCTGAACAGGGCCCGGGAGCAGTATCCATCAATATAAATGCGGAGAGATCAACTAACATAGCAGATGATATGTTCTTCACATTTCCTGTCGTTTGCGTAACCGGAGATTCTTTACCGGAAATTTTGATAGTACTATTTGGTCCAAGGCTAATCAGGTTACTGTTTGAAAACAGCAATTTCACTTCAGATTTGTCAGATGTTTTAATCTCATAATATTTCCCATAATTCAGGTTTATTTAGCAATTCAAGTTCAATAAAAACAATAAAAAACTGAATAATTCAACTAAATCAGAGAAATCATAAACAAATTTATACAACCAAATGTTAAATGTCAAGTTAATTTTATGAATCTGTGAAATTAGGATATGAGTCACTTAAATTGTTTTATGACTAATAGCTTTTATAATGTTAAGCAATCCGGCAGTTTAAGTTCCCGGGATAACTGTCTTTGTTTTACAATCGAGGGGACTATCATTCTAATATGGAGATATTTATATTTGGTTTGTGTTTCAGTCTTTCGTAACTTTATCACAATGAACGGTTAACATGGCGAGTTTAATTCCGGGTTTTACATACGACATCTTCATCAGCTACCGTCAGAAAGACAATAAGGGCGACAGGTGGGTAAGTGAATTTGTTGAAGCGTTGAAGATCGAACTTGAATCCACATTTAAAGAAGAGGTCAGTGTTTATTTTGATATTAATCCGCATGATGGACTCTTGGAAACCCATGATGTTGATGCCTCGCTTAAGGAGAAACTTAAATGTCTTGTTTTTATTCCGGTTATATCCAGGACTTACTGCGATCCAAAATCATTTGCCTGGGAGCATGAGTTTAAAGCATTTGTTGAATCAGCATCTCAGGATCAATTCGGATTGAAAATAAATTTGCCCAATGGCAATGTGGCAAGCAGGGTTCTTCCTGTACGTATTCACGAGTTGAATATATCGGATATTAAACTCTGTGAATCTTTACTCGGTGGGGTACTTCGCGGAGTGGATTTTGTTTATAAGTCTGCAGGGGTAAACAGGCCCTTGCGGGCAAGTGAAGATCATCCTCAGGACAATTTAAATAAAAGTTATTATCGCGATCAGATAAATAAAGTTGCAAATGCTTTAGATGAAATTTTTCATAGCCTGAAGAATACAGTGTCAACACCAGGGAAAAAAGAAAATCAACCTGAGGAAAATAGTGCAATAATCAGAACAGAAATTGAAAAGGAGAAAAGGATTTCTCCATTCAGTAAAAAAACTCTTATAAGATTTATTTTATTTCTATCACTCTTGCTTTGTGCTGCCGGTGCAATATTTATTTATAATTCCTTTAACAGGGATGAGCTCAAAAAATCTGTTGCAATTCTTCCTTTCATATGTCCCGCAAATGACCAGGAGCTTATTTCCAACAGTGACATACTTACTGAAGTTGCACTTATAAAACTTCACAAGGTAAAAGGCCTGACATTAAGGTCCAGAATTTCAACTTATCAATACAGGGATACAAAAAAAACATTAAATACAATAAGAAAAGAGCTGAATGTCTCCTATCTTGTTGAAGGCAGCATCCGGAAGGAAGGAGATAAAACAATAATCTATATTGGATTATTAGATGCAAAGAATAACAGACAATTATGGTCAAATGAATATGTATGGGATAACAATCAGATTTTTGCAATGGTCAGTGAGATTACCCGGAATATTGCCAATGGATGTAATGCTAAACTATCACTTGAAGAACTAAAGCAGATTGACAGCGATCCTACTAAAAACAGTGCAGCTTATCTCAAATATATTTCTGCTAATGTGATATCAAATGATGCCTGGAATCTCTCCACCACAGGAAATATTCTGATGGATTCGGCCGGATTCAGAAAAGCAGTAAGTGATTATGATAACGCAATAAAATATGACTCTGCTTTTGCCTCTGCATATGCCCGCCGGGCAATTGCAATGTCATGGGGCTATTACGTGGGGCAGTTTGATACAACTTGTTTTAAAAAGTGCCGCCAGGACATAAAAAAAGCATTGGAAATTGACAAAGATCTTACTGATGCCCAGATCGCACTCGGTTTCTATTACTACTACTGTGATACAGATTATCAGAAAGCCCTGGTGCATTTTAACCGGGCGTCCGTAAAGGATCCTGAAAACTTTCAGCCTCTGTTCTATCAGGCGATGGTATACAGGAAGATGGGAGACTGGGGGAAGTCTCAAAGCCTGATATCCAGGGTAATAAAGCAGAATCCTCAGGTTGCACTTTTTCTGACAAATATAGGTTTGTCTTATGCCTATCAGCATAAATTTGACTCAGCTCTGATATATCATCAGAAAGCAATAGATGTAATGCCACAGTGGAGGTCTCCATATGTGAACAAGATTATTGCGCTTGTTTTAAAGGAAGGCAATACCTCAGAGGCCAGAAGTGTTTTGGAGACTGCCATCAAAAACACGGGTGAGAGACTGATGGACAAAAAGATATTGCTGGATATATATGACGGGAAACTAAAAAATGCCCTTTATGAAACAGATCATTCAGATGCCGGAGATTTTAAAATCAAAGGTGAAAAGTATCTGGCTTATGCAAAGATTTACTACCTGTTAAACAACCAGAAAGTTGCCGGGAGTTATTATGATTCAGCACTGGTAAGCCTGAACGCGGTTAATAAGATGGAAAAAGATGCTAAGATCCATAGTTTAATTGCCATTGCTCTTGCCGGCATCGGGAATAAAGAGAAAGCGATTGAAGAAGGGAAAACAGCAATTAATATGTCATCAAAAAACATAATGGAAGAAGGTGATATAAAAATATGTCAGACAGAGGTTTATACAATGGTTGGTGATTATTACAATGCAATTATTAACATTGAGTATCTGCTGGAGAATCCTTCGCTGTTCTCAGCAGAATTATTGCAGCTCGATCCCGTATTGAAACCATTATTAAGTACTCCGGAAGTAAAAAACCTGCTTAAGAAATATTCGAAAAAATAAAATATCAAAAACAGACAGGCCCAGATAGAATTGTTAAACCTAAAAATGTAAAATTATGGCAACAAATAGAATTAATCAAATAGAAATTCCTCTTGAACCGTCAATGTATTCATTTATGATGAATCTAAGTGAAGACAAAAAGCAAAAAAAGGCAATCCAGGCAGCTATAAAAAAATATAATAAAGCGGCAGATAAAGCTTTCAAGCAACTGACTGCTGACCTTAGGAAATGCCTGGAAGATTAATGGCAGATAATAAATTTTTAAGCATACACTCCGGCCTGTCTGTTTAAATAATATTTTCATGAAAAAGACTGCTCTTGTCTTCATAGCAATGAGAGAATATGATAATCTTGGAATCAGTTACATGGCTGCAATTCTGAGTGAAGCAGGATTTGAAACTGATATCATTGATGTAAGTAATAAAAAAGAAGAAATTCTTGAAAAGCTGAACGACCTTAACCCGCTGATAGTAGGTTTTTCTGTTATTTATCAATATCATATAGCTCAGTTTACCAAACTTATCAGATTTCTGAGGCAAAGCGGAATAAAAAGCCACTTTACCGCCGGAGGGCATTATGCAAGTCTGAAATATGAGGAGCTGTTGAATCTTGCGCCTTCTCTTGATTCAGTAGTAAGGTTTGAGGGTGAATATACTCTTCGCGAACTGACAATTTGTTTAAGTAACGGCAATGACTGGAAAAATATAGAGAGTCTTGCCTATGTGAATCAGGGAAAAATAATTGCTAATCCCTTAAGACCTCTTGAAAAAGATCTTGACAGGTTCCCCTTGCCGATTCGCAGAATTCTTCCTGAGTACGCTTTTGGCAAGAAGTTTGCAACTATGCTTGGCGGAAGAGGGTGTGTTCATAATTGTTCATTCTGCAATCTTAATGAATTTTATCGCCCATTCCCTGGTTCTGTTAAAAGGACTCGCAAGCCTGAAATGGTTGTTAATGAGATGGAATATCTATTCAGAGAAAAAGGTTGTTCAGTATTCCTTTTTCAGGATGATGATTTCCCGGTGAAGAGCAGTAATGGATCAGGCTGGATAGATAAGTTTTGTTCTGAGCTTAAATCCAGAGGACTGAGCGATAAGATAATGTGGAAGATAAACTGCCGTCCTGATGAGATCGAAGAAAAAAGCTTCGCCATGATGAAGAACAATGGTTTGTTCCTTGTCTTTATTGGCATTGAAGATGGTACAGACGCCGGCTTAAAAAAGCTTAATAAAAATATGACAGCAGAAAGGTGCCAGACGGGAATAAATACTCTCAAAAAGCTTGAAATAGATTTTGACTTCGGATTCATGCTTTTCCAGCCAGATACAAACTTCAGATCGTTAAATGAAAATCTGAATTTTCTGCAGGAACTCTGTGGTGACGGATTTTCTCCGGTATCATATCTTAAAATGATGCCCTATTATGCTACCCGAATTGAAAAAGAACTTCTAGCAGAAGGCAGGATTAAAGGTCCTCCCGGTTTCAGAGATTATGATTTTATTGATGATTCAATGAATCACTATTTCGATTTTATAACATCTTGTTTTATTGAATGGTTCAGACAGACAGATGGTGTTGCAAATATCTCGAAATGGGCTCGTAACTATATCGCTGTCTGCTCTCACTACTTCAAATTGACTCCGGCATTGCCAATCCTGTCGGTAGAATTAAATAAAATAATATCTGAGAGCAACCTGTTTTTCATTGATAGCATGAAGACACTGGCAGTTATTTTTGAATCGGGGAAATATAAAAATGAAAAACTAAAAGAGCTTAAAAGCTACAAGAGGAATATAAAATTAAAACACGAAAATATTAAGAAACAGATAAATCGTAATATGTCTAATCTTTTAGTTCTTGTTGAACTTCAGCAACATTTATAATTCTTTCATTTTTCACTTATCTTTGAACGGTTTCAAAAAAAAATGACATCATTATGTTCCACCTGCTTAAACACCCGCTGCTGACACATAAACTTACCCTTCTTCGGCGTAAGGAGACCGATACCAAAGATTTTCGCGAAACACTTGAAGAGATAGCCGGACTAATGGCCTACGAAATTACCCGCGATCTCCCGGTGAGAGATATTACAATTGAAACACCGCTTGGAAAATGCAAAACCCAGGAACTTGCAATGGATGTTGTCCTTGTCCCGGTTCTGAGGGCAGGGCTGGGAATGGTCGACGGGATATCGAACCTGATTCCTACGGCCAGAATTGGCCATATTGGCATGTATCGCGACCATGTGACTCTTAAACCTATGACCTATTATTCCAAATTCCCCGATAATCTTCCAAATGCTGTTGTCATGGTTCTCGATCCGATGCTTGCCACAGGAGGAAGCTCAACAGATGCAATCCAGGTACTAAAAGATCACGGGGCAAAAACTATAAAACTTGTTTGTGTTGTGGGTG
>Ga0209540_10003329_pt1 | contig 11001 bp, 7 predicted proteins | sample BarGraIncu01121A_FD_184501 | JGI IMG/M metagenome (GOLD analysis project Ga0209540, IMG submission 184501) | Arctic peat soil microbial communities from Barrow, Alaska - Barrow Graham LP Incubations 011-21A (SPAdes) (version 2) | ecosystem: Environmental > Terrestrial > Soil > Wetlands > Peat... | reverse complement strand
AGCCGGAGCAGCATCGCTTCGTGCTGGACCGTTTCGCCGGTGAGTCGGTGTCCGAGCCGCTTGGCCGCTATGCCGCCTTGTATGACGATTTCCACCAGGTCGGTGCCGAGCTGCGCCACCTGCGTGGTCTCGCGCGCGACCGGGCGCGAGAGGTCGATGTGCTCAGGACCGGTCTCGAGGAGATCGAGGCCATCGACCCGCTGCCAGGTGAGGATCTGGAGCTGCGCAGCGAGGATGAGCGACTGGCGCACTCCGATGGCCTGCGGGCCGGCGCTGGTCAGGCCCATGCACTACTCACCGGTGACCCGGACAGCCTGTACGCCGGTGATGGTGGCCCCGGAGGATCGGATAGTGATGTGGCTGGGCAGCTCGGCTCGGCACGAGCAGCGCTGGCGCCGATGACAGGTCACGATCAGGCACTAGCCGACCTCGATCGTCGCCTTCAGGAGCTGGGCTACCTGACCGCAGATCTGGGTAGCGACCTTGCTTCATATCTGTCGGGCGTTGATGTCGACCCTGCCAGGCTGGCCTGGGTCCAGAACAGACGCGCAGACCTGGCGCGGTTGCAGCGCAAGTATGGCGACACCGCAGATGACATCTTGTTGTGGGCCAAGGAGTCCGCGGCCCGGCTGACCGAGCTGGAGGGGGCTGATGACCGTGCCGACGGGCTGCAGGTCAGGCTCGACGTGCTGCGAGTTGAGCTGACGGACTGTGCCGGTGCGCTGAGCGCGGCGAGGCAGCTCGCCGCGACAGACTTCGGAGCCCGTGTCACGACGGAGCTCTCTCACCTGGCCATGGGCAAGGCCGTCGTGCAGGTCGGGCTTGACCGCCGTCCGGACCCCGAGGGGTTGTGCCTGGGTGAAGGCCTCGAGCCAGTGCGGTTCAGCCGCCATGGGGTCGATGATGTCGAGATCCTGCTCGCGGCCAACCCCGGGGCGCCTGCACGCAGTGTCGCCAAGACGGCGTCAGGTGGCGAGCTGTCAAGGGTCATGCTGGCGCTCGAGGTCGTCACCGGAAGCGGGGACATCCCCACCTTTGTCTTTGACGAGGTGGATGCCGGCGTGGGTGGCAAGGCGGCTTTGGATGTGGGTGCCCGCCTTGCGGCGCTGGCCACCTCGGCTCAGGTCATCGTCGTGACTCACCTCGCCCAGGTCGCGGCCTACGCAGACCGGCATCTCGTCGTGCGCAGGACGGACGAGGGGCACATCACCGCCAGCGGGGTGGCCGCGGTGAGCGGAGATGAACGACTCCGTGAGCTTGCCCGGATGATGGGCGGGGTGGAGGACTCCGACGTGGCGATCGAGCATGCCAGGGAGCTTCTAGGCCAGACGGCGGCAGCGTTGCGACGCTGCGGGCGGCGGACCGTCAGGACGTGAGGGCGGTGACTGTCAGGACGTGATCGGGTCACGAGTTGGTCTGCGTCCGCGTGTGCGCAGGGACGCAGTCTCGGCCCGTGGGATAATGAACCACAATGTCTCTGTCCCTGCGGTCGCTGCGCTTGCGCCGACGAACCCCCCGCGAGCCCGATCTGCCCGGCGTCTGGGGGACCGTTCGCATCGATGCACGCACCAAAGACCTGACGAAACGGCTCAAGCCCGGTGACATAGCGGTCATTGACCACAAGGATCTCGACAAGGTCAGCGCTGAGGCCCTGCTTGCCTGCAAGCCGGCGGCCGTGGTCAACGCCGCACTTTCGATCTCCGGGCGCTACCCGAACATGGGGCCGGAGATCCTCATGGACGCCGGGGTGCCGCTGCTCGACAACGTGGGCAACGACATCATGCTCGCCCTGAAGGACGGGCAGTCTGCACGCCTCGATGGCGACACCCTGTATGCGGGTGATGTCGTTGTTGCCAAGGGGATCCTCTTTGACCATGACATCGTCGCGGCCGCGATGATTGAGGCGCGGGCAGGCCTGGCCGTCCAGCTCGAGGCGTTTGCGGCCAACACGATGGAGTACCTGCGGCGTGAACGTGCGCTGTTGCTTGACGGCGTTGGGGTTCCTGACATCACCACGGTCCTTGATGGTCGTCATGCCCTGGTGGTGGTTCGCGGTTACCACTACAAGGACGACCTGCAGACGCTGCGGCACTACATCCGCGAGTACCGACCGATCCTGATCGGCGTCGACGGTGGCGCCGACGCGTTGCTCGAGGCAGGACACCGTCCGCACCTCATCGTGGGAGACATGGACTCGGTCTCGGATGCCACCCTCAACTGCGGGGCGGAGATCGTGGTGCATGCCTATCGAGATGGCCGGGCGCCCGGGCTGGAGCGGGTCCGCAAGCTGGGTCTGGATCCGGTGGTCTTCCCGGCCACCGGCACCAGTGAGGACGTCGCGATGTTGTTGGCCGACGACAAGGGGGCTTCGTTGATCGTTGCGGTCGGTACCCACGCCACGTTGGTCGAGTTCCTGGACAAGGGCCGTTCGGGCATGGCCAGCACCTTCCTGACCCGCTTGCGTGTCGGTGGCAAGCTGGTGGACGCCAAGGGCGTGAGCCGGCTCTACCGTTCGCGGATCTCCAACCTGTCCCTGGCCGTCCTGCTGTTCGTCGCCTTGTTGGCACTCTTCGTCGCTCTGGCCGCCACGCCGGCCGGGACCGCCATGCTCCAGCTGATGGCGGCCCGGTGGGATGACATGTGGTCCTGGATTGTGGGGCTGTTCACGTGATCGACTTCCGCTACTACCTGGTCTCCATCGTCTCGATCTTCCTTGCGCTCGCGGTCGGAATCGTCCTGGGGGCCGGACCGCTGAAAGGGGACATCGGTGCCCGTCTCACCGAGCAGATGACGGCGCTGCGCGCGGAGAAGGCACAGCTGCGCACTGACCTTGACGCCGCCAGACGGGGTGCCTCTGCGCGTGACACCTTCTCCTTGGCAGTCGCACCCGTGGTCATGAAGAGCCGTTTGGCCGGCAAGACCGTCGCCCTCGTCGTCGCGCCGGGAGTGGACGCCGACCTGGTCAAGAACGCCACGGCTTCCCTGGTCGCGGCGGGCGCCAAGGTGGGCTCGACGGTCACGTTGACCGATGCCTGGGCTGACCCGTCCAAGGCGACCTTGCGTAACACCGTCGCCAGCCCCTTCGCCTCGTTGGTCAAGGCGCCTGTGGCGGCCAGCAGTCCGGACCAGCTCGCGGCCACGGTGCTGGCTCGTGCGATCCTGGCCGGCACGGACCGTTCCACGGAACGTCTCACCGCCTCGGCCAGTGCAGCGTTGAACGGTCTGAAGGCCGGCGATCTCATCAACGTGACATCGAACGAGGTCGTCCCCTCCTCGAGCGTCGTCTTCCTCGGTGGACCGGTCAAGGGTTCCAGCCAGCAGGACATCGATGCCCGGCTGGCGGCGTACGTGCAGCTCGCCCGCGCGCTTGATCCCGGAGGATCCGGGGTTGTGGTCGCAGCCAAGTCCAACACCACGGACGGGACCAAGTCCGCGGATCTGGTGGCCGCGGTTCGCAGGGACCCCGACGCCGTCAAGGTCATCTCGACGGTTGATGACGCGGACCTGCCCATGGGTCAGGGCACGCTCGTCCTGGCGCTCGCGGAACAGTACACGGGCGGCGCCGGGCACTACGGCCTGGCTGCTGACGCCAAGGCGGTTGTGCCGGACCTCACGGCCAAACAGTGACTCGCGGGCTGGTTTCCTTCGCCATCGGCGCCCTTGGCTCGGTGGTGGCGGCCGCGCTCCTGAAAAGCCGCCCACCCGGAGGGGTTGAACGATGGACCCGGGAGAACCACGCGGGTCGCCCAGTGACCTTGTTCGAAGGCCCCGCGTATGCCGTGGGCGCTGTGGCTGGGGCCTTCGCGGGCGGTGCGGGTGGTCCGGCTGCGGTCGCGGGCCTGGGCGCCGCGGCCTGCGGCGCACTCGATGACCTGGTGGGCGACAGCTCCAGCAAGGGTCTGCGTGGCCATCTGGCTGCGGCCTGTCGCGGTGAGGTGACGACCGGGATCGTCAAGATCGTGGGCCTGGGTGCCACCGGCTTGTTGAGCGCGCGAATGATCGACCGGTCGCGTGAGCGTAAGGGGTTGATGGCCACACTGGTTGGCGGGGCCGTCATCGCGGGTTCGGCCAACGTCGCCAACCTGCTTGACCTGCGCCCGGGGCGAGCGCTCAAGGTCGTTCTGTTGCTTGCGGCACCTATCGTCGCAGGTGGCCGCGGAACCCACCTGTCTGCCGCCGCCACTGCCGCCGTCACTGCCGGCGCGGCGGCGGGTGCGGCGATCGGCTCACTGCCAGATGACCTGGCGGGCCGGAGCATGCTCGGTGACACAGGGGCCAACGGCGCTGGGGCCCTGCTCGGAACGGCGCTCGTGGCCCGTGCAGGTCTGCGCGGCCGACTTCTCGTGCTCGCGGTGGTGACGGTATTGACGCTCGTCTCAGAGAGGGTCAGCTTCACGAGGGTGATTGAGTCGACGCCCGGCTTGCGCGAGCTCGATGCGCTCGGCCGCCCACCATGGTCGTCCCCCATCGCCGCCCCAAAGTGACCCTGTAGCTCGATGACCCTCCACGACGAGACCTCGGCCGGCACCAACGGAGCCGGTCAGGCCGGTAAGGCCGGTAAGGCTGCGCCTGGAGTCTTCGCGGCCGCAGGCCTCATCGCCGTGGTCACCTTGGCTGCGCGGGCCTTCGGGTTCGGTCGCTGGCTTGTGTTCTCGCAGAGCGTGGGGACCACCTGCGTCGGCAGTGTCTACCAGGCTGCGAACCAGCTGCCGAACGTCTTCTTCGAGGTTGCCGCGGGTGGAGCGTTGGCCGCGGTCGTCGTCCCGATCGTCGCCGGCCAGCTGGCTCGCCAGGACACTGCCGAGGCTGCCCGGACAGCGTCGGCCATGCTCACCTGGACTCTCGCCGTCCTGGTACCGCTGTCCATCGTGACGGCGACCTCAGCCCGGCAGCTGTCGACCTTCCTGGTCGACGATGACAGGTGTGCGGGCTCAACGGATCTCATGGCGTCAATGCTCGTGGTCTTCTCGCCCCAGATTGCGCTGTACGGTGTCGGCATCGTGCTTGCCGGAGTGCTCCAGGCGCATCGACGCTTCCTGGGCGTTGTCGTGGCTCCGCTGTTGTCCAGCCTCGTGGTCATCGCGACGTACCTGCTGTTTGCGGCATTGGCGCAGGGGAGGGTGAACGACCTTGCGGGACTGCCCGGCCAGGCCTCCATCGTGTTGGCGGTTGGCACGACGCTCGGGGTAGCGGCGTTGAGCTTGCCCCTGCTGATCCCGGTGCACCGTGCCGGCATACGACTGCGTCCGACCTGGAGCTTTCCCGTTGGTGTTGCTCGACGAGCTGGTGCGCTCGCAGGGGCCGGACTGCTTGCGCTGGTGGCCCAACAGGCTGCCGTTCTGGCGACCTTGTGGGTGTCACAGCACCGTGGTGGCACGGGCACGCTGAACGTCTACATCTATGTCCAGGCCATCTATCTCCTGCCGTACGCCGTTCTGGCGGTCCCCTTTGCCATGTCCGCCCTACCTGCGCTGGCGACGGGACTGGATCAGGCGGTGCTGGCGCCGGACTCGGATCAGGCGGTGCTGGCGACCGGCCCGGACCATGCCTCGCTCTCGCGCGCGCAGTCGACGTTGGCCTCATCGGCGCGGGCCATCATCGTCGCCACCACCGCCGGTGCCGCCGTGCTCTTCGCCGTCGCGTCGCCCACTGGTGCGTTCTTCAGCGCGCTGGACGCCGGTCGGCACAGTCCCGCGGGCCAGGCGGCTCTGGGGGCCCTGCCTGACGCCCTGAGCGCCTTTGCGCCGGGACTGGTCGGCTTCGGTATGGCAGCCCTGCTCACCCGCGCCCTGTACGTCCAGGGACGTCCCGCCGTCGCAGGCGGCCTGGTGGCGCTCGGCTGGTCCATCGCAGCCATCGCGCCGCTCATCCTGCTCCAGGAGGATGCAGGGCCGCGAAACACGCTGCTTGTGCTGGGGCTTGCCAGCTCCTTCGGCATGACGCTGGCTGCCGTCGGGCTCTTCGTTGCGGTTCGACGAGCGTGGGGTGCGACAGCGTTCCGGGGCTTTGGTCGTACGGCAGCTGTGGCTCTCGGTGCAGGGGTTCTCTCGGCCATCCTTGGGCGCGCCCTGGCGGCTGTTCTGGACCCGGATGGCCTGGTCGCTGGTGCACTGGTGGCCGTGCTGGTCGCGGCCGTGGTCGTGATGCTCTGCGTCGTCGTGATCTGGATCGGCGATCGTGAGTCGGCACGTCTTGCGCTGGCCAAGCTCACAAGGAGGGCTCGGTGAAGGTTCTCATGCTGCTCGGTCGCAGCACCGGCGGTATCGGAACCCACGTCGCGCAGCTGAGCGCGGACCTGCGTGAACGCGGTGTGGACGTCATGGTGGTGACCCACCCGCTCACCGCCGAGCACTTCGACCTCGGGCCGGTGCGGCTGTGCTGGCCGGGATCTGCCGGGTTGATCCATGCGCTACGGGACTTCAGGCTTCTGCGATGTCTGGTCTCGGACGCTGACATCGTCCATGCCCACGGACACCAGGGCGGGTTGCTGGCGACCCTCTGCACCCTGCGCATGCGAATCCTGCGCAGACGAGACGTGCCCAAACTGATCGTCTCCCAACACAACGCGGTCCTGCAGAGCAGCGGAAGACAGGTTCTCAAGAGGCTGTCGCAGCGTTGGGTGGCGCGTCACGCGGATCTGGTGACCGGGGCCAGTAGCGATCTGGTCAACGAAGCGCTGGCGTTCGGTGCGGGTCGCGCCGAGCTGGCCGAGGTGCCATCGCCGCGAGTCCCTGAGCTGCTCTTGCAGCGACCGGCCGACGCGGCGGGCCGGGCTCGGACCCGGCACGCCCTGCTCTCTTTGCTCGGCCGGGACCGGGCTGACCAGGCTGACCTGACGGACCGTGCTGCGCCCTTGGTCGTCACGGTCTCGCGGATTGCGCCGCAGAAGAACCTATCGGTGCTGGTGCAGGCTGCCTCCCTGCTGTGTCAGACCTGCACCTGGGTGGTCCTGGGCGACGGAGACTCGCAGCTGTTGGCGCGGTTGCGAAGGCAGGCGAGTGCGCTCGCAGCGCCGGTCCACTTCGTCGGGTCGCGCAGCGACGTCGACCAGTGGCTGCGTGCCGCAGAGGTGTTCGTCCTGCCAAGCGAGTGGGAGGCCCGTGCACTCGTGGTGCAGGAGGCCATGGCGGCCGGAACGCCTGTGGTGGCCAGCGATGTCGGTGGCTTGCACGACCTGGTCGCCGGTACCGGACTGCTCGTCCCACCGGGAGACCCTGAGGCGATCGCGAAGGCCACTGACCGCATCCTGGCCGATCCCGGACTGCGCGAGGAGCTCGCTAACCACGGCCGGGAGGTTGCCAGAGCGCTGCCGGATGGGTCCGACACGGCTTCGCAGTGGCTGGGGTGGTACTCCGAAACCCTCCTGATGACGTAAAGTCAAGGTCCGTGGCGCAACAGACAAAGCACATCTTCGTAACCGGAGGCGTTGCCTCTTCGCTCGGCAAGGGCCTGACGGCTTCCAGCCTCGGACATCTCCTCCGCGCTCGCGGTCTAGATGTGACGATGCAGAAGCTCGACCCCTACCTCAATGTGGATCCTGGGACGATGAACCCGTTCCAGCATGGTGAGGTCTTCGTCACCGACGACGGTGCTGAGACAGACCTGGACATCGGTCACTATGAGCGATTCCTGGACGTCCCGTCCGTGGGCCGGGCCAACGTCACCACCGGCCAGATCTACAGCACGGTGATCGCCAGGGAGCGGCGCGGGGAGTATCTCGGTGACACCGTCCAGGTGATCCCGCACATCACCGACGAGATCAAGTTTCGGATGCGTGAGCAGGCCAACGTCCCGGTCAAGGACCGCCCGGACATCATCATCACCGAGATCGGCGGCACCGTCGGCGACATCGAGGGGTTGCCGTTCCTCGAGGCCGCCCGCCAGGTCCGACATGACGTGGGCCGCGAGAATGTCTTCTTCCTGCATATCTCGTTGGTGCCCTACCTGGCACCGAGCGGTGAGCTGAAGACCAAGCCGACTCAGCACTCGGTGGCCGCGCTGCGACAGGTGGGTATCCAGCCCGACGCCATCGTGCTGCGCGCTGACCGTGCGCTCCCCGACAGCGTCAAGCGCAAGATCTCGCTGATGTGCGACGTCGACACCGAGGCGTGCGTGGCCTGCGTCGACGCACCGAGCATCTATGACATCCCGCGGGTGCTGCACTCCGAGGGGCTCGACGCCTATGTCATCCGGCGTCTCGGTCTGCCCTTCCGTGACGTCGACTGGAGCGACTGGGACAAGCTGCTGCGCCGAGTGCACAGCCCTGAGCACGCCGTCGAGATCGCCCTGGTGGGCAAGTACATCGACCTGACGGACGCCTATCTGTCGGTCACCGAGGCCATGCGCGCTGGTGGTTTCCACCACGATGCCAAGGTCTCGATCCGCTGGGTGGCCAGCGACGAGTGCGAGACCGAAGCCGGCGCCCAGAAGGCGCTCGGTGGCGTCGACGCGATCGTCGTCCCCGGCGGCTTCGGTATTCGGGGAATCGAGGGCATGTTCGGGGCGATGAAGTGGGCCCGCGTCAGGGGTGTGCCGACACTGGGTCTGTGCCTGGGGTTGCAGTGCATGGTGATCGAGTACGCCCGCAACGTCCTCGACATCCCGGACGCGTCCTCCAGCGAGTTCGACCCGCAGACCACCCACCCGGTGATCGCGACGATGGAGGAGCAGAAGGCCTTCGTCGAGGGCGCCGGAGACCTTGGCGGCACCATGCGGTTGGGGACCTACCCGGCCACGCTGGTCGAAGGCTCGGTCATCGCCGGTGCCTATGGAACCCTTCAGGTGAACGAGCGTCACCGCCACCGCTACGAGGTCAACAATGAGTACCGGGCCCAGCTCGAGCAAGCCGGGCTCCGCTTCTCCGGCACCTCGCCCGATGGCAGCCTCGTCGAGTTCGCCGAGCTGCCCGCCGACGTGCATCCGTACTACGTCGCCACCCAGGCCCACCCGGAGTTCCTGTCCCGACCGACCCGTGCGCATCCGCTCTTCGCCGGACTCGTCGGCGCAGCAATCGACCGCCACAGGGCCTCGCGTCTGGTCGAGGTCGAAAGATCGAGGGACAGCGAAACCGTTGCGGCGCAATGAGTCTGGATGCCCAGGTCCTGCGTGGAGTTGACCTGACCGACCGGCTCGAGCAGTGTCCGATCCTGGACAGCGCGGTGGTGTTCAAGGGTGTGGTCTGGGACGTACGGCGCGACACCGTCGACCTCGGTGAGGCCGGCACGGTCAGGCGTGAGTACGTCGACCACCCGGGAGCGGTCTCGATCGTGGCACTTCGGCAGGTCGCCGGCCGTGACCAGGTGTTGCTGATCCAGCAGTATCGCCACCCGGTCGGTGCGTTCGAGTGGGAGCTGCCCGCCGGTCTGCTCGATGTCGCGGGGGAGCCGCCCTGGCTGGGCGCGGCCCGCGAGCTTCACGAGGAGGCTGACCTCATCGCCGGCCGCTGGCACGTCCTCATCGACTACTTCGGTTCGCCTGGCGGCCTCTCGGAGGCGTTGCGCGTATTCCTTGCCCGGGACCTCACCGGCGTGCGGCACGGCGAGCGATTCGTCCGCGAGGACGAGGAGCACGGCATGCCGGTCTGCTGGGTCGATCTAGATGAGGCTCACGAGGCCGTGATGGCCGGTCAGCTGCACAACCCCAGCGCGGTGGTCGGCATCCTGACGGCACACGCCGCACGGGCTCGCCACTGGGCCACGTTGCGGCCACACGACGCTCCCTGGCCGGAGCACCCGGCATACCGCTGAGCAGTTGACCGGTTCGGAGGGACGGGTCTGCTTCCGTAGGATGTGGGTGCTGCCCTCGAGGATCAGGTGCAGGACCCACAGCTAGCCATTGAACCACCGAAACTGAGGACATCACCGTGCTTCGCACTCACGAGGCCGGCACCTTGCGCGCCGACCACACTTCGCAGACCGTCACCCTGACCGGGTGGGTTGCCCGTCGGCGCGATCACGGTGGTGTGGCCTTCCTCGACCTGCGTGATGCGTCGGGGGTGGCCCAGGTGGTCGTTCGTGACGAGATCCTCGCCCTTGGCGGAGCGCACGACCTGCGTAACGAGTACTGCGTGAAGGTGACAGGCGAGGTGTGTGCGCGCCCCGAGGGTAACGCCAACGCGGATCTGCCCACCGGTGAGATCGAGGTGGTTGCCACCGAGCTCGAGGTCCTGAACCCGGCGGCCCCGCTGCCGTTCCAGATCGACGAGCGCGTCACGGTCGGTGAAGAGGCCCGGCTCAAGCACCGTTACCTCGACCTTCGCCGCCCGGGTCCGGCTGCGGCCATTCGCCTGCGGAGCAAGGTGAACCAGGCTGCACGGGCCGTCCTGGCCGAGCGGGACTTCGTGGAGATCGAGACGCCCACACTGACCCGCTCGACCCCTGAGGGAGCCCGCGACTTCCTGGTGCCCGCTCGGCTGCGGCCCGGATCCTGGTACGCCCTGCCACAGAGTCCGCAGCTGTTCAAGCAGCTGCTCATGGTCGCTGGGATGGAGCGCTACTACCAGATCGCGCGCTGCTATCGCGACGAGGACTTCCGCGCGGACCGTCAGCCGGAGTTCACCCAGCTGGACATCGAGATGAGCTTCATAGACCAGGACGACATCATCGAGCTCGGTGAGGCGGTCCTGACCTCGGTGTGGAACCTCATCGGCCACCAGATCACCACGCCGCTGCTGCGGATGACGTACTCGGACGCGATGGCCCGCTATGGCACGGACAAGCCGGACCTGCGTTTCGGTCAGGAGCTCACCGACTGCACGGAGTTCTTCGCGGACACCACCTTCCGGGTGTTCCAGGCGCAGTACGTCGGTGCCGTGGTGATGCCTGGGGGCGCCGCACAGCCGCGCAAGCAGCTCGACGCCTGGCAGGAGTTCGCCAGGCAGCGCGGGGCCAAGGGCCTGGCTTATGTCCTCATCGGCCAGGACGGGGTTCTCGCCGGTCCGGTCGCCAAGAACCTCACCGAGACCGAGCGCGAGGGGCTGGCCAAGCACGTCGGTGCCAGCAA
>Ga0209540_10003324_pt1 | contig 11004 bp, 9 predicted proteins | sample BarGraIncu01121A_FD_184501 | JGI IMG/M metagenome (GOLD analysis project Ga0209540, IMG submission 184501) | Arctic peat soil microbial communities from Barrow, Alaska - Barrow Graham LP Incubations 011-21A (SPAdes) (version 2) | ecosystem: Environmental > Terrestrial > Soil > Wetlands > Peat... | reverse complement strand
GGCGGTGTTGATGAACAGGCCGTCGCCCTTGCCTTTGTCCACGACTTTCGTGTCGCCGGTGATGATTTGCACGCCGCAACGCTGTGCCGCGTCACGCATCGAGCAGACAACCCGCCAGAGCGTTTCCATCGGCAAACCCTCCTCCAGGATGAACGCGCTGCTGAGGTAAAGCGGCCGCGCACCGCTCATGGCGAGGTCGTTCACCGTGCCGTGGACGGCCATCGAACCAATGTCGCCGCCCGGAAAAAAAATCGGGCGCACGACGTAGGAATCCGTCGTGAATGCAAGTTTTTTGCCGGTCCATTCGACCACCGTCGAATCATGCTGCATTTCAAGCAGCGGATTGGTAAACGCCGTCAGAAACATTTTGCCGATGAGCTGGTGCATCAGCTTGCCGCCGCCGCCGTGCGCCATCAGGACGTGCGGATATTGCGAGATGGGAATGGGACAGGCCGGAGTGAAGTCGGAAGAAGGCTGCATAGATTAGCGAAAGAACCGGCGTTGGGAATGCAAGTAATGACCGGGGGAATAAACATCGAACATCCAACATCGAACATCGAACTTCGAACCGGAATTCGGTGTTGGAAGTTCGAAGTTCAATGTTCGATGTTTCCGCATAAACAATTCATTTTCCAGCTTCAGCCGGCTGCCTGCGATAGCGGTAATACGCCGCACAAGCGCCTTCGGATGACACCATGGTCGCGCCGAGCGGATGTTCCGGGGTGCAGCGCGTGCCGAAGGCCGGGCATTCGTGCGGTTTGATTTGCCCCTGCAAAACCAGGCCGCTGAGACATTCGGCGGGTTCGTCAACGTGATGATCGGCCAGGCCGAATTTCTTTTCGGCGTCGAACGCGGCGTAGGCGTCGTTCAGGCCGAGGCCGCTCTGGGGAATTTCCCCGACGCCACGCCATTTGCGCGGCACGACCTTGAAAACCTTGCGGATGATTTCCTGCGCGGACTGGTTGCCTTCGCGGCGCACGGCGCGGGTGTATTGGTTTTCAACTTCGGCGCGACCGGATTCCAATTGTTGCACCACCATCAGCACACCCTGCAAAATATCCAGCGGCTCGAAACCGGTGACGACAATCGGCACGTGATATTTCGCCGCGAGGGGCGGGTATTCCCAGTAACCCATCACCGTGCAGACGTGCCCGGCGGCGAGAAAACCCTGCACCTTGCAGTTCGGCGACGACATCAGCGCCTCAATCGCCGGCGGCACGAGCACGTGCGAAATGAGCATTGAAAAATTCTTCAATTTTTTTTGCGCGGCCTGATAAACTGCCATGGCCGTCGCCGGCGCGGTGGTTTCAAAACCGACGCCGAAGAAAACGACTTCCCGGGCCGGATTTTGTTCCGCGAGCTTCACGGCATCCAGCGGTGAGTAAACGATGCGCACGTCACCGCCCCTGGCTTTTACGGAAAGCAGGTCAGTTGAGCTGCCGGGCACACGCAGCATGTCGCCGAACGAAGCGAAGATGACATTGGGTCGCGCCGCGATTTCCAGCGCCTTGTCTATCATTTCCAGCGGCGTCACGCAGACCGGACAGCCCGGCCCGTGAATCAGCGTGATTTGTTTCGGCAGCAGTTCGTCAATGCCGAACTTGACGATGGCGTGCGTCTGGCCGCCGCAGACTTCCATGATGTTCCACGGCCGGGTCGTGAGACGATGTATCTCCCGCGCGAATTGCTGCGCGCGTTCGCCGTCGCGGTATTCGTCGAGGTATTTCATGCTTCAACGTAGCGCAGGCGTCCCGCCTGTTCCTTTACCGTCTGCGGTTTGTGCAGGCGGGACGCCTGCGCCACCTTCTCCCAACTCGGCGAGTTCCTCCATCTCTTTCAAATACTCGAAAACTTTGTGCGCTTCTTCCTCGTCGAGCCGGCTGAGGGCGAAGCCGACGTGGACGATGACATAATCGCCGACCTTCGCCTCGGGCACATAGGCAAGACAGGCTTCCTTGAGGATGCCGCCGAAATTGATTTTGCCCATACGCGACAGCGGATCATCACCGCTGATGCTTTCAATTTTTCCCGGGATTGCCAGACACATGGTTTCTCACTCTACTCCTTCCGCTGCCGGGCGGCAATGACTTGTCTAATAATGACGGGCTGCTAGGGGTGCATGCCAGGTCGCAGACAACCATACGATGATCCGAGTTGCGGGTCTTGACCACCCATGCCGCAATGGTCTGGCAGTCCCCGCTTACCCAGATTTGATCCGGTCGTGAAATGGGAAATTCGTTGATCCCCGTATTTCCCCATCCAATTCCTCCCTCGCGGAAAGTGTCTTTCAAACGTGGTTTCAGGAGACGGCTGACCGCGTCTCCCGCCGGAGAATTGAAGTCGCCACCGGCAATGCAGGGAATGTCCGGCTTGAAACCTTTGAGATGATCCACCAGTTGCTGCATCTGCCCTTTTCGCACCAGGCGGTCATGCAAATGTGCGTGCCAGCAGGCTGGTGACCAGAGATCGAGCCGGGTTTCCGGCGGTATCAGGCGCAGGCTGACCACTTCAACATCCCTTCCTTGCGGCAATGTCAAACGAGCCACGGTGGACTGGGCAGTCTCCAATCCGGACAATCGGGCAAGCCGTCCCCGGGCGACAATTGAGCAGTCCAAGCCGACCAGGAAATCCGCTTCATTCCCGAACCATACCTGTGCCAGTCTTGAAACATCATTGCTCGAGGGAGACTCCTGTAATAGCACAAGGTCCGGTTTCCAATCTCCCGCCTCCTGGGCAGCGACCGCTTGGCCGGCGCAGTTCAGGGTGATAACCCGAAGAGGCAGTCCGGTTGCAGGTGTCCGGTTGGACAGGGGCCAAGATAGACTTGATAGAATCAATCTCGACAGGTCATCCGAGTAGAAGAGGGTGAGACAAAGCCATGTTAAAAAAAGCAGGAGACACCAGATCCTTCGTTGCAATCGCCAGGCCATCAGCGAGAGTCCGATCCCGATGATTCCCCAGACCCAAAATGGGAACAAGGTTACGGCCGACACCGTATCCCATCGGGCAATGTAGCAAGCCAAAATTCCGAGACCGAGGACAATGGATAAGACAGAAAACAACAGACCGAGCCATTGAAGAAATCGAAACATGATCTGTCGTTTCAAAGAATCTTCTTTCGTTTTAGCGGTTTAGGCGCTGCGCGGCAACGACTTGTCCCAAGGCAATCCCGCCGTCGTTCGGGGGCACGCGCTGATGCCAATACGGTCGAAATCCCTCCGCCTGCAAACGCCGCACGGCACGCTCGGTGAGGTAACGATTCTGAAAACAGCCGCCGGAAAGCACCACGCGGTTTTGGCCCGCACGTTTTGCAACGGCAACGATGCTTTCCGCCAGTGCGTTGTGGAACCTGGCGGAAATGATACCCACGCTCACACCTTGCTGAACATCCACGAGAATGGCTTCAATCATCGGCGACCAATCCAAAACGAGTGACGAGTGACGAGTGACAAGTGGCAGTTCATAGCGTTCCTCGGTCTCAACTCCGTCCAGCGCGAACTCCAGTTCCATCGCGGCCTGACCCTCGAAGCGGATTTGCTGGCGGAGATTGATGAGCGAGGCGACCGCATCAAACAGCCGGCCTACGCTGGAAGTCAGCGGCGAATTCAATTTTTTCGCCAGCATGGTTTTAAGCGTGGCCAGTTCCGCTGATGAAAAAGCAGCGATGGGAGCGCAGCCGCCTCGGCTGCTGTTCGGCGCGCCCTCGCGGCGAACTCTTCGCGTGATGGACGAAGGGACTGATTCGTCCGGGTGCATTGCAAAGCCAACGACGGGGGCGTCGTTGGCTGCGCCCGAGGCGGGCGCGCTCCCCATTTTCAACAGTGTCTCTTCGTTGAATATTCCAATGCCGAACATTTCGTAAAGCAATCCGAGCGCGGTGCGGCGGGGTTCTTTGACCGCCTTGTCGCCGCCGGGCAAAGGGAACGGGCGCAAATGGGCGATGCGTTCGACGCTTTCGTTGGTAACGAGGAAAAATTCACCGCCCCAAACCGTGCCGTCCAGACCGTAGCCGGTGCCATCCCACGACACGCCGAGCGCGGGCGGCGCAACTTCATTTTCCGCCATGCAGGACAGGACGTGCGCGATGTGATGCTGGACGCCGATTTTGGTAGGGATGCGCTGCTGCGCATCCGGGCCGAGCGGCAGCTCGGCCCTACCGGTCTCCTTCACAAACTTGGTTGAGAGATAATCCGGGTGCAGATCAGCGGCGATGATTTGCGGCCTGACCTCGTAAAGTTTTTCAAAATCGGCAATGACGCGAAGGAAGGCGGAATGGGCCTGCTCCGTTTCCAAATCGCCGATGTGCTGGCTGATGAAAACCTGGTTGCCGACCGAGAGGGCAACGGCATTTTTCAAATGCGCACCAACGGCCAGAATTGGTTGAGGGTTGAGGGTTGAGGGCATAAAGCCCCGTGAGGGTCACGCCCCTTTACGGGGTTGAGGGTTGAGCGTGATGGGCAGGGGCGCGTAGCCGCGGGCGCGGCGCAGCACCAGTTCGCGGTCCAGCATCACCCTCACGATGGAATCGTCCACATGGCGGACGATGGGGCGGTTGTGGACAAGAAAAACATCGGCGATGTCGCGCAACCGTTCGAGCGCCTCGTGCTCGTCCGTGCAAATCGGTTCATCACTTAAATTGCCGCTCGTGGCGACCACCGGAAATCCGAGTTCGGCCAGCAACAGGTGGTGCAATGGCGTGTAGGGCAGCATCACACCGAGGCAGGGATTGCCGGGAGCGATGTGACGGGAAAGCGAGGATGGAGGATGAAGGATGGAGGATGGAAGACGCCGCAGCAGGACGATCGGCGCTTCGGGCGAGCGCAGCAGTCGTTCTTCCAACGGCGAGACTTCGCATTCGGCCTTGATGGCTTCCAACGAGGGAAACATCAGGGCCAAGGGTTTTTCCTCACGCTGCTTGCGCTCGCGCAGAAGTCGAACTGCCTTGTCGTTGCGGGCATCCGTCATCAGGTGAAACCCGCCGAGTCCCTTGACGGCGACGATTTTCCCTTCACGAATCGCCTTGGCGGCGGCGAGCAGGGCGTCGTAGCTGCGCTCGGCAGAGCGCGGCTGATTTTGCGGCTCGGAAAAGCCGGCGGCGTTCTGCTCCCGCTTTGCGGGACCGCTACGCCACAATTCAAGATGCGGGCCGCAAACCGGGCACGCATTCGGCTGGGCGTGGAAGCGGCGGTCGCGCGGTTCGTCGTATTCGGCCTGGCATTGCGGGCACATCGTAAACCCCTTCATCGAAGTATTCGCGCGGTCGTAGGGCAGGGACTCGATGATGCTGAAGCGCGGGCCACAGTTGGTGCAGTTGGTGAACGGATAACGGTGGCGGCGGTTTTTGGGATCGAAGATTTCGCGCAGGCAATCCGGGCACGTGGCGATGTCCGGCAGCACCAGCGCGGTTTTGTTGCCGCCGGTTTCGCTGGGGCGGATTTCAAATGCCGTGTAGCCGGCGGGGTCGAGCCACGAAGCTTCGAGGCTTTGGATGAAACTGCGCGGCGGTTTTTCGATTTCGAGCCGGAGCAGGAATTTTTCCAATTCCGCGCGCGGACCTTCGACTTCAATGAAGACGCCCTGCGGAGAATTGTTGACCCAGCCGGCCAGGCCAAGTCCCGTGGCGAGGCGGTGGACGAACGGACGGAAGCCGACCCCCTGCACCGCGCCGCGAACGGTGAGTTTCAGGCGTGTGCGTCGGCTGGCTGGTCCGGCTTTGTTCACGCGGGGATTTTGTCCGAACCGCCTCCGAATTAAAAGCGGAAGCGGCGGGCAACCGGGACGAACGGATTTACCGCCAAGACGCCAAGGTGCAAAGGCGCGGAAAGCCCTTCATGCCGTCTGGACCACGGAGAAACGATTACCCATCACGCGCGAGGCGTAATCCAAGCACGCTTGCACGTCGGCGCGGGTGAGCCGGGGATATTCCTCCAGCACGTCCTCGACCGAATCGCCGGCGGCGAGAAATTCCAACACCGTTTGCACCGTGATGCGCGTGCCGCGAACGACCGGCCGCCCGTTGCAAACATCCGGCTTGATTGAGATGCGCTTCGACATGCCTTAACTCTAAAACAACCGCCCGGGAATCCAAGGGGAAATCATTTTGGGATGGACGACGGGGGGGATGGCTTTTGGAATTTTGCCGCGCAAAGAAAACGAGGGGAAAAACCCGTCCTCATATTTTGACAAGCGCCCCCTCATTGAGAGATCGTACCTCAAATGAAATCTCGAATTGCTTCGACAGCAGGCACATCGGTACCGAATGTTGACCCAAAAGGTGCTGTGAATAGATGGGGCCTGTACATCGACGTGGAAGGATTTTCCGGAACCTATGACAAGGACAAACGCCGCGCGATCCGTGCCCTCAACGAACTCATGGAGGCTCTCTACAAAATTGGGTCCTCAGGGTTTTCAAAAGCTAAGGGTCGAATCTTCATGCATCAACTGGGCGACGGTTTTGTCGTGGTCTCGGAATTCCCGGAGGAAACCCCGGAAACGCCGCTGTCCATTTGCCTAGGGATCATGCGGCATCTCATCGCCAGAGGTGTGGCAACAAAGGCTGGTATATCTGGAGGCGGTTTTGGTGATGTCTTCGGTGAGTATCCCCAAACCATACAGAGCGTGACCGAGGACCACCGCTATGTGCCACTGGGGGACAATTCAGATTATGGTTCGATGACCATCATACCAGTAATGGGTTCCGCCTTGACAAGATCGCACAGGCTTTTGGGTTGCCGACACGGAGCAGTTCTGTTGCTAGATACGATTGCTTTTAGCAAATTGCCGTCGGGAGTAATTACGCGGACTACATCCCCGACCGTAATCGACTGGGTTCATTCAGATTTTCCTCTGGTCAGAGAACTCTGCGGCTCGTCTGGACTGAAAAATATCGATTCATCGGAGGCCGAAATTTGCCTGCGGACATATCTTGAGGATCATCGCGCGAACCTATCGAAAGAGTGGGTCACCTCCACCCTCGAATCTGTGGCGCTTGTCGATCTCCAGTCTATCGGTCCACGGCCCGAAGCCGCCCCATCCAGTACTTGCCAGCAAAACAAAACCGTCTAATCTGCCGCCATGAAGGCGAATCGGTTGACGTGGCTATTTCTGTTACTGCTCACAGTTGCCGTTCAACTGCCTGCTCAGCAAACCGAGGCGGACCGCAAGTTACTGGCTGATATACGTGCCAAGTCCGAAAAAGGCGATGCCCAATCCCAGAACGAATTAGGTGCGGCTTTCGATGAGGGTAGCCTCGGCGTGGCGAAGGATGAAGTGGAGGCGGTGAAGTGGTTTCGCAAAGCCGCCGAGCAGAATTACGCCCAGGCTCAGTACAATCTGGGCCACTGCTACGGCTTGGGCCAAGGCGTGGCGAAGGATAAGGTGGAGGCAGCGAAGTGGTTCCGCAAAGCTGCTGAGCAAAATTATGCTTTGGCCCAATACATTCTGGGCTTCTGCTACGCCAGCGGCCAAGGCGTGGCAAAGGATGACGTGGAGGCGGTGAAATGGTACCGCAAAGCCGCTGAGCAGAATTTCGCCGATGCTCAATTCAATCTGGGCGTTTGCTACGACAATGGTCAAGGGGTGGCGAAGGATGACGCTGAGGCTGTGAAATGGTATCGCAAGGCCGCCGACCAAGGCGACGCCGATGCTCAACACAATCTCGCGGCCTGCTACCTCAATGGACAAGGCCTACCCAAAAGCACCGTCGAGGCCCTAAAATGGTACCACAAGGCCGCAGAACAAGGAAACGCCGACGCACAATACAACCTCGGCGCGTGCTACGTCCTCGGTAAAGACGTGCCAAAAGATGCCAAAGAAGCAGTCAAGTGGTATCGCAGAGCTGCAGAACAGGAATACGCTCCCGCCCAGTTCGATCTCAGCATATGCTACGCCAGTGGCACCGGGGTCGCAAAAGACACAGCCCAAGCACTCAATTGGTGCCGCAAAGCTGCCGAGGGCGGATACGCAGACGCCCAGTACAGCCTCGCCGCCCTGTATGCCTACGGTTTGGGCGTGACCAAGGATGAAGTCGAAGCAGTAAAATGGTACCGGAAAGCTGCTGATCAAGGGAATGTACTCGCTCAGTTCTCTCTGGGTCTTTGCTACGCCAAAGGCGAGGGTGTCAGCAAGGATCCCGTTCAGGGCGCCACGTGGTGGCATATGGCAGGCGAGCAAGGACTTGCCGCGGCTCAACACCGCCTTGGCTATGCCTACATAAACGGCGACGGCGTAAGCGCCGATCCAGTAATGGCTGTGGTCTGGTGGCGCAAAGCCGCCGAGCAAGGGGTTTCCGAAGCCCAATACAATGTTGGGTATTGCTTCATGAACGGGGAAGGAGTGGTCAAAGATTCCACCGAAGCTGTCAAGTGGTGGCGCAAAGCCGCCGAGCAGAATTACGCGGATGCTCAGGCCAATCTGGGCCTCTGCTACGCCAATGGCCAGGGCGTGGCGAAGGATGTGGTGGAGGCGGTGAATTGGTGGCGCAAAGCTGCCGGGCAGGATTATGCCTTGGCCCAATTCAATCTGGGCGTCTGCTACGCCAATGGCCAGGGTGTGGCGAAGGACGAGGTGGAGGCTGTGAAATGGTATCGCAAAGCTGCCGAGCAGAATCTCCCCGACGCCCAATACAATCTAGGCTTCTGCTACGCCAATGGCCAGGGCGTGGCGAAGGATGTGGTGGAGGCGGTGAAGTGGTACCGCAAAGCTGCCGGGCAGGATTATGCCATGGCTCAATTCAATCTGGGCGTCTGCTACGCCAATGGCCAGGGTGTGGCGAAGGACGAGGTGGAGGCTGTGAAATGGTATCGCAAAGCTGCCGAGCAAGGGCTTACGACAGCACAATACAACCTCGCCGTATGCTACGCAGAAGGTGACGGGGTCCCGAAGAATAATGTGGAAGCCCGCAAGTGGTTCAGCCTCGCCGCAGCTCAGGGCGATGCCAATGCCAAGAAGGCCATCTCGTATTTCGACGAACAGATGACACAGCAACAAGCTGCCGAGGCACAACGGAAAGCACGGGAGTTCAAGCCGCGCAGCGCACCAGAATCCAAGGCGTCGATCCCAGACATGGCTACTTTCCGTTCTCGTCCCGTTGCCAGCGGCACCGGTTTTTTCATAACTGAGGACGGATTTCTAGTTACCAGCGAGCATGTGGTCAGGCAGGCAGTCCAAATTCGCTTAGTTACAAGCGCGGGGACCATACCAGCTAGGATCGTCAGCCTCGACACTGGGAATGACCTCGCTTTGCTTAAAGCCGACGGTCACTTTGCGCCACTGCCACTGGCCACGAGCCGCAAGGTGCGTTTGGGAAGCACTGTGGCCACAGTCGGCTTTCCCAATATCGGTTTGCAAGGCTTTGCGCCCAAGTTGACCAAGGGAGAAATCAGCAGCCTCTCCGGCATCCAAGATGACCCGCGCTATTTCCAAATAAGCGTCCCCGCTCAGCCGGGCAATTCGGGCGGGGCGCTGGTGGATGAATACGGCAACGTGGTGGGTATCGTCGCAGCCAAGTTGAGCGCAAGGGCGGCGCTGGCCGCGAGTGGGCAGTTGCCGGAGAATGTGAATTACGCGGTCAAGAGCAGTTTTCTATTGAGCTTCCTTGAATCCGTGCCGGCGGTTTCGGCCAAACTCAAAGAACCAGTCACGGCTGACCGGAAGTTTGAGGACGTGGTCAAATCCGCCCAAGACGCAGCTGTGTTGGTTCTCGTGTATTGAGGGTAGGGCGGTCGCTGCCGCGCCGCCCTGATATTTGGGCTGCGCAGCAACGCAGCCCTACCATTATTTGGTGACGTGGTGCAGTCGGCACAGCAAACGGCAGTGCTTTTCTTGCGTCTTCGCGCCTTTGCACCTTTGCGTTAAAATTTCTTCAGCGGCTTCGGCCCGGAATTCATTTGTCAGTCCGCGACTGGCGATATACCTTGAGCGTGTGGAACCCGGCTCTGGCAGGCTGCCCGGCCGGTTTGTTGTTTCGGCAAATCATGCACGAATTATCCATCATGCAAAGCGCTTTGGATCAGGTACTCGAAAAGGCCCGGCAAGCCGGGGCCAGCCGGGTGCATGCCATCCGCCTGCGCATCGGCGTTCTGAGCGGGGTGGTGCCCGATGCGCTGCAATTCGCCTTTGAGGCCCTCGCCGACGGCACGCCGGCGCAAGGCGCCCAATTGCTCATCGAGGATGTCCCGGCGCGGTTCTGGTGCGCTGCGTGTGCCCGTGAATTTGCGGCCACCCGGATGTTCGCCGAATGTCCCGATTGCCATCGCCCCAGCATGGAACTGCGGGCGGGACGCGAAATGGAACTGACTTCATTGGAGGTTGACTGATGTGCCAGGATTGCGGATGCGGATTGCCCGGTGAAAATCCGGTGGGCATTAGTGCCCATCACCACGACCACGGTCATGACCATGACCACACCCACTCACACGGGGAAGCGGGCCACGATCACTCGCACGGAGACGCCGTTGGCCAGCATCGGGTTCTGGAGGTGCGCCAGGCCATCCTGGAAAAGAATGACCGGCTGGCGGAGCGCAACCGCGGCTTTTTCCATGCGCGCGGCCTGCTGGTGCTGAACGTCCTTTCATCGCCCGGTTCGGGCAAGACCACGTTCATTCGCGAAACCGTCCGCTTGCTGGGAAAACGCCTGAAGACCGGCGTCATCGTCGGCGACCTGGCCACGGACAACGACGCGCAGCGCCTCCGCGAATCGGGCGCGCCGGTGGTGCAGATCACCACGGGCACCGTGTGCCATCTCGAAGCGGAGATGGTGGCGCACGCCTTGAAGCAACTGGACCTGAAAGGTCTTGATCTCCTCATCATTGAGAACGTCGGCAACCTTGTCTGCCCCGCCTCGTACGATCTGGGCGAAGATTTGCGGGTCGTTTTGTTGTCCGTCACCGAGGGCGAGGACAAGCCGTTGAAATATCCGCCCCTGTTCCAGTCGGCGGGCGTGGCGGTGGTCAGCAAGATGGACCTCGCAACGGCCTGCGATTACAACCGGGACACGGCCTTGGC
>Ga0209540_10003323_pt1 | contig 11005 bp, 10 predicted proteins | sample BarGraIncu01121A_FD_184501 | JGI IMG/M metagenome (GOLD analysis project Ga0209540, IMG submission 184501) | Arctic peat soil microbial communities from Barrow, Alaska - Barrow Graham LP Incubations 011-21A (SPAdes) (version 2) | ecosystem: Environmental > Terrestrial > Soil > Wetlands > Peat... | reverse complement strand
ATATATTCCTTCCATAACAATTGTTCTTTATAGTCTTCACCGATGTCATACTGTCTAATAAAATTAGATAATTCTAATTTATTTCTGCTAATTATAGTGAAATCAACACTCTTAATGTTATCAACTATCGAGGTTCGCTGGTCTTCTGGCATATATGGACGATTTTCGCCCTTAAGTGGCTTAATCCCCAAATCATTTATAACAACTACAACAAGCATATCACCTTGTTTTTTGGCATTATTTAAAAAATTTAAATGACCGGCGTGAAACATATCAAACCATCCAGCGCAAATAATTATCGTTTTATTTTTATTGTCACTTCTGACACTTTTTAGTTGGTCAAAATTTATAATCATTAAAACTGATAGGTAATCTCAAAAATAGCCATTGTGAGCTATATTAAAGCATGTTGACCATAATCTAACAAGTGCTACTTAATAAATAAGTTAGCCAAATGACTAACTTATTTTATGGCGGGACAGTAGGGTGTGGAACCCTAACTCTGTCTCATAATTATAGCAACTTCAAGGTTAAAACGAGACAAATGGGACACGAAACGCCATGTGTGGCCATGTCTCGTTTTTTAAGCCCATAAGAGGTAAAAGGCACAAACATTACGCTTGTGCTATAGTGAAGGTATACTAGAAATTATTTGTCAGTGGGGAGTCTGAGCCCTTTCCTCTCACTAGGAGCTACTGCTTACGCAGTAATTCGTCAAGTGAGTCTACACCTGCTCTTTCGAGCAAGGTGCCGAGGTGCATATCGTCGCGGACTTTAAAATCCACGTCATATTTTTCCTCGATGGTGCGAGCGTGAGTGTCGCTACGTTTTTGTCGTAGTTCGCCATCTTCGTCGCGTGTTCGATAGCCTTTCATCCCGGGGGCGTCAGGCTTTTTCGAGCTTGCCATATGGTGTTCTCCTTTCTCGTCAGCATTACTTATGCGGCCGACGGTATCATACCAGCCTTACAGTAGACATTCAGAGAAAGATGATAGAAAGGTACTCCCCACTCGCAAATAACCTCAAGTGTTCGCATTAGCTTTATAGGCTAACTCTAGTATAGGCGCAAACAATTGCGTATGTCTGTAGTATTAAGAACAACACAAAGTATGATTTTATACCAATGGTCTAAACCCTATGTTTAGTAATAATATAAAGAATTGCTAGTATCTCCTGTTCATAGAGCTTTTTATAGTTATCTACGTTATTAAATACATTGTCCCATAATAATTTATGCCCAGTCGTATTTCTAAGTTTAGCAGTATTTTCAAATGTCGTCTTGCAATCAAACTGATTCGATCCATCAACAATACCTTGTAGAAAGTCACTTCCTTGGTTAAGGTTGCATCCTGGAAAATCAATTTTAAAAGTAGTATTATTTTTAAAATCTCCAAGGGTTCGTATAGGTTGATCATCGTCTTTATTTGGATAGTAATATTTAAGTAAAGTTTCAAAAATTAATCCGCCCTTAAAAAGGTGGACTATAAGCGGTTCAGTGCATTCGATATTCGTATTTGTTAATAGAAGACTTCTATAACGTTCCTCATACTCCATAATAAAGCCATACAGTGCGGTCACCAGGGAATATACCCCTTCCTGTATAAATTTGCGGCTAAAGTCATTAATAAAATCATCAATTCGGTATATAGCAGTTGGATTTTTGCTATTAAACAAATGCAATGTGTTCTGAATGAATGCCGACATTATTATTGTCACATTAGATGGTTGGGTGCCTTGTTGTAACAACATAAATTGTCCAGCAGAGTTCCGTGTCCACACATCGAATGGTTGCCCGTTTGATTTCCTTTTATCCTCAGACAAAGCTGCTGACATATAAAAATTGGCCGCCTCATAATTCCTTATCTCAAATGCTAGCCAACCAAGAAAATAAAAAGGCGTCCCTTTGTGTATCTCCTTATATTTATCAGGATCATCTACAGAAATGATAATTAACAATAGCTCATAATCGTGGAACCGCTCTAAAGGGCTATCAATTACTCTCGTGGCATTACCTGGTCCAAACTTTTCAAAGAATCTGTCACCATCGGACGCATTAGAAATATTTAGGTCGCTAAAGGCCTGCCTCATAACCTCTTTTTGTGATTGCATTTCAGGAATCATGAAATCATACATTATTTTTCCTAACTCTCAATTGTCAATATTATACTCTGTTATTTTTTATTTAGCACGTCAGTTTATAGCGTCTATTACATAATTTCCGCCCGTTTTTATTTTTAATACCCCACTCAGTGTAGTTAACCTACTGAATCCCGTGATCTCTATAAATAATCTGTCGACTATTTTAATAATTCAACAAAATCTTGCAAGAACTTTTGGTCAGAGTCATTTGACTCGAGATATTCAGCTTTTAGAAGATACAACCCTCTGCGAGCATAGTCGATGAAGTTATCAATCATAATCTTTGGATCAGCCATGCTTTTTAGATCTTTCTTGCCAGCTGTTTGGAAGAAAATAAGTGATATATATTGCCGATATTCATTATAATTATCACCATTAATGAGGCTCTGGTGAGTAACATCCTTCCTTTTACCTGGGCTAGAAATGACTGCAGGAGCATTATGCTTTACTGCCAGAGAAGCGGCAATAAGGAGTAAATCCTTTTGGTCGATATTCCGTAATAATCCATCTTGTTTGATAATACTTGCAGCCAACTCACTATCTTGTTCAGTAATTGAAATGCCTGGCCACTGTTTGTTCTTCATCATGCAATCTCCTCTATGACTGTTTGGTTATCATTAGCAGATCTCTTTATGTGGAACCTTTGCGAGACAATATCACCCTTAAACAAACTCTCAGTCTTATCTATATTTAGATCCATAATAATAACTTGCTTATCAACTGCTAACGCGCTTACGATGTTTGTAACGTCAGCATAATGAGACTCGCTCAAATCCCCATATAGGTTGTCGATCAATAAAGGTATTTCGGAGTAGCCTAGGTCTTTTGATAGACCATATGTTAATGACAACCCCAATGCCTTAGTTTGACCGACTGATAGTATGTTTGTCGTATAGATTGTCCCATCATTGGCTAATAAAGTAATGTCATACCTTTCATCAATATTAATCTCAATGAAATTTGTATCTGGCAAGATAGTCGAGAACGTTTGCCATACGCTCTTTTTAAGTTTGTCTCGAATTGAGCTCTCCATCAATACCTTACATTCAAGTAGTTTTTGGCGTAGTCTTTCGGCAGTAAGGCGTTTTTGTTCAAGATGATCTGTCGAGCGATCCTCGGAGATATTCTTCTTGAGATCCTTCTCAACTTCATGTAATTTTTCTTGAACAGCAAGTTTGTTATTTGCTGCACCACCAATTAGCATATCAAGGTTACTAATCTTATTCTCCAACTTTGTTCGACGTGCTTCAGGATTATCATGCATCTTGCTTGCATCTATTTCTGATAATGTTTCATTTATCTTTGTCAGTTGTTCTTGAAGATCTTTCTTTTTCTCGGTATCATCTTGGATGGAGTCCATTACATCTGTCAGCTCAAATTTGATATCACGAACCTTGCTGTCTAAATTTGCAAAAGTAAGGATCCCGTCTGTGAGAAAGCGTAGTTCGTCTTTTGCCTTATAGTCATCATGCTGCTTCTCGATGAACTCTCTTTCCTTATCGCCAATACACCTACCACAAATACAAACACCGTTCCTTAATATTTCACTTGTTACCTCCGGGTTAATTGGTGGCGGAATTATGCCGGCATTACTTGCAGATTCAAGCTCAGCTTTGTAATCTTTAGTGTTTTGTAATAGAAGCAATTTATGATAGTTTTTTTGAAATAGCTCAATTCGATTTAGCTTAGCATTCTGTAATCTATTATCTATTTCACCAAGACGTTCTTTTATCGAATCTCTCTGGCTAATATATTGACGAGCAAGTGCCGTGTCTTTGATTATCTTATCAAGTTCTGCAATTTCAAGTTTATAATCTCTCTTTTCCTTCTTGTAATCCTCAAGCACTTCATCATGTCCTAATAAAGACGCTTCAAATGTTTCCTTGGCATCTTTAAGCTGATCAATCTTTTGTGCATTACGACTAACCTGGCTGATCTGTTTCAAATAAAAGTTTTCGACACTCTTTATATGATCAATAGCATTATCGATGACATTTAGTTCGGCAACTTTATACACGCTGGATTTCAAATCATGCTCGTTATTATGAGTAAATATATCTTTTAAACGCTCGCCATTAAAGAAGAATAGGTGTCTAATATCTTTTGGCAAAATACGTCGTACTGCATCATTACCACTAGCACCATCAAGCACGGACCAGTTACCATTAGCCTCATATGACACCTCTAAGATACCACCGTGAGCAACATCGGAGCTAGCTTTTCTATAAAATCGATATTTCTTATCCTCTATACTTGCGATTATTTCTACTTCCGCAACTGCTCCCTGTGGGGCATGCTTATTTAAAACAGCCGTTACTGCAGTTGTAGTATAAAAAGGTGTATCGCCATATAGGCACCAATTGATAGCATTTAATAAAGTTGATTTACCAGATCCGTTATCGCCATGCATAAGGATAACACCAGTATTATTATCGAAATTAATTGCAATATTCTCATAAGCACGGAATTGCTTAATTGCTATATGATGGAGAGCTATCATTCAGTCGCGCCCTCTTTAACGTTATCATCAATAAGCTTAATGATGTATTTTTCTGCGTCGCTACTCCAAGCGCGTTCTTTATTTTGTCGCTCTTGATATAATATGTCTCTAATTATCTCTTGATCCTGTTTGGACATATCTATACAATCGATAGCATTTGACATATCTTCGGTGAGTAAACTAATCATGGTCATTGCCTACATTATACACTAGCTCATCATCTTCAAAATAGAATCCGTACCGATCTACGGCGTTATCAATAACTTCCTGAGCCTGGATCTTATTAACTGCTAGTTCATTAAAGAATCGTGATCTTATTAACTCATTTTTTATCATATTTCTTGCTATTCTTCTGTCTGTCTCGTTTTCATATACAACATCTGACGGTGGCATCACCAAGTAGTCAAATATATCCGATTGATATTTATGACTAGCCTTATCGAGACGTAAAACCCTTCCAAGCCGCTGGACGTATTCTCTCGGATCTGTATTGTTAGAGATAAAAAATGCAACTTTTGCAGAAGGAATGTCAACGCCCTCGTCTAAACATTTAATAGCAACAATTGCATTTATTGAATGGGTTCTAAGATTTGTGATTGATGAGAGTCTATCTTCAAGCGTGCTTTCACCTGTAAATTTTGTTGTACGAATATTACTCTCTGTCAGCATTTTTTGAACGTTCTGCAGAAAGTCTTCGTTGTCCACATAAATTAACGCTCCATATAATGAATCATTTTCCATCATTTTCTTGAGGGTATTTTGAAGAGATAATATCTTATTCTCTGCATTCTTTTTTATCCGTGACCTAGCAATAAGTTTCATATTTAAGGCCGTATTCTCCTGGCTCACATCTGATTTCATCTGCGACATTCTTGCAATTTCTCTACTAAGACTCACATACTTCTCGTATTCCTCAACCGTTAAATTGATATGGAGGGGATGATAGTTATATGGCACAAGAAATCCGTTCTGTATTGCATCGGATAAAGTATATTGGAAGCTATTGTCACCAAAATGTTGTCGTGCAATTAAACTCTCGTCTTGTTGCCACAGTCTAGTTGGTGTTGCACTTAAGCCAAGCTTGTATTTGTAACTTGTGTTCGCTAATGCAGTGATTCTATTTAGATTGACGAGGTTATGCATTTCATCGGCCAATAAAATATTGTCATCGCCTAGCCTTGCGACCTTTTCGCCAAACTCCTTCTTAGAGAACATACTATAGGTTGTTATTATTATGTAATTAGTATCCCGCCCTAAGCTACGTGAAATAATAAGATTATTTAATTCGTCTCGCCATTTGTTGTTTACGGCCGTGTTAATTATATATATGTCTGGAATTATCTTTTTAATATCTTCGTTCCATTGGACAGTAAGAGTTGTCAGCGGAACCACAACGATCGCTCTTAAAAATCCTTTATCTTTTTTAAACACTTTCAGGGCACTAATTGCAGTGAATGTCTTCCCTGTACCAGTTGCCATCTCAAATATCGAATTATAGTTATGATTTACCCAATGCTCAATTGCCTCATTTTGATATTCACGTAGTGATCTGTCGGGCTCAGCTTCGATGACGGTCTTATTATTTTGCTCTTCGTAAGAACGGATATGTTCTATCACATCATCAATATTCTCAGTCGTCTCAATTATTTTTGTAAGATTTTGCTTAACGGCATCACTAATATCCATGACTCTAACATTTTCTACTTCATTGTTCCAATATTTTCTGAACTTTGATTCATCATTTGCAAAATATGACGAGCTTGTTATAGTCCAATTTTTAAATACCTTGAACTCTTCAAGATTATTAATCACTCCTCCAGCCGTTTCATTGTTTGAGCCACTAAACGACAAGGCATTCCCAACTGAATCTCTAACAATACCGACTTTTTGATGTAAAATGCCGCTACTATTGGTTAATATTGCTACTTTAAGCTCTAGCATTCCTGTCTTGTATAAATACATAAATACTTGAAGATAGTCTTTCTGTAATCTGTCCTGAATGGAGTTAATGTCAAAGTTAAGTTTTTCAAAAATATTCTCATCAATATTTAGGCTATCACTATCTTCTATAGCCTTATATGTTTCTCGGTCTACCTGTACGCTTGATAGAATTCTGATCTTCCCATTATTCTTTATTAAACCGGCAAATCCCCTCGAAGCTATGGCCAAAATACTTGGCGAGAAATAACCCGTAATACGATCATAAGAAACGGCACATTCAAGGATTGGTTTATAAAAATCCCTAACAATATCATCTACGTCGCTTGAATAAGAATCTTTAAGTCTAATCTGATCTAGCATATTATTTATCTTTTCCTAAACAGAAATTAGTCACGACTATTTCAGGAACAATCTTTTTTGATGCATGTATTAAACGAGTGATTTTAATAGAATGAATATGAAAAGCCTTATCCGCATATAGGTCTTTACTCTTCTTACAACATGAATTACTAATGACGATGTAGCATCCTTTTTTATGAAGTTCAAGAGCAAGATCTCTAAGTAGTATATGCTCATTGTAATCGAACCCCTCTTTTTGATATTGTGTGAAGTTCGATGTTTTACTAACTGGCACATAAGGAGGATCGAGATATACTAAATCACCTTTCTGTGCCGACTTTAATGCTTCCTTATAATCTCCAGAAGTAAGTGATATTGTCGCAAGATTCCTGGAAACTTCAAGTATATTTTTTGTATCACAAATCAAGCACTTGTAATGTTTCCCGAAGGGAATATTGTATTTGCCTTTGCTGTTTTCCCTATACATCCCATTAAAACCTGTCTTATTAAGAAATATAAATAATGCAGATTTTTCAATATCTTTAGTGCTCGCCTCATTATATTGTTCGCGACAATCATAATAATATTTTGATTTTGATTCTAGCGTTGAAAGTGCATGATACTCGTTGTCGATTATTTGAAGCCTACTAATGAGCTTGTTAGGGCGATCTCGTATTATTATATAAGTTTCAATCAAATACTTATTTAGGTCATTTAGAAGCCCATTGCGTGGAGAGATACTAAAATAAATAGCCCCACCACCTAGAAATGGCTCAATATAATGATCAAAATTAACTGGAAAGAATTTTGCGATATCTTTTGCTATCCTAGATTTTCCGCCAGCCCATTTTAAAAAAGGTTTTGCTTGACTCATTAATATAATTATAGCTTACTCTGTTCAATAATGGAGTTATTATCTCAATAAGTTAAACCTCTCGTCCAGAGAGTATGCCACTTTTACACTCCACTAAGCTATGTTATAGACTATGCTTCAATCGGCCCTCTTCCCATATTTTCGCAGCAACACCTTCTTTATGTAGCAACGCAGTCGTAGTAAATCGTATATGGAGATCGTCCTCGTAAGTATCTTCGATTAATTTCTTAGTACTCCGTTTAGCATAGATTAGATCCGTTACGTTCGGACAAACTAACAGAATGATTGGCGCTGGATTGTCGCCCTCCCATTCACTGTCTTCAAGATATGTAACGTACTTCTTTAGCCTATAGCGCATCCGATACCTCGGCAGGCTGCTGTCAAAGATCTCCAGTAGATAATTAGCTGTAGCCACTCCTTGTTTGTTGTGCTTGATAATACAAAGGTTTGGTCGCAATATGTCGTGTTCAGCCAGAAAGTGGTATTCGTGATCAGGATTAATATATGAAGCTTCAGGTATGTAGTTAAAGCTCGCTTTACTAGCACTGCTCTCATTGATAGCTCGGAGCGATAGGCAACAGTCTGCAACTAACAGACTTCTGTCGATAAACGTCCGACTTCGGGTTGATTCCTTGTAGCGTTTACGGAGTTCCTCGATTGGGTACTGATCAAGCGTCTTTAGGTAGCGTATACCATTAATTCCTAGGTAGTAGATTGCCGGTTTGGTCTTCTCGACAAAGTCAGTTGAATAGATCCATTCGACATAGTCTTTTTCTCTCATATCCTTCAGCCAGCTAATAACTCGTCTTTTATCTGTATGATTCATAGCTAGCTGTATTTGTTTTCTATCTAAGTATCTATAGTTATATAGCAGTTTTAGTATGTCTTGTTGTTTCTTGGTTATATTAGGTAGTTTCATGATTTAGTTTCTTAGATATTTAATGCTTAGTGATAGCTATTGATTGAGTATTTTGTATGGTTATATTTTAGTTGTGTTTACGTGTATATTATATTACCAACCCCACCTACACCTATATTTATATGGTAGGTACTACGCATAAGCATACAATAACAGTTTAGGAAGCGCAATATACTGTCCCCGCCCATGGTGACAGTCTTAAATACAATTAAAATAGGGTATTTATCCACAGTTTTAGGTCTAAAATAGTAAGATTGCCTCTTGTAACTATACACGCTTGTATAGTATACTATACACAGACGTATAGATAACAGGGGTAACATTATATGGCACGAACGAAAGGCTCAAAGAACAAAAACTCGGCAGAAATGCCGATGTACACTTCCTTGCCTACTGAGGAAAAGCTTTTCGTTCTGGCTAATTTGATCATTGATCGTATCGTTGAAGACCAGCAAACTGGTGGTAAATTATTAAGACAATTGGTGGAGCAAGGCGATGTTAGATTACGCAGTACCTGAAAATGCTGTAGCCGCTATTCGCGTCTCATCCGTGCGTCAAGGTACGGACGGAGACTCGCCCGAGGCCCAAAAAGAGCAGATTGCCAGCTTTGCGAAACTGCACAATATCAACCTCAAGGAAACATTCGTATTCCTGGAGTCCGCTTCCAAAGACAACCAGCCGATGCAACAAGCTATCAACTACTGCAAAGACCCTAAGAACGACATTCAACTGTTCATCATCAAATCAATCGACCGCTTTACTAGAGGCGGTGCTACGCCTTACGACCAATTAAAGATGCAACTCGAGAAGTACGGCGTTAAACTTGTAGATATCTACGGCGTAATTAGTCAACAAAAAGTGAATACGCTGGAACACCTTAGGGTAAAATATCGCTGGAGTGAATATTCACCAAGTCAAAAAATGGAATTTCTAGAAGCCGAACGCGCCAAAGACGAGTTACGTGACATCATGAGCCGTATGATAGGTGCCGAAGTTCGATATACCCGCATGGGCTATTGGATGCGGGGTGCCCCATTTGGCTACTCCAGCCGTCGCGTCGAAACGGGTAACGGCAAACGCCTCGTTCTCGAACGTCTTCCGGAAGAAGCCTACTTTATCGAAAAGATGTTTGAGCTACGTATCCAGGGTAATTTAAGCGACCAGCAAATCATAGATGAAATAAATAGTCTCGGTTATGTGTCGCGCAAATATAACCGACGCGCCAATACCGACAAAACTCAAATAACTGCTCGTATGGGCAATAAAAAGCTTAGCTTAAAGCGATTCTGGCTCTATATCGCCAATCCTATCTACGCCGGCGTCATACACGAGAAGTGGACTGAAGATCAGCCGGTTAAAGCACAGTTTGAAGGTTTAATCACCTTTGACGCCTTTAATGCCGCCAACCGTGGCAAGCTGACACTTAGTGAACAAGATGGCGTAGTAACAATCGCTAAACGTGATGTTCCTGAGTTCCAACTTCGCAAAGGGTCACATAATGCAGAGTATCCATATCGCAAGGTTGTTACCTGCCCCATCTGCAAACGTCCGTTTTTCGGCAGTGCCGCTAAAGGGCGTTACCGTTATTATCCAGGTTATCACTGCAACAAACGCGGACATCACTTCCGTGTGCCCAAGGCAAAGCTTGAATATGCCGTTGAAAACTTAGTCAGCCATGTTACGTATGCGGATGACCATATTGAAGACATTATGCAAGCTCTTGAGACCGTCTGGCAGATGCGCCATAAGGACGACGGCAAAGACGAGGCTGCAATAGAAACACGCTTAACCACCCTGAGAACTCAAGTTTTAGCTACGGTCGATAAGATAAAGCTTTTGAGTAGCCAGACAGCAATTAAATATATGGAGGAGGACCTCATGAAAATCGAGGAACAAATAGAAGAACTAGTAAGTGAAAAGGAGCGCAAGAGCGCCGAGCAACCAATCAGTTTTGACGTAGTTAAGAAGTACGCCAAATACTTTCTGCAACACATTGACCAACTGCTCCTACAACAGAGTGATCCGGTCAAAAAAGCCGACTTTTTTAGCGTGATTTTTGACCAAACGCCGACCTACGCAGATATTGCTTCTGTAACCGGTGACGGACCGAACAACTTCTGGGATTTAACAGGGATAAACGAGCTATTTAAAATCAAAAAAGACCCGTCAATTTTTGACAAGTCCTTGTTGGTGCGGGTGAAGAGACTCTAACTCTCGACCTCTTCCTTGGCAAGGAAGCGCTCTAACGGCTGAGCTACACCCGCGTACTTCAAGAATTATAGGGAAAAATGTA
>Ga0209540_10003322_pt1 | contig 11006 bp, 10 predicted proteins | sample BarGraIncu01121A_FD_184501 | JGI IMG/M metagenome (GOLD analysis project Ga0209540, IMG submission 184501) | Arctic peat soil microbial communities from Barrow, Alaska - Barrow Graham LP Incubations 011-21A (SPAdes) (version 2) | ecosystem: Environmental > Terrestrial > Soil > Wetlands > Peat... | reverse complement strand
GTTATCCAAACCTTTATAAAATCCAAACCTTTTTAAACAAGTACCTAATTTTACTAGATTGGGACTAAAAAAGGTTTGGATTTTATTTTATTGTGTATGATTATGATATAACACATTTAAGGAGGTCATACCATGCATTTTCAAAATCTAGAAGAGCATTACCATGAATTACTCGACTTTTTGGAGGCAAATCATTATTCTCCGTCCTACATCCAAAAATTCAAGACCGTAATCAGAAACATCCTAAAGGATCCGAAAAGAAAAAGGTGGGAATCATACAGGGGCATCTATCTTGAATACGCTAAAAGATCCCATTCTGAACAGTATCTCCGTCATATGAGAACTGTCATCGGTGCTCTTGAACAGTTCGATCTTTTTGGTGAATATCCTAATGGAAGGCGGCGACATTCACTTTTAGGCAGAGGTTCTTATCATCTACTAAATCATGAATACCAGGAACTAATTGATTTTTATTGCAAAACAGAAAAAGAACGTGGGAAAAAGCTTACAACAATCCATAGTGAGGCCATGAATGCGGCATCTTTTCTTTATGCCATGCAGAAAAAAGGATTTGAGAGTCTTGATGCTTTCACGGAAGATACTGTACTGTCATTCTTCCTGTCGGACGAGGGTGAGCTGATTAAAAGTTGTTCCTATAAGAAAAACATCAGAGCTGTTTTCAAGGCAGGTATTTCATGGAAAGAGCGAGAATGCCAAAAGGTGTTATGCTTCCTGCCTCTTCTCCGAGAAATACGAAAGAACATACAGTATCTCACCAAAGAGGAAGCGCAGAAAATACGTGATACCATAGACAGCTCATCATCTGGAGTTTCTAAGCGCGACAGAGCAATCGGAATGTTACTTCTGCAAACTGGAATCCGCGGATGCGACATAGCAGCATTAAAAATGAATTCTATCAACTGGACAGATGAAAAAATCTGGATTGTCCAGCAGAAAACAGAGATTCCACTGGAACTTCCATTAATGCCGATTGTAGGTAATGCTATTTATGACTATGTAACGACAGAGCGCCCTGATTCAGACCACAGTTTCCTTTTCCTAAGTGAGACAAGACCATTTACACCGCTGGCTAGCCGTAGCATTGGAAGTATAGTTGCAAAAATACTTCGTATGGTCGGAATTCGTCAGGATAAGGGAGCTCGCAAGGGTACTCATATATTCCGACACTATCTAGCATCCTGCCTTATGAGTAACGGAATACCGCAGCCGATAATCAGCCGTACACTTGGCCACACATCACCAGACTCATTGGAACCATACTTGAGAGCAGACTTCGTTCATCTAAAGGAATGTGCACTCAGCATTGAGAAATTCTCTGTTGCAGAGGATGTGTTTGCCCAATGAGAAGTTTTCAGTCATCCATAGCACCACTCATACAGTCGTTCATAAGATACCGAAAGGCATCCGATCACTGGAATGAATCTTCCTCTGAGCCGAATCTCCTCATCTTTGAACGCTACTGCCTCATGAACTATCCAGGTTTCACGGAATTGACGCAGAAAATGGTAGACAACTGGTGCCGTCAGCGTGATACGGAATTAAACGAATCATGCCGCGTAAGGATTGGACCAGTAGTTGGTTTTGTACGCTATCTAAAAGAACGGGGGCTTACGAGTATCTATGAACCAGTCATTCCGAAGAAAGAGCCTCGTATATATATACCACACGCTTTCACCGAACAGGAACTTACAAATTTCTTCTGTGAATGCGATAGTTTGGGGGTACATCCACGAAATGAGCCTGTACTTACGAGAAAGCTGACTGTCCCAGTATTCTTCCGACTACTCTATTCAAGTGGTATACGTACCACCGAGGCTAGACTACTCCGAAAAACAGATGTGGATATGGAACACGGCATCCTGAATATCCGTTATTCGAAGGGACGTAACCAGCACTATATCGCGTTACATGATTCTATGTTGGAACTGATACGTAAGTATGATATTGCTATCGAAAAGATACGCCCAGACAGAACTTATTTTTTCCCAGCCAGAAACGATTCCTTCCACAAGCGCTCATGGGTTCAGAAGAACTTCCATGATATCTGGTATGGGGTAAACAAGGCACATGCCGTCGCCTATGAGCTGAGACACCACTACGCGGTAAAAAATATAAACCGATGGGCTGGTCTAGGCGTTACCTTTAATGACAAGCTTCTGTACCTTAGCAAGAGTATGGGACATACCACGATAGAAAGCACAAAGTACTATTATTCCATCGTACCTGGTCTATCTCAGATCCTCAGGGAAAAGACTGAAACAGGGTTCGACTGGATTGTACCGGAGGTAGAAGATGATGAAAGCAACGAATGAATCGGTAGAGATTGCACGTCACATTTCTAAATTTTTCAATGAATATGTACCTTCCCGGAAAACAAACAGCTGTCATACCATGAAGGCGTACCAGTATGCACTGCAACTGTATGTCAGTTTCCTTGAATCTGAAAAAAAGGTAGTCCGGACTGATTTTGGAAGTAAATGGTTTGAACGATCCGTCATTGAGGAGTGGCTGACCTGGCTTAAGAAGGTGCGTGTCTGCAGCTCTGAGACCTGCAATAACCGGCTGGCATCCCTGCGAATCTTTCTGAAATATCTTGGAAGCCGAAACGTAAAATACCTGTATCTATATCAGGAAGCCTATGAAATTCCACGTAGAAAAACGCAGAAAAAAAAGGTGACAGGATTGAGCCGCAATGCCGTCAAAGCGCTGTTGGAGGCTCCAAATTTGTCAACGCATTCTGGCAAGAGGGATCTTGTATTCATGATACTATTGTACAGTACGGCAACCCGACTGGATGAAATACTCTCACTGAAGAATAGCCAACTTTATCTGGATAAGGAAAATCCATACGTTACAGTCATCGGTAAGGGAAATAAAATTCGCACACTCTATCTATTGCCTAAAGCAGTTGCACATTTGAAGAAATACCTGGTTGAATTCCATGGAAAGATATCTGATCCAGAAGCATATGTATTTTATTCCAGAAACACTGGAACACATGGAAAAATGACACAACCCGCAATAGCAAAGATGCTGAAAAAATATGCGATGGAAGCTCATAAATCCTGCACTGATGTACCTATAACCCTTCATGCTCACCAGTATCGACATGCCAAGGCATCTCATTGGCTGGAGGATGGTATGAATATCGTTCAGATTTCATTTTTACTGGGACATGAGCAGCTCCAGACGACAATGATGTATCTCGACATAACGACAGAAGATTCTGCAAAAGCACTTGCTACTCTAGAAAGTGAAAATGATAGAAAAGTGACTCCAAAATGGAAAAACGCAGATGGCTCATTGGTAAATTTTTGCGGGCTTGGCAATAAAAAAAAATGAAAATAAAATCCAAACCTATTTTATTCACAATCGAGTAAAACCAGGTACTTATTTAAAAAGGTTTGGATTTTATAAAGGTTTGGATAACTTAGAAAATCCAAACGTTTGGATTTGCTTCGGCATACTTATGCAACTTTGTTGATATCAAATGGAATGGATTTTAAAACTGCTGCTGAGTTGTTGGGCCACGACGTTCAAGAAACTTATAGAACCTACTCCCACGTAACAAATGATATGCTTAAAAATGCCGCTAAAAAAATAGACGAAATTTTTAAGTAATTTTTTTAAATTTTATTTTTGACGAATCTTTTGACGAACATCAATAAAACATAGAAAATTCAACACCTAACAAAGTATATAGGTATCTTGCCGCAAAATACTCCTTAACCCATTTGAAAATGTAAGACCCGCCTTATTATTTACATTTACTTGATTAATTCTAGGCATATTATATTCTATAGGATCCTCTATAGTAATAATATTTTTGCTTTTACAATTAATTTCATTTAGTAATGCATATAATGTTGTTGATTTCCCACTTCCTGTAGGTCCTGCAACTATTATCATTCCGTGAGAAAGTTTTAATATGTCCCTTAAAAGCATAACTTTATCTAAGCTAAAGCCTAATGAGTCTAAATTAATGAATCTCTCAGCTTTGTATAAAACTCTTATAACTACCTTCTCTCCATATATTGTTGGAAGCGAGGATACCCTAAAATCGTAGTCTATTCCATCTATATTTTCAGTTATTTTGCCATCTAGAGGGATTAACTTCGTAGCTATATCCATATTTGCCATGATTTTTATTCTTGTACATAATGACTTATATACATTACTCGGAACTTGATTTATTTCATTTAGGATGCCATCTACTCTCATGCGAATTATAGCGAAATGTTTAAAAGGCTCAAGATGAATGTCACTAGCTTCTGCATTTACAGCTCGTTTTAGTAAGGAGTTTGTTATCCTTATAACAGGTGCATTTTCGGATGGCAAAGCCGAATACCCTTCTTGATTTTTTTGTTTGGCTTCTAGCATATATTCCTTTTTCATTTCTTCAACTGCCACATCTACAATTTGTTTCCCATAGCAGTTTTCAATAGCTTCCGCAACCTGACTCTCTAAGGCAAAGAATATTTTAATTTTTTTATTTGTTATAAATTTTAACTCATCAATAACTTTTATCTCGAAGGGATTTGAAAATGCCACATGTACTTCATTATTCTTATCATAAAATGGTATTAAATTATACCTAGTAGCTACCTCTTTCGCTATTAGATTAAATACTTGATTTTTTGTGCAAATGGATTCTAAATCAATATAAGGTATATTAAATTCATTCGCCAATACTACAATAAGCTCATCTAAATTTACTTTCATATCACTCAGAATTATTTGCTCCTCACTGCAATTTCTCTTTAGTGATAATTCCTTAACTTCCTTAAACCTTTCTATTGTTATTAACTTTCTATTTAATAATACGTGGAGTAATTTTTTTTTCATGGTATTTTCCCTTTCTTAATATGTAGAATTATAAAACATATTCTATTTGTAATCATTGTCATTTATTGTGATTTTATTCACTTTTATTCGTTTTATGCAAAAAAATGCATAAAAAAAAACAACTGTACTATTTATATAGACAGTTGTATACATTTTAATTCAGAAAAAATTGTCCGTTGAAGATAATTTCTGCAGGTCCCTCCATTAGAACCTCATCCTTAACAATTTCAATGTTAAGCAATCCACCTGGAACCTGTACTGTTACTTTACCCTCTATATATCCTAGTCTCTTAGCTGCTACCACTGATGCACAACTACCAGTGCCACAGGCGAGAGTTATTCCTGCACCTCTTTCCCATGTCTTTACCCTAATCATATTTTTGTCTACTACTTCACAAAAGTTTACATTTGTTTTTTCTGGAAACATTTCGTAATTCTCAATAAATTTTCCTTCCTCCACTTCATAATCTTCATCTTTCCCAAAAACAATAGTATGTGGAACACCCATAAGCAATGATGTAATATAATATTCCTTGTTGTTGATTTCTAACCTTTTGTTAACTATTTCTACAGGAGATAAAGCCGGAATGCTTTTAGGATTAAATTTATATTTTCCCATGTTTATTGTTACACCTTGTGCGTAGCCATCTTTAACAGATATACTTGCAAGCTTTACGCCATCACCAGTTTCTATTTTAATTTTTTCACCTGACACATATTTTTTTTCCCAAACATATTTAGCAAAGCATCTTATGCCATTACCACACATAGACGCATATGAACCATCAGCATTAATAATTACCATCTGTATATCTGCAATATTACTTTTTCTAACCATTAAAATACCATCAGCACCTATTCCGAAATGCCTATCACAAAGTTTAATAGCTAATTCCTCTAAATTGTCATATTTGCCCTCAAAATCTTCAATAACAACAAAGTCATTTCCCGTTCCCTGCATTTTTGTGAAATTTATAACTTCCATAGAGCTTCTCCTCCTTGCTATGCGCATGTCTCGACTTTTCAATAATTTTCTTTAATGGTATACTATTAATGATAGTACATCTTAATAGTAGTATATTACATAATATATTATTTGCAAGGCATAAATAAAATTTATGATGATTAAACATAATGGAAGGATGATATATATGGCATTAGATGGAATTTATTTATCTAGCCTCGTTGAGGAAATAAAAGATATTATTATAGATTGTAGAGTTGATAAAGTAACCCAACCGGAAAAAGATGAAGTTATATTAAGTTTCAAAAAAAACAGAAAAGTATATAAGTTATTAATAAATTCAAGCTCCAACTATCCTAGAATTCATTTTACTGACTTTAATAAACAAAACCCAATACAAGCACCAAAATTTTGCATGGTCTTAAGAAAATATTTAAATACTGCCACAGTATTAGATGTCAGACAACTAAATTCTGATAGATTACTAATTATTGACTTTAAAAGTAGCGATGAATTGGGCTTTGATAGTGTATACTCTTTAATAATTGAAATAATGGGTAGGCATAGCAATATTAGCTTAGTCCGCACTCGTGATAACTTAATTATGGATAGCATTAAACATGTAACATCAGATGTAAACAGTTATCGTGTTTTATACACAGGCGTAGAATATATATACCCTCCCGCTTCCACAAAGCTTGACCCTTTTAACTTTGAGTATGATGAATTCTATAAGTATCTAGTAAATAAAGACACACCATTCGCTGAAAAGTTTTTCACTAGTACTTTTACAGGAATAAGCTCCAACCTATCATCAGAACTTGTTTATAGGTATTACAACGAATTTACTGATTTTGATTTAGATCATGCTAAGAACATTTATGATTTCACTATAAACATCTTTAAAAACATGCATGATAATATTTTTTTAGCAAATTATGCTATGAACGATAAACTAAAAGATTTTCATTGTATAAAACTTACCTCATTAAAAGATTGTGACTTTGAACAATTTGAATCACCATCTATGTTAATAGAGACTTTTTATTTTAGAAAAGATAAACACGATAGGCTAAATTCTAAAAGCTCAAACCTTCAAAAAATAGTTAATAACAATATTAATCGTTGTGATAAAAAAATGAGAATACTTAACCAAACTTTAAAAGACTGTACCACAAAAGGTACTTATAAGTTACATGGTGAACTACTAACTGCAAATATATACTCCCTTAAAAAGGGTGACAAAGTTGCGAGCCTTTTAAATTATTATAGCGAAAATGGTGAGTACATTCAAATTAAGTTAAATGAAAACAAAACTCCCTCACAAAACGTTCAATATTATTATAAAAAATATAATAAATTTAAGATAGCTGAAGAAATGGCCTTAATTCAAATGAATTTAACTGAAAATGAATTAAAATACCTTCATTCTGTACTAACTAACATATTAAATGTAGAAAATTATAATGGAATTGAAGATATTAAAAATGAATTAATAGAAACTGACTATATTACATTAAAAAAACACACAAAAGCTAAAAAGGCAAAACCAACCAAACCTATGCACTTCATTTCAAGTGATGGAATTGATATTTATGTTGGTAGAAATAACATTCAAAATGATTTTTTAACTTTAAAATTTGCCAATAAAAGCGATATGTGGTTACACACAAAGGATATACCTGGTTCACATGTTATTATTAAAAATTTCGGTGATATACCCGAAAACACACTACTCGAGGCCGGAAACTTATCAGCTTTTTATAGCAAATCCCAAAATTCTTCTAGTGTACCTGTTGATTATACGCAGGTTAAAAATGTAAAAAAACCAACAGGTGCAAAACCTGGTATGGTTATTTACTCAACAAATAAAACTATATATGTAACTCCTGTTGAAAGCACTTTAGAAAGAGTCGAATAAAAAGAAAAAAAGTATATATTACTATTAATGCATTCACTTCGCTAAGAACTACTAATTTTATTTTTAATTAATCTGCTAAAAAACATAAACTCGCTATCACTCAAACATATGTTTTTCTTAACGCATCTTAATTAAAAATAAAATAAGAAGTTCTAAAGCTCGCTTCAATGCATTATACGTAATATATACTTTTTTTTGCGTTAAAACATGAATGTATGCTTTGAAAGAAGATCTTGAAAGACAACATTTACGAATATCCATTCCACATCCACTATAGTTCTAAAAGAAATTAAGTATTGCTGCAAGAGTATTAGTACAGCCATGAAACAACCAGCTTGGAACAATAGATCCACCTGACTTTTTTTCGTCAAACCATCCCATAATCCACCCTGCCGTACTTGTAATTGCGATAATAATTATCGTTCCTAAAATACCTGCTAATGATATAAAAAATAGCCCATGCATTAATCCAAAAACTAATGATTGAATAATATTTCCAATTTTGAATCCGTATTTATCAATGAGCCTTTTTGAAAGAAATCCTCTAAAAAAAAGTTCTTCTGAAAACCCTGTCTGCAGAAATGCATAAATTAAAATAGAAATTAAAGTAGACATACTTTTACCTACAAATTGTGAAGTTGCCAAATTAGATTTATTAACAAATTGTGGAATAACTAAAAATGATGCAACTGTTAAAATTAATAATAATGATAAAACTAATAATAAAGATGTTACATACTTCTTTTTATTTAAAATAATTGGTTTGCTTATTCCTAACCAATTTGAAAATGTTGATTGCTCTCTAGCACTTATAACCCACCAAATAAATGGTATAATTGAAAACAATATGGTTTGTATAATTGAACTGAAAAGTAAATTGCTGATTTGCATTTTAACCCCTCCTTTTTTTACTATTATGAGATACTTATCTCATAATAGTAAAATTACCGTAAATTGGATATAAAAAGTGAATGTGTGATTTCACATAGAATCGTTTATTTGTTAAAATTTAACCATTACATAGGTTTTATGAGAATGTTAGATATAAGGGTACAGTCTGCCTAACAAGAAAATTATGGACACCTACAATTATCAATTACGCTGATATTCCAAAATATCACCAGGTTGACAATCCAGTACATCACAAATTGCCTCCAGTGTAGAAAATCGAATAGCACTAATTTTCCCAGTTTTTATCTTGGACAAATTTACATTACTTACACCAACTTTTTCACTTAATTCATTTAAACTCATTTTACGATCAGCCATAACTCGATCTAATCTTAATATAATTGCCATTCTTTATGTCTCCTTAAAGTGTTTCATCAGACTCTTTTTGTAAGGCACATCCATATTCAAATATAAGTGCAATACACCAAAACATTAAAGCTCCTACTATACCTACAAGATTTAAACTAATCATAATTGAAGTAGCAGAAGTTTCAAAATTAATCAATGAAATAATTAGATACAAAATTGCCACACGCTTAATTCGCTTTACTTGTTTCATTTCAAACGGAGAGCTATCAACATGTATATCTTTAAAGATATTTTCTACTTGACGGAATAAATTTGCCATTAATATCATTGAAATAATTCCAGCAATTACAATCGTAATTAACTGTTTTATGTCTAAATTAAAGATATTAGAGTTGGTAAACGGACTACTCATTGTAACCTTTCCGCTTAAAATTAAAAGCTTAAGTTCCGTATTTCCAAAAATAATTAAATAAATAATACAAACAATTGAAATACCAATACCTATATAACAAGCAATACGTGCGATTTTAAATATAATAGAAAGAGTTTTACTCATGGACTTGATTCTATACGTAATTGTTTTTGATGCTTTCATAATAAATAATCTCCTTTGCCGTTGTATCCTAAAATTTATCTGTTACACTTATTAGCCCTGATTCATCTCTGTACTTATAAAATATCACATTATTTTATAATTGTAAATGCATATTTAATGATTATCATTAAATATTATATTTTTAAGCTTAAATTTTATATGTTAGTAATAAATTTAAATATTCAGCTTAAATATTCAGGGTGAATTGAAACACGAACTTCCAGTTTGTACCCCAAGATTCCCGATTTGAATTTGATAATACCGTTTTGTAAGCGAAAAGCAACTTTTGTAAACGAAAACTAATATTTTGTAACCAAATTTCCCGTTTAAAGTACATTTTTTATTCAATATTTGCTATAATCCATGTGTAAGCACGTAAAAAAGTGTACAGAAAATAGAAGGTCAACCTTCGGTCGATTTTTTGTAATCGGAAAATCTACCCTATATTATCCTTGTGAATTTAGTTTATTTACTGGTGGCGCTTGTGCATTTTACGTGTTACTTATTGAGAAGTTTGCGTGTTAGAATGATGTTCTCAGCTGGTACTGAGACATACCCCATCTGGCACGGCAAATTTTCTCCATAGTAGAAGCTGAACGCTTGGTATGGGTTCTTTTCGTTCAGCTTTTTTCGCGTGTATGAATTGATATGATTCATTATCAGACAAACGGTCTCCTGCGTCATTGCATCAAAGGAAGTCCCTTTGGGAAGAATTCTCCGAATTAGTTCATGATTTACTTCAATTGATCCCTTTTGGTATGGAGCACTTGGATCACAGTAAAACACAGAAGTCCTTCTAGTTCCATCTGGTGCAAACTCGATCGCTTCTGGATTTGAAAATTCACTTCCATTATCCGTAAGGATGACTGGAAATAGCTTTTTGAATATTTCTTTTCCTAACAACTCATAAAGTTGATTAAAAACATCTATGACGGATTGTGAAGTATTGGCTTTTCGTAAAAATGCTATCATAAAACTGGTATTCACAAAGTGAATTGTTAGTAATACTTTTCCTCCTTTGTTTCCAATAACAGAGTCCATCTGAACAATAGCGTAATTAGGATGTTTGTATATGAATAACTGGAAATCAGAATAGTTTCGGCCTATACGACATCCTTTATCAACTTTAAACTCAGATTTTTTATAACGTGGACGGTATTTAACCTTGCGTGGAAGATCTATATTTCTTACATCAAGCAAACATGTATCAATATAATTATAAATTGTCTTTTCGCTGCACATAAGTTCATCAACATAGTTGATATATACCTGCTGAACAGATTGTCCATTTTTGATAAGTGGAGAAATCAACTTATTAATCCTAATAAGTTCAGCTTCATCTGATAGGATTCCACTACGTGCTTCTGAGATGGTTGATGTAGATGCAATTTGAGCATCAA
>Ga0209540_10003319_pt1 | contig 11011 bp, 13 predicted proteins | sample BarGraIncu01121A_FD_184501 | JGI IMG/M metagenome (GOLD analysis project Ga0209540, IMG submission 184501) | Arctic peat soil microbial communities from Barrow, Alaska - Barrow Graham LP Incubations 011-21A (SPAdes) (version 2) | ecosystem: Environmental > Terrestrial > Soil > Wetlands > Peat... | reverse complement strand
CCCGTCGCGGGGTACCAGCTGCCGAAGCACGAGATCGAGGCCCACATCGTCGAGCTCGGGATCCCGGCGACGGTCCTCCGCCCGGTCACGTTCATGGAGAACTGGCTCGGCCAGAAGGAGACGATCCTGTCCGGGCATCTGCGGGCGCCCGCCGCACCCGATGTCGTCCGGCAGTTCATCGCGGTCGATGACATCGGGCGTTTCGTCGCGCTCGCGTTCCGCGAGCACAGCCGGTTCGTGGGTCAGACCTTCGAGATCGCCGGCGACCAGATGACCATGCCTGAGGTCGCCGACATCTTCGCTCTCGTCCTCGACCTGCCGGTGGTCTACGAAGAAGTCCCGCCCTTCCCGGGCGGGGTGCGGATCCACAACCCCGGGCCCGGTGAGCCCGCGCCGCGCCGCGCGGACCTGGACTCGCTCCGGGAGCTCATCCCCGACCTCTGGACGATCGAGCGCTGGGTGCGGGCCCAGGACTGGACGATCGCGTAGGTCCCGCACCTTGCCCGGCGGACGCAGAGAGGGCCACCCTTCTTCCGAAGGATGGCCCTCTCCCATCGCTGCCGAACAGCGACTTTCGCCCGAAGATCGGTGGCGCTTCGTACACGCCCGGGTTCTGTTTCCCGGAACGCCGCCGTCCTAGGAGGTGCGGACCTCCGTGGAATGCACGTTGGACCGGACCAGCGCAGCGATGTTATGACTACTCATCTGCTGGATCACCCCCTCCTTATCGACGGACGCCCCATGCGTCCTCGGGTATTCCCGTGCCCGGATGGACAGCAAGCAGCGCGCCGAGTCGCGCGCTGCGGGTGTGGATATTCCGTGTCGGCGGGGCCGTGCGCGGACGCCGTTAGAACCGGTCGAGTCCCCGAGCGATCTTGTCGGGGTCGCGACCGACGCGCTCACCCCGGTCGAGGGCGTCGATCGCGGCCATCTCCGCGTCGCTGAGCGCGAAGTCGTAGAGGTCGGCGTTCTCGGCGATCCGCTCGCGGTGCACCGACTTCGGGATCGTGGTGACGCCGTGCTGCAGGATCCACCGCAACGTCACCTGAGCCGGCGTCTTGCCGTGGGCCTGCGCGATCTCCACGATCTCCGGGATCCGGGCCACCCCGCCGCGCATGATGGGCGCCCAGGCCTGCATCGTGATGCCGTTCGACTCGCAGAAGCCGCGCAGCTCCGGCTGCTGGAGGCGCGGGTGGTGCTCGACCTGGTCGACAGCGGGCGGGATGTCCGCGAACGCGAGCAGCTCCTCGAGGTGCGGGACGAGGAAGTTGCAGACGCCGATCGCGCGGACGCGGCGGTCCGAGCGCAGCTTCTGCATGGCGCGCCACGTCTCGCGCATCGAGGGGAGCAACGGCCAATGGATCAGGTAGAGGTCGACATAGTCGAGGCCCAGGCGCTCCAGGCTGCGCTCGCACGCTGCGAGCGTGCTGTCGTAGCCCTGGTCGTCGTTCCACACCTTGGTGGCGACGAACAGGTCGCGGCGCGGGACGCCGCTCGCGGCGATCGCGCGGCCGACCCCATCCTCGTTCCCGTACATCGCGGCGGTGTCGATCCCGCGGTACCCGAGCTCCAAGGCCCACGTGGCCTCGTGCTCGACTTCGCCTCCGGGTTGCGAGCGGAAGGTACCGAGCCCGAGCCGCGGCATGCGGATGCCGGGCGCAATCTCGACGGTGTCGGTGAGCGAATGCAGTTCGGGCTCGTCCATGAGGCGACCTCCAGATAGGAGCCTACCCGTGGGGTGCGACGTGCCGCCGATCAGCGACCGGAGTCGCTCGCCAAGGCGACGGCGACGAAGTAGGTCTTGGACAGGTCGAGCGCCTCATCTTCCAGAAGCGACGGGTCGACCACGTAGGCGAGCCCGACGGGGAGGCCTCTCGCGCCGGCGCCGATGCTTGCGCCCTTCGCGCGCGGCCACACCGCCGCATGCGTGATCTCGACGGCCTTGCCGTTCTCGTTCGTCCACCGGACCGGCCGGTCGAAGACTCCGAGCCAGGCTCCGACGCGGTTCGGGACGGAGCTCGCCAGCGGACGCATGAGCGTCACAGCGAGGGGCAGTTGTTCCGAAAGTTCAACGGGGGCGTAGTCGACGCTGGTTATCGTCAGTCTCATTCGGGTTCCTCACGTCGGGCGCCTGGAGTGCGCGCCGGTCTCCCCCTATTGTGCACGAACCGTCGGCGGGTCGGGCTGCGCCCTTCGCTCGTGCGGCGATCCTCTACTTCCGCGGGCCCCGGTGCGACCTGAACAGGTGCCGGTGGTACAGCAGGCTCGTCAGCAGAAGCGCGAGACCGATGCCCAGATACATGACCGCCAATGCCGGCTTCGGCAGCGACGAATGGCGCAGCGCGATGCCCATCGCGATCATGAGCACCGTGACCAGGTAGCTCTTCCAGCCCTGGAACGAGAACGCGCTCGCGCGGGCCGGCCCGCTCTCGATGCGCGCGATGTTCTTGCTCACGATCCCGTGGAACACGAAGCGGACGAACACGACAGCGACGGCGAGCCCCGCGATGGTGAGCTCGATCTCGACCGGGACCGACACCGGCCGCAGCCAGCTCACGGCGTAGGTGAGCAGCAGCACGCCGACGCCCGTCCAGATGACCCCGGCGATCGCGAACAGCCAGCGGTAGTCCACGTCGAGCCGCATGCGCTCCGAAAGGCTCGGCGAGGAGGGGTCCTTCACAGGTCCGTCGGTCATGGAGTGCAGCGCCCTTCGATCCGGTGGCCGTCGGTGACAGGATGCCTCATCCGGTCGCAGGGCGCATCCACCGGCCCGCGGCACGCCTCCACTCCGCTCGGCGTCTCGGCACGCGGCTCGCAACGGCCTTCTGATAGCATTCACATGTTCACAAGCGAGTCCCGCGCGCATGCGGGACGCGAGATCTTCTAGGAGCCCCACACCATGGCCCACGTCCGCTCGCTCTTCTTCAAGGGACCGCTCGCCGACGTCGAGAACAAGGCGATCACCGCCTTCAAGCTCGGCCGCCCCAGCGACGTCATCTGGAACATCACCAACCGCTGCAACCTGCTGTGCGACCACTGCTACATGGCCGCCGACGCGCATGCGTGCCCCGACGAGCTGACCGACGAGGAGACGATGGCCCTCGTCGACCAGATGGGCGAACGCGGGCTGCCCGCGCTCTTCCTCTCCGGTGGCGAGCCCATGATGCGCCGCAACTTCTGGGAGATCCTCGAGAAGGCCCACGGCTACGGCATCCGCGTCACCGTCTCCACCAACTGCACGCTCGTCGACCGCACGGCGGCCAAGCGCCTGAAGGCCGACGGTATCGACTGGGTCGCGACCTCGCTCTACGGACCCGACAACTTCCACGACACGATGGTGGGCGTTCCCGGCACGCGCCGACGCGTGGTCGAGGCCATCAAGGTCCTTCGCGAAGAGGGCGTCGGGGTGGCCATCAAGACGGCGATCAGCCAAGCGACGTGGCCCCACGTCTACGATCTCATCCAGGACGCGCGCGACCTCGACGTCGGCCTGATCTACTTCTGCGACCTGATCACCGCGGGCCGCAGCGAAGGCGAGGACGACGGGCGCATCACCGCTGCGCAGTGGCGCGAGCTGGCCGACTACATCATCGAGGACCTCGTCGCCGGCCAGGAGAGCGGCGCCAAGGGCATGGAGTGGGACATCGGCGCGATGCCGTCCTTCATCCCCTACGTCGCCGAGCGTTTCATGGAGCGTGGCATCGACGTCAGCAACGGCCTCGAGCGGCTGAAGACCATCTCCGCCTGCCCGGTCGGCAAGGGCCACATGAACATCAACTCCGAGGGCGGCATCATGCCCTGCCAGTTCGCCCAGGACTGGACCATCGGCACCGTGCGCGACATGTCGCTGCAGGACGCCGTGACCGAACTGTACAAGCTCGACCTGCAGGAGTCGGAGGGCGTCTGCTCGCCCGAGGAGTGCGAGTACTCGCGCATCTGCCGGGGGTGCCGGGCGAAGGCATGGCAGCGCACCGGCGACCCGATGGCGGAGGACGTGACCTGCCTGCTGCACGCCGACGCCGACCGCTCGGCCCTCGTGGGACAGATCGAAGCGACTCCGGAGTTCGTGCGCTCGGCCCCGTGCTCGGTGCCCGGAAGCTGCTAGCGATGACCGACGACGACCGCACGCTCGTCGCCAGGGCGCAGACGGACGACGGCACCACCCCGGTCGCCGACCTCGTCGAGCGCTACCTCGCCGGACCGGGCCTGCTCCGGTCTGCGATTGCGGGCATGTCGGCCGACCAGCTGGCCGCGCGTCCGATCGCCGGGAAGATGGCGACCTTCGAGGTCGTCTGCCACGTGGTCGACGCCGACCAGTTCATGGCCGACCGCATGAAGCGCACCATCGCGACCGAACGCCCGCTGCTCGTGGGCGTCGACGGGATCACCTACCTCGAGGCGCTCCATTACGCCGAGCGCGACCTCGACCTGGACCTGCGGCTGCTCGAGGTGACCCGCGAGCAGATGGCCGCGGACCTGCGGCGCCTCTCGCCCGACGCATGGGAGCGCCAGGCGGTCCACAGCGAGACCGGCCTCGTCACGCTGCGCGGCCTGCTGCTGCACACCATCCGGCACCTCGAGCGCCACGTCGCCGCCATCGGCGAGAAGCGCGCGGCGCTCGGGCTGTAGCGCACGGACGTCGAACCGCACCTTGGAAGTGCGATTCGACCTCGGCCGTGACGACGTGCACGGTGGTAGGGTAGAAATCCCTTTTCCACCCGCCCACTACCCTGGGATCTGACTCTGCATGCCCGCGATCATCGAAGCGTTTCGCGCCGGACTCCTGAAGCGCGAGAACTGGGTGCGGAACCTCACCGGCGGCGTCATCGTCGGTATCGTCGCGCTCCCGTTGGCCATGGCGTTCGCCGTCGCGTCGGGCGTGAAGCCTGAGAACGGCCTGTACACCGCCCTGGTCGCAGGAATCGCCGTGACCCTGTTCGGCGGCAGCCGCGTCCAGATCGCCGGGCCGACCGGCGCCTTCGCCGTCCTGCTCGCGGGCATCACCGCCCACTATGGGTTCGTCGGGCTCCAGCTCGTCACCCTGATGGCGGGTGTCATGCTGCTCGCGTTCGGTCTCGCCAAGATGGGCGGCGTCATCCGCTTCATCCCTGAATCGGTGATCCTGGGGTTCACCGCGGGCATCGCCGTCGTGATCTGGGTCGGACAGTGGGACGCGTTCTTCGGTCTGCCCAAGCCCCTGGGCGAGCACTTCCACGAGAAGCTGTTCGCGCTGATCACCTCGCTGCCCCACCTGCAGCCGGCGACCACCCTGATGGGTCTGGCGTGCGTCGTCCTCCTGGTGGTGTGGCCGAAGATCCCGCAAGTCGGGAGGATCCCCGCGCCACTCGTCGCCCTGATCGCCGCCACGATCGTCCAGAGCGTGCTGCATCTCCCCGGCGTGGCCACGATCGGCTCGACATTCGGTGGCGTCCCGTTGGGCCTGCCGCCGCTGACCCTCCCGCACGTCTCCTTCAACCTCGTGTTGGAGCTGGTGCAGCCGGCCTTCGCGATCGCGCTGTTGGGGGCCATCGAGTCCCTGCTCTCCGCCACCGTCGCCGACGGCATGACAGGCGTCCGGCACGACTCCAACCAGGAGCTCGTCGGTCAGGGCATCGCCAACATGGCCTCGTCGATGTTCGGCGGGTTCGCAGCGACCGGCGCCATCGCGCGCACCGCCACCAACGTCCGCAACGGCGGCAACAGCCCGCTGGCCGGCATCGTCCACGCCGCGGTGATCGCGCTCGTGCTCGTCGCGCTGGCCCCGCTCGCCTACAACGTACCGCTCGCAGCGCTCGCGGCCATCCTGTTCATCGTCGCCTACAACATGAGCCAGATCGGTCACATCGTGCGCACGGCGATGCGCGCACCGCGCACCGACGTCCTCGTCATGTTCATCACGCTCGGACTGACCGTCTTCACGGACCTGGTCCTCGCCGTCGAGGTGGGCATCATCCTTGCGATGCTCAACTTCCTGCGGCGCATGTCGTCGACGGTCGAGGTGCGCCCGCTGGCGGAGGTCGAACTCGCCAAGCGCACCGGCAACGCCGACATCGCGGTCCCCGAAGGCGTGCTGGTCTACACCGTGGACGGCCCGTTCTTCTTCGGCGCCGTCGACCAGTTCGAGCAGGCACTCCTCCACACGCACACCGAACCGGCCGCGCTGGTCATCTCGCTGGCGCGCGTGCCGTTCATCGACCTCACCGGCCTGGCCAGCCTCGTCGAAGTGGTCGGCACGCTCCGCAAGAGCGGCATCCGCGTCGCGCTGTGCTACGCCAACGACGAGGTCTCCGAGCGGCTCACGCGTGCGGGGATCGACGCCGAGCTCGCCGTGCCGGCCTCGAGCGACCTCGCGACGGCGATCGAGAGCGTGCGACCGGAGCGCTAGGCGCGCCGGAAGACCTAGCCCAGGCTGAGTATCTCGAGCGACGTGCCGTCGGGGTCGCAGATGAACGCCATGGTGATCCCGGCGCCCGCCGTGCTCACGGGCACTCCGTGCCCGATGAGACCCAGCGCCTCCAGCTCCGCGAGCGTCGCACGCACGTCGGAGGTGCGCAGCCCGATGTGCTTGAGCCCGGCGACCGGACGATCGGCCGCGTGCGGCGTCACGACGCCGTCCACGTAGGCGAACAGCTCGATCATCCCTTCACCCTTCACCATCTGCACGATCGTGCGCGAGCCGTCGGGCGGGCCGAACGTGGCGGCGCGCGAGAACCCGAGCGCCTCGTAGAAGGCGACAGAGCGATCGAGATCGGCGACCGTGATGCCGACGTGGTGGACGTTCAGGTCCATGGGAGTCTCCTCGGAGTCGCGGCGCCTACACGGCGCGATACCATCGTAGCGTCAGACCGCCTCGGAGGGAGACGCGATGCCCCGCGTGCTGTTCGGCCTGCTGCTTCTGGTGCACGGCGCCATCCACCTCTCCTGGCTCGCCCCGCAGCCCGAGGACCCGAAGTGGCCGTTCGTGTGGCGGTCGCCGTGGCTTCCCTCGGTATCCGAGGACACACTGCGCCCGGTCGGCACGTCCGTGATCGCGCTCATGATGCTCTGCTTCGTCGTCGCGGCCCTCGGCGTCTGGGGTGTGGGCTTCCTCGCCGGCGTATGGGTCCCCGCCGTCGTGCTCGGCTCGGTGCTCTCGATCCTCGTCATCGGGGTGCTGTGGCACCCGTGGTTCTTCGCAGGACCAACCGTCGACCTCATCATCGCCGCGGCCGCGCTCCTCAACTGGCTGCAGTAGGCGTCCCCGGAACACGAAGCGGCCCCACATCCGGTACCGGATGTGGGGCCGCCTGCTCGAATCCGCAACCCTACGCGACGGAGGGTGGGGCCGCACACGGCGCCACCGGCGAACTGCGCTTGACCCGGTTGAAGACCATGAAGAAGTACGCGATCGCCACCGGATGGACCAGGACCATCAGCACGACCCACAGCACCTTGCGGTTCACCTGGGTGCCCGGGTATTCCGCATCCGCGCGGAGCACGCCGTCGACGATCATCCAGACGACGAACACCGGATAGGCGATCGACAGCACGGCGGCGAGCGCCGCGAGACCGGCCAGACCGAACACGAACAGACCCATGAAGTGCAGCATCTCCGTACCTTTCCTCTAGTCGACGAGCAGTATCCGGACCTCGCCGACGCCGCGGTCCAGCACGATGTCGATCTTGGGACCGGACCCGCTCCATGCATCGTTGACCCAGCTGTCACTCGTGACCGACTCGCCGTCCGCCATGAAGCTGCCGAGCCCGCCCTTGGCCCCCGTGACGCGGGCGCCGACCAGGCGCGGGAGGCGCAGCGTGAGCTTGCCGACGCCGCTCTCGATCCGGGCGGCGAACCCGTCGGCCCTGGCGCCCGACAGGTCGATCGTCGTCTCCCCGACGCCCGTGACCGCGTCGAGCGACGTCACGTCGACGCCGCGCAGGTCGACGGTGCTGCTGCCGACGCCGAGGCGCAGCGTCAGGTCGGTCGGTACGGCGCGGGCGATCCGCACGTCCCACGTGTTCTGCACCCGGTCGAACGGCTTGACGCCGCTCTCGGCCGGCTGACGGACGCTGAGCGTCCCGGTGCCTTCGGACACCGCGTAGGCGACCTCGGGAAGCCAATCCGTCGGCGCGTAGACGAACGTGCCGGTCATGGCCGTGCCGGAGGCCTCGACTCCGGAGAGCTTCAGCTCTCCGACGCCCATGCTGACCTCGGTCTTCAGGTGCGTCGCACCGTCCAGCGAGACGGTCTTGTTCAGCGTGTTCACGGCGGTCGCCGGGTTGTCCTGCAGTCTCACGCGGGTACAACCCGTGACGCCCACGAGCAACGCCAGGGCGAGCGCGGCCGCCGCGACGGCCGTACGGTTCCTTCTCATTGCGTGCCTCCCTCGAAGCGGCCGACCAGCATCGCCTTCGCGAACATCCCGTGCAGGTAGCCCACGCCCTTGGCGATCCACATCGTGGCGAAGAACCCCGACGCCCCGCCGACGAAGAAGAACGGAGCGCCCCACGGCTGGATCAGGTAGCCCCACTCGCCGGACCGGATGACCGGGACGCCCAGCACCCACTGGGCGATCGGAGCGGCGAACGTCGCGAGCGACACGGCCAGCGCCGTCACCACGATCGTGAAGTACGTGATGCCGAGCGGCAGCATCAGCAGCATGTAGAGCATCGTCGTCCACGTCCGGTAGTCGGAGAACCAAGCCTTGAGCCGGCCCCAGAACGTCCCGTCGGCGACGGCCGCGACCACGGGGCGCCGCGGCATCCTCTGCCCGAGCAACCCCTCCACGATCCGTCCCTCGGCGAGCGAGATCGCGCGCACCGCTCCGACGAAGAGCAGCGCCATCGGGACTCCGATGATCAGGATCATCAGTCCGGCGGAGAGCGACAGCCCGGTGACCACGACCGTGAAGTAGACGACCCCTGTGGCGAGCGACAGGAGCATGTAGAAGAGTGCGCCCCAGGCGCTCGGGTCGACGACGATGCCGAAGAACCGGGCGAACGCGTTGCCCGACTTCACCGGCGCCGGGCGACGCAACGCGGCGGCGACCGTGCGCTCGGTCTCGCGGTAGGCGGCGGCTATCTCCGCCGGCGTCCCGTAGGCGTCGATGGCCCGCGCGACCGCGTCCTGCGTCCCGCCGCCCTCGACGGCCGCGCTTCGGAGGTACTCCTCCGCGTCGTACACGGCGTCCTGCACGAGCGCGGGATCGGCGCCCGCGAGCGCCGCTCGCAGCTCGGCCAGATAGGCCTCGATCGTGTCAGGCATCGTTCCTCCCCTCCAATGTCGCGTCGACGAAGTCGCGCGTCTGCGACCAGGCCGACATCCAGTCCGTGAGCACGGCCCTGCCCCGGTCCGTGATCGTGTAGTACTTGCGCGGGGGCCCCGACACGCTGGGCTCCACGCGGCTTCCCAGAAGCCCGCTCTCCTCCATGGAGCGCAGGACCGGGTAGAGCGTCCCCTGCTTGACCGGCGCGCCTTCCTGCCAGTTGCCCTCGATGCTCTTCGCGATCTGGTAGCCGTAGAGCGGCTCCGTCGAGCGATCGAGGATGGCCAGTAGGATGAGCGAGACCGTTCCGGAGTTCAGTTCCTTCTGGAACTTGCGCAGCATGCCCTCGTCTGCGACGTCCACGGCCACCTCCTTGCCTCGTCATGACGGGCAGCGCTGCCGCTGCCCGGCCCGGTATTCTGTACTCATCTCTATTGTGAAGTTGCTACTAGTGCAGGGCCATACTACTACGAAGTTCGTACTAGTCAATACCCCGCTTGTCGCGGCGCCGGAAGGGTCGCGGGCGCGCGGGTAGAATACGCACGGGTGGTGGGGAGGGAGATCCATGACGGACGAACAACGCAGCGGCGCGGGGACGCGGCGGACCGGACCCAGACGGGACGCATCCGAGTACCTGAACCTGGGTACGTCTATCGCGCTCGGGGCGGCGCTCGGCCTGCTCGGGGGAACGATGCTCGGCCAACTCACATGGGGCCTGGTCATCGGCGTCGCGCTCGGCGTCGTGTTCGGCGCGATCCTGGAGGCGCGCCGCCCCCGGAACTAGGCGCGCGCTACGACTGGTCCCCGTACTTGTCGAGGTGGCGCACCTGCTCCGCCTTCTGGACCGTCTTGCCGCTTCGCGTCTCCGCCGCGCGCACACGCGCATCGCTCTCGCGCCCGCTGAGCGCCGACTCCCGGCGCAGCGCGAGATAGGCCTCGTACCGGTCCCGGGCGAGCGTCCCCGCCTCCAGCGCCGCGAGCACCGCGCACCCCGGCTCGTTCTCGTGCGAGCAATCGTCGAAGCGGCAGCCCGCGGCCAGATCGCTGATTTCGGCGAACGTCGTGTCGACGCCCTCCTCGTCGTCCCACATGGCGACGGCACGGAGCCCGGGCGTGTCGACGAGCACACCCCCGTGGGGCATCGGCACCAGCTCCCGCGTCACCGTGGTGTGCCGCCCCTTGCCGTCGAAGGCGCGCACCTCGCCGACGCTCTGGATGTCGCCGCCCACCATCCGGTTGACCAGCGTGGACTTGCCGACCCCCGAAGGTCCGATCAGCGCGACGGTCATGTTGCCGTCGGCGTAGGCGAGGAGCCCGGCGAGGCCCTCGCCCGTCTTGGCGCTTTCGAGGAGGACGTCGACGCCCGGGGCGATCGCGGCGACCGCGGCGACCGCCGCTGCCGGATCCTCGGTGAGGTCGGCCTTCGACAGCACGACCACGGGCCTGGCGCCGCTCTCCCACGCGAGCGCGAGCTCGCGCTCGATGCGGCGCAGGTTCGGCCCACGATCGAGGCCGTCCACGATGAACACGACGTCGATGTTGGCCGCGAGCACCTGTCCTATGGCGGCCTTGCCCGGGTCCCGCCGCGTGAACGACGAGCGGCGCGGCACGAGCGCCTCGACCATGGGCGAGGTCATGTCGCTCCCCGGGCGCACGCCGACCCAGTCGCCGACCGCGGGACGGGACTCCGCCTCGCCGCCGCCCATGAGGTTGCCGGTCGGGCTCACGCGCGTCACGCCCGACTCGGAGGCGACCCACAGGTGTCC